>Ga0209542_10012762_pt1 | contig 14615 bp, 15 predicted proteins | sample RifCSPhighO2_01_FD_184028 | JGI IMG/M metagenome (GOLD analysis project Ga0209542, IMG submission 184028) | Soil microbial communities from Rifle, Colorado - Rifle CSP2_plank highO2_0.1 (SPAdes) (version 2) | ecosystem: Environmental > Terrestrial > Deep subsurface > Rock core/Sediment ...
AAAACAAACATAGCACGAAACTTAATTTTTGTCCACCCCCTTGGATTCGAACCAAGAGAGTTATCCACAGCTTAGTTGTTCAGGGAGTGAGTAACGGGTGTATAATGGTTCGTATGTTGGCCTTACGAGAAGAGAAATTAAAGGCAATACGTCTACGCAAAAACGGCGCAAGCTATAGTCAGATAAGAAAAGAGGTTAAAGTAAGTAAAAGTTCTTTAAGCCTATGGCTACACGACATGCCTCTCTCAGAAAAGAGATTGGGAGAGCTACAAGGTTTTAATGCTGGTCGTATTGAGAAATACCGAGAGACTCGTCGGAGAACGCGCGAGGCTCGATGGACAAAGGTTCGAGAAACGGCCAAAAAAGATATTGGTTTATTAAATAAACGAGAACTTTTCATAGCTGGTCTTTTCCTCTATTGGGGAGAGGGTGGTAAGACTAAGACGGCAACTACTACAATTTCAAATACCGATCCTTCGGTTATTTTGTTTTTCATGCGGTGGTTAAAACTGTTTAAGGTTCCGAAAGATCGTTTACGTGTCCACATCCACTTATATGCGGATATGAATGTGAAAAAAGAATTACAGTACTGGTCTAAAACTCTTAAATTGCCACTTAGCTCATTCAGAAAGCCGTATATAAAAAAATCAAACCGAGCAGGTCTCACTTACATGCAAAAATTTACTCACGGCACATGCAATCTTATTTATGAGAACCGAGACGTGTCCGAATACATACTGCAATCACTTGATTATATTCGCTCAACATTTGCTACAAAGAAGGGTGTATGATTCCATAGAGTTATGCACGCGTAGCTCAGTTGGTAGAGCGGTTGTCTTATACACAACTGGTCCCAGGTTCGAGTCCTGGCGCGTGCACTAAATTACTCCAAATGCATCTGCCGGTCGGCGAGGTAAGCTCGGAGGAGAAGGGCGGGGTGATTTTTTAATTCGGGATCGCTCGCGACTACGCGCGCCGCTTCGGCGCGCGCGGCCTCTACCAGCTTTATATTCTTCAGCGCCTCCATCGCGATGTCCGAGACGCCCCACTGTTTACCTCCTCCAAGCTCGCCCGCGCCGCGGAGCGTCAGGTCATATTCGGCGAGCTCGAAGCCATTCTTAGCCGTGGTGAGCGCCTTCATACGATTTCTCGTCGCCTCGCCAAACGACTCTGGAAGCGCGAAGCAGTACGACTGGTGAACAGAACGCAAGACGCGTCCGCGCAGCTGATGCAGCTGGGCGAGCCCAAAGCGTTCCGCGCCTTCAATCAGGATGACTGTTGCGTTCGGTACGTTAACCCCGACTTCAACAACAGACGTCGCAACGAGAATATTAATTTCATTTTTCTCAAACGCCCCCATGGTCTTCTCCTTTTCTATCGGCACCATCTTGCTGTGAAGTATTCCAATAGTCGCATTAGGGAACACTGATTTTTTCAGGCGCTCAGCCTCGGCTTTGACAGACTTAGCCTGAAGTGCGAATTCCTTTTTCGGGTCGGGTTCGTCTATTCGTGGGCAGATTACGTATGCTTGATGACCTGCCGCGAGTTCGGTGCGAACGCGCTCATACGCCTGCTCGCGCTTCTCCTTACCGAGCACTTCTGTAATTACAGATTTTCTACCTGCAGGCATTTCGTCAAGCAATGTTAAGTCCAAATCGCCGTAGATAGTTAGCGCGAGCGTGCGCGGTATCGGCGTTGCCGTCATAGAGAGCAGGTGTGGCGCTATATCACCCTTTGTCGCGAGCTTTTGTCGATGCATCGTTCCGAACCGATGTTGTTCGTCTATTATCGCGTATGCAAAATATTTGAATGAAAGGGATTTTTCAATAAGCGCGTGCGTGCCTATAACTATCGGTATCTCGCCGTTCGCCACCATTTTCTTAAACGCCGGCTTAGAAAGCTTCGCTGACTCCTCATATCGCACACGGGAAGGGAATTTTCTGCATTCACTGCCGGTAATAAGACCGATTGGTATCGGATGATCGCGGAAATAAGAAACGAAGGTTGAGAAATGCTGTTTGGCGAGAATCTCGGTGGGACAGAGGTAAGCGACTTGTAGCGTGCCCGCGATTCTACCTGTCGGTTTTGACGTTGCGACGAGGTAAGCAGTCGCGGCGGCGACTGCAGTCTTACCGCTCCCGACATCGCCCTCTAAAAGTCGTAGCATTGGGTGCATTTTTTCAAAATCGGTGACGATAGTTTCAATCGCGTGCATCTGTGCATTCGTTGCAGGGAATGGAAATGACGCGATGAAGTCGGCGAGCGCAGAGCGGTCAACGACGACCGCTAGCGCTTTCTGCGCGACGAGAGAGCGCCGGCGCTTCCGCATCACCACTTGGAGCGCGAACACTTCTTCAAATGCGAAACGTTTTTTTGCGGCGGTCGCATCGGAAAGTTTTTTCGGTGCGTGCATAAACACGAGCGCGGACGAGAGAGATGGCAAGTTATATTTCTCTAATATGTCAGTAGGAATTGGATCATCAAGATTTTCATGCGCGCCTGACTCAAAAACTTTCCTCACCGCATGTAGGAACCAAAGTGACGAGATACCCTGACTCTCGGGATACACAGGGAAAAATTCTTGCTCTGTCGTTTCAGTACTTTTAGAAAATAGCGAATTGTGAATGTCTTCAGGCGTTATTGGCGACTTATCAATGGCAGGGTTCGCGAGATAAACTTTTGATCCTGCTCCTGCTACTTTCCCGCTTACTTTGACTACCATGCCATCGTGCAAGGTCTTCGCGATATAGGGCTGGCTGAACCACATCATCTTAATTTTCCCGCTCGCATCCTCTAGCCACGCTTCTGCTATCGGCCTGCGACTCTTCCAAGTCCTCCTGATATCCGGCTTACGCACAGTTCCGTATAGCGTCACTTCGGCTCCTGCCGATACTCCTGCAATTGTCCCCGTTTGCCCAGCCGACTCGTACCGAGCGGGGAAGTGGTAGAGCAAATCGCCAATCGTCCGTATCCCAATCTTCTTCAGAGCCCTCTTCTGCTCCGGCTTCAATCGTGTAAATATCGTTTCAATAGAGTTTGACAATTCCATGATTTATATATAGTGTGCCACTGGATGCTGGTAACTATACTGCATGAAAGGAGAATTTGTGCATCGATACTTCATTGCGTATTCAATATCAGATTTCAACGGCGGTAAAGGAGTGGTAAATAAATTCGTAAACTCAATCTTGGACCTCGAGAGGCCGATTTCGTCAATGGACGATGTAGCCATTGTCGAGAGGAAACTCGAGGAAAATATCGGTGTAGGCCCAAATTGTTTCCACAAGGTCTGTCTTCTTTCTTTTCTACCCAAACCGTTCGAGTAGTTTGATTAATCATGCCCGAAGCCCAGTGCAAATCTTTCGTCCTAAAAGACGTAAGAAAATGTACCGGGTTTTTTGTTTGCGTGTTAATTTACATAAAATACATACTCATTTCTTACTATCCACAAGACATGACGGTCGTCCAGTGAGTTGGATAGTTGTGTGCGAGAATAAGGAACATGGGTGTCGTTGAAAAAGAAGCAAGAAAAGTCAGACGACTACGCAAGTTTCAGAAAGCAATGCTCATCGCCGTTCTTGCCGGTGTAATGGTCGCTACTGGCGCAGTACCGAACACTTCTCAACTTCTCAAATATTTCCGTGGTCACAAGAAAGGCGCCAGATTTAATTATCAAGCGAAAAATTCACTCGGGAGACTCGCAAAAAGCGGTTTAATTACATTTGAAGAACGAGATGGCATGCGTTATGCGCGCATCACAGAAAAAGGAAAACAAATACTAGAGATGGAGTCGTTACGAGATAAGAGCACACAGAAGCAGAAAAAATGGGACGGACGCTGGCGTGTGGTGCTTTTCGATATTCCGGAACGTCGTCGAGGAGTCAGAAATCGCTTGCGTGTGTTCATGCAGGAATATGGATTCATTCGGCTTCAGGACAGTGTATGGATCTATCCGTACGACTGTGAGGACCTTATTGCGCTCGCGAAGGCGAATTTCCGCATCGGCGTTGATGCACTCTATATGATTGTTGAACAGCTCGAGCGTGATAAGCAACTACGTGAGCATTTCGGACTCACTTCATCATAAATACCCGAGTATCCAACTTACATGACGGTCGTCCAGTGAGTTGGATAGTACAATATATGATATTCTACCGGCATGGATACGAAAATGAAAACCAAGAAGATTATTGACGCGTTTAAGAGGCAAGGTGCGCGGATAGAGACGGCGGCAATGGTGAAGCTCACTGGGAAGAAGGATTTCTCGCTCTGGTATACGCCGGGCGTTGGAGCCGCTGCTACGCATCTGGCGAAACATCCCGAAGATGCCAGAGCGATGTCGATAAAGAAGAACAGTGTGGCGATAGTATCTGACGGTTCCGCCGTGCTTGGGCTCGGGAACATAGGTCCATACGGCGCTCTGCCGGTGATGGAAGGCAAGGCTCTCATATTTAAAGTGAAAGCAAATATTGATGCGTGGCCTCTCGTTCTCGATACACAAGATGCCGACGAAATAGTGCGAATTGTGAAGGCCGTCGCGCCCTCTTTTGGCGGAATCAATTTGGAAGATATCGCCGCGCCGAAATGTTTTGAAATAGAAGAACGGTTGATTAAAGAGTTGGATATTCCGGTGATGCACGACGACCAGCACGGTACCGCGATTGTTGTACTAGCGGGGCTTATTAACGCTGTGAAGGTTGTGAAAAAAGATTTTAAGAAATTAAAAGTTGTCATAAGTGGCGCCGGAGCGGCAGGCACGGCTGTCGCTAAGCTTCTGCACTCGGCAGGCATCAGAGATATTATTTTATTGGATCGCAGGGGGACTATATATATTAAGCGCGCCGATTTAAATACTCACAAAACAGAGCTTGCCAAACTTACAAATCCGCGCATGGTGAAGGGCGATCTTGCAGAAGCGATGCGAGATGCCGATGTATTCATTGGCGTCTCCGGCAAGGGTTTGCTTAAGGCTGAACATGTTTCCAGTATGGCCCCAAGAAGTATAGTCTTCGCGATGGCGAATCCGGAACCGGAGATATTGCCGAGCGAGGCGAAGCGAGCGGGCGCGATGGTTATCGCGACCGGTCGTTCTGACTATCCTAACCAAATCAATAACTCACTCGTGTTCCCGGGCATCTTTCGTGGAGCTTTGGATAAAGGAGTGAAAAAGATTACTACAGAGACCAAGCTCCGCGCTGCTCGCGCACTCGCAGCGCTTACTAAGAAGCCGACGGCCGCCGAGATTATCCCAGATATGCTAGACCCACGCGTAACCAAAGCAGTCGCGAAGGCGGTGCGCTAAATACTCACCGGCACTGATACTGTGGCCTATATTGCCGGAGTTACGATAACAGTTCCGAACTGCTTCACGCCAATATGGTCGTGATATTTCCAAGTACCTTCTTTATTGAAGGTGAATGAGTATGAACCACCAGATGTGGATGCTCTACACGCGTCAAATGCAGAATTGGTCGTATCAGGACAATGCTGATCCAAGCTAGTTCCACTATAAACAGTATGGTCCGGATGTTTAGCCGATGCTACCCACACATCTTTAGAGCTTTGGTTTACGAATGTTACGGTTGTTCCAACAGATACAGTAACGTCCTTCGGAGAGAAGCCCTGGTCGGTGTACGTGACAGTTACGTTAGGCGCGACATTTTCCAATGCCGTATCCGGTGTAGTACTACCAACTACCGGCATCTGATTTGTCACCGGGACTTCCGTAGTAGGAGCTTGTGCAGTGTAACCAGAGAATAAAAACCACCCACTAACAACAAGGACGACCAGAACAACAATTACCCCAATATAATTTCCGTTCATATACATTTAATATTTTTTAGGTTAATCAACTTGAATTTTAACACATAAGGTATATCATTTGCACATGTCTACAACAACAATAATTATTTTAGTTCTGGCAGTCGTTATTCTGTGGGTTATTTTTGCCTACAACCGTCTTGTCGCGCTGGTCAATCAGGCGAAAGAGGCATGGGCAGATATCCAGGTGCAGTTGAAGCGCCGTTATGACCTTATTCCTAATTTGGTTGAAACAGTGAAAGGATATGCCGGTCATGAAGCGAGCATATTTGAGAATGTGACGAGGGCGCGCGCAACGGCGATGGGGGCGTCCAGCTCGACTCCTGAAACGCAAGCGAAAGCGGAGAATATGCTCACGGGCGCACTCAAAACTCTCTTCGCAGTTTCTGAAGCATATCCAGACCTGAAGGCGAATCAGAACTTCCTACAGTTGCAAAAAGAGCTCGGCGATACAGAAGACAAGATTCAGGCCTCGCGCCGTTTCTACAACACGACCGTCATGACGCTTAACACGGCTGAGCAATCTTTTCCCGGCAACATTATTGCCTCGACATTCAGCTTCAAGCCGATGGATCTCTTCGAGCTTGGCGATGACGAGCGGGCGGCGAAACAACCGGTAAAGGTGCAGTTTTAGAGTCTCATGGAATCACCGGGTTCAGAACGAAAGCGCACAATCGAAGAAATTCAAGATGCACAAATAGGTCTCTTGGAGTGGGAACTTGAGGAGCAGGGGAAGTGTGCTCTTACGGGACTGAGGACAAGAAAATTTTTCGAGAGCGAGCTGGAACGCGCACTCAAAGCGATTCATGAAGCTGGAACAGGACATCATCGCTCAGGTAGTGAGCCGCTGACTGAAATTTCCATCCTCTTTATCGATTTGGATAATTTCAAACAGGTGAATGACACTCGCGGACACCTTGAGGGCGACAACGTGTTAAAACATGTCGCAGAGATTCTAAGCGCATCGGTTCGTGGAGCAGACGTGGTTGCGCGCTTTGGCGGAGATGAATTCTATATACTATTACCGCGCACGGACGAATCGGAGGCTTCAGATATTGCGAATAAAATTCTGACGAATCTGCGGAAGAGTCCCGGACTCGCGGAAGCGGGGGTTACGGCAAGTATTGGCATTAGCTCTATTGATGCATCGCATATGGTTGATTCAAAAACTCTTATTGCGCAAGCAGACGAGGCCGCCATCGCCGCAAAACATGGCGGGAAAAATCGAGTTGATGTATATAATGAAAAAAGTCAGATATGAATCTATACCAACAACGCTCTAGCAATATCCGCCGAACATGGGCACTGGTGCTCGGATTTTTAATAGTGGTTATCGCTGTTGGTTACGCGATCTCCTGGTATTACGGCAATCCGTTTATTCTGTACGTTGCAGTCTTTATTGCGATAGCGACAAATTTTTACGCGTATTGGGCGTCTGACAAACTTGTGCTGTCTATGAGCCATGCTCGGGTGGCCTCGCGCGAAGAATTCTTTGACCTCTACACCGTCACCGAGAACCTCGCCATTACGGCCGGTCTCCCGACTCCAAAACTCTATGTTATAGACGATACTGCGCCGAACGCATTCGCGACCGGCCGCGACGAGAAACACGCTGTTGTTTGCGCTACAACCGGACTGTTGTCCATGTTAACTCGTCCTGAACTTGAGGGTGTTATCGCGCATGAGCTGTCACACATAAAAAACAGAGACATATTACTAATGACGATTGCGGTCGTGTTAGCCGGTATCGTTGCTATTATAGCCGATATCTTTTTGCGCATGTCTTTATTCGGCGGTGGACGAAGTGGCGACAATAAAAATTCCAATATTCTCATATTGGTTCTCACTGTCATTGCCATTGTCCTAGCACCAATTGCTGCGAAACTTATACAGCTCGCCATCTCGCGTCGGCGTGAATTCCTAGCCGATGCATCTGGTGTATTGCTCACGCGCTATCCGGAAGGTTTGGCGTCTGCGCTACAGAAGATAAGCTCGGCAAATGTACCGATGCGCCACGCATCGCACGCTACCGCGCACCTCTTTATTGACGAGCCTTTTGGCAGACAGGAGGGTGGTAAACTGGCCTGGCTTGAAGGTATGTTCGCCACCCATCCTCCAGCCAAAGAAAGAATAGCTGCGCTTTTAGGAAAAACCGCTTCCTAGAATAAGGGCTTTTTGACTATTGACAAATAGCTCGTTTGTGTATATACTGTTCTTTAGGTCAACAAAGGAGATTCAGCATGACGCGTTTCGTTTTGGTTATGAAGGCCGTTCCCGGCCAGACGAGTTGTCTGGCGATCCGCGATGTGCGACCGAAGGCGAAGCGGAAATTGGTCGTGGCTCACGTAGTGGCCCCGCGACCCCGTCGGCTTTCGATCGAAGAAAAGATTGCGGCGCGGTTGACCCTTGTCACGAGGGAACCTCAGGCGCCAGTTCTACCGAACGGCGAGCCGCGTTTCTGCGGTGGGACGCTCGAGAAGACGCGCACCTCGTGGATCCAGGGTCGGGCAAAAAATATAAGACGAGAGGACAATGTTCGCGCTAATAACGCGAAGCAACACAGTCGCTGCGTTCGTCCTTCTCGCAAATCTATTCGGCGCTTTGTTCTAATAACGGAGCGCGAATGGGAATCGATAATTTGTTCCATCCGCACACGTAACGGTTTTTTGTTGGGCCTAGACGAGCTCAACGACCTTCATTAAACCACCTAACCCCAGACACTGCGTTAATTCGCGCGCCTGGGGTTTTTGTTATCCTACTTTTCTGCTATAACTTTATAATATGGACCCTCGACAGGGTCCTGAAGCAGGAGGCGTCGGATAGTGGTCTAGTATAAAATAGCTATCTCGGTACTAGATCAATGATATACTGTGACCATGGCAGATCTGGTCACTTTAAAATATCCGAAGAAGAGCCACCGTAGAAAAGTTCAAATACCAAAATCGTCTAAAGACTTGGCTGAATTTTTTGGAATAATGTTAGGGGATGGCGGTATCAATAATCCTTGGCAAGCCAACATAACATTAAATGCAGTTAAAGATCGCCAGTACTCTCTTTACATACAAAAACTCGTACAACTACTGTTTGCTATTGCCTCGACCAGTTTTATCTACAAAAACAAAGACGCGGTAAGGATACTCATAAATGGGGTTTCAATTGTTGATTTCCTGGTTTCAAAAGGGTTGCCGCGGGGAAATAAATTGAAGGCCGGACTCAAAATACCTCAATGGATATTGCGCAAGGCAGAATATCGACGGGCAGTTGTTCGTGGCCTTATTGATACAGACGGGTGTATTTATATTCATGTCCATACGATTTCGGGCAAGACCTACAGAAACATTGGGCTAACTTTCTCGAGTCGCTCCCCAGAACTCATTTTTCAGGTCTCTACTATATTTGAAGAATTTGGTATAATGCCGCATGTTAATGCGAGAGGAACGGACATTTATCTGTATCGAAAAGAGGCGGTTGAACGGTACTTAAAGATATTCGGTTCTTCAAACAAACGCATAAGTTCTGTATATAAGAAATGGAGAGGTGCCTGAGTGGTCTAAAGGACATGCTTGGAAAGCATGCGTGGGAGAAATCCCACCGCGAGTTCGAATCTCGCCCTCTCCGCCAAATTCTGATATCATGTGGCTATGAAAACAGCGATTATCATTCACGGCAAACCGGACAAAGAAGAATTCTACAGCGTCGATCGCCCATCATCTTCGAATTGCCACTGGCTTCCCTGGCTACAAAAAACAACTATTATTAGGAGATATCCTCGCCCAGACTCCTGAAATGCCGGCTCAATATAATCACGAATATAATGCATGGAAAGAAATGTTCGAAAGATTTCCTCTCAATAAGGAAACCATTCTAGTTGGATATTCTTGTGGCGGAGGATTTATCGTGCGGTATCTTAGTGAAAATAACGTAAGGGTCGGGAGGGTTGTCTTGGTCGCGCCATGGATTGATCCGGAAAAAAGCCTGAACACCGGAATGTTCGATTTTAAAATTGATGAAAACCTAGTGAATAAAACAAGCGGAGTCACGATTTTGAATTCAACCAACGATATGAAAACAGTTCAGGACAGTGTCGCGATACTAAAAGAGGAGGTAAAAAATCTTATGGTAGTTGATTTTCAAAACAGGGGCCATTTTTGTTACGCGGATATAGGCACAAAATTTCCCGAACTTCTAAACGTCCCTGTAACCGATAATTGATTGGATATGGAAATTAAAGATAAAGAAATGCACCGCATCGCGACGACGTGCATTATTTACAATCGCGAAGGGAAGTATCTCGTGACCAAACGGAGTCCTCGTAAGAAAGCTTTTCCTAACAAGTGGACGGTGCCTGGCGGCGGGCTCAACACCGATGATTATGTACACATGCCGAAATCATACGGGGCACCACAGTGGTATGGCGTGATAGAGAAAGCGCTCATTAGAGAAGTGAAAGAAGAAGTTAATATAAAAATAGCAAAGCCGCAGTATCTCCTCGATCTTACATTTATTCGCCCAGACGGCATTCCAGTTTTAGTATTAAGCTATTACGCTAAATATATTTCTGGAAAAGTGAAGCTCGACGAAGATGCGGTCGAGTATCGCTGGACCACTCTTAAAGAAGCTAGAAAGCTCGATCTCATAGCTGGAATCTATGAGGAGATAGATATAGTCGAAAAGCTCTTAAGAGCATAACCAGATATGTCACGAAATTTTTATATAGGACTTTTGGTGATTGCGGCGGGGATTGGCGCGCTGTTTTTCTATAGGACATACACGCTGCCGGCTGAGCCTGCGGCGCAGGCACAGTCAGATGCAGAGTTCGGTGGCGTGTCCTTGAGGTTAGACTATGCGACAACGGACGAGGAGTTAGAAATAGGCCTTGGCGGTCGAGTCAGCGTCCCAGCAGACTATGGAATGCTCTTTGTATTCCCGGCAGATGATTATTATGGCTTCTGGATGAAAGATGCCATAGTCCCACTAGACATATTTTGGCTTGACGCTCAAGGACAAACTGGATTTATCATGGCAGATATTGCGACTTCAACATATCCGGATGTCTTTTATCCAACCACACCTGCACGATATGTCCTAGAGACTGCCGCAGGTTTTGCGAGGGAGCATTCAGTCACAATAGGGACCCCACTCTTGTTGAAAAATTTTCCAATCGTTTCGCAGTAGTGTTGTCCACAGGGCGTTTTCTCTATATAGGAGTAAAATTACATAAACAAATAATATTTATTAATTAACGTAGCTCTTTTCGATTATGTCCAAAGCCGCCAAGACCGCCGTTCATACAAAAGTTCTACAGCAGATTAAAACCGCAGAGACCGCGGCACCCATTTCGAAGGAGACTCGCCGATATCGCGAAATGATTGCGAAAATCGAGAAACGAGATGGAAGAATGGTTGCATTTGATTTCGATAAAATTGTTTCTGCGATTTGGAAGGCAATGGCGGCTGCGAATGAGGGCGGACAAGACGATGCCGTTCTTGTTGCTCACCAGGTAGCGGGAGAGTTGGGGCGTTTTTCCAAAAAGTTCAAGAATTTTTTGCCAACCGTCGAGGGCATTCAGGATTCCGTAGAGAAATATCTTATTCTTAACGACTACGTAAAGACAGCGAAAGCTTATATTCTATATCGAGATAAGCGTTCCCAACTTCGTGCCCAGAATGTCGAGATTTCTCCGCGTGTACAGAAGCTCATTGATGCCAGCGCGAAATATTTTGCGGGTAATCCGCTCGGCGAATTTGTCTATCTGCGTTCCTATTCTAAATGGTTGCCGGAAGAGGGTCGTCGAGAGACATGGATCGAGACTGTCGATAGGTACATCAGCTTCATGAGAATTAATATCGGCGCCAAACTCACTGAAAAGGAGTACGGAGAAATACGCGAGGCGATTTTAAAACAAGAAGTCATGCCGTCTATGCGCCTCATGCAGTTTGCGGGGGAGGCGGCGCGCCGCTCTAATGTCTGTGCATACAATTGTTCGTACATTGCGCCAAGCAGGCTTGAAGATTTTGCCGAGATAATGTACATCTCGATGCGCGGCACCGGTGTCGGGTTCTCTGTAGAGAGCCAGAACATTCAGGCGCTGCCGCAGATCAAGTATCAGACTGGCGCGAAACTAGCTACGCACGTTATCGAAGATTCTGCTGAAGGTTGGTGCAACGCACTAACTCTAGGCCTTAAGACCTGGTACGGCGGCAAGGACATCACCTTCGATCTTTCGCAAATTCGGCCAGCAGGCGCGCGTTTGAAAACTATGGGCGGCAAGGCATCCGGACCAGAACCCCTCACGAGCCTACTCGCATTCGCGCGTGAACGGATTATGGCTCGGCAGGGGCGACGCCTTCGCAATATCGACGCGCACGACATGATCTGCAAGATCGGCGAATGCGTCGTTGCTGGCGGTGTGCGTCGCTCTGCCATGATTTCTCTATCAGACCTGGACGATTCAGACCTGCGTGACGCGAAACGCGGCCAATTCTTCATGTCTGACCCGCAACGTTCTATCGCGAACAACTCGGCTGTATACCTAGAACGGCCGAATAATGAAGAGTTTATGGACGAATGGGTAGCGCTTATGAAAAGCCGTGCTGGCGAGCGAGGCATCTTCAACCGCGGGAGCCTGCTCGCTCAACTGCCCGAACGCCGCATTAAAGAGTGGGAAAGGACCAAATACATTATGAATGGCCGTCTCGACGGACAGCCAGGCACTAATCCATGCGCCGAGATAATCCTTAAGTCCAAACAATTTTGCAATCTTACTGAGATTATCGCGCGAAGCTCAGATACTCGGCAGACGTTAATTCGCAAAGCTCGTCTCGCGACGATTCTTGGCACCTACCAATCAACGCTAACCGACTTCCCGTATCTATCGAAGGGGTGGAAGGATAACTGCGAGGCCGAACGGCTCCTTGGAGTATCTATTACGGGGCAATGGGATTCTCCGGCATCGCGCGACGGCGACACTCTCGCCGCAGTGAAGAAGGAGACAATCGAGACCAACAAGAAATACTCCAAACGTTTCGGTATCAATCAGTCCACGGCGATAACCTGCGTGAAGCCGTCGGGCACAGTCTCTCAGACCTTCGACGTATCTAGCGGTATGCACGCGCGTCACTCCCCCTACTACATCCGCCGCATCCGCGTCAGCGCAACCGATTCTATATTTAAACTCATGCGTGACCAAGGAGTCCCGTTTTATCCTGAAGTGGGACAGTCGATCGAAGCCGCAAACACATACGTGCTCGAATTTCCGGTAAAGGCGCCGAAGGGCGCGGTCTGCAAAGATGACCTCACAGCGCTCGAGTTTAAATATAGATGGAAGGTGGTTAAAACAAGATATACAGAACACAATCCATCCGTAACCATTTCTGTCGGTGAGAATGAATGGATATCTGTCGCGAACTGGGTCTATGCGAACTGGGATATTATCGGCGGCCTCTCGTTCTTGCCACGCAGCAATCATGTGTATCGCCTCGCCCCCTACGAAACGATTACAAAAGAGGAATATGAAAAGCGAATATCCACCTTTCCGTCAATCGACTACGGCAAGCTTGTCGTTTATGAAAGACAGGACGAATCTGATATGAAGAGGGAACTCGCCTGTGTCTCCGGAGTTTGTGACATCGTATAAAGACTGTTTTTAACAATCGACAGCTACATCACAAGGGCAGTGTAAAAGAATTTGAGAGCGAACATAAGCATGATGCAAGACGAACCGATAGCAACATGACGAAGTATCCATACAGGAAATCGTGTGCGTAACATACCCGCTCCGCTTGCTAGAAGCGTGCATCCAATCAGCCCACCAGCGAGAATCCCCAGCCCGTTGAGATAGACAATCGGCCACGCGTGTGCGGCGAGATCCGAAATAATGATTGGTCCCAAAATGGTGACCCACCAAATAAGGTTGGTAGGATGCAGAAAGTTGAGTGAAAAGCCAGTAACAAATGGATTGGAGTCATCATATTTATCACAAGCGGAGTCTTGGTCGCGAGGGATCATTGCACTTTTAAATCCTTGAATTGCAATGATTCCTATAGATAGACCTCCAATGATCCAGAGCGCGCGCAGAATTGACGGCTGATTAAGGATTGTAATGATGCCCAGGAGCGACAGCGTGAGATACACAAGATCGGCGGAGACTACTCCCAAAACAACCAGGAATGCGTTTATGAATCCGTATCGTATCCCGCGTCGAAGTATTTCCAGATTAACCTGTCCAATTTCGCCGACAAGAGCAAGTCCGAGGAGTGCGTTAGTAAAGAAAATCATTTCAGTTGATCGTGGCATGACCAGTGTAAATTGGCAACCATACTTTAAGCGAAAACCTGCGCAGGAGCGCAGGTTTTCGCATTTGTTTGGACTTGGTTGATAAGCCGAATTCTGTCGTGGGCGATCATTTATCTGGGATGTTGATTACTCAACACCTCGAGCGGCACAAACTAGAAGCCGGAGAACGGAAACCAGAAGTCAGAAACTTCCGATGTCCGGTCTCTGTTCTCCGGCCTCCAGAGTACGGCCTTGCATGCGGGTAAGGATTTATTCGTTGCATTCCCATCTCGCGATGGGCATATTCCGCTAGGGAATTCGCGGCCTTTCGGCTTTGACGTTTCTGTAGTCACCTCTATCCTCGCGGACGACGGGCGTTACCCGCTACCTGTTTCCTGTCTTGCGACAGAAGCATGTTCGGACTTTCCTCCCCATCAATAATTGACGGAGTAATCGCCTAACCAAGTCCTAGAGTATTATACCACATTTGAAGTCCTAGTGTGTTGTTTTATGGAACATCT
>Ga0209542_10012763_pt1 | contig 14614 bp, 12 predicted proteins | sample RifCSPhighO2_01_FD_184028 | JGI IMG/M metagenome (GOLD analysis project Ga0209542, IMG submission 184028) | Soil microbial communities from Rifle, Colorado - Rifle CSP2_plank highO2_0.1 (SPAdes) (version 2) | ecosystem: Environmental > Terrestrial > Deep subsurface > Rock core/Sediment ...
GATTTTTTCGACTGCTCCACAGCAATAATGTATACACCTTCTTTTTTCAATCTCTTGAGCGCCGCCGCGCAATTTTTCTCCTGTTTCCACGCGATTGTGTGCTCGGCGCCAAGCGATGCCTTGGTAAATTCTTTTCGTTCTCGCCTGAACCGGTCAAGGGGCCCCGGCGTGTACCCTCCAAAAACAACCTCGGAGACACCTACGGCATCAGCTGTGCGCATAATGGCACCCGCGTTCTGCGCGCTGCGAACATCGCAAAGAAAGACAACAATCTCTTGTTTGCGCTTAGTTGGTTTCATGGGTATCATACTACTGTATGTTAAATATTTTTCCAGAGCTTTTAACCTATCAATTGCTTGCGCCTTTTATGCTACGCGTCGCGCTTGGCTTTTTGTTTTTAAGTCTCGGATACTTGGAGTTGACCAAAGAACAGCAACGCTGGGAGCGCGTGTTTGAAACCATACGCTTCAGGCCGGCGCGGTTCTGGGTAAAAACATTCGGCCTTGTGGAGATTGTCGGCGGCCTTCTCCTTATCGCGGGACTGTTCACACAAGTCGCCGCGCTTGTCTTTACCGTCATCAGTCTCGCTGAATGTTACATAGAAAATCGCGCGCCGGTTGTCCTCAAACGTAACATTGTCTTCTACGGACTTATTCTCGTTATCTCACTCTCGCTCCTTTTCACGGGGGCGGGGTTCTGGGCGCTTGATTTGCCGCTCTGATTCGTGTGGCACGAAGCGTGTAGTGTGTAATCTGTAGCCGCGGGACAAATTTTCTGTTCCGCAGTTCGCCCAGCAGAGGTAACGGTCGCTACTCGACCTAGTCAGGTTCTTTGGCGAGCCTCTTGAATTTTTCAATCGTTGTTTTTTCCATAATATCTTTAGTAAGGTTTTGGTTGGTGTCCGCCCACCTGGAATCGGACCAGGATCGATCGCTTAAAAGGCGATTGCTTTACCACTAAGCTATGGGCGGGGTATCTTGTAACGTGTAGCATGTAACGCGAACCGTCCAGTACATACCACAAAACACGCGGCACGAGACGGAAAAACTGTAACAGATTTTTGACCATTCTGCAAATTTGTGAACGAAACTTGCTTTTTAAGCGGTTAGGATACGTTCAGTCTGAACCTTCAAAAGAAAGAAAACGCTATGCCTACACTACGTGGTGTGAACTGCGAACCAATCTGGACCGCGTCGGGTGCCCAGGGTTTCTTCGGCGAGGGGTATCCTTATCACCGTCTACTTAAGTTATTCTTCCCGTGGGGATTTTCGTTCAAGGGCTCTACGTTTGTTGCAAAAACAACAACGCTAATGCCGCGGCAAGGAAACTTGCCTCTCAAAAGAGATGGTATCACTCCGCGAGAGTGGCTTCCGAAATGTGTTGTGGTAAAACCTTTACAAAAAGTTGCGCTCAATGCCGTCGGACTCTCGGGACCCGGGGCACTTGCCCTCTTTGAAACCAAACGCTGGCAAGAATACAGGAGACCGTTTTTTGTCTCGTTTATGTCCGTGGAGAAAGATCCGGACGCTCGACTCAAAGAGCTTGAGGAGTTCTTGGAACTTTTCCGACGTTACCACCCAGCGTTTAAAGCGCCAGTGGGGTTGCAAGTAAACTTCTCGTGCCCAAATGTCGGCCTGCACCCAGGAAAGTTAGTCGGCGAGGTGCGCAAAGCTCTGGACTTAGCTGACGCAAAGGTGAGTTTGCGAGTTCCTGTTGTACCGAAATTCAATGCTCTGCTGCCAATATCTGCCGCAAAAGAAATCGCGAGCCACCGGCGCTGTGATGCGTTGTGTGTCTCTAACACAATCCCGTGGGGAGCACTTCCCCACCGAATTGACTGGCAGGACCTATTTGGAAGCAGTGAATCACCTCTGAAGAAATACGGCGGCGGCGATCTCTCAGGGGCGCCACTCTTATCGATTGTCCGCGATTGGGTTACCGAGGCGCGCGCGGCAGGCATTACCAAACACATTAACGCTGGTGGCGGCATCCTTTGCGCCGACGACGTACGCACACTCTTCCGCGCCGGCGCATCATCGGTGTTTGTCGGCTCAGCAGTAATGCTGTGTCCGTGGCGTTTGCAGTCAATCATCAGAACCGCGCACCTTGCGGCTCCGAACTGACACCTAAAACCCTCTCTGCGTAAACGCAGAGAGGGTTTGTTTTTTATTCTTAACACAGAGATATGACCTTAAGATTGCTATAGCAATCTTAAGGTCATATTGTGATTTAAATAATTTCAGAGGGACAGTGCGAGGCGCTCAAGCGCGGAGGAAAAATCACGCAAACCCCGATGCGAATCGTGGTAGATTGAGATTAGGTTGCGAGAAAGGGCAACGAGCTCGTTGTGTTTGAAGCCCGTGGCATAGCGAAATGATTTTGAGTGCACAAACAGCTTGAGTCCTGAATCTGCCGCACCGCCGCCTGACGCGGCAAGCATCGCCTTCACCTGCCAAAAGAGCACGCCCCCCACTTCTTCCGGGGTAACTCCGCGCATAAACGCCTCGGCGAGCAAAGACCAGAGACGTTTCTTGTCTTTGGTGCCAAGCGCATCCGCAAGCGCAAAGGTATTGAATTCTCCTTTTGCAAAACGTGGTGATTTTTCAGTTTCAAACTTTTTGATTTCTTGCGCGCTTTTTTCAAACTTCTTTAAGGTTGTTGCATCAGCCGAACGCTCTAAAAACACAAACGCGTTTTCTGATTTTGAAAATTCCTGCGCCCGCTGCGCCAGCCACTCCTTCACTTCCACTTGTTCAAGTACGCCGTCAAAAAACACAATGAATTTTCGCTCAAACAACCCTTGGCCTTCTATGAATTGCTCCACCGTTGCGGTGTCCCACGAGGAGGTGGTGACACGGAAAAATTCCGCCTCGGGGCGCTTTTTTTTCATCACGTCAATCACTCCGCGGGCCCGTGCGCGAGCTTTGTCCGTGTCAGAACCGTAGAAAAGGTAGACCATAGCGTATAGCGTATAGCGTATAGCGTAAGAAAACAACAGAGGAAGGCCTTTCTCGTTACAAACTACACGTTACAGAGAAAGTTTCTCCGGCTCTGCCCAATTGTCCCCTACCGAAGCATCCGCCGTACACACAACACCTTTGGTGTTTTTTACATCAATCACGGTCTCCATGATATGTTTTATCTCTGGCGCGACTTTTTTTACCAATTTCTCCTCTATCTCAAAAACTAATTCGTCATGCACCTGCAAAAGCATACGCACCAAATCCTTATGGTTGTTCTTATTCACAAAATCATGAATGCGCACCATCGCGAGTTTAATGATGTCTGCTTCGGTTCCCTGTATCGGTGCGTTGGACGCTTGACGCTCGGCCGAGGCTCGCACATACGGCAATTTAGATTTGAAGGCTTCAAAGTAGCGTCTGCGGCCAAAAAAGGTCAGAGTGTAACCCTTCTCTTCAGCTTCCTTTTTCGTGTTTTCAAGATAGCTGGCTAGTGTCGGAAATCGCTCAAAGTAATTATTGTAAAATTGCTGTGCTTCCTTGCGGTCAGTGCCAAGCTGTTTTTGCAACGCGGTCACCCCCATACCATAAAGAATGCCGAAGTTTATGACTTTCGCGCGCCTGCGCATTTCATAATCAACTTTCTCGGGAGCAATACCAAATACTTCAGCCGCAACCGCAGTATGCACGTCTTTTCCCTCTTTAAAAAACTGTATCAATTTCTCGTCGCCGGAAAGAAACGCCGCGATGCGCAACTCAATCTGTGAATAATCAAATGTCACCAATTTAAAACCTTTTTCGGCGGTAAAGGCCCGTCGTACGGCTTTCCCTAACTCACTTTTGTGAGGAATGTTTTGTAGGTTCGGGTCTCGCGAGGCCATACGCCCCGTGGCGGCGCCGTTTTGCAAAAAATGCGTATGCAACCTCCCATCCGGGGCAATGAGCGTGGGGATGATATCAATGTAGGTTGAAAGTAATTTTTGCAGTTCCCGATGCGCAAGAATATTAGGAATGATGGGGTGCGCTTCACTAAGCTTTTCAAGCTCCGATTCGCGCGTAGAAAGAGCCCCTGTACTCGTCTTCTTCTGCCGGGCGGCCTTAAGTCCTAGTTTATTAAAAATCACTTCGCCGAGCTGTTTGGGGGAATTGATATTAAATTCTCCGTCCGCCTTTCTCCATATTTCCTGTTCAAGCGCCAAAAGTTGTTTGTGGTAGTCGCGCGAAAGTTCTTTAAGATATGCAACATCCACCAGTATGCCTCGCTGTTCCATGTCCAAAAGTACCGGGGTGAGTGGTTTCTCTATCTCCTCATACACGCGAGTTAGGCCGTTCTTTGTAAGGTCTTTTTTAAGATTCTCACGGGCTTCCGCAAAAGAGGTTGTCCGCCCTACGCGCAAAATATCTTCGCGCTCCGGGTCGGTGATGGTTGAGTTCAGGAGCGAAACGGCAACAAGCAGCTCTTTTTCATCTTCTGGCACGGGTTTATCATTGGGCACGACTGCCGAGTTGGTTTTTTTGGCGGTGCCAGCGTTTTTGGAAACTTTGCCGTCGCGCGATTTTTCAAGCACATCCTTTGCGCGGAGTCCCAATGTTCTAAATTCCAATTCCGTAAACAGCACTAAAATCTTTGAAAGTTCCACAGAGTGAGCCCAGTGCGTATCCGGCAACGAAAAATGTATGGGGGCATCGCGGCGTATTGTCGCGAGTTCTTTTGAAAACAGCGCCTCTTCTTCGTGCTCGGCAAGAAGCTTAACTGCGCGCTCTTTGATGCCCGCCTTCGCAAACGCCTCGGGTTCTTTTCTTAATTTCTTGTAGATATTCTCAACGGAGCCGAACGCGGTAATGAGCGCGGTGGCCGTCTTGTCGCCAATACCGGGAACGCCAGAGATGTTGTCGGAAGGGTCGCCCGAGAGCCCTTTGTAATCGGGAATAAGTTTGGGACCAAAACCAAAACGTTCGTTCACCCGCTCTTCATCATAGAGAATCGTGTCGCTGATTCCCTTCTTGAGGGTGTAAACTTGTACGTGTTTATCGTCAATGAGTTGCAGGGTGTCCATGTCCCCCGACGCGATGATAACCTGTAGCGTAGAGCGTGTAGCGTGTAGCGTCTCAACGATGGTGCCTAAAATGTCGTCGGCCTCAAACCCAGGGCAGTCGTAAATAGGAATATTAAAAGCGGTAAACACGTCGCGCGAGCGCTTGATTTGCGAGACAAGCGACTCGTCCGCCTTCGCCCGCGTCGCTTTGTATCCCTCAAACGCCTGGTGTCGGTAGGTCGGCTGGGGCAAATCATACGCGGCAATTATAAAATCAGGTTTCAGGTCGGTAACTATTTTAAGGAGCATGGAGCATAGGCCGTAAATGCCCCCCGTCGGCTCGCCTTTACTTGATACAAATTCCGGCAACGCGTGATACGCGCGATGAATGATCGCGTGCGCGTCAAGCAGTACCGCTTTTTGTTTATTCCCGAGCATCCGCCTATTGTAACACTTGAATCTCCCGAGTTGTCTCGTCAATAAATTTAAAATGAATTCGTACGCAATCTTTAGGAAGAATTGTTTCTACGCGCTCCGCCCACTCAACGGCAATTAGATTCTCTGGATTATTAACAACTTCTTCCCAACCAAGACGAGTCAGCTCCTCTGGTTTTTCTAAACGATAAGCATCTATGTGGATGAAAAATTTGTAACGTGCGTCCTGTGGCGTGTAGCGCTTCATAATCACAAAGGTGGGGCTCTGCACGGAGCCATCAACCCCGATAAGCTTGCCGAGCTCCTGCACAAACGTTGTTTTCCCGGAACCAAGGTCGCCGTAGAGCGCGAGCACGGTCGCCTGCGGTTTCTTGGAAAGTCTGCCAAGCAATTCTTTGGCAAGTTCGGCCATATCCGAGATAGATTTTGAAATATATTTCACAAATGCATTCTAACACAATGAAAATGGGCGCACTCGTCACGAGTGCGCCCTGCGCCGGAATTATTCCTAGCGTCGATGTCCGCCGCGGTGTCCACCATAGTGTCCAACAGACGGACGGTAGTTCCTGCTGTGGTGATAGCTGTCGCGATACCCCCAACCCCACCCGAACCCGACGGAAACGGAGGGGTAGTATCTCGGGTACGAGTAGTAGGGGTAGTACGGGTAGTCGTACACAACCGTTTGTTGCGGCATGACCTGGTACTGATACACCACCGATTGTGCTGGTGTGTTGGTGCCAGTTAGTGCTGGCACCAGCTGTTGTGGTACGACCACATACCGCGGCCCCACACATCCTGCGACAAACAACGACAGACAGAGGAGACAAAGAACTGACAAGTTTTTCATAATTACCTTTCGGTTTGTGGAAATCGCTCGATTTCCGGGTTTCTGTGCCTTTTTCTATTATAGCATAACTGGATACAGCGTGTCAAGTGTTTCAGAGCTCTAAAATTGCGTTGTGTAGAGCCGTAAAAAGGGGTACCATTGACCTATGCTTCACTTTGACGAAGACAAACAAAACCTAAAACTAGCCGAGTTGCGGCGAAAAGAAGAGGAGGATTTTATAAAAGCGGTGGCCGCGGCCCGCGGTATTCCCTATTTCAATCTCGCCAACGTACCCATAGAAACCGACGCGCTCGTGCTCATCATGGAAGCGGAAGCGCGCGAGGCGCAGGCGGTGGCGTTCCAACTTCTCAACAAAGAGCTCGGCGTCGCTTTTGTTGACCCCGACAACGCGAAGACCGAATCCTTGCTTCAGGGGCTTACCGAGAAGGGCTACTCGGTAAAACCGTTTTTGGTCTCGCGGAGAAGCGTTGAGAGGGCTTTTGATAAATACAAAGAAGTGTCGGCCGTCAAAGAAACAAAACTTGGCTCGTTTGATATTTCGGGCGCAGAAATCCAAGACGTTGGTTCGCGGCTGCGCACGGTCCTTGATATCAAAAAAGAAATAGGCGTCATCTTGGGCGGACAAAAAGGCGCAAAAACGACAAAAATAGTTGAGGTTATTCTCGCGGGGGCCCTCGCCGTTAACGCGTCCGATGTTCACCTTGAACCGCAACAACAGGAGGTTCGTCTCCGCCTTCGTCTGGACGGCGTTCTCAATGATGTGCTCCAAATAGACCCCGCTACGTACAACTATCTTCTTTCCCGTATCAAGCTTGTTTCCGGAGTCAAACTCAACGTTAAGACGGAGGCCCAAGACGGACGCTTCAGCATTAAAGTCGGCGAGTTTGACGTTGAGGTGCGCGTGTCGGTGTTGCCCGGCTCTTACGGGGAATCTGTCGTGATGCGCATCCTGAACCCAAACGCCCTCTCGGTTTCTATGGAAGAGCTCGGCCTCGAGCCGCGCCTGCACGCCCTGCTTGACCGCGAGCTAGAACGCCCCAACGGCATGATACTCAACACGGGCCCTACCGGTTCGGGAAAAACCACGACGCTGTACGCTTTCCTTAAAAAGGTGCACAAGCCCGACGTAAAAATCATAACGATAGAAAATCCCGTGGAATATCATCTGCCCGGCATCGTGCAGACGCAGGCGGACCCGGAACACGGGTACACATTCAGTGACGGTTTGCGCGCCGCGCTTAGGCAGGACCCGGACATTATTATGGTTGGTGAAATCCGAGACACTGAAACGGCCGAGACCGCCGTGGCGGCGGCTTCGACCGGACACCTGGTCTTTTCAACGCTTCATACCAACAACGCCGCTGGAACATTCCCGCGTCTCCTGACGCTTGGCGTCAACCCGAAGGTTATCAGTTCCGCCGTAACAGTCGCGATGGCGCAACGCCTGGCCCGCAAGTTGTGCCCCTCGTGCAAAAAAGAAAGCGCCCTCGGCGCGGGTGACAAAAAACTTGTAAAGGACATTGTCAATTCAATACGTCTTGACGAATATAAAGACGTTCAACAGGAAAAAATGTGGGTGGCCACCGGGTGTCAAAAGTGCAACGAGACGGGCTATAAGGGCCGAATCGGCATATTTGAAGCCATTGTAATGACCCCCGAGATAGAGGAGGTTATACTCAAAAACCCAAGCGAGCATGAGGTAAAATCTGCTGCCATAAACCAAAACACCCTTTCCATGTTACAAGACGGAATCGTAAAGGCCTTAAAAGGAGTTACGACGATGGATGAGCTCCGACGTGTGCTTGATTTTGAAAACGAAGCGAGGTCAAAACAGAAAAATGACGCCGACCGTTAAGTTGACGCGCTTCACAGGGTGATGGGTGGTGTGTCGGTACTATTGCTTTCGTTTGAAGCGGGTTTATAGTCTCTTAAGAGACTTGGGGGATCCAGAGCATGAATCTCTAAGCAATGCTTTCAATCACGAGGTACTAAAAGCGAGAATTTTCGCCCGAGGAACGCTCCAGTACGTCCCGCCGAAACGGGACAACCAGGACGTCCTTAACGAAAAACCAAAAGGCGGGACGCCCCATTGCTTAGAGATTCATACCTTGGAATTTCATTCAATTTCAAGGTTTTTTTAATAAAAACACGGGAAACCGAACGCAAAGTATTGTCTCAACTTTATTTTCAATACCAGGAGGAGTATAGCATAACAGATTACACATGTCAAGAACCCAAACGAGACCCGAAAATATAGAGAAGGAGCAGGGGTTTCTAGACCAAACCCTGCGGCCGCAAGCGTGGAACGACTATGTGGGACAGGCGAACACAAAAGAGAATCTCAAAATCCTTCTGACGGCCGCGCGGGAACGCTCACACCCCCCCGAACACCTTTTGTTTTACGGTCCGCCGGGCCTTGGGAAGACCACTCTCGCCTATCTTGTCGCCGGAGAGACGGGGGGGCAAATGAAAGTGACCTCGGGCCCCGCCATAGAGAAGGTGGGGGACCTCGCGTCGGTGTTGACAAACCTCTCGCCCGGCGACGTGCTTTTTGTCGACGAAATCCACCGGCTCAACAAAACAATTGAGGAGGTCCTTTACCCCGCCATGGAGTCCGGGAGTCTCAATATTATTCTCGGCAAGGGACCCTCGGCACGCACCATACAACTTGAACTGCCCCCGTTTACCCTGATCGCCGCCACCACGCGCATAGCCCTCATCAGCGCCCCCTTGCGAAGCCGTTTTTCCGGCGGGGTGTTCCGTTTGGAGTTCTATACGCCGGAAGAAATAGAGCGGATCGTGCAGCGCTCGGCGCACATACTCGGGGTCAACGCAGAGCCCGACGCCGTGTCTGAAATCGCTAAGCGAAGCCGTTTTACACCGCGAACCGCCAACTACCTACTGAAGCGCTGTCGCGACTTCGGGCAAATTAAAAAAAGGCCGCTTACCAAACAGGTCGTCGAGGACGCCCTCAAACTCCTCGGTGTTGATGAGGTGGGCTTGGCGGAGTCTGACAGAAAAATTCTGGATGCCGTCATTAATAAGTTTGGTGGGGGGCCGGTGGGCCTCGGAACGCTCGCGGCCGCGCTCTCGGAAGACGAAGCAACCCTTGAGGAATACAACGAGCCCTATCTTCTGCAAATCGGATTTCTTGAGCGCACCCCGCGCGGCCGCACCGCCACGAAGCGCGCGTACCAACATTTGGGCAACGCGGAAAAAACTTTACTATAAAAACCCTAGGTCAATGTAGGCGGCTCACTTCGCTTGACAGTGTTGTTTGTGGTACCCACGACTTAGTGATACACTTAGTTTGGGCCCATACCTATAAACATACCTCGCGCAACACTGGAAGATTTGTACTATCAAAAATATTTAAGTTCGTACCAAATAGCGAAGGCTTTTTCGTGCAGTCAAACGGCAATAATGAACCGGCTTAGAGACTTTAAAATCTCCACCAGAACAATTCAGGAGGGGAAGGCACTTACTAAACCGAAATATCCGAGAAAGAATTTTGATGGGTCAAAAAGTGACAAGGCGTATCTTATCGGATTTCGTTTGGGTGATCTTCACATACGGAAAACACATCCCAATAGTCCAACCATTCAAGTGCATACCAACAGCACGAGACAGGAACAGGTAGACCTTATGCGAGAGCTATTCAGTGGTTATGGTCACGTGCGAGTGCACGAATCAGACAAAAGAGGGGCGATAAAAGTTCGTTGTTTCCTCAACACGTCATTTGCCTTTTTAGTTCCCAAATCAGTAGAAATAGAAACGTGGATATTGAAATCAAAAAAATACTCCTTGTCTTTTCTTGCAGGCTACATTGATGCCGAGGGTTCATTCGGATTAAATCCCAGAAATCAACCGTTATTTTCCATGAAAAGTCAGGATAAAATGCTTATGTCCATGATACAATCAAAAATACTCCCTTCTATAAAAATCAAAACAAAATTACATTTTGTACGTCCAGCAGGGTCAATTATGAATGGTATTAGGTCAAATAAGGATGTGTTTGGTATATTTTTATACAGCAGGCAAAATCTAAAGAGAATTCTGGGTGGTATTTTCCCTTTATTAAAACATTCAAAACGTAGAGCTGACGCAATTAAAGTTCTAACTCTAATAAATCATGTCGGGGCATAATAAATGGTCGCAGATTCGTCACCAAAAAGGAAAAACTGACGCAAAGAAAAGTCAGGTGTTCGGCAAACTCGGCAAACTTGTCGCGGAGGAAGCACGTAAAGCCAGAGGTAATCGTGGCGCGCCGGGGCTCAAAACGGCAATTGAGCGGGCGCGGGGTGTAAATATGCCGTCCGAAAGTATTGAGCGCGCCATCAAAAAAGCCACCGAGGAAGGTGCTCGCGCGATGGAATCGCTTATGTACGAAGCATACGGCCCAGGCGGGTGCGCGATACTTATTGAGGTTCTCACCGATAATCGAAACCGCGCTTCGCAGGAGATAAAACACGCGCTGTTTGAGCGCGGAGGAAACCTCGCCGGACAAGGGGCAGCTGTGTGGGCTTTTGTTAAATCAAACGAGGGTTGGTCGGCCCAAACAACAGTCCTCCTCTCGGACACAGACGTCGCTAGCCTCGAGATGTTGGTGGACGCGCTCGAAGCACACGAGGACGTGCGGGGTGTGTTTACAAACGCAGAATAGTAAATCATGTAACATGTAATGTGTAGCCCAAAACGTATGAATGAGGAGTTCAAATTAAAACAATTCGAAACGGTCTCGTTACACGCTACACGCTACACGTTATGCGAATCATAGCGGTTGACCCGGGTTACGGGCGGATCGGTATCGCCATACTCGAAAGACACGGTGGAAGAGAGGCGCTGCTTTATTCGGAGTGTTTTGAAACCTCAAAAGACCTGGCCCAACCGGAACGCCTGAACTTCGTCCAGCGCCGCCTGCAAAATCTTATAAAGAAATTCAAGCCGGAGGCGCTCGCGATAGAAAAACTCTTTTTTAGTAAAAACAAAAAAACCGCGTTAATGGTTGCCGAGGCCCGCGGTGTTATTACCAGCACCGCCGCAGAAAACGGCCTGGGTGTGTTTGAGTACACTCCAGCACAAATAAAAGTCGCGGTGACCGGCCACGGCGCAAGCGACAAGCGACAGGTTGCAAGGATGGTAAAGAGGGTTTTAAACCTAAAAAAAGAAATTTCGCACGACGACGAATACGACGCTATCGCGGTGGGCATCGCTCATTTGGCCACCCACCGCGCTATCGCACCTTAATGCGCACGAACCTACGTTTTCCCACCCTTAAATCTAGGTCGCGATCCACTACCGCTTTGCGGTCGGAAATTTTAGTTTGTGTCTTATAGTCAAATATCGCGCCCTCACTAATCAGGCGGCCAAATTCAGATTTAGATCCCGCGGTATCAGCCACCACATCAATAAGGGGCGTTCCCCGTCTCACTTCTTGGAGCGGAGCGTCTGTGGGAAATTCTGCTTTTGAAAACGTGCGCACAAATTGCTCCTCGGCGTTTTTTGCCGCCTCGATGCCGTGGTATAACGTCACAATTGCGCGCGCCAGCCGCATTTTAATATCGCGCGGACTCGCTCCACCATCAAGAAGTCTTTTAATGGTCTCAATTTCTGTTTCGGGGGTGTCCGTACACAACAGAAAATATTTCACAATGAGGCCGTCTCTAAGCGACATTACCTTGCCAAACATGTCGCCCGGCTCATCGACGACAGAAATGATGTTTCCCCAACTGGTGGACATTTTTCGTCCGTCGGTTCCTTCAAGCATTGCGGTTGTTAAAACGTCTTGTTGTGGTTGCTGGTAGTGTTTTTGAATAACGCGCCCCGCCTTCAAGTTGAATAGTTGGTCAAAGCCTCCTATTTCTATGTCGGCACGCACCGCAACCGAGTCGTAACCCTGCATCAAGGGGTAGAGAAACTCCCGTAACGAAACCTCGTCTCCTCGTTCCATCCGATCCTTAAAATTACGCCGTGCCAACATTTGTTGCACTGAAAAGCTTTCTGTAAGTTCTGACATCTTTTCGAGGGTGAGTTTTGATAGCCAGTAGCTGTTGTAGTGGAACTCAACTTTGTTGATATCAAGCACTTTTGCTATTTGTTTTTTATACGTCTGCAAATTGTTTTCTATGTCTTTTTTAGAAAGGGTGGGGCGTTTTTCAAGTTTGTCCGAGGGGTCCCCGATACGAGCGGTAAAGTCGCCAACCACAAAAACCGGCGTGTGCCCAAGTTTTTGAAACTCAGATAGTTTTCTTAAAATAATGGCCCTGCCGATGTGGATCTTTGGGCCTGTGGGATCAAAGCCGAGTTTAACGCGTAGTGCCTTGCCGCTCCGAAGTTTTTTTTCAAGGTTCTCACGAACAAAAACCTCCTCAACCCCCCGGCTAAGAAGTTTTTCAATGGCCGCGGGGTTCGTATTAACCTTCTGTTGTCGCCAAAACATGGCCCTACTGTACCACGTTTGGTGTGTGTTAGGCCACCAAAAACCGCAAGTGTGCTATATTTTACGGATATATGCGCCACAAACACAGGAGACGTCGCCACACAATGAGAACCGCACTAATAAGCGTGGTCGCGGCCGGCTTTGTGTGTGGCGGCGTCTTTGTTTTATGGATTTCAAACTTCAAACTTCCGGACCTGGAGGGCATCCAAGGTCGCAAGGTCGCGCAGTCAACAAAAATCTACGACCGAACCGGCACGGTGCTTCTCTACGACGTCCACGAGGACATAAAGCGCACCGTTGTCCCGTTTACGGAAATAAGCCGCCACATAAAAAACGCAACCGTTGCGATAGAGGACGCCGAATTTTACCAGCATCGCGGCATCAGACCCGTCGCCATACTCCGCGCCGTACTCGCAAATTTGTTTTCTCTGCGTTTCAGTCAGGGCGGGTCAACTATTACCCAGCAGGTGGTTAAAAACACCGTTCTCACGGGCGAGAAACAAATATCTAGAAAACTAAAAGAGTGGGTTCTCGCGCTTAAGTTGGAGCGGGTGATGGACAAAGAATCAATTTTGGCTTTGTACCTCAATGAGTCCCCTTACGGGGGTAATATTTACGGTATCCAAGAGGCCGCACAGGCGTATTTTGGGAAAAAGGCCTCGGAGGTAACGCTCGCCGAGGCGGCATATTTGGCCGCACTTCCCAACGCCCCGACTTATTACTCGCCGTACGGGAACAACCGAGAAAAACTCGAGGCGCGCAAGGAGCTTGTTCTGGAGCGAATGTTTGAGGGCGGTTTTATCACAAAAGAGGAGCGCGGCGCGGCGCAAAAAGAGGTGGTGGTATTTAAACCGCAGGCGACCACGGGCATTAACGCCCCCCACTTTGTTTTGTTCGTTAAAGAATATCTTGAGTCTCGTTACGGGCCTCGGGCGGTAAGTGATGAGGGGTTAAAGGTCATTACCACTCTTGATTATGCCCTGCAACAAAAAGCCGAGGAGGTTGTGAGGCGCCACGCCCTCGAAAACGAAAGGAAATTTAACGCGGAGAACGCGGGCCTGGTCGCCATAGATCCAAAAACGGGGGGCATTCTTGCTATGGTGGGGTCGCGTGGTTATTTTGACAAAGAGATCGACGGAAACTTTAATATCGCACTCGCGAAGCGACAGCCGGGCTCTTCATTTAAGCCGTTCGTGTACGCGACCGCCCTGACCAAGGGGTACACTCCCGAAACGGTGGTGTTTGACGTACGGACGGAGTTTTCAACCTACTGCAACCCCGACGGCACCCCAATAAACCCGCAGGACGCCGACAGGTGCTATCAACCGGAGAACTATGACCAGACATATCGGGGGCCCGTAACCATGCGAGAGGCGCTGGCGCAATCAATAAACGTTCCCGCCATAAAATTCCTTTATCTGGCTGGGTTGAAAGACTCTATTCAGGTGGCGCAAAGTATGGGGATTACCACCTTGGTTGACCCGGGGCGCTACGGCCTCACCCTTGTGTTGGGCGGCGGGGAGGTTTCTTTGCTTGACATGACAAGCTCGTACGGCGTGTTTGCAAACGGCGGCACGCGAAGCGCGTACTACGCGGTGGAAGCGGTGTATGACCGAGAAGGAAAAGGGCTTGAGCGCTTCCAGTTGTCGCCAGAGTTGGTGCTTGAAAAAAATGTGGCCCTTCAAATTACCAATATTTTGTCCGACAACAAGGCTCGAGCGCCCGCGTTCGGCGAGTTATCATACCTCCACTTCCCGCAAAGGGAGGTTGCGGTCAAGACGGGTACCACCAACGATTATCGCGACGCATGGATTATCGGCTACACCCCGTCGCTATCGGTGGGAGCGTGGGCCGGGAACAACGACAACAGCCCTATGGAAAAAAAGGTTGCGGGAAG
>Ga0209542_10012764_pt1 | contig 14614 bp, 13 predicted proteins | sample RifCSPhighO2_01_FD_184028 | JGI IMG/M metagenome (GOLD analysis project Ga0209542, IMG submission 184028) | Soil microbial communities from Rifle, Colorado - Rifle CSP2_plank highO2_0.1 (SPAdes) (version 2) | ecosystem: Environmental > Terrestrial > Deep subsurface > Rock core/Sediment ...
GAACACGTTCCAGAGACTGTAGAAGTACGCGGTGGACGTACCGATCGCGATCAGGCTGTCCATGTTGAACGTCCACATGCGAAGGGCAGACCAGGTGCTATGGTAGAAATCTTTCCCGAGCCAGAACTGCACGGGCGTCGAAAGCAGAAGCGAAAGGATGCCCATCCATGGAATCATTGCAGCAATCGACGGGAGCGACGGAATGAACGAACCGACCATGAAGTAGAGCATGGGAGCACTCAGAAGCAGGCCCCAAAGAAACTTGTGGCGATAGGCAAAAATTTCCGCCGCCTTGCGCCGCTTCTCCTCTTCCCGATCCATCTCAGAAGCAATCGTTGCTCCATAGCCAGCCTGTTTGACTGCTTCGATCAGGGAAGGGACATCGATTATTGAGGGATCATGGAGAATGTAGGCTTTCGCCGCTCCATAGTTCACGTTCGCTTCCTCGACTCCCGGAGTCTTCTTGAGTTTGCGGGTGATGAGCGCACTGCAACTGGCGCAGTGCATGCCGGTGATGGCGAGAGTAGTGTGAGAAGCCATGTTTTGAGAATTGAAAGAAAATGAGGAAAAGTCATAGGAAATATCAGGAAAGAGAATGGACTTTGTACGTGTCACCGAGCGATTCGATTTCGTGCTGCCATCGGGCTATGTCGAAGTCTTTGCCATGGTCGATGGTGACATTCTTGCTCTTCATATCAACAGCGACGTTCTGAATCTGCGGGAATTCAGAACTGACATCTTTGATGAGATTCGCGCAGCCTTCGCAGTGGATGCCGGGGATGGAGACAATCGTTTGCATAAGGGATTTGAAGGAAGGAAGAATTACAAGAGATTGCCGAGAATAAAACCAACAATAATGCCAATGAGACCGATCGTGATGGCAAACCACAGATTCGTACCCGATGTGTCTTGGACAGGAGGCTTAGGATCTTGCACGGATGCTTGCCATTTGATGGAGGCCATAAGAGAAGAGGGAGGAAGGAAGGATTTAAAGAACATTAAATGTTCCACGGACCATGCCCATAGAACAGCTGAAGGCGAGGGGGCCGCGGGTGGGAGCGGTGAATTCAATGACATTGAGACCGTTCTGGAGCGGTTTTGTGATGTTTAGCGAGGGGATAACGAGGACGCTCGTGCATCCCCGTGCGCCCGATCCATTAATCGTCCACCGGACGGGAATCCCTGCTTTGATCGTGAGGTTGCTCGGTTCGTAGCCGTAGGGTGTCACGGTCATCGCGATTTCCTGTACGCCGTCGCGGATGGTCGGCGCCGTTACGTTGGCTGATCCGTTTCCACGGGCAAAGGCGCGGGAGAGGTCTATCCCCGTGAGCGCGAAGCCACTGTTGAGATTGAAGAGTGCGAGGAGCAAGACGAGGGTCCCCGAGAAGCGCAGGAAGAGACGGGAGAAGGATCCGCTCGCAGTCGATGATATGGCGCTGATACTGAGGAGCGAGGGGAGAGTTCCAAGGGCGAAGGTGAACATTGTGAGTGCTCCGGTGACGAAGCTCCCCGAAGCAAGAGCGACGAATTGGAGAGATTGTGTAAAGCCGCAGGGGAGGAAGAAGGTTCCCGCTCCGAGGAGGAAGGGGGCAGCGGGATTTTTACTCTCGGAGAGGTTGGCAATCCCATGCGCAAGATATTTCGGGGGACGGATGGGACAGCTGCCTTTGGGGATGATTTGGAGGATGGTGAGCGCGAGATAGAGCATCACGAAGGCCACGAAGATATTCACGTATCCGGTCATCGCGGGGGAGGGTGTGATGGATTGTCCGAGGAGACCGACAAAGCCGCCGAGAACGAAGTACGAGGCGAGCCGGCCGACATTGAAGTGGAGGAGCGGCTGGAATTTTTTCCATACCGTTTGGGCATGATGAAGTTCATTGTATTTTGCGGCGAGGGAAAGAAGGAGGCCTCCCGTCACGGCGAGACAGCTGCTCGTGCCCGCGACGAGGCCGATGACGAGGACGCCGCCGAGCGAGAGTACTCCGGAGGTGGAGGGGGCGAGGGAGACGAGATCGAAGGTTTGGAGGATCTTATAGAGGGCAAAGATGACAAGGAGGGAAGCGCCGATTTCCATCCATTTGCGCTTGTCGGGTGCTATGGAAGCGATCGAAGGCGCATCATCTTCAACGAGCGAGTATCCGGCACCGCGGATCATAGAGGCAATTTTGTCCGCATTGGGGAGACGGCTCGCATCGGCGGATACTCGTGCGATACCTGTCTTGTGATTGATATCGACCTCCACAATGCCGGGGATCTGCTTCAATTTGCGTTCGAGGAGGAGTTCGCAGCTGCTGCAGGTCATCCCGCCGATGACGAGGTGTGCGTGGAGAAGCTTTTTTGATGACGGAGACATGAGGAAATATAAGAGTAAAGAATAAGAAGATTTTACTCCTTTTCTCTCATTGTCTCAGTACGATGGTGGCAAGGGGAAAGGCGAGAGGAGGGGGATAAGCGGGGACGAAGAGAAGATCGGGGTCGAAAGGGGAGGGTGAGAGGAAGGATACGCAGAAGGAACCGACGGATGGACAGGGTTCGGGGAAGGGAGAAACAGAGGGAAGATTCGAAAGAGATTTGGCATGTGAGAGGCAATGATCGAGGCAATCGGAAGACATACCTTGCATCGACATTTCCATAGAGGGCATGTCTTTTGCCATTGTGATAGGCATCAGACAGGTCATGCCCACGAGAGCGCAGATGCTGAAGATGGCGACAAATATGCTCCTGTGCATAGGTTCTACCATTATAGCAGCCTCGCAGGCTCAGCGCATCATCCCTGAGGACTGCATGTCCATCATCTGTTGCATCATATCCATCATGGGAGCGTGATCCGCATGCTTCGTTTTTCCATCATGATCGGTCATCTGTTGCATCATTTGTCCCATCATTTCCTTCTGCACCATATGCATCGCTGCTTTTCCTTTCCACTGTCCCATTACCCATTGCACACCGGTTGCTGCGAGAGGGGCCGTGAGGAGGGAGCCAAGGATACCGACGACGAGGAGCCAGGAGGCGAGGGATTTGAGAGATTGTGCAGAGAGGAATTTAAGCGCCCAGACGGTAAGGAGGATGAAACCAACAAGCGCAAAGAGTCCGAAGAACCAATGAACATGGACCCAGAAAAAACCGGAGGAATATTCGCTAAAACCGAGTGTGTTCATCATAGATAATGGAGGAAGGAGATAGAGAAGATCATTCTCATGCTAGAGAAAATATTGTCCGTAGTATACCCTGTGTTCGTTCATTTTCTTTCCGTCTGTTCTATGCGTTCACTCAAGATGTTTGCCACCATTGTTCTGTTTGGCGCAGTTCTTTCTGCTTGCACTTCACGAGACCAACAATCGGTATCCGCAAAACCGGAGGTTCCTGCAGTGCAGACACAAGAGGTCATGGTGAAGAAGGAGCCGGTACAGAATGTCACTTCTTCCAAGAGTCCTTCGCGCGTTGTGCGGGTCACGACCGAAAACTGGAAGTTCACCCCCAATGTCATTCGGGTGAAGAAGGGGGAGAATATCACGTTGTCCCTTCAGGGACTGAGTGGTCTTCATGGATTTGCAGTCCAGGATCTCGGGATCAATGTTCCCGTTGCGCAGGGCAAAACGGTGGACGTAAAACTTCCCACAGACAAAAGCGGATCGTTTGGATTCCGCTGCTCCATTCCCTGTGGACAGGGGCATGCGGATATGCGGGGAACAATCGTGATCGAGGAGTGAAGTGTACTGCTGTTGATTCCTGCATAAATGTTTTCTCTAAGAAGCTGCTTTCATTATCCTCGCGATATCTTGAAGAGATCCTTGCATGTCCAATACGTTTTTGCGCACTGCTGGTACCCCTATCCGTTCGAATGCCCTTTTTTCCGTCGAGCTGAAGCCGATGCAGAGCAGAGATGGATTCTTTTCTTTCAATTTTCTGACAACGGTGTCTCCATAAAAACCACGGAGCATGTAGTCCATGAGGATGGCATCGGAACTGGTCGCGAGGGCCTCTTCGACGAGCTCGTTGACCGTTTGCTTTTGTTGATAGATCAGAGAGGCCAAGCCTCCTGTCGCGACCATGAGCTCTGGGATGAACCCCTCAAGAACATTCTTCGAATCATCGACCATCGTGATCCGTTTTCCTTTGAGTGATTCGCACCCTGGGGAGGCATCGGGAATCTTTTTGTAGCGTGCCGTACTTCCCAATTGTTCGAGTGCTTCATTGATACGCTCAAGGAGCTCTTCGGGACTGCACTCGCTGGTACTGTCTGGTCGATCAAACATCTGAAGTGCATTATAAATTAATAATGGCAAGTTACGACTGTGATTCCTTACAAAAAGAACCCGCTCTCCAAAAAGGCAGGGGAGAGCGGGCGAGAATGATGGTTCTGTTTCACATTTTTGAGAGCTTTATCACGGCACTAATAAGCGATACGACGATCCCGACCGAGATCAGAATAATGCCCGGTCAAGGTTCTGTCGGAGCTTGCGTGCCGAGAGCCAGACGCACCACAAGGATTGCTACCCCCATGAGAGCGAGGACAATCCCGATGACGAGGGTCCAAAACCACCACGCCATACCATCACCTCCTTCTGATGTGAGAGAACAAAACCTAATATATATTTTAGACTTTAAATTAATTATGTCAAATTATGATCTCCGCGAACTGAAACCGAAAAATGGTGGATACTGGGAAAAGTGTTCCCTATTTGGAGCAGTTGATAATGGGGTGGGCGGAGCAACTTTTGTCAGTGTGACACCCGTGCTATCATTCGCGCCATGCGCAGAGATGCCATGTATGCGATCGTTCTCGTGGGCTTCGGTTTCTTCCTTATGTCTCAGAGAACAGGAGCGGCATTCTCCGATACCGAGACGCATCTCTACAAAGACGCTATTCACTATGTCCAGGATCAAGGCATCGTACGAGGGTACTCCGACGGCACGTACCGGCCGGACCAGGCGATCAACCGTGCGGAATTCGTGAAGATCATCGTCGAATCGGCATTCCCCGGCGCAACGGGTGCCCATTGCTTCCCCGATGTCAGGGACGAGTGGTTTGCTCCGTTCGTCTGCACTGCCAAGGACAAAGGATTTGTCGGAGGATATCCGGATGGCACCTTCAAACCGGACAAGCGCGTGAACTTTGCCGAGGCGGCGAAGATCATCGTGACGTCTTTCACCCTGCCCACGACGCCCGATCCCGTCTGGTACAAGCCCTTCACCAATGCTCTTCGTGAACATGGCGCAACTCCACCCAGTATTGCTCAGCTCGATCAAGAGCTCTCCCGAGGCGAGATGGCCGCAATCATCTTTGCATTGAAGGGAGGAAAAATCTCTGCGCCGGTTGTAGAGAATAATAATGAAGAAGAGGCTCTGTGTGATCTTCCCCCATTGCAAAGACAATTTGAGAATACCCCTTACTACACCGGTCCGCTTTTTGATGATCACTACCATATGCCTACATTTTTTAAGGTCCCCGATCATCCGGAAGCCCCGGTTATTGATAAAGATATATCCCGACGCGACGTTGTGTGTCTTTTTGATAAAGAGAGAATCAAAGGGGCCTTTGCCTTTTACTCGATACCAGTAAACTTAAAGGATTCGTCGCTCGAGATCATCCGAGAAATTGAGCAGCAGTACCCCGGCGTGATTTCTCACTTTCTTGAATATGTGGTGTTCCCCGGTTACCCTGTTGACCCGGAGCAGATCGAGGAGATTCTCGATGCAAACACAGGTCTGTTCAAAGGATACGGAGAAATCTCGCTTTATTTGCCCCACTACAGAGTCGTTGAACCGAACGACTCTGCCATGAAAGAATTCTATAAAACGGCGGATAAACACAACCTTATCGTGATGATGCATCCTGTCGAGGGACAACAGCAGGCAATAGAAGAGATCTTGCGCGATTATCCGAACGTGCAATTCCTTTTTCACGCCGCGGAATGGCTATCCTCGGCAAATATGTTTTTAGACACATTTTTGGAGAAGTATCCAAACGCGCACTATAGCGTGGACACAACGCTCTTTGGCATGAATTCCTCCGGCAGACCCCTGCTTGATACTTTCAGTGACAAGCAAGCCTTTGTCACCCAGTTTAAACAGAAATGGCAGAGTACACTAAAGGAGAGAGTGACTTACTGGAAAAGCAAAATTGAAAAGCACCCCGACCAATTTCTTTGGGGGACGGATCGTGGTTCTTATCGCTGGACCCATGATCAAGATATAGAGGCATTGCTTGAGGAGTACTCACGAGCATTTATCGGGAAACTGGCCCCTGCGGTGCAGGAAAAGTTTGCCTATAAGAATGCGGAGCGCTTGCTGCAGGAAAGATGATGGTGGACTTGGTTCATAAAAGATGGAACCAGCTGCCACAGATCATTTTCGAGTGGTACGAGCTGCTGCGTCCCTCTTACTTTTTGTATTCCAAAATATCACCAGGCTGACATTCCAAAGCTTCACAGACAGCTTCTAATGTTGACAATCGAATTGCTTTTGCCTTTCCATTTTTCAATACGGAAATATTGGCCATCGTGATCCCGACTTTCTCCGCCAGTTCAGTGACGCTCATTTTCCGCTTCGCCAGCATGACATCGATGTGAATGATGACTGCCATAGTGATCTTGTTACACGGTTAAATCATTCTCGGACTTCATCTCCACGGCGTTTTGTAAAATCCTTTCAAACACCGCCGCCGCAGTGGCGATAACAATAGAGGCGAAGGTAGCGATAATGCCCAACATTACAGCGCCCGCAGGGTCATCGTTGCCGCTGCGTGCGGCTATCATGAGGTAGGCATCTGCCGCCACGATCGCACCCGCCGTAATGAGCGCGCAGTATTTTATAGTCCGCAAAGCCCGCACGGAACGCTGTGAAAATACTTCGTTCCGTCCGACGGAACCCAGCACTTTGATCGCCTGATAGAGTGCCACGAAAAACGGAATGGACCCTATATACACATACGCTAGAAATGGATCTTTGAAGTACACCTCAAAGAGCGTGGCGTGCGCGTTCCTGCCTTCGAGGTTGGGCTCCCAAAGCATGGCGGCAAGAGTGCCGATGCCAATGAATACAACGACGAGCTGAAGAAATATCGTTGAGCTTTTTTTCATAGGTGGTTCTTATAATATTTATCACTTATCGTTTGTCAATATATATTTATCGTTATTTTAAGTTTGGTGGAGATGCCGGGAGTCGAACCCGGGTCCAACGTGTAGCACATGTACCTGTACGATCATGAAGCTCTCATTCTCGCATCCACTGAGAGAGCAACAGAGATATGGAGCGAGTGATGACGTCTGGATACGATCTCGTCACGACGTCCGATGACGGAAAGTCCTGCGAGTGACGCCGGTTTCTCCCTAGCAGGAGTCCGAAGAGCGGCGAGTTCGCGCAGAGGCGAACTAAGCTGCCATGGCGAAGCTATAAGAAGGAGTCAAACTTGCGTAAGCTCCTTTTACAGTGTCCTCCAAAGCAGAGAAGATGTTTTTAGCATCTATAGGTGCAACAAGTGGGTAACGGGAACCGTTGCCATCCCGGATCGGGGCAAACACATACTATGAATCACGCTGTCGAAGGCCTGTCATCCCCATTCGTGAATTGGAGCCGTTGCTTCCACAGATCAGTGCGACCATTATACCATGTTTTGGGCTTAAACGAGAGGAAAGAAACTAGATTCTGAGTCAATCGACTGGAAGAAACTGCCCTGTGTCATCCTGAGGAGAGCCGTCCGTGATGGTTCGAGACAATTTTGCGTTGCAAAATCCCTCACCATGACACGGACGGCTCGTCTCGAAGGACGGTTTCTCCCAATTGAATTTTTCTCACCTCAATGCCATCTTCATCACCCAGTTGGCAAAGCCGAGAATCGTCGCGACGATGAGCCAGCCGACAAAGCCCCCTTCGATATCGAGGGTGAGGATTTTTTGATCCATGTACTGGCTTATCTCAAGGATGAGTTGGACGAAGAGGCCATTGACGATCACGCTCGCGAGGATGGTCGCGAAGAGTTTGAGCGGGAGGGTGATGAGGTAGAGGAGCGGACGGACGAAGAGATTGAGGAGCGTGATGAGAGACCCCATGACGAGATACGCGGGGAGTCCACCGGTGAGGAAGAAGTATCGGTCCATGTACTCCGCCATGGTCCAGACAAGAAGGATATTGAGGAGAGCCTTGGCGAGGAGTCGGAGAGCGAAGCCGCTACTGGAGGAGTCGGACATAGGAGGGAGAAGAATGTGTCATGGTTCGACAGAGCTCACCATGACGTAAAAATTCTACCGCTTCTCGAAGCAAATCGTCACCTTTGTTCCATCGAGATCGATGGCGGAGCTGTTCTGCGATGTTTCACCCAATGTTGCATTGGTTCCTTCGGTGATAAGGGCTTCGTGATGCTGCAGGATATCTTTTGCTCCCGTGATGGAGAGCGTGATGCGATCGTGCAGCTCGAGACCGGATTCTTTGCGCAGCCTCTGAATGGCCCGGATGAGATCACGGGCGCGACCCTCGAGCTCAAGTTCTTCGGTGAGTGTCGTATCGAGGCTCACGACGATGCCTTTGCTCGCTGCGACATTGAGTCCTTCCTTTGCGCGATAGACGATGGAGGCTTCGTCGGGAGCGAGGAGTTCATCGAGGATACGGATTCTTCCGTCCTCTTCCACTTCAAAGTCTCCCTCCTTCCCTGCTTTGATGATCTCCTGCACGCGTGATCCAAGGCGCGGTCCGACTTTGCGCGCATCGACCTGCGCGATCACGTCTGCGAGTTCTTCGGGATGATCGGTGAAGGCGAGTTCTTTGACATTGAGCTCCATGCGCATGAGGTCGATATCGTCTTTGGAGAATGCGCAGTGTTCTGCGAGAGCAGGGGGGAGAGCAACCGTGGCTTTGTGAAGGGGTTGTCGCAGTTTGAGGACCTTCTCTCCGCGGATGGAGAGACCGAGGGAGACGATCGTGCGCATGGTGCGGGTTTTGTCCAGAAGAAGCTTTTCGCCGGTGCTTAGTGCGCGCGGGAGCGGCCAGTCCGTGAGATGGACCGAGCCGTGGGGGGTCGAGACAAGGTTGAGGTAGATGGCTTCTGTCATGAAGGGGCAGAAGGGAGCGAGGAGCTGGCTTAAAGTGAGGAGGACGTCGTAGAGCGTTTGCAGTGCTTCTTCCCGGTCTTCTTCGTTGCCTTCCTTCCCCGCAAACCGTTTGCGTGAGAGGCGGATATACCAATTGGTGAGGGCGTCGATGGTCTCGAAGAGTTCTGTGCAAGTCGCGGAGAGGTCATACGCATCGAGTTGCTGCGTCATGCGATTGATGAGATCTTGGATTTCGCACTGGATCCAGAGGTCGAGTGGATGGCGTGAAGCCCGGCGGTCAGTCGTGTGCTGGAAGGCGCAGGCATTGGCATAGGTCACAAAAAAGCTGTAACTGTTCCAGAGAGGGAGCAGGACGTTGCGGACCGCTTCTTCCACGAGTTTTTCGCAGAAGCGGATGTCTTCTCCGCGGACGACGGGAGAGTACATGAGTGCAAAGCGCAGAGCGTCTGCACCGTACTTTTCCACTACTCCCATCGGATCGGGATAATTCTTCAATCTCTTGCTCATCTTCTTCCCATCCTCGGCGAGGACAATCCCGTTGACCACGACATTCTTGAAAGGGGTCTCGTCGAAGAGTGCGGTCGAGAGCACCATGAGTGTGTAGAACCATGTGCGCGACTGTTCGACGGCTTCGCCGATAAAGTCTGCGGGGAATCCGATGGGCTCTAAGCGACTGCGGTGTTCAAACTCAAAGGGAAAGTGTTGCTGTGCGAAGGGCATCGAGCCCGACTCAAACCAGCAATCGAGGACTTCGGGGATACGTCTCAAGAGTGGATTGATTGTGAGAGACAGAGCGGAGCCTGTCTTGATTCTTCCTTGCATGCATTCTGCATATGAGAGGTTTTCGGTGAGAGCAGAGAGTCCCTGGAGGGTTCCACTATGGGCGACAAGAAGAATGTGTTTTCCCGCGTAATTTTTAAGGACGTGATCGCATACTTGTTGCAGTCGTTTAAGGAAGGCAGAGAGACTTTCTCCGTGTTTGGGGGTGTGATGGTGGAAGGAGACATTGGTGGAGGAGAGGGAGTGCTTCGCGAGGAGATCTTCTTTGCTTTTCCCCTCCCATTCGCCGAATTTTCTCTCTCGGAGTAATTCCGTCACTTCGAGGATGGGGATTTTGAGTTTTTTGGAAAGGATATCCGCGGTTTCTTTGGCGCGGGAAAGATCGGAGGTGACGATGCCGTCAAATCGTACGTTGTGGAGTTCCTCCGCGAGGGCCTCCGCTTCCTTCCTTCCGGTAGCGTTGAGGGGAATATCTTCGTGTCCTTGCGTTTTTCCTTCCTTGTTCCAGTCGGTTTCTCCATGGCGCACGAGCGTGAGATGGACGCTCTCCTTTGTATTCTCGGATCCCGTCCATGCGATGTCATCGATGTACTCCTTATGAAGGTCCATCTGCTCCCCGCGGTCATGATCCCAATAAAAGATCGATGGAGTGGCATAGGTCGGATAGGGCTGGTGGCCGATTTTGATAGGATCTTCGTGCGTGAAGAAGTGACGAATATTCTGAATGGGATCCGCGTGGGAGACGATCACGATATGGTCGCTGCGGTGACGGGGAAGGATATCCTGTAAAAAGTCTTTCACGCGCTTCTGGACAGAGTCCCAAGTCTCCATACCCGGGAAGTGAAAGATACTTTCGGGTTTTTGTTCTTCGATCTTCTTCGCGCGACGTTCTTTGATGAAGGTGAGATCGGTGAAGTCGATGTGCTTTCCCTCGTATTCCCCGAATTCCACTTCGCGCAGTCGTTCATCGATGATGAGCGGGGCGCCGGAGAGCTTCGCAATGGCTTCCGCGGTCTGCTTTGTACGGGCGAGGGGAGAGGCATAGATCGCCGACACGTTCTGGTCTTTGAGGGACAGAGCGGTTGCTTCTGCTTGCGCCCTCCCACGCTCGGTGAGATCGGTCCCCGGAGTGTGTCCTTGGTAGATGGGGATGAGATTGCCCTCGCTCTCCCCGTGACGCAGCGCCGTGATCTTAGTGAAGCGTATCTGGTGGTGACGCATGAGATCGTCGCGGCTCCCGATGACTTCGATGTCTTTCGCGTTGCGCCAGATCGGGAGGGGAGTTCCCCAGTAGCGATTCCGTGAGATGGCCCAATCGCGAGCACCCTTGAGCCAATTGCCGTAGCGACCGTCACGCACATGAGCGGGGACCCACTGGGTCTTTGCATTATTCTCGAGCATCTTCTCCTTGAGCTTCTCCACCGCGACAAACCATGAACTCGTCGCGTAATTGAGTAGGGGAGAGTCACAGCGCCAGCAATGAGGATAGGTATGACGGAATTTTTCCTGCGCAGAGAGTTTTCCGTTCTTCTCCAGCCATTCCGTAATGGCACGATCCGTCTTGCTCGGATCATTCTTTGGCTTCACGTCCATTCCCGCAAAATCCGTGACATCGTCGATGAATTTCCCGTCCATGGTGACGTGCTGGAGGACATCGACCTTCTCGCGCTTGCCAATGGCGTAATCGTCTTCGCCGAATCCGGGGGCGATGTGGACGATCCCCGTCCCGTCGTCGGTGGTGACAAAGTCCCCTTCGACGATGCGGAAGGCTTTTTTGGAATATTGTTTTTTGAAGTAGGGGAAGAGAGGTTCGTAGGTGAGACCTCGTAATTCCTTTCCTTTAAAAGACGCTCCATCTCGCAAGTATTTCTTTTCGTCTATTGTGCGTCCATCAGTGGGTTCGAGAACCTTTTCCAAATAGTTTCTGGAAGCAATAAATGTTGTTTTTTCATCATCTTTTTGCATAAATTTGACATACTCTACTTCCGGATTTACGGCCAGGAACAGATTCCCCGGGAGTGTCCATGGTGTCGTGGTCCATGCTAAAAGGAATATGTTCTTCGTATCCTTGGTTTCTTTGGTTGCTTTGTTTCCCTTGGTTTCTTTTAGGTGGAATTTGACAGTCACAGCAGTGTCAGTAACGTCTTTATATCCCTGCCCCACTTCAAAATTGCTCAGGGGTGTCACGCACCGCGGGCAGACGTGCATCGGCTTATGGCCTTCATAAATGAGTCCTTTCTCGTGGAGTTTTTGGAAGGCCCACCACATGCTCTCCATGTAGTCCGGGTCCATCGTGCGGTAATCCCAGTCCATATCGACCCACCGTCCCGTGCGCTCGACGATCCTGCGCCAGTCTTCGGTGCAGCGCTGGACGGCATTGCGGCAGAGCGCGTTAAACTTATCGATCCCCATCGCCTCGATCTGTTTATGATCGGTGATGGCATGCTCCTTCTCGATCAAGTTCTCGATCGGGAGCCCGTGGCAGTCCCACCCAAAACGTCGCTCGATGTACTTCCCCCGCATAGTTTGGTAGCGAGGGATGACATCTTTGATGGTGCCGACGAGCAGGTGGCCGTAGTGCGGAAGACCGGTCGCGAAGGGCGGACCGTCGTAGAAGTTAAAAAGACATTCGTCGGTGAAGGTGTCGCTTTTGCGACGTTGTGAAATACTTCTCTTAAAAGTGTCTTCTTCCTTCCAATACTTAAGAATCCCGTGTTCGAGATCGGGGAGTGATTGCTTTGGATCGACGGAATCGAAGGGCATGGTGGGGAGTATAGGATTAGGGTTGGGGCTGGGGCTAGGGAACATCTGAAAATATCGAACAGTATTTCAATTATCTTTTTGACACTTTTAATACATTTTTTCAACTTCGGATGAAAACGTGAATTAAGCATTTATGGTATAATCATAAGATTTGTTGAAACCAAAAACAGCCAAGGCCCAAGCCATAACGTGGCATTCCGTATGCAGCAAGCTCATGTTTGTGAGCTTCATTCTGACACTGCTTTTGCCTGCTCGCCTTATGGCGAGTTCATGGGACCCCACACTCCTCGTCAATACCGAATCCTTCCAGACGATCGACGATAGCAATACGACAGGAGATATCGAATTGCGGTTTGGTGATGTCATCAATGAAAGGGTGTATTGGGATCGCACGCCAGGACGCTTCCGCGCGTCCGATGATCTTTATGTGGATACGGACCTCACCGCGAGTGGGACTCTCTCGGTCGAAGGTGCAGCGACATTCGGATCAACAGTAAGAGTCAATAACGTCACCTACACGTTCCCCTCCAGCGACGGCTCTGCATCCGGGAAAGTTCTTAAAACAAGTGCAGCGGGAGTGCTCTCCTGGAGCGATGATAGTGCCGGTGGGGGTATGTCCTTTGCCGAAGCCTCAAGTTACTACGTCAATGACACCGGTGACACGATGACAGGAGCACTCACGGTTGCCGGTCTCACCGTGACCGCGGGGAACACGCTGGCCGTGAATGGTGTCACCTACACCTATCCGCCGAGTGATGGATCGGCCTCGGGCAAAGTGCTCAAGACGAGCGGAGCGGGGACCCTCTCGTGGAGTACAGATAGCACGCTCGCAGGAGCGACTGGGGCGACGATGGATGTCTGGAGTGTCACGGGTTACAACTGCGGTGCTGCAACAACGTATCTTGGATTCAATGGCGTGGCATTTGCCAATGCTACCGAAGCCACCGCCGATACAACGCTGCGTCTCGCAAGCAATATCACGGTCACGGGACTCCGGTGTTTTCAACCGACAGATGCTTCTTGTTTAATGAACGCTCGCGTCCGCAAGAATGCGGCCAATGCCGCAGGGACACCCAATTGCAGAACGTCAAATGTCGGAACATGCGGATCCAGTACGGGAGTGGTGACGTTTACGAATGGAGACGAGATCTCTATTCAGCTGATCGATGCCGCAGCCTCCTGCACCGATGCGATTGCCTGTTATTGCGCAATCACATACACATGGTAAAGGAGAGCACCCGTGCCGGCCGGTTTTGGAAGAACTCCCGCCCATTTTTTGTTTTTGCCGTTTTTTTTCTTTATTCTTCATCTGTTCTTGCAAGCTCCTGGCGACCGACCCTCCTCATCAATACAGAATCCTTCCAGACCATCGACGATAGTGCAACGGGTGATATTGAGCTGCGGTTTGGAGATACGGTGAATGAGAAGATCTACTGGGACAGGACACCGGAGCGTCTGCGTATCTCCGATAGCCTCTTCATTGATGGCGATCTTACTGCCAGTGGAACGCTTTCTATCGAGAGTGCGGCAACGTTCGGATCGACGGTGAGAGTCAATAACGTCACCTACACGTTCCCGTACAGCGACGGTTCCGCATCGGGGAAAGTCCTCAAGACCAGTGGAGCAGGGGTGCTGTCGTGGAGTGACGATAGTGCCGGTGCGGGTATGGAATTTGCGGAGGGAAGCAGCTACTTCGTCAATGACACCGGTGACACCATGACGGGAGCCCTCACGGTGGCCGGTCTCACCGTGACCGCAGGGAACACGATGGCCGTGAACGGCGTCACCTACACCTATCCGCCGAGTGATGGATCGGCCTCGGGGAAGGTGCTCAAGACCAGTGGAGCAGGGGTGCTCTCGTGGAGTAAAGATAACAGGTTTTCTGCGGCGACGGGAGCAACGATGGATGTGTGGGAGACCTTCGGCTACAACTGCGGCACCGCAACGACGTATCTTGGATTCAATGGTGTGGCAAATGCCAATACGACCGAAGCGACGGTCGATACAACACTCCTTCTTGC
>Ga0209542_10012765_pt1 | contig 14613 bp, 16 predicted proteins | sample RifCSPhighO2_01_FD_184028 | JGI IMG/M metagenome (GOLD analysis project Ga0209542, IMG submission 184028) | Soil microbial communities from Rifle, Colorado - Rifle CSP2_plank highO2_0.1 (SPAdes) (version 2) | ecosystem: Environmental > Terrestrial > Deep subsurface > Rock core/Sediment ...
CTGTCTCCGCCAAACAACGCCTCGTTGATGACGATGGGTTGTTCTGACGCGTATTGCTCGCTGAGCTCGTCAAAGTCTTCCAAAGCCACATGGACTTTAATGGTGTTGTATTGCGCTACGACAGTGAAGAAGACCATGATGACGATGACCGCCGCTACGATGAAGAATTGTCCTTTCTTCGCGCAGTCCTGAAGCACAAGAAGCGTTTTCGGATGCTTCACGACATATCTCATCCACATATAAGCGCGCTTCACCCACTGAAGATTATTATTCTCTCGTTTCTTCCTCTTTCTCATCGCAAAGAAATTCCTGCCCTCCTACTTTTATAAACCTGTTGCTTGGAACGGCTCTGTCCTGAGTCCTTTTTGTTAGTTACATTCCAACTCCATCAAACCATGTTTTCCTGTGGAAAAAGTGGATCTTTCCAAAGCAAACATTCAACAAAAACAAAATTTAGGACAGAGCCTTTCCAACAATAATCTATTTAAATCTTCATCCCTGTAACACACCATGCAAACACCAAAGAGAAATTACGATAGGCTGGAATTTCACGAGGGTAAAGAGATTCCTTATCTAAGAGGGACGAGAATAAGATCTGATGATCTTTACTGCTTAGACCACAAATGCTGGCAACAAGAACCAAAATCTATTGCCAAGCACCGAGATCTGTCCATGGAAGATGTACAACAAGCACTAGCTTGGTGCACAGAAAACGACGACCTCGTAACACGAGTCTTAACTCAAGAGAGAAAAGAAGCAGGTGTGAAAGATTAGACTCTATTTAGATGACAATCTTGATGGGTATCTTCTTATAAATTTTCTTGAACAAGAAGGTCTTGAAATAATAAGTCCGCGTAGAATTAGAATGAGGCATAAAAAAGATAAAGACCACTTAAAAGAAGCAATTCTGAGACAAGCAACGTTCTTTACCTCAGATCGCGATTTTGAAAAGTTGCATCACCAAATAAAACCGCATTATGGAATTATCATACTCTACAAGAATAATAATCCAAAAAAAGATATGAGTCTTAAAGAAATCGTAAAAGCACTTAAAAATCTGGAACGTTTAAACTTCCCCCTCCAAAATAGCCTGCACAAACTCAATGACTTCAACTTCTAATTAAACACCACTCTTTAAAAGATTCCCAAATTGGTTTCTAAACGAAGAAGGGTGCCCAACATAGTCTAAGCTTGTTGCGCCTGTTTGTAAAGCCCCATAATAATTAAGCAGCGTGCCCAAAGCCTGCATACCTACTAGATTAATGGCCTGCATCTTATGAACCTTACTAAAACCCTGCTGCACCTCATAACCCAAAGTAGCAAAACCCATCTCTATATCATCCCGCATTAATCTCAGCACACCCACAGCTTCCTTTACAGATCTCCCAATTTCTTGAGCTGTTTCGACAAGCTGAGTAAGCTGCGCATCCCTGTCAATAGCTGCAATTTTTCCTACTAGAAAACCTTGATACGACCTAATAACATCCAATGTCTTTGTTAATATAGTATAGCCGCTCGTCTGTGAAACTTTCGCAGGAGTTCCGCGACTTAAAAGAGTTGTAGCTAATTCTTCTAACCGCTTTCCCATATAGTTCATTTGGTTTTCTTTGATTGGTCTTGCATTAATTCGCAACACTGAAGTTTGCACTAAATCATAAAGCCTTGCTAAATGCCCCTGAGCAATAAGATGCGCCTCATCAGGATAATAGGGAAAACTATCTTCGCCAATAAGTCTCCTTCCAATACCATTTATTCTATCAATAAAGAACGTGATCTGCGTGTCGGTAATTGGCCCTTGGAGTTCAACAAAATATCTTTCCAAAATTCTTTCATTTTCTGCGTCGCGCAAATCTTTGAAAGCTTCACCTATCCCATACGTATTTAGCTTAGATTCAGAAATAAAATTTAGCTTTAGCCCATGATTATGGGCCCGCACAATAAGCCCCCTGAAATCGTCGGGAAGATTCCAACGTCCTTCTTGATCCCGAGGAGCAATCCATTTTTGTTCTATGACATCATAAACCGAATGGGAAGCGACAGAATTAAATATTGGTTCTTTCATACTATGAATTTTCACTTTTCCATGCTGCAACAAATATTCACCCGCCCTATGCTCGGCTGTATAAGCAAGAGCAAAAACAGTCTTTTTTTTGTCATTAGAAGCACCTTGCCCCTCCGCTCCTGCAAGAGCGTCCAAAGTTATAGAAGAAATCTCCAGCAACCTCTCCGCAGATTCTTCTTCCAATGTTCTTTTTATTTCAAGATCCAATGAACTTCCATCCTTTTCTGATCCCAAGATGTACTTTTTAATACTCTCTTTAAGAAGTCTATCCCTTCTTTCCCTTGCGCCCTTATCCGAATACCCTCCAAGCATTGCCACAGGTATGGCCATAAAATATATAAAAGCTTTTAAATCTAACGTTACTGATTTTTTCTTGTTGAACCTTAAAACACTCGACGTTTAAAAAAGTTTAACGCCGGCGGCAGGATTTGAACCTACATGTCCTTGCGGACGGCAGTTTTCTAAGTCCCAATTCGAGACTGCTGCACGACCAGGTTGTGCGTCGCCGGCATCATATTTTTTCTTTAAAAACAATTTCTCATTATTCAAAAGCATTTTTATTACAAAATAAACCTTTCTAAAGGCGTATAAGCGATTAATTGCAATTTTTTCTCGTTCCTTTGATATTCCACGCTCTTTTAGGATAAAGACGAAAAGTAAAGCCAGATAAACTTACCTTGCATGACGCTTAGACCTTATTTCAAAAGATATATATAGTTGTTCAAATAAAATCCAATTATGATTAAAAAAATTCTAATAACTCTGCTAGTAATCTTCTCTGCGTCTTTTCTCCTAACCGCACAGCCGATATTTGCCCATGAAGAAGATTTCCTCGTAAAAGAAATAAAGCCTTTCGCTGATGAAACCCATCATCTCGAGGTCAAGCCAGAATCCCTTGAAGGGTACAGGCTCCCCTCTATGAACGTAGCAGTCATTATTATTGATATTGAAACTCAAGAAAAGCAGACTATGAACCTGCATCCCATGTTTGGCGGAAATTTTCATTATGCTACGAATGTAGCCTTAAAACCAAGGCAGTACCTTCTCAAGTTTCACCTGGATCCTCCGACTTTCTCCCGCGGAGACGCAAGAAAAAGCCAGTGGCTTGAGCCAGTTGAAGCAGAATTCATTTTTGACGCTTCCAAGCAATTTGAAAAGAGCGTAAAAATAGGGAACAAGGAAACCCAAGATATGAAGATTTCTTTTGAGGCTGAACACGCCGAGTCAATGTTTATCTTGGAAAGCACAGAACAAGAGCAGGATAGAGTTAAGCACCAAGCAAACACGCAAGTTCCATCATTCTTGAATGCTATTCCACCAATCATTTATGCCGCATTGCTGGGCATCGGATTCTTCTTAGGAATTGTTTTTTTTAAATTCATGAGAAAAAGTTCCTAAGAAACAAACGTTAACAATTTTAGCTTTACCCACAAGGAATTTTATCCCCGCGTTGATTTAATACTTTACAACTTGCCGCGGAGTAAAACCTAGAATGGAAAAGATTACAGTCTCAACGCCAATTACTGCGCCTAATTGCCCAGGATTTTGGTTCACCATTGAACTGAAGCACCAGCTAGAGACAAGGAATCGCCAAAAACAACTTATTTAAAAACATACACCTAACAAAGACCATGCGCACCCAAACCATAGAACGCATCAGAGCACACCTTATCGCCCTCACCAAACTCAGAGACCACATTGAACACATCCGAGAAGAAAGCAGAAAAACCATCCCCTACCAACGACGCAACCTCCAAGCAAAAACCCGCATCCTCCTCCTCGGAGACAGCAGCATCGCAGGCGTCGGCGCACCACCAAAACAAACCATCGCAGCCTACCTCGCACAAGACTATCCTCACGCGCACGTCGAAAACCTGTCTTTCTCAGGAGCACGCATTGGAGACATCCTAGCACAACTCTCAAAAAGCAGCTGCCAGACTTATACCCTCATCTTCATCAACGCAGGCGCAAATGATGTCCTCACCTTCACTAGCGCCAGAGAAATCAAAAGACTCCTTCCCATCGTCCTGCAACACGCACACACCAAAACAGAAACAGTCGTCCTCGGCCTCGCAGGAAAACTCCGGATCATCCCCCTCATTCCACGATCCATCAAAGGCATCATCGACCTCCGCGAACGACGCATCCATACCACCTTCAAAAAAATCGCAGATCAACACCACGCTCACTTCATCGACTACTACCACGACCAAGAACTCAACGAACACTTCCTCAAAGAACCAGAAAAATACTTCTCAAAAGACAAATTCCACCCCAGCGGAGAAGGCTACAGAATCGCCTACCAAAAAATAAAAAAAACAATCACACCTCTACTCGACAACAAAAAAATAACCATTAAACACGCCGCACTTCGACAACCTAAAACGTTTACACAACCCCCTGAACAAAAATTCCAAAAAGCCATTAAAAACAGAGAATCCTAACCCTTCACATTACCAATCGGGGACAACCCGACAACAGCCTTCGTAATTCCAGCTTTCTCCACAGCGTCAACAACATCAGTTACAGATTTATACGCGAACCCTCCCTCCTCAGCCAATCCAGACATTGAAGAAGTCTTCACATAAATCCCCCTCGCAAGCATGTCCTTCTGCAACTTCTCCCCGCGCACCAGCCCCTTCGCTTTCATCCGAGACATCGTCCTTCCAGAACCATGACAGGTACTAAAAAAAGTTTCTGCGCCAGTCTCCAACCCAGCAAGCAAGTATGAACCTGTCTCCATGCTTCCCCCAATAATCACCGGCTGGCCTGTCTCCTGGTACACCGCAGGGAGCTCCTTATTCCCAGGAGGAAACGCTCTCGTTGACCCTTTTCTGTGCACAACAAGCTCCTTCAGAGAACCGTCCACTTTATGCTTCTCCACCTTCGCAATATTATGCGCAACATCATACACTAAATTCATTCCAAGATCCTCAGCGCTTCTCTCAAACACTTTTGAAAATGCTTCTCTAATTCTATGCATAATAACTTGTCGATTCGCGAAGGCCATATTCGCAGCGCATGCCATCGCTCCATAATAATCCTGACCCTCTTTAGATGAAAAAGGAGCACACGCCAACTCACGATCTCTCACTTTAATTTTATATTTTCTCATCGCTTCCTCAAACATCTTCAAATAATCTGTGCCAATCTGATGGCCAAAACCTCGACTGCCACAATGCAACATCACCACAATCTGCTCATCCTGATCAATTCCAAATACTTTCGCAATCTTCCTGTCATGAATACCTTCCTTATGAGCAACTTGAATTTCTAAATAATGATTCCCAGATCCCAACGTTCCCAATTGGTCAATACCACGAGTAATCGCACGCTGACTCACCTTCGAAGGATCAGCCCACTGAATCTTCCCATAACCCTCTGTTCTTTCCACATCCCCTTTCCATCCAAGGCCATTGTCAACACACCACTTCACACCATCAACCAACATTTCATTAAACTGTTTTTTATCCAACTTCACAAAACCCTTGCATCCCACACCAACAGGAACCTTCTCAAACAACAAATCAATCAACTGCTTTATTTTTGGAGCTACCTCCTGGTAGGTCAGATTCGTCCGAAGAAGCTTCATCCCGCAGTTAATATCAAAACCAATTCCACCAGGACTTATCACTCCTTCTGTCGTATCGAACGCCGCAACGCCGCCTATTGGAAATCCGTATCCCCAGTGTCCATCAGGCATGCAATACGCATATTTTTGGATTCCAGGAAGGCATGCTACATTTGTTAATTGGTCAAACACTCCAAAGTCCATCTCTTGTAAGAGCTTTTTCGTGGCGACGATTCTCGCTGGAACTTGCATTCCTTCCTTATAGGTTTTCGGAAGCTCCCACATCACTTCGCTGACTTGCTTGATTTCCTTTGGCGGACCAACTTTGGTTCCATCTTCCATAAAATTGATGATTTAAAACTCTTTAAAAGGCTTTCTCTAAATTAAGCCTGTCCTAAGAATTCCGTAAATTTTACAGCCAATCACAAACTCTTTGCACACCACTCTCTCAAATACAAAATCTTTCCATCACCTCTCTTTTTTCAAATTTATAAAGATTTCTTCAGAAATCCTGGAAAAAGACCTGAAGTTTTAACAACTCTTTTATACAAAGAAGGATGACATAAACTCCCAAAACCAAAAATGATGCTTGTAGAACAACCTGAAGACTTCGTCGTCGAGGAGCTCCTTGATATCACAGGATCACCAGGACCTTACCTCTATGTCAAGGTCAAGAAGAAAAACATGAACACCCTTGATGTCGTTAAATTTTTTTGCTCCACACTCAAGATTCCAAGAAGATATGTAAGTTATGCAGGATCAAAAGACAAATTCGCAGTCACAACACAACACTTCTCTCTCCTTCACGTTAGCGAAGAACGAATCAACAAGCTTCATCACCCCAACCTCGAACTCACACCTCTTACCACAAGAGACAAGCCCCTCTCCCTCGGAACGCTCAACGGAAATTCTTTCAAGATCAGGGTAAGCAAAAAACCTCCGAAGATAAACTTTCTCGTTAATTATTTTGGGGAACAACGATTCAGCGAGAACAACGCAGAGATAGGAAAAGCAATTTTGAAAAAAGATTTTAAAAAAGCATGCAGTCTCATCGACCATAATGAAACACAGAAACACCTCACCTTTTACCCCAACGATTTCGTCGGCGCCTTACAAACGCTGGACAAAAAACTCCTCTCCCTGTACATCCACGCATTTCAATCCTTTGTCTGGAACGAAACCTCAAAACGTTACCTAAAAAACAAGTACAAAGATGCGTTCGAATTTCAAGGATTTTTCTTTGTAAACGAAATAAAACAGCAAATGCACATTCCTCTGATTGCTTTTGACACTGAATTTCAAGATCCACTTGTCGAACGCTTCTGCCTTGAAGTTTTAAAAGAACAAACTATCACCCTCGACGATTTCATCATCAGAACATTTCCAGAAATAATGCCCGTCACAACACTCAGGCCCTTGTTTGTCAACGTAACGGATTTCAAGACAGACAACAACAATATACAATTTACCCTTCCAAAAGGATCCTACGCCACCACCTTTTTAAAACAACTCGAAGCCTTCGATCATTGAGAAAGGCTTTTATTGACCCTTACCCAGAAAAAACACATGACCACACTCCCCTCCCCAGAGGACACCCTCCACAGGATCAGGGTAGCAATAAGCAAAAAAGAGTTCGAAAGCGCCATCAACCAGTATCTCGACTTCGAACAAAACTTCAAGAAACTTCCAGAAGAACAACAAAAACACCTTCTTAAAATAATGGACCTCATCTCCAAAGAACTCGAATCCTACCTCAGGATCAACCAAGCCTATCTCTTCGCGGAGCAAGGAGACATCCAACGCCTGTCAGAAGAAATGAACCGGATAAGAATCATCGCCTTCGACATCTCATCCTCTCAGCCAGCAGAAGAAGACATCACCATTATCTTAAACTACATCCAACGCCACTACACCTTCTTCCAAGAAATCTACCATTACAAGGTTGTTATCCAAACCTTCCAGAAGATGCGCCATGGCGTCTCTTCAGCATTCAACAAGCACAACTTTCCCCTAGGATTGAAAAAATACGCAGAACTCTGGATCGCGTACAACCACCTCGCAGAAGTCGTTGACCAAGAAAAACGCCATGAACTCTACAAGATCATCCGCACACTCTTCAAAGATGTGTACCTTGAAAGACTGGAGCACTTCGCAAGAGAAAAACCAACACACATCATTTTTGACCTCAACCTCCCTACTGTCACCCCGACCTACAGAGAACTCCACACCCAAGGAACCCTATCCTTCGACAAAAAATTCAAACAACTCAGAAGATCCTTAACAAAAAACAACGAGCAAGACGCTCTCCACCTCTTCCAACAACTTTTTGTAGGAGAAATAAGCAAAAAAGAACAAAAGAAAAAAACAGCCAGCACTCACTTCGAAAAAGTACACCCCGCCTTCAGACACCCCCAACCAGAAGAAAAACTCTTCAGCAGCGAATTCTCCAAACTGCGCTCCTTGATCAGGAAAGAAAAAGTGCATGAAGCAGAACACCTGCACAAAAACCTCCACTAAGCAAACATTTTTAAAAGCTCCCGCCTCCCTCATCCCATGTTCAAGTTTCTCAAAGAAAAACTCAAAGAAGTCGTGGGCTCGTTCACAAAAAAAGTAGAAGAAAAACCAGCCCAAGAAGAAACGCCCAAAACAGAACAAAGCGTTCTTGAAAAAATCCAACAACAATTCGAAGAACAAAAACAAGAGCCTGCTGAAGAAAAAAAAGCTCCTGAAAGAAAACCATCTGAAGAAAAACACCTCCCCGCTCAACCAGAACTAACCAAAGAACCTGAAAAAGGATTCTTCAAGAAGATCGCAGAAAAGATAACCACAAAAAAAATCTCCTCAGAAGAGTTCGAAGAATTATTCTGGGACCTAGAACTCGCGTTACTTGAAAGCAGCACCTCCGTGGAAGTCATAGAAAAAATCAAAGAAGACCTCAAACAACAACTCGCAAACCAACCCCTCAAACGCTCGGAAGTCGAGGCAACAATCGTCTCAAGCCTCAGGGAAAGCATCCGCAGCTTGTTTCCAGCAGCGCCATTCAACCTCATCCAACGAGCGAGAGAAAGAAAACCCTTCATCATCTGCCTCTTCGGCGTCAATGGTGGAGGAAAAACAACGACTATCGCAAAGCTTGCACACCTGCTCAAAAAAAACCGCCTCTCAGTCGTCCTCGCAGCAGCAGACACCTACCGCGCAGCATCCATCGAACAGCTCAAATCCTGGGCTGAAAGGCTCAACGTCAAGCTCATCAGCCACGAATACAAGAGCGATCCCGCAGCAGTCGCGTTCGACGCAATCTCCTACGCGAAAGCACACACCATCGACGTTGTCCTCATCGACACCGCAGGAAGGCTCCACTCCAACACAGACCTTGTCAGAGAAATGGAAAAAATTGTCAGAGTAACAAAGCCAGACCTCAAAATCTTTGTCGGCGAATCAATCGTCGGAAACGACGTCGTCACACAGGCAACAACCTTTGACAAGAGCGTTGGCATCGATGGAATCATCCTCACCAAAGCAGACGTCGACGAAAAAGGCGGCGCAATCATCTCAGCCTCTTATATCACAAGAAAACCCATTCTCTATCTTGGCACAGGACAAGAACTTGATGACTTGAAAGAATTCAACGCCGAAGATTTAATGAAGCAGTTGAACCTTTAAGGATCCAAGTTAAAGTAAATCCTTCTATTACTCTTCCCCTTATTTTCCGCTGACAAAAAAATTAGCTTTCCCACCTCTCTCAAGTTTTTCACATGGGTCCCACCATCAGCCTGAATATCAACCCCCTCAATCTCCACAATACGCAACTCCTCAACTTCAGGAGGAAACGCTCCGGCGAGTTTTATCACATCAGGAATCTTCAAAGCCTCCCTTTTTGGAAGCGCATAAACCTTTACAAGAGCGTCTCTCTCAACAACTATGTTCGCCCTTACAAAAAATCCCTCAATCTGCTTCCTGTCAAAAACATCAAGATTAAAATCAATCCTCGACTTCTCCACGTCAAGCTGGTTTCCCGTAATCTTCACTCCCAACTCCTTATTCAACAACGCAGCCAACAAATGAGAAGCAGTGTGCATCCGCATCAACCTGTAACGCCGCTTCCAATCAACTACACAACGAACAGGGTCACCTGGATTTAATCCCGGCCTTTCAACCTGATGCATCGCTCCTCCCTCACCCTTCCTCACAGAAACCACCTTGAACTCCTCGCTTCCCCTGAAAATACTTCCCACATCAAAAGGCTGCCCGCCACCCTGAGCATAGAAGACGGTTTTTTCAAGAAGGATAAAACAGCCCTCTCGCACTTCCTTAACAACCGTCTCCAATTCTTTTAGATAAGCATCCCGCAAACACACAAACTCTGTCATTCTCAAAACGAATCTTGAATAAGTTTATAAAGATTCTTCGTTCCTAAAGTTTTATGGTTTTAGAAAAGCTCAGCGAATCCCTGAAAGCAACCTTGTCAAGAGTCGCGCGAGCCATGTTTGTTGATGAAAGACTGATTGACGACCTTGTCAGAGACCTCCAACGCGCACTCCTCCACGCAGACGTTAATGTAAAACTTGTTTTCCAACTTTCCAAAAGCATCAAAGAACGCGGGCTCAAAGAGGCACCACCAGCAGGACTCACGCAAAAAGAGTACCTCGTCAAGATCGTGTACGAAGAGCTCGTCAAGCTCCTAGGAGGAGAAGGAAGAAAAATCGAAATTACCAAAAAACCATTTAAAATTTTACTTGTGGGGCTGTTGGGATCTGGAAAAACCACGACCGCCGCAAAACTCGCTAAACACTTCACCAAACGCGGCCTCAAAGTAGCAACACTTGGCCTCGACGTCCACAGGCCAGCAGCCATGGACCAACTCGAACAACTATGCAAACAGATTAATATCCCATATTTCATTGATAAAAACGAGAAAAATCCAATAAAAATATACAAAACTTTTGAAAAAGAATTAAACAACTATGATTTAGTTCTCATAGACACCGCAGGAAGACACGCGCTCGACGCAGACCTCATCAAAGAACTAGAAACGCTCGACCAACTCATCCATCCAGAAGAACGCATCCTCGTGATCTCCGCGGACATCGGTCAAGCAGCACAACACCAGGCAGCATCCTTCCACGAGGCCTGCCAGATCACCGGAGTCATCGCAACAAAGATGGACGGAACAGCAAAAGCAGGAGGAGCGCTCTCCGCATGCTCAGCCTCACAATCGGCAATGATCTTCCTCGGCGTTGGAGAAAAAGCGGATGACCTCGAACCATTCAACCCCCAAGGATTTGTCTCTCGGTTATTGGGAATGGGAGATCTAGAATTATTATTAGAAAAAGCGAAAGAAGCAGTCAGCGAAGAACAAGCACAAGATTTGGGGAAAAAACTGCTCAAAGGAGACTTCAACTTTCTCGACTTGTACGAACAAATGGAAGCCATGACAAAGATGGGACCGCTGTCAAAAATCGCTGAGCTCCTTCCTGGTTTTGGAAACGCGAAAATCCCGAAAGAAATGCTCGACGTCCAACAAGAAAAATTGAAAAAATGGAAGCACATTCTCCAATCCTGCACAAAAAACGAATTAGAGAATCCAGACCTTTTAGACGGAAGCAGAGTAGAAAGAATAGCGAAAGGGTCAGGCACTTCAGTCCAAGAAGTGCGAGAATTATTAAAACAATACAGACAAAGCAAGAAACTCATGAAGATGATGAAAGGAAACGACCCAGAAAAACTCATGAAGAAGCTACAAGGAAAAATCCCGGGACTCGGATGATAAACACCCTCATCGCACAAGGAGCGGAAGCAAAACTCTTTAGAAAAGGAGCCATCCTCATTAAAGAAAGAACTCCTAAACATTATAGATTAAAAGAAATAGACGAGAAGCTAAGAACGCAACGAACAAGAAGAGAAGCAAGAATGCTTGAACGCTCAGCACACTTGATCCCTGTCCCAAGGCTTCTTTCCGCTGACGAAACCAAAGGAACGATCACGATGCAATTTATCCCAGGAAAGAAGATCGCCGATTGCCTAGATTTTTTCAATCCAACAAAACGCAGAGAGCTCTGCGAACAAATCGGCAGACAAGTCGCGCTTCTCCACAACAACAATATCATCCACGGAGACCTCACCACCTCAAACATGATCCTCCAAGAAAAAAGAATTTACTTTCTTGACTTCGGCTTAAGCTTCATCGACGAGCAGGCTGAACACAAGGCTGTAGACCTTCACCTGCTCAAACAAGCGCTGGAAAGCAAGCACTGGCGCCACTATGAACCTTCCTACAAGGCAGTCATTGAAGGCTACCTAGAAGAAGCACAAGAAGGAACAAAAATCCTGGAAAGATTACGCACCGTAGAATTGCGCGGACGATACAAAAGAAAAGGAAGTTAAACTTAAATACAAGCAAACCCTCACTCTTTCATGAATAGAACATTTCTTACCTTTCTCCTTTTCTTACTCATTCTTCCACTAGGCGTCAGTCATCCAGAAACAACGACTGAGATTTTTACAACACTTCAACACGTTCAAGGAAGCGAGATTCCAGCGCCGTTCAAATCCCTCTTCAGAAACGATATTATTGACGCGCAGATCACGCATGAAGATGGAACCCTTTCTTACTTCACCCTCACCACAAGACAAGGAAGATTCACTGCTGCCTCCCACGCAAGAGCAGCCTCTCCCACAGTAAGAGTCGTTGTTAAAGAAGGCGTCATCGACACCGTGAAACAGGCTGAAGACAAGGCCGCGGCACTCAGAGAAGCATACGAAGATGGAGACATTCAGGTTCGAGGCATTGGATACAGAAGAAGAATCACCCTTAGACTTGCAATCCTCCTCAGCATGCTCTGATTAAAAAAATTTGTGCGGAATTACACTCACCAAAAATTTTCTAGAATAGAAGCTTTTAAAAGAGGTATCATTTCCTTTCTCCCGAGCCTCTTTGGTCATAGCCCCGTCGAGAGATACTCTTTCGGGAGTTCTTGCGGAATCTAGCGGCCAAGGATAGTGGCCTTTGGAGTTATGGAGAAAGCCATTGACGGAGGTTCAAATCCTCCCGGGGCTATCTTTATATATCCCTAAAAGAAGAAGGTTTCTGAAATGCTCAGCACAGAAGCAAATGAAGCGTTTGAACGTTATATGCTGATCGTAAAAATGTTAACAGAAGCTCAGGATGAAAAAGGCCTTTCCTTAGTAAGAGGATTAACAAGCAAGTGTGCCGAATACTTCAAGATCATCGTTGAACAAGTCTCCTTGAAAGAGAAGAGAAAAAAATTTCCCTCGAAGACAGGATTCCTAAAAGATTTTAACCAGCTGGAAGAACTCAGAAACACGCTCCACATCTATCTCCTCCAAGAGATAAGAGTTGTGAACAAATATTTAGCGACAAAGTCCTTGCTTGAGAAGTCACAGATTCCTGAAGGAGGCATCTACAGCCTTGACCCTAAGACTATTGGGAAAAGACAGTTTGTTGGAGAATGGGCGTTTTGTCTTGCTGAGGCGCTCTTCGCACACCATCTCCTTGAAAATGAATAATCATCTTAAAATAGTGAGCTGTAAAGTTAGCGACACCTATTTTTGTGCAAAAAAGTCAATCGGGCACCGGCGTTAGTCAAACCCTCTGCAAAAGAAGAAAATAGAATTCTAGATTTTTAGGATAAAATTCCTTCTGCCTTTAATCTACCTCTTAAATGGAGGGTTTTAGCAACCTCCTTTTCCTTTGGAATACGACCTGTTGAAGCATTATAAGACCTCATTGATGAGGGTTTGACTATGACCAAAAAAACGAAAAGTTTATATATTTGTTGTTATATACACTTATACAACATGACGCAGGCAATGTTAAAACCAATTTTGCACTATCCCCAATTAGATACAGTCTTAATGGTAGAAGAATTTATCAAAGAAAACGGCGGAGAATACAAAAAAAGAAGTCTATGGGAGCATCTCCCCAAAAAGATGATGTATCAAACTTTTCAAGTAATTTTTGATTATCTATTAGATTCACATAAAATTGCCGTAGATAAAGAGGGAAAGATCTGCTGGATCTGGAACCCAGAATTAGTGAGAAAATATTTAGCGAGACCAGAACTGTCAAGATGAAATCACATATCAAATTTGCGGAAGAGAAATTAAGAGAAGATTTAGCTAATCTGAAAATATCTAGGACAGAAGACCAAAAATTATACAAATGGATTAACCGTGCTTTAGATGATATTGAAGAAGACGCTTTTTGTGCCACTCAAATCCCTAAGAAACTGATACCTAAAGTTTACATAGAAAAGTATGGAATTGATAACTTATGGAAATATGATTTGCCAAGCGGATGGAGACTTCTTTACTCTGTAGCAAATAGTGACGTGATTGTTCTTGCCATAATTATTGAATGGTTTTCTCACAAAGAATATGAAAGAAGATTCAACTATTGAGATTGCCCCTTTCTTCTTTAACTATAGCGACGAGAGAGCCCCTAAACGAAAATCTAAACTGAGATGTTTTTGCCCTTAACGACTGTTTAACTGTAAATGTTAGTGCCCCTTAAATTCTAGTCTGCTAACGCAGTTATTTATTACCAGCAAAGTACCAGAAAACTACGGCTACCCCTAAAGCGCTCAGAAACCAAAGTTTCTGGCGTGCAAGAAAAGTAGTTGCTTTTCTCAGTAGCGCAAAAACTCGCTTCGCGCCTGGTTCGTTTTCTGGCTGTGAAACCATAGGGAGCGGGGAAAGTGAGTTTTATAAATTTACCGACTTCTGTTCTCAAAACTCGCCTAAGAAAAAGTGTTCAAACCGCAAGATAGGTGACGTTAACTTAACAGCTCATAAAATAGTAATTTTTATAAAGATGTTCAGCGTTCTTGATTTATGGACTTTGATGAGTTTTACCAAAGCCTGAGAAACGTCGATCCTCATTTTGAGCTCTATGAACAATTTGCTGGCGCAGCGATAGCTTATTATATAGAGCAGGTAAAACTAACCACAGCAGAAACGA
>Ga0209542_10012766_pt1 | contig 14613 bp, 15 predicted proteins | sample RifCSPhighO2_01_FD_184028 | JGI IMG/M metagenome (GOLD analysis project Ga0209542, IMG submission 184028) | Soil microbial communities from Rifle, Colorado - Rifle CSP2_plank highO2_0.1 (SPAdes) (version 2) | ecosystem: Environmental > Terrestrial > Deep subsurface > Rock core/Sediment ...
TAATGGCAACAACCCCGCAACAGTCGCCGTCGGTGCGGCCTACAGCGACCTGGGCGCGATTATTGCCGACGATGTCGACCAAAACCTCGGCTACACGGTGGCGCTCGACGGCGGCACCGCGATGGATATTTCAACCCTCTCGCTCGACACCTCGGTCGGCGGCACGCACTACATTGTCTACTCCGCCGCCGACCAGGCAGGCAACACCGGCACCGCCACCCGCACGGTCATCGTGGGCGACGGGCTTCCCGCTGCCGGTGTTGCCGGTGATACAGCAAGCTCCACTCCTAGTGGGACATCGTCTCAACAAGCTGACAACTTCGGCACTGGGGCGACCAGCGCGACTTCGTCGCCGGACACGGTCTCAACGACTGGCAACCTCGGCACTGGGGCGACCACCACCACCCCATAAAAAACAGAGTATGGTATAATAGAAAAATGGCTATGATAACTATCCCTAAAAAGTTCGCAAATAAAGGAGATTTGGTAGTACTTCCGCGCAAGGAGTATGATGCCCTTGTGCATAGCGCCAAGGCCTCTGTTACCTTGCCAAAAGGAGCCAAAAAACTATCAGCGGGTCTGCGGCAAGCACTCAAGGAAGTTGCGGGGGGTAAGATGAGTGGACCATTCAGTACTGTTAAGGAAATAATGGCAGATCTGGAGTCATGAAAGAGTTCCAGACTGTCCGCTTTAAGCGAGAGTTCAAAAAGTTTTCTAAGGAAGTGCGTTTTGCCTTTGCCAAGCAAATTGGTTTTTTGCTAAATGATATTCGGCATCCGTCATTGAGGGCAAAGAAGTATGATGAAGCAAGAGGTATTTGGCAGGCCCGCGTTACGAACAATGTTCGATTTTATTTTTCAATAAAGGACGATTGTTATATCTTGCTTGATATAGAAAAGCATCGAGACTAGCGTTAATTTCATATCACGGATAGCGGCGCGGGGGCCGGAAAACGCGGAAACCCATGCGTTTTGGGTCGGCCAAGCCCGTGATATGGCCTATCTTGGGTGTATGATTGGTTCATGGAAAAGGAGTTTGACCGGTGGAATGAGAGTAAGAAACGCATCGACAAGCGCGATACGGGAGAAGTCTACTTTTATGAACGCGAATTATGGTGGTGCTCATTGGGAGCGAATGTCGGTTTTGAGCAGGACGGTACCGGCGAAACTTTTGAGCGGCCGGTCGTCATAATTAAAAAATACAATCAGCGGGTCTTTCTCGCAATTCCTCTCTCGACGACCTTAAAGCGGGGTAAGTATTATGCTCCACTCGGACTCGTAGATGGTAGGGAAGCGGTCGCCATTCTTTCCCAACTGCGCCTAATTGACTGCAAGCGCCTGACTAATCGGATAGGAATACTCGACAGCGCTCTCTTTTTCGAGCTTGTTGAGCAGATTATTAAAGTAAACTTCCGGAGCCTAAAAAATTCTCCCCCGCCTTTGAGGGGCGGGGGCAAGCCGTGAGGCCGTTTGTACTCCTATAGTATATGTCCTGTCTAAAAAGTCAATGAAGAAAAAGAGGATATATGGACAAATTTTTTAAGCGGCTAGTTTCAAAGGTCTTGGCTCCGCAAGAGTCCAAACGCCCCAGTGCCGATGTTGCCGCTCCCGTTGAGGGCGTGTCCATCGGAACGTCTCGCGCCGCAGAGGCGTGTCCGTATTGCGAGTCTAAAAATTTCGTCAAACGCGGCACCCGTAAGAACGTGCACCAGGTTGTCCAGCTCTATTTGTGCCGCAATCCCGATTGCGGCAAGACCTTTACCGCGCAGGATGTCAAAGGCAAGCACTTTCCGCTCAACGTCGTCATCGAGGGCATGAGTTACTACAACCTCGGCTGCACGCTTGAGCAGACCTGTTTGCTTCTCAATAAAAAATTCGGCGTCGCCCCCGAGCCCGCGACCTTGTCGGCATGGGTCGAGGAATACAAGAGTCTTTGCCGCTTTGAGCGCCTGCGCCCGTACGCGACAAAAATGTACAAGCCCAAGGATATGGTCGAAGTTGTCTCGATGGCGCACCGCCAGCTCTACCGATTCCGCTATCATCGCGCCAAAACACGGCTGATGCTCGAGGAGTTCGGCAACCGCAACCTCAAGCGGCTCAAAGAGTATCTCGACGCGGTGTCGAGCGAGACGCCGCATCAGTATTTCGCCGAGGGCGGGCGCATGAGCGACGTCCGGAGCAAGTTTGACACCGCCGACATGATAGTTAAAAGCAAGACCAACTACGCCAACCGGCTCGCCGCATTTGTTTTGCAGGCGACCCCCGACAACAAGGCGCGGCACGAGGCGGTGCAGCGGTTTTTTCTCGCCAATGATTCCGTGACCGTCGCGACGGAAGTGCCGGTATATATAAGGAGGGAGGATATTGAACACATGGAACGGGTGCTCAAATTTAAAGTACTTGAAGAGGGAGGTCTTGTTTTTAAAGGGGACAAAGAAAATCGGCCCAATGCGAAGTCAATATCGGCACGGGGACGCTTATTAACAGGGCATATCGACCTGGTACAAATTCGCAACGGGCAGGTGTATATTCTCGATTACAAGCCCGGCGCGTCCAAAGAGCGTCCGATAGAACAGCTCACGTGGTACGCGCTCGCGCTTTCGCGCCTCACCGGCTTGCGCCTGTTCGAGTTTACTTGCGCGTGGTTCGACGAAAAGGATTACTATCAGTTTTATCCTCTGCACGTCGTCAAAAAATTACAGAGCAAGGCAAAGAAGCCGCGCAAACGCATAGTCCATTTCAAAGACGGGACCAAGGCTGAGGTTCCCCGCGTCGCGCCGGAGAGGGTTACAATTGTGTAAAGCATGGCTTACTATCCAAAAAAAGCGTTCACTCCGCGCAAACCGGTCAAGACGTTTCGTGATTTAGATGTATATCAAAAACCGCTCGAGTGCGCGGTTTTAATCTCCAAAGACATCGCGCCGCAATTGGTAAAAAACAAATATCCGTACGCCGAGCGGATGACCGACTGCGCGATGGCGGTGCCGCTTTTGGTCGCCGAGGCGCACTCTCTGCGGTTCGCCGACTTCGCGCTCGGGGTGGGCTATTTGGAAAAGGCGATGTCCGCGTCCAACAAAATGGTCGTCTATCTCGAGCACGCCAAGGGTCTGTGCGGCTCCAAGTTTGACACGGGCCTTATCGACGACCTCATTGTGCGGTATACGCTCGTCCGCACCAAGATGTTTCATTTGGAAAAGTCGTGGAAGAAGTTCCGCACCGAGTACGGCGACGACAAAACCGGCAAAGGCAAAGGCGATTTTAAATACTAATTCATATGATTCGCGTTGTTATAAAAAAATTTAGTCCGGTCGCGCTCGCTGTTGCCATTCTGTTCGGCAATGTCCCCGTTGCGCATGCCGCGGACACGCTGTCTGCCACGCGCAGTCCGTCCACGGCCGCCAACATCGGCACCACCGGCACCGGGTGGTCGGCTTCGACCGTTACCCGCGCGCTTCTGGTCGACGGCAGCGAGACCAATCTTACCAACGCCCTGCCGGCAAACGGCGCCAGCATGCTTTTGGTGCTTACCGGATTTAGTTTCGATATTCCCGCCGGCGCGACCATTGCCGGCGTTGCCGTTTCGGTGACGCGCCGCAGTACCTCGAGCTCGGGCACGTTCGTCCGCGACGCCGCCATCGAGCTGGTCGGCGGTTTCGGCACCTCGTCCTCGCTCGCATCGGAGGATGTGTGGCCGGCAACGCTCGCGGCGGCGGCATACGGCGGCCCCGCGGCGCTCTGGGGCGGGAGCCTTACTCCGGATGATGTCAACGCCGCCAATTTCGGGCTCGCCATCGCCGCGCAAAATACCGACCCAGCCGTGGCGCATAACGCCCACGTTGACGGCGCGACGGTGACTGTCTACTACTACGAGGCGGACACGACCCCGCCGTCCATTGCCGCCGCGAGCGTTGCCGGGCAATGAAGCAACAAGTTCCGCGGGCGTTGCGGTGAGCTTCGATCTCCCCCTCGCGAGCGATGAGGGCGGCATCGCGAGCGAGTCGTGCGACCCCGCCTCCGGCTTGACATTTGCCCTCGGTACCACGACGGTTACCTGCACGGCCACGGATGCGGCCGGCAACAGCGCGAGCGTACACTTTGACATCGGCGTTGTCGACACGACGCCGCCGGTTATTGCGCTCACCGGCGGCGATTTGACACTAGCGTTCGGCGACACTTTTGCCGACCTGGGTTATGCCGCGAACGACGTGGTCGACGGTACCGTCGCGGTTGCGGTCGGCGGCGCGGTCGATATTTCGACAGCGGGGGAATATACGCTTACGTACGACGCAACCGATGCCGCGGGCAACCGCGCGATACAACAGACGCGTATTGTCACAGTGTTTCCCGCTGCCGAAGTTGTCGCTTCGCCCACTCCGTCGGGTGGTAATGGTGCCCCGGTTGGGCTCTATGGCACGATTAACACCGTTGTCCCAATAGGGAACGCCGAACAAACGGCCGGCAACGTCGGCATCGGGGCGGGCGGCGAGGTTCTCGGCGCAGAAGCGTACCGTTTCACCGACCCGCAGATAAGCGCTCTCTTGGTTTTTTTGCGGGCCTTCGGCGTTGACCCCGCGTTGGTAGACGCCCTCGGCAACGTCCTTAAACCATAACAAAACTTGGACACCCCGTGTCCAAGTTTACTCAAGGGCGGCGCTTCGCGCCGCAAGTTCGGCGTTGGTGATGATTGAAGCTATTTCTTTTTCGTACCGTTCCTTGGTGCCGATAGTACCCGCCAAAAATTCACGCTCGGTTATCGACGGAAAGTTTTTCTCGCCGCAGTAGTCCAAATGGCTGCTCCACCGGTACGCGCGGAGCGCCTCAAGCGCTTTGCGCGCACTCTTTACTTTCCCGTCCCGCCACTCCGGGTGCGAGTAATCTAGCGGATTAAGGTGTATGTAATAGGGGATGTATAAAAAGTGCGCGTCGCGCTTGATAAGGATTTTTTTGGAAGGGCCTTGCCATAACACACCCGACCTCTCGTACTTTTCATTAAAATATTTTGCGTATCCCATATTGAGCTTTTGCATAAAAAGCGGTATCCCGCGCTCTTGCGCCGCCGACAACAGCAAATGATAGTGGTTGTCCATCAGACAAAAGGCGTGCAGATGCACCAGCAACTCGCGCGGTCCTGTTTGGTCCCGCCGGGCGGGCAGGCCAAAGTTGGGTGCCGCGTTCCGGTCGTTAAAGGTAAATAGGTCGTGCAAAAAGCGCACGCGGTCTTCATCATCGAGCACGACGGCTCGTTTGTCGACGCCGCGGTTGAGCACGTGATACAGCTCCATCTTGTAATCATACCCCAAAACTTGGACACGGGGTGTCCAAGTTTTGGGGTGGGGAGAAGTGTGGAGAGGGGGAGGACGGCGGGAGCAAAAAGAGGCTATACTTATTCTATAATATTATGAGTTGGCGGGACACGCTACGGCAGAGGTCGCACGGAGAGCTTAAAGAGCTGGCGGCTTTGTGCGGCGGCGCGGCGTTGCTCGTCGCCATTGCCCTTGTGCTCTCGGGCTCGCTCCCGTTTTTGTCGCAACAACTAAAAGTGGCTCTACAGCAAGGCACCTCGCAGTCTGCCGCGGTATGGTGGTCGCAAGACCCGTACTACGACGGCTATTGGCCTGCATGGCATGTCTGCACCGGGTATGGCAGTACGTGTCCCGCTGGCGGATGGTACGGCACTCTGCCATCGTATGCCGACATATTTGTTACCAGCAATCCCTCTCAAAATATAATTGCAAAGGTGGTCTTGAGCAAGAACTTAGGATGGGGCGCGCGTAATTACAGTGGTCCCACCTATACCGGCTCTATACCAACAGTTCCCAGCGGTACTTCCTTAACTATCGAGTGGTCATGCCAGGATTTTCAAACGCAGTATTACGGTGGTACAGGCTGTTCCAGTTACGATGTCTCTGGCAACTGTAATAGCTGGTACGGGACCGGCGGCAGCCAATCATTTCTAGATTATAGCAGTACGGTAGGAACAAATTTTTCCACCGAGGGTGCGATGCACGGTTCGGCTGTGGTCACGCCGCAAGTGACGACGACCTACGGCGTTCAGTGCATAGCCAATCCATCCGGCCAGCTGAGCCCGCCCTCGGGCTATGGTGCGTATCCTCTCTCTAACACTCCGGTTATGTCCTTTACCATAGAGGTAAACTCGCTACCACTTCCCACACTTACTATCACAGGCAATGATATGGCAAACGCTGTGACAACATACACCAACCAGCCTGTCACTGTTGCGGCAACCTTTACCGCTGGCTCGGGCGACTCGCTCACCGGCACCGCCATCAACGACTACCAAAGTAACCTCTGGTGTGGCACGGGCAACACCTGCAACTCCTCGATGTGGACAGCTTCGCCCATAGGCAGCAAGTCCTACACGTTTACTCCCACGGCGGCAGGCGAGTATATTTTCTATCCGGCGGCGCAGACAACAAACTACCTGTCATGGAACAACTACGACCAGTCGCTGACTGTCACCGCAATTGACCAGTGCCCCAACGGTCAGGGCGCGGCAGGTAGTTGTACTTCATGCAACAGCGGGTATGTTCTGCAAGAAGACACCGTAGCACAGACCGTCCAGACATATCTCACCTCCGGCACAAGCTGGACAGTGCCAAGCGATTGGAACTCCTCTAATAATAGTATCGAAGTCATCGGCGGCGGCGGCGGCGGCGGCACTTCTAACGCTTCCTCCGCTGGCACAGGCGGCGGCGGCGGCGGGTACTCCAAAGTCACAAACCAGTCACTCACGCCCGGTGGCTCAGTAATCTACGCCGTGGGTGCGGGCGGTGCCGCCTCCACGGCAGGAGGAGATACATATTTCTGCAACTCAACTTCAAACTGCGCGTCAATTTCTGGCACCGCAGTAGTGGTGGGCGCAAAAGCTGGTGGCGCGGGCTCGAATTATTCAACACACGGCGTTGGTTCTCCGGGCGGTGCAAGCGGCACCGGAGGACCTGTCTTTGTGGCCTCAACCACATACTCCGGAGGCTCCGGTGGAGGATATCAATCTGGTGGATATGCGGGCGGCGGCGGTGGCGGCGCGGGCGGTCCAAACGGCACTGGCGCAGCAGGAGGATTCGGCGGAGGAACAAACGGCAGCTCAGCGTCCGGTGGTGGCGGCGGCGGTAGTGGCGGCGGTAGTGCCGGCTCTACAGGAGCTACTAGCCTTGGAGGAGCCGGCGGCAACAATACAAGTGCGACAGGAGGTGGTTCGGCTGGTTCGGCGGGCTCAAATGGTGGTGGTGGTGGCGGCGGCTCAGGGCCCGCCGGCTCTACAGGCACTGGCGGGGCGGGTATCGAATGGGACGGCACGCACGGGTCGGGCGGCGGTGGCGGTGGCGGTCCCGCCGGCGGCAACATCACAGGTGGGGCCGGCGCTCTTTATGGCGCGGGCGGCGGCGGCGGCAGTTGTGGCACAGGCGGCTGTGGTAGCGGCGGAGCGGGCGGCGCAGGAGCCCAAGGCATAGTCGTTATCAAATATGTGTCGCCTGCCAGTAACAGTTGCGTGCCGCAGTGTCCCAACGGCCAAGGCGCGGCAGGGTCCTGCACCTCCTGCAACAGCGGTTACACGCTCCAAGGCGGCAGCTGCGTCCAGCCCTCCGGCAACATTACTACCCAGCTTACGGCCACTCCGGTGCGCGTCCGCGCGAGCGGCGTCGGCGGCTCGACCACGCTGACGTGGGGCACCTCGTCGATGACCTCCTGCACGCTGAAGGACGAGACAAACACTACACTTAGCACCGCGCTGAGCAACTCCACAGGACTCGTGGTGAGCGGCATCAAAACCAAAAAAGTCTTTACTCTTTCATGTAGCGACAGTGTTAACTTATACCAAAGCCAGGCTACAGTCACGCTTGTACCGAGTGTCATAGAAATTTAATACGCTATACTACTTGCATGGCAGTGCGCGTCGCTATCAACGGGTTTGGGCGCATCGGCCGCGCGTTCTTGCGCGCGGCGGTGCACGACCCGCAAGTGGAGATTGTCGCCGTTAATGACCTCGGCGACTTGGAGAACCTCGCATACCTTTTGAAATACGACTCGGTATACCGGCAGTTCCCCGGCCAGGTATCCGCCGAGGGCGGAGAGCTGGTGGTGGGCGCTAAGCGCATCAAGGTCACCGCCGAAAAGGACCCGGCCAAATTGCCGTGGAAGGACCTCGGCATCGATGTGGTGGTGGAGTCGACCGGACTCTTTACAGAATATACAAAAGCAAAACTGCATTTGGATGCTGGAGCAAAAAAGGTCGTCATCTCCGCACCGCCGAAAGGCGAGGCTGTACCCGGCTCCGCTGTAGTGCTGGTCGGCATCAACGAAGAGAAACTCGGTACTTGCAGCATCACTTCCAACGGCTCTTGCACCACCAACGCCGCAAGCCCCGTGGTCGCCATTATTGAAGAAACGCTTGATATAGAAAAGGCGCTGCTTGATACGATACACAGCTACACCGCAAGCCAGTCTTTGGTCGACAGTCCCAACAAAAAAGACCGGCGCGAGGGCCGCGCGGCCGCGCAAAACATTGTGCCGTCCTCGACCGGCGCGGCAACCACGGTTACCAAGGCGGTCACCGGCGTGCCGTTTTTTGACGGGATATCGGTACGGGTGCCGACCGTCGCCGGCTCCTACGTCGACCTCACCTTTGTCACCAAAAAAGATACCACCCGCGAGGAGGTCAACGACATTTTACGCAAAGCCGCCGCAAGCCCGCGCTGGCAGGGGATATTTGCGGTGAGCGAAGAGCCGCTGGTCTCATCCGATATTATCGGCAACCCGCACGCGAGCATTGCCGACCTTGAGATGACCCGCGTCGCCGGCGGCAATTTGGTCAAAGTGCTCGCATGGTACGACAACGAAATGGGGTATGCCCACACGCTCCTGCGCCACGTCAAAGCCACCGCCCAAAACTTGGTCATCCGATGACCAAGTTTTGGCCAGACCATAAGTATGAAAGTATATCTTGCAAGCGACCATGCGGGGTTTGAGCTCAAAAAAATTCTTTTGGAGCACCTCCGCTCGCTCGGGCACGAGGCGGTCGACCGGGGCCCGGTGATGCTTGAGCCCAAAGACGACTACCCCGACTACATCGAGCCTTTGGCCGAGGAGGTGGTCGCGCACCCGGGCGCTTTTGGCATCGCGATAGGCGGCTCGGGCGAGGGCGAGGCGATGAGCGCCAACAAGGTCAAGGGCGCGCGCGCCGCCGAGTACTACGGCGGCAACCTCGACATCGTGCGGGCCGCGCGCGAGCACAACGACGCCAACATTTTGAGCCTCGGCGCGCGCTTTATCAACGAAGAGCATGCTAAAGAGGCGGCGGCGCTGTTTCTCTCCACTCCTTTTTCAAACGAGGTGCGGCACGCCCGCCGGATAGAAAAACTGGATAAAGAACAGATATGAGCAGCGTCGAAATTATCCCCGCAGTGCTTCCGCAGTCGTTTAAGGACATGGAGGCGCAACTGCTCCCTTTGGCGGGGGTGGCGCGGCAAGCGCAGGTCGACGTTGTTGACGGCCGCTATTGCCACGGCAAGAGCTGGCCGTACCGCGACCGCGCAAGCTTTGAGCGGTTGGTCGAACAGGAGCACGGGTTGCCGTTTTGGGACAAAATTGATTTTCAGTTCGACCTTATGGTCGAAGACCCGGCGGCGGAGCTCAATAACTTTTTAGCCGCGGGCGCAACGCAAGTTATTTTGCACGTGCGCTCGCACACCGCGCAGCTCGCGCTCCAGGCGCTGGTCGACCTGCGTACCAATGAGGCAGGCGGCTACTCCGTGCGCGCGGGGGTGGCGCTCGGCCCCCAACAGAGCCCTGACGTGCTCGAACCCTTTGAGTCACAGTTCGATTTCGTGCAGGTGATGGGGATAGACCGCGAGGGTAGGCAGGGCGAACCATTTGATATAAAGGCGTTATATTTAGTAGAGCGTCTGCGCGCGCGTTATCCGGACCTGCCCCTGCAGGTCGACGGCGGCGTCACGCTGGAGAACGCGCGCGCTCTCGCGGCCGCCGGCGCCAACCGGCTTGTGGTGGGCCACGCAATAGTCAAAGCACCGGACCCGGCGGCGGCGTACCAAGAGTTTGCGGCGCTGTTTTGAACCTATGATTACCGACTCAAAAATAAAAGAGATAGAACTGCAGGCGGAGGCAATCCGCGAGACCATTATAGAGATGCTCGTTGCAGCGGGCTCCGGCCACACCGCCGGCCCCTTGGGGCTGGCCGACATCTTTGCCACGTTATATTTTTATATACTGAAGCACGACCCAAAAAATCCCGCGTGGGAGGACCGCGACCGCCTGCTGCTCTCTAACGGGCACGTCACACCGGTGCGCTATGCGGCGATGGCGCACGCGGGCTATTTTCCGGTTGAAGAGTGTTTGACCCTGCGCAAGTTCGGCAGCCGCCTGCAGGGCCACCCGGAGCGCGAGCGCCTGCCGGGCATCGAGACGACCTCGGGCCCACTGGGCAGTGGGCTGGGGCAGGCGTCCGGCTACGCACTCGCCGCGCGCATGGATTCTCAAAAATTCCGCATCTACTGCGTCATGTCCGACGGCGAGCAGGACGCCGGCAACACGTGGGAGGCGGCGATGTTTGCGGGGGCAAACAAACTTTCAAATCTTACCGCAGTCATAGACCGCAACAACATACAGATAAACGGAATGACCGAAGAGGTGATGCCGCTCGAGAACCTGCGCACCAAATACGAGGCCTTCGGCTGGCACGTGCTCGAGATAGACGGCCACAACATAAGCGCGATTGTAAGCGCGGTGGAGCAGGCGAAAGCGATATACGAGCGGCCGACGCTTATTTTGGCGCACACCATCCCCGGCAAAGGGGTCAAAGAAATTGAGTTCGACTACCGCTGGCACGGCAAGGCGCCCAACAAAGAGGAGGCCGCCAAATTCCTCGCCGAACTCCGTACTCTAAAAGGCAAAATCCAAAGCGAACACCAATAAAACTTGGTCATCCGATGACCAAGTTTTGGTTTACTCTATATTTTGGCTTTGAGCCGCTATGTCTGAACTGGAAATTATTTTGCGTATTTCCTGCTCGTAGTTTTTTTGGCTACCGAGTGTTTCTGTTAAAAGTTCCCGCTCGGTCAAAGACGGAAAATTCTTTTCGCCCAAATAATCTAAGTGACTGCTCCAGCGGTATTCACGCAAGTATTGAAGTGCTTTTTCAGGATCCTTCACACCGCCGTCTCGCCATTCAGACATGTAGAAGTCGAGCGGATTGAGATGGATATAGTAGGGGATGTATAAAAAGTGGGCATCCCGCTGAATTAGTTTCTTCTTATATTTTCCTTGCCACAAAGCTCCTGAGCGTTCGTATTTTTCGTTGAAGTATCGAGCATACCCCATGTTAAGCTTTTTCATAAAAAGCGACACGCCGCCGGGAACGGCTTCTGAAACAAGCAGGTGGTAATGATTACCCATTAGACAAAAGGCTAAAAGGTGAACCAGTAATTTTCTAGGATTTCTTTGTACTTGTCTGTCTGGAAGTCCATAATTAATAACATCTTCGAAATCGTTCATTACAAAAAGATCATGTAAAAAACGCACACGGTCTTCCTCGTCGAGTACAATTTCTCGCTTATCAACCCCACGGTTTAAAAGATGATAAATCTCCATATGAACAATTATAACCCAAAACTTGGTCATCCGATGACCAAGTTTTGGAAGGCAAAAGACGATGAAAATCAAAGGTAGAATGAAAAGCGAACATGAGTAAAATTTTTAACATAATTCTCCTTATAGCAGTTGCGGCGTTTATTGGGATTTTTGTAGTGATACCTTTGGCCATTGGAGTTGGAAACAGGGATTTTAGTGGCGTATGGGTTTGGCTCATTATAATTGGTGTCGCGGCGGTTATTGTTAATTGGGGACGTTTGTTTAAAAAGTAGCTATGTTCAACCTTGACTCAAAACTTGCGGAGAATGTTTTTGAAAAACCCGAGATGGTGCATACGCGCGATGGGTTTGGGAGGGCTCTTTTGGAGCTCGGGGCAACCAACCCCAACGTGGTGGCGCTGTGCGCCGACTTGGCGGAGAGTACGCGCATGCTCGCGTTTAAAGAAAAGTATCCGGAGCGCTACGTCGAGCTCGGCGTCGCCGAGCAAAACATGGCCACGGTCGCCGCGGGGTTGGCCAACTACGGCAAAATTCCGTTTATGGCCTCCTACGCGACCTTTTCCCCGGGCCGCAACAACGAACAAATCCGCACCACCATTTCTTTAAACAATTTGCCGGTCAAAATTGTCGGCAGCCACGCAGGCCTTTCGGTGGGCCCCGATGGCGCGACGCATCAGGCGCTCGAGGACATCGCGCTTATGCGCGTACAGCCCAACATGACGGTACTCTCGCCGTGCGACGAAGAAGAGGCGTACAAGGCGACGCTCGCCGCCGCCACGCACAAGGGGCCCGTTTACATCCGCTTAGCGCGCGAAAAGACGCCGGTTATGACTACAAAAGAAACGCCGTTTGTAATAGGCAAGGCAAACGTTACGTGGGAGTCCGAACACGCGCCGGAGGTTGCGGTGTTTGCCACGGGGCCGCTTTTACACAATGCGCTCCTTGCGGCCAAGGAGTTGGAGCACGCGGTGCCGGTGGTGGTTATAAACATCCACACTATAAAACCGTTTGGTGCCGACACTATAGTGAAATATGCCAAAGAGGCCGGAGCGGTGGTGACGGTCGAAGAGCACCAGATAGCGGGCGGATTGGGGAGTGCCATCGCCGAGGTCTTGGCGGCGGAGTGTCCTGTCCTCATGGAGTTTGTCGGAGTGCGGGACAGGTTCGGCCAGTCGGGCACTCCCGCGGAGTTGTTGGAGTATTATGGTATGGGGGCCGCCTCGGTAGTTGCCGCCATAAAAAAAGTCTATGCGAGAAAGGGTTAACACCTACATAGGGCTCGCGTTTGTGGCCTCGTTTTCGTGGTTGGTTGGCGTTTTGATACTGCAGGCGTTTAAAACGTTTCCACAAGGAATTCCGCCGGCGGGTTTTTGACCCGCTCTTCCACCAGCGCGCGGGTAAGCAGGCCCTTTTGCGCGCCGATTTCTTGGAGCACCGCCGATGCATTGACCGAGCCCCACCGCAAGGCCTCGCCGAGCGGTTGTCCAAGACCGAGCGCGGCGACCGTGGTCGAGGCGAGCGCATCACCCGCGCCGGTAATCTCGTACGGCTCTTTAGGGTCGGGGTAGCGCGGGCAGTGCAGCATCGCGCCACTCTCGTCCACGGCATAGCACCCGCGCTTGTCGTCGGTAATCACTGCTATTTTTGGCCCGAGCGCTTTTATTTGTGCAAGAAGTTGTTTTATATCTTGGCCGGTCGGCAACCCTAAAATCCGCTCAGCCTCCTCTTTATTGCAAAAGAATATGTCGCTGCGCTGATAAATTTCGGCGAGCGCTTCTTTACCCATCTGCATTTGAAAAGTGCCGGGCTGGAACGCAAGTTTGATTTCCGGGTGTTTGTGCAGGTAGTCGGACCATGCGTGATGATACGGCAGCGAGTTGGCCGCAAATGAAGAAAAGTAGACCCATTTTGGAACGGTCGCGAGCGCGGGCAGAGAATAGTCAAATTTCTCATGATTGACGAGGATGGTGCGTTGACCTTCGTACCAAAGAATATAATAGTTGTTGGTGCGCTTTTCAGGCTGTGTCACCATGTAGGCAGTATCGACACCCTCTTTTTGCAGCCGCTCAAGACATTGTGCTCCGTATGCATCTTTGCCGACATAGGCGCGCAACGCGGTCGGGAGCCCTAGCCGTGCCGCCGACACCGCGGCGTTACTGGCATTGCCTACCGCCGGGACAAAGGCGGACAACTCATAGGGGATCTTGTCTCCCCATCGCATGCAAATTTCGCAGTCTTCGTTGTTAAGACGGCAGTGTACGGAAGCGTCTTTGAGCTTAATAAAAGTATCTACAACTATGTCTCCCACAGCGAAGAACTCCATATAATCATTATATACTGAAGAGATGAAGTCGCTGCGTGACGTTGTGGAGGAATATAAGAAAGCATCCAAAGCAATCGGCCATTTTAATATCTCCGACTCCAATCAGCTCCACGCCATCGCTCTTGCAAGCAAAGAAACCGGCCTGCCCGCGATTGTTGGGCTCTCCGAAGGGGAGCGCGAGTTCTTCCCCCTGCCGGAAGTGCGCGCGCTCGTCACTATGCACCAATCAAACGGCGTGCAACTCTACTTAAACGCCGACCACACTTACAGTTTGGACAAGGCAAAGCAGGCGATAGACGACGGGGCGGACTCTATAGTAGTAGACGGCGCGGCGTTGCCGATGGAGCAGAACATCCTTTTGGTCAAACAAGTGGTCGCCTATGCGCGTTCCTCCAAACGCGACGTCGTGGTAGAGGGCGAGCTCGGTTACATCGGCACCTCAAGCAAACAGCTGGACGCATTGCCCGAGGGCGTCACGGTCGAAAATTTGACTACTGCCGCGGATGCAAAAGAACTTGTAGGTGCAACCGGCATTGACTGCTTTGCGCCGGCGGTGGGCAACGTGCACGGGATGCTGAAGGGCGCGGCGGAGCCGCGCCTGCACCCGGAGCGAGTCAAAGAAATAGCCGGCGCAACCGGCTTGCCTCTAGTCTTGCATGGTGCGTCA
>Ga0209542_10012767_pt1 | contig 14613 bp, 19 predicted proteins | sample RifCSPhighO2_01_FD_184028 | JGI IMG/M metagenome (GOLD analysis project Ga0209542, IMG submission 184028) | Soil microbial communities from Rifle, Colorado - Rifle CSP2_plank highO2_0.1 (SPAdes) (version 2) | ecosystem: Environmental > Terrestrial > Deep subsurface > Rock core/Sediment ...
TTCTAATGGGATTAAATATCAAGCTTCAAACTGGCATTGCCGATTCCATCCAGAAAATAACGAAAGACTCCCAAGCTTCATCCTTTGAGAGCTCTTGCAGGCTCATAGGCGGAGTTTCTGACGCGACGCTTTCGCGTTTTCGGCAAGATTTTGCGGCGGGAATCCGCGAGAAAGTAGATAGGCATCTTGAAGGTTTTGAACAAGATATTTTTCGTGAAGTGCGTGAAACATTTTTTAATGGCAACAAAAGTGCCTCTGCGTCCGACGCTTCGCCGGTGTATCCCGAAGGCACGAAGTATTACTGGACTGATGGCGCTATCACGCATGTTGTGATAGAGCAAAAGCCACAATTAAGAACCGTAAATTTCAGCAGATCATTTTTTAAGAATGAGGAAAAAAGCGGGAAAAAAAGGCCCGATGGGGGGAGTATTCAATTGGCATTTCCGTATGTGGTGTTTGCGTTTACTCTTTTTCCTGACACTGAACATTCGAGATTTTATGTCTTTTATAGAAACAAGCCGCTTGAAACGCTTAAGGATTCCTTGTTCCGCGCGAATCTTCCCAATACCTTTCCTGAAGGCGGAGTATGCATGGGTGACGGATTTAGGAGATTTGATGCCAATTCCATAGCGGAAAGGGTTGGTGAATGTATCGCTTATTTTTGGCACAGCACATTCAATACTGATCTTGCGAGCAATAATTACATCCCCTCAAAATCTTTAGATACAAGAATCCAAGATATCTGGAGCTGGGAGGAGGCAAGCAAGAACGATCCGTTGTTTGTTTTACGAGTGCCGTGGCTGGCTGCTTCCGTAAGGCTTTCCGGAATTTTTGGAGCGCATCGCGATAACGTTTTAGCGCATCAGCTTAAACTGTTTGATAAATGCGTGCAAAATGTATTGAGCAAGAAAAAGGCGGAGCTGGGCAAGTTTATTCGCGAGCACTCTTTAAGCGTTCGAGTGGAAGGACTGTATCCGGACGCCATAATAAAAGAAATAGAGATGTTCTTAAAGTCGTTTTCGTACGGCATATGCCATGTTTTTGTTTCTATGGTTGAATGTTCTGCCGGAAAAATTGATGGATTATTGTATGAGCGATTTGACCGGCATGTAAAGGATGTTGTTTTGGAAGTTCTCCAAAAAGATTTCTCCGATTGCGTCGGTAGCGCAAAGAGTCTTGACGTGAACGTTGAAAAAATTTTTCATGACGCGGTATAGTAGTAAAGGAGCTCCACATGCTTAACATATACGTTTTACAAGATGGAGTACAACTTCCTAAAAAAGGAACATATTATGTGGTTGCGAAAAATGGAATATTTCTTCGCAAGGAAACAGGGCTTATTGAGGCATTTGTAAAAGTTGAAGGCATAGCGCCTCTTCAGGAAATTTTCGTGTCTGCAAAGCTCAAGATTCCAAAAATTCGCGCGAAGGATATCGCCTCCATTGTGGCTTTTTTTAGAGCGGTACATGAAAAATATTCATCCGAGGCGATTATTCTTATCCATTATTCCAGTGAATTGAAAAGTTTTCACTTGGTGTGCCCCAAACAAAGAGTTTGCGGAGCCTCCGTGGATTATGAGGCGCATGAGCGTATAGCAAGATATCAGATTGTCGGGAGCATTCATTCCCACAATTCAATGGGCGCGTTTCATTCAGGCGCTGACATAACTGATGAAAGCGCGTTTGATGGTTTGCATATAACCATTGGAAGCCTTCATAAGCCGTTTTTTTCTGTTGCGGCAAGCGTTGTTGTCAATAATAATAGATTTCCGCTGAATCCCAAAAATGTTATTTCTGGAATTCGGCCACTTGGGGTAAGAAAAAAAGATCAAAGAGATTCTATTTTACGCCGGGACGGATTTTATACTTTTAGATTTATTGGGTCAAATCTTGATAACTCGGCATATCCCGCTAAATGGATGGATAAAGTTGAAAAAAGAGAATATGCAAAAAGCTCAAGCTATTTAATAAGCGGTTATGGAGAATACGAAGAGTTAAGCGGGAAGGAGCCATATGGTGATTAAAGTAGTGGGGCTTGGCGGAATAGGCACGTGCTTATTGCAGATTCTTGACAAGTTTTTGGAGTATGCGGTATCCTCAAGAGAGGCCATCAAAGTGTTTTTGATTGATGGCGACGAGTATTCTGCAAAGAACAGCGCGAGGCAATTTTTTGAACGTTTGGGCAATAAGGCGCGAGTATGCGCTGAATCGTATAATGAGCGTTCACGGCGCGTGATATATGAAGGCATTGCTGAATATATCACAAGTAATAATATGTATGAATTCATACGAGAAGGAGATGTCGTATTCTTATGCGTTGATAATCATGCCACCCGGAAGCTTGTTTCCGATAGAGCAGGGGAGCTCGCGGATGTTGTTGTAATTTCGGGAGGAAATGAGCTCACCGACGGTAACATTCAGATTTTTATAAGAAAAGATTCACTCGACATAACACTGCCCTTAACAAGTAAGTTCCATCCGGAAATTTCCGATCCTCAAGATTTGCATCCTGAAGATATGGGATGCGAAGAGGCTGTTGAAGAAAGTCCCCAGATCATTATAACGAATAACGCCGTTGCATCCGCAATGCTCAACGCGTTTTACGCGCACCTTCAAAATGTATTGAATTACGATGAAGCATATATTGATATTTTGACAAATAATATGCGTCAAGTAGTGAGAAGATAGCTTTTCCCAACCCTAGAAAGGAGCGTTTATGTCGACACAAGTTGCAGAAGAACCCATGAGACGGGTTAAGGTCATGTGCGGAGCAAATACGCAGGAGCTTGCCGGACTTGTTGGAAAGCGAGTATCCGACGTGCGATTGGAGCTCACAGAAGTGCTCAATATTCCCCAAGATGCCCGAGCGTATGTTTCGGGCGGAAATGTGGATAGCAACTATCAGTTGCAGGAAACCGATACTCTTGAGTTTATCCGGCCATCCGGAAACAAGGGGTAATACATAGTTCATTCAATTCAATAATGTAAGGCGAACACACCAACGTGTTCGCCTTTTTTATTGTTACTTAAAGTTTACACTCCATGCCAAACTATGTAATCTTTTTCTTTTTCAAGAAAAGAGAGTTGGTAACAACCGAAATAGAGCTTGACGCCATGGCAATGGAGGCGAAGATTGGATTCAGCAGTATCTTGAAGAAAGGGTAGAGGACTCCCATAGCAACGGGTATAAGAATAATATTGTATCCAAATGCCCACACAAGATTCATTTTGATCGTTCGCATGGTTTTTCGGGAAAGCGTTATTGCCATTGCCACAGATTTTAAATCTTTATTGATGAGCGTAATATCCGCGGCTTCGATGGCAACATCGGTTCCCGTGCCCATAGCGATTCCAACGTCGGCCGCGGCAAGCGCGGGCGCGTCGTTAATGCCGTCGCCGACCATGGCGACTATTTTTCCTTCCGCCTGGATTTTCCTCACCTCTGCTTCTTTTTGGTCAGGCAAGACTTCGGCGAGAACTTTCTGTATTCCCACTTTTTTCGCTATGGCTTGTCCTGTCCGTATATTATCTCCCGTTATCATGATAACTTCTATGCCGAGATTTTGAAGCTTTTTTACGCCTTCCAGCGATGATTCTTTAAGAATATCCGCGACCGCGATAAGTCCGGCGAGATTTTTATCAATGCCGAGCATCATAACGGTTTTTCCATCTTCTTCAAGCCCATGGATTTGAGATTCGTGTTTTGAAAAATCAATGCCTTCTCTTTGCATAAGCCTTCTGTTTCCAAGAATTATTTTTTTCCCATCTAATTTTCCCTCAACGCCATGGCCGGCAATCGCCTTGAAGCTTTCAATTTTTTGAAGCGTTAGAGATTTTTTTTCTGCCTCTTTTACGATTGCTTCGGCAAGAGAATGCTCCGATCCTTTTTCAATGGACGCGGCAAGCAATAAAATGATTTCTCCATTGTTGTTTGGAAATTGGAAATTGGAAATTGGAAATTCCCGCAAGGGTATAACATCTGTTACCTCGGGCCGGCCTTTTGTAAGCGTTCCGGTTTTGTCAAAAATAACTACGTTAATTTTATGCGCGGTTTCAAGGCTCTCGGCGTCTTTAATGAGAATTCCGTTTTGCGCGCCAATGCCCGTGCCGACCATAATGGCTGTGGGAGTCGCGAGTCCCATGGCGCATGGACAGGCGATAATAAGGACGGCAACGGTATTGAGAATTGCCAAAAGAAGGGCTGGCGAGGAGCCAAAATCATACCACGCGATAAATGTCGCGATGGCAAGCATAATGACAATCGGGACAAAATAGGATGAGATCATATCGGCGATCCTCTGGATGGGCGCTTTGCTTCCTTGAGCCTCTTCTACAAGCTTGATAATTTGCGAGAGTACGGTATCCGCTCCAATTTTTGTTGCACGGAAAGTAAAAGTGCCGGATTTGTTCATTGTCGCGCCAACAACGGAATCTCCTTTTGTTTTATCAACGGGAATGCTCTCGCCCGTAATCATGGATTCATCAATAGATGAATCGCCATCTTGAATAATGCCATCAACCGGTATTTTTTCCCCGGGCCGTACGCGAATGCTATCTCCTATGGTAACTTCACTGATTGAAATATCCATTTCTTTTCCATCTCTGATCACGCGGGCGGTTTTTGCTTGAAGGCCAATAAGTTTTTTTATGGCATCCGAGGTGCCTGCTTTTGCTTTTGCTTCAAAGTATCTTCCAAGCAGTATGAGTCCGATAATAATAGTCGCGACATCGAAATAGGGGAAGGCCTCCATTCCCGCGCCCTCCACAATATCTGGAAAAGCTGTTACAAAAACTGAATATCCAAAAGCAACCGTCGTGCCCATAGCGACTAGCGTATCCATATTTGCTGTTCGGTGCTTGAGCGCTGAAAGCGCGGCTTGATAAAATCCAAACCCTGCCCAGAATTGAACGGGGATTGCCAGCACAAGCTGTACCCAGAAATTTTGAAGAAACATCGGCGCCGTATCCATAAGGCCAGGAAAACTTCCCCATAGGATGAGAGCGCCCAAAATAAGGCTGACGTATACTTTGTTTCGTAAGCTTTTCAATTCTTTTAATTTTTGCGCTTTTTCTTCATCTTGTGTTTTTAGTTTTTCATTGATTCCGGCGCTATATCCTACCTGCGCGACTGCTGTCGCGAGTTTTTCATCTGTTACTTTTTGAGGATCAAAAGTAACTGTTGCTTTTTCCGTTGCCAAGTTCACGGTCGCGTTTTTTACGCCGTCAACTTTTGAAAGCGACTTTTCAATAACGAGAACGCATGACGCGCAGTGCATGCCTTTGATGGGAAATGTTTTTTTTATGTCAGACATAGAGAAAGGTTTATTTCTTAGCTCCCTCTCCGAGTACGGAGAGGGGTGGGGTGAGGTTACGAAGATTGAAGTAAAATTTTTAATTTATAATTTTGAATGAATTTTTAATGATTTAATTTCTAATTTTAAATTAAAATTTGATTAGAAATTAAGAATTCAAAATTAAGAATTATTTAACGATTATCTTCCCATGGTACATATTCATACCGCATGAGTAGGTGAACTCTCCGGTTTTTTGCGGAGTGAGATCGATTGCAACCCTTTGATTAAGTGGCAGGGTTTTTCTTATTTTAAAGTCTCCCAGTATTACTTCTTCAAGGCATGAATTTTTGTCCTTGCGAGTGAAATTAATTGTTGTTGTTTTCCCCTTGGGAATAGAGATGACATTGGGCGTGTATCCGCCTTCAACTAAAATATCAATCTTGCCAGAAACAGTCACGGTCTTTTCTTTTTTCATAAGAAAAAACCAGTAGGTAAAAAATATTCCCGCAAAACCAATTATAGTTACTATTATTTTATCTGGAGGCATATGATATTTTTTTAAGAATAAGATGCGCTATATAAAATGTTGTGATGGGCAGTACTATCATTTGCATGACTGGAGAGAGGCCAACTTTTATAAGTGGAATAATAGGCATAAATTCGTTATACGTCCATTTGTTTTGCGCAAGCCCTTGAAGTTCTATCGCTATCGCGATAGCCGATCCGAAAATTATGCTTTTCGCCACCGCGCTTTTGTCGAAGTTTTCAATCCAGAATAATTTTTTGCGCGTGGCCGCTATCAGGAAATAAATAAGAAGTATCATGCATACATCAACAAGCGAAGTGTACATGGCCGTAGGAAGCGGCAAGCGGCTAACAAACACTTCATAGTCTTTAAAGAGCGCGATATGGGATTTTTCCCAGATGTAATTGAGGAGGTATCCCGCGACAATAATGGTTGCAAACGATAAAAAAATTCGTTTCATAGAGTTTCAATCATATAATTTCCAAGATTTTCAATTTCTTTTTTCAATTTTTTCCAGTCAATATTTTCATTATGCTCAATGAGAGTTTTTCCGCTTGCGTAGTCAACATCGCACATAATCACCCCGGGGATTTCTTTGGCGACATCTTCAATGAGGATTTTGCAAGCATTACAATGTGTTCCTTTGATGGTAAGCGCTGTTTTCATAAGGGTTAATTGATAATGCTAAAACGCGCCATTAATGAACCCATACTACAGGTTAGGGCAATAGTCCCGGTCTCTGTGGGAGTAAAGGTGGTTTTGATAGCGCCGACTTTCATGGGAATCGTAACATTATATTTTGGTATTACCCAAACCGACATACAGCCGCCAAGCTGAACTTTGTTGTTTATTGTCAGATCAACGGGTATGCCTTTTTTAACCGTGAGTAATTGAGGATACACTCCTCGCTCTCGCGATACTTCAAGCGAAACTTTTTGTGCTTCTAAACAATTTTGAATCTCTGGATTGCATGCAGGCGTGTTTTCGGTTGGTTGTTTTTCCGGTTGCCCTCCTTTTTTTATGGGAAGGCTTCCAGTGTTGGGATTTTCAATCACAGTAAATTTCGCGCGCGGATCCGTCATGCCCATAGAGCACCTGAATTTTATCTCTCCAACTTCTTGGGGAGTAAATGTTATTGTTTTTATGCTGTCTTTCGGCAGATATTCTGTAATCCCAAGCTTTGGCACTGTTAATACTTGGACGCATCCGGCGGCATTTCTGCCGTCTACCTGCCATTCAACCGGTATTCCCTTATAGACAGTAAACTGCATTGGGATATAATCAATATAGTCAACTTTCATCTTTACAATTTGTTTGCCATTAATTATTTCCACATTCGGGTCGGCGACTTGAGAGATGGGAGTAATATCTTTTTGGAAGATAGAAGAGAAATTAAAGTTGCTTCCGGCAAGTGTTAGGCCGTTATTGATGTTAAACACTCCAAGCATTACCACGAGGACTCCGGAGAATTTAAGGAAGTATCTTTGGAATTTGCCTTTGGAAAAGCTTGATATGGCGCTCAAGGACAGAAGCGCCGGAAGCGTGCCGAGCGAAAATACCAGCATAGTGAGAGCGCCAGTTTTATAGTCGCCCCTGCTCAATACATAGAGCTGAAGCGCCTGTGTAAAGCCGCAGGGAAGAAAAAAGGTGAAGCCTCCCAAGACGAAAGACGCGAATTTGCTGTTGGATGAGCTGAGATTGTGGATTTTGTGCTGGATGAATTTTGGCATTTTGAGCTGTAATCTTTTCGCTCCGGGAAATATTTTGAGGAGCTGAAAACCAAGCGCAATCATAATAATACTCGCGAGTATCGTGAGAATTCCCGTTGCTTTTGCAGAAATAGTAAGAAATGATCCAAGGGCGCCCGTTGCCGCACCCAATACCGTGTAGGAAACAATTCTCCCCGCATTAAAATATATATGCGGCCTGAATCTTTGGACGCCCGTGAGATCGGGATTTTTTTCGTTATATTTCGCCGCAACCGCCAAAAGCAAACCGCCGGTTACGGCAATGCACGTTGATGTTGCGGCAATAAGGCCTATAACAAATACAACACCCAAGCTCATGTTTTCAGAAATTCCAATATTCGGGATGAAGTTAAATTGTTTGAGTATAAGATATGCGCCAAGAAGAATAAGAAATATCGCGCCTGCTTCAAACAAATTTCTTTTTGAACTGAGCTGGATTTCCGTTGAGCCGTCCCCCCAGTTGTAAACGCGATATCCATGTTCCTTTACCGCATTGTCGAGTTGAGAGATGTGGGGTTCTTGCGTGCATATGATCTCGGCGCAGTTTTTGGTTTGGCTTACAACAACACTTTCAACCCCATAAATTTTTTTGAATTTGCGTTCAATGAGCACTTCACAGCTCGCGCAGTGCATGCCATGAATCTTGTATTTCACTTTTTTACGAGTATGTTTATTTTGCATATATATAAAATAAAAATCCTAACAATACTAAAGACACTTAAAAGTTTAAGTCTTTTTTGTTAGGAAAAAATTTTTGGATGCAAAATTCCTTGCGATAAAAAATATCTATAAAATGAAAAATTATCTATGTGAGGGCGTTCTAATTTGTATAATTTATATTTATGCGCAATAAGCAACAAGTACCGCAACATAATACTTGCCATGAAAAATATTATTACGAAGTATATAAAAGATATATTTGACATTTGTGAGATAATGTTTGCCGTAAATATTTTTTGCCATCCAAAAAAATGCTCCATAATGCTCATGGCGCATAGTGACGATTTGTTATTCATAAACGGGCATCCGGGCATCATATCCGGATCATGGGTTATCATGCTTAAATTAAGCCCGAAAATGGCGACAAATAAAAATAATAGAATCGTTGTTATTATTGAAATTTTTGAGATATTTTGCACATTCATAATTTTCAGTTTAATAATACCACTGTCAGATTTTTTTTGCAAGAAAGTGAATTATGAAATCCGCCTTTTCTGTCATTGCGGGGCTCCCCGCAGTCGCGGGACGACGAAGTAATCTCGTGAGTTGCGGGGGGATCCCGAAAGCTTTCGGGATGACCATGATAAGAGAGTTTCGTAATTTGAAGTATATAGAAAAGTGGTTTGTAGAATTTACAAACCACTGAGTGTGCGGAGTTTACTTCATGCAATTTTCCAGTGATGCGAGAGATTCAGGTAAAAATTTTTTAACAACCCCTCTCACGCCACTACTGTATGTAATCAGAAGAGAAAGATCAGACATAAAAGCGGGGTTTGAAATCTGTAATTGAAGCGTTTGAACAAGTTCTCTTATTTTCTCATTTCTCTTTTTGAATTTTTTTATTCCACTTCGCAGATACAGCAATGATCCTACAGATAAACAGAAAAGTATCGGTATTGTCCAGTAGGATTCTCTAGTTATAGTATGTGGATCCGCAAATAAAAACCAACCAATAATAAGAATCCAAAAAAAGAAGATCATTATATTCATTACTATTGCTCCATCAAACTCTATAGGAGTACTTTCATCAAGATCTACAATCTGCGAATAGAGATTGATGAGATTTTTTCTTCTTTCTGCGGGAATATCTTCCTTGGCAATCCGAAAATACACACGCATACCAGTTCCAGCACTTAGCATAGCAACCTCCTTACAACTTTATGAACACAATTCAAAGAACAAAAACATAAAACACTTATTGAATTTAATATATATTGAATAAAAAGTCAAATGGAAAAACGGAAAAAATAAACAGAAAAAGCCCCTATACATTGAATAGGGGCTTTCGCGGGATGAAAGAAAATGAGCTACCAACCAAGCTGAATTGCCGGTATGATCCGAAGTACTCCGGGTAGTTCTCGAAAATATTCAACGGGTATATCTTTAACGCTCATAGTCGCGCTTTCCAGGCGAATAAGGGTTGCGCCTCCTCTTCTGTCTAGTTTAACTTGAACGCCAAGTAAAAGCGCTTGGCGGATTACTTCAGCGGTCTCCGGATTTTTACTTCCTATACTTTCTTTCATTTCAATGAACATGTTTTCTCCTAAAAAAGAACATTTTAGTTTGTTACTAAAGAACGAATAATCTTAAAACTTGAAACTTGTAACTTGAAACCCGATATTTTTCTATTAAAAAAACTGACCGTTAGATCAGTTGTTTCTTCTCTCTTTTTATCTTTCTATCTTTTTATCTTAAAACACAAACAACTGACCGTTGAATCAGTAAAAAAGAATCCGTAAAACCAGTTGTTTCGTTTTATATTTTGCATACATTCATAATATATCAGGAAAAAAATAATGTCAAATGTCTCTTGGTTATGAAAAAGCCGCCTGCATAAAAGTTTGCAGGCGGCGATTTGTTGGGGAGTTTTGCCTACCCCTCCGCTTCACCAAGACTCGCGAGAAGGAGCGTCAGCAGGATTACGAATGCTCCGGTTGTAACTCCACTCGTCACGGAAATTTCTTTAGAGGACCCAATCATGTAGTATGACCACATGAAAGTGATTACCATGCCAAAGAAGAAAAGTATGGTATATGGCTCAAGTTTTTCTTGGCATGTTCGCCTTTTTCGAGATACAACATCAGTTTCGCAATTTCTACGCATAGTACCTCCTGATAGTGGTGAAAAGAAGCATTGAAATGTACACAATATATATAATGGCATATTTATATAATAATGTCAAATATTTTGGGCGCGGAGAGATATCTTTGTTTTCCTGGTTTAAAATAAAAAGCGAAAGCTTGTGCTTTCGCATATTTTTTATGACCAGCCGATATTTTTATGAATACAGATTTTTGCCGCATTCAAGGCAAAATGACAGGCCATGTAGCCAAAGAACGTGATGCCAGAGCGTGCCGCATATGTTTGTGTCTTCGTTCACCCTGCTTTCTTCGCAAACCGCAATTAAGACACTCTTCATAAATTCATACCTTCTTTCGTCTATCAATGAAACTTTTCCCGAATCAAAATTTTTTTTTCTTCCGCCGCATCTGCCGCAGAAGGGCGTAATCGCTCGGTCACCCCGAGAACAAACGCAATTATCCATTGCTCCTCCCGAATATATTGTTAAAGAGTTAAGGCGGTAATCCAAGACTTTTTTTCCTACAAAAATTGCCGCGACATTCTGCTGGATTTTGAAAATTTTATCTCTCAATCATCTGAGATATCTTACATAAACATAAGCCGTGCAGATAATCATGGCAACAAAAGTCATCGGCACCGCCAGTTTCATGTATTCAATAAAACCAATTTTATGACCCTCTTTTTCCGCCATACCGCTTACTACCACATTCGCTGAAGCCCCGACGATGGTGGCATTTCCGCCAATATCGGCTCCAAGCGCCAATGCCCACCAGATCGGGCCAAGAGATAATCCGGATATCGCTCCAATATCTTTAATAAGCGGAATCATAGTGGCTACAAAGGGAATATTATCCACGACGGCAGAAAATACTGCCGAGCCCCAGAGTATTGATAGAGTTGTTATGGTCATGTTTCCGCCCGTGAGCTGGAGAAGTTTTTCCGCCGCTATTCTAATTGCGCCAACCTGCTCCAAGCCCGTTACTACGATAAACAATCCCACAAAGAAAAATATGCTTGTCCATTCTACCTCTTTGAGGTGTTTTTCTGGATCATTCATGGTGAGAAGCAAGAGCAGGGCGGCGCCGCTAAGAGCAATAGTAGCCGCTTCAAGATGTGTAATTGTATGAGTAAAAAATCCTAAAAGCACTATGCCGATAACTATAAGGGATTTTACGAGAAGTTTTTTGTCGCTTATGGCTTCCTCGGGTTTAAATTTCATAATAGCTTCCTGGGCTTCTTTATTAGTAACCATTCCTTTCCGGTAGATAAGATAGAGCAGGCCAATAGTAATAATTGAGACCAAGACAGAAATGGGCGCAAGATTTATGAGAAATTCATTAAAACTCAATTTTGCCGCGCTTCCAATAAGGATATTGGGAGGGTCTCCGATAAGTGTTGCGGTGCCTCCGATGTTTGAAAGAAGTATGCCTCCGATAAGGAATGGCTTAGGATTAAGCTTAAGATTATTGGCAACGACAAATATAACAGGCACAATAAGCAGAACGGTTGTGACGTTATCGAGTAAAGCAGAAAATAAGGCAGTAATTGCGCACAGCATGATAAAAATAGGAATGGGTTTGCCCTTTCCTATTTTTGAAGCCCAGAGGGCGACATATTGAAACATGCCACAATCTTTTGCAATGCCTACAATAATCATCATGCCAATCAATAGTCCAAGAGTATTAAAATCAACGCCTTCAATTGCCTTTTCCTGATTCAGGACGCCCAAAAGTATCATCAGGGCGGCGCCCGTAAGCGCAATAACCGTACGATGTATTTTTTCCGAGATAATAATTATATAGGTGACAGCAAATATCGCAATCGCCGTAAAAAAAATATTCATAAATTTTATTAACAGGCGTTAGTTCAAAAAACAAATGATATACCCAGCGCTTCTCCGACTGCCCGCTTGATATCAGTTCTATTAATATAGCCGACAAGTTTTTTTTCGTCATTTACGACAGGCAGTTGGCGAATACGAAATTCTGACAGTAAGGTGGAAGCTTCCATAATCGAATCAGTGGCCATGACAGTCAAGACTTTCATAGTCATAAATTTTGTAATGGGATTATCTTGAACTTCTTGTATCCTTTTCTCAAAAACATCGGGTGACTCAAATGAAGCGAGGTGTCTGTCCTCTTCAAGATAATCAGGCACAATATGCTGAATGAGGTCCCAGCTCGAGATAATGCCAATGACTTGATTATTGCCGTTTACCACAACAAGGCCGTTGGTTTTTGTGTGAATCATTTTTTCAACAGCTTCTTTAAAAGTGGCGTTTTTGGAAATTGTGGCTACTTGTTTTTGCATGTAGTCTTTCACAATATATTTTTTTTGATTCATATAATTTATAAGTATTAAATAAGTTAATGAGTGAATTCGACCCTTATTCTTATTGTAGCAGATATTTTATTACATCGTGCATATCTTTGTAGCAAAAAATTGGCCATAAATTTGTAGGCTAAAAAGCCCAAAATGTATTGTGCCAGTTTAAGGGGACCGGATGCGGTCCGGCCAGGTTTAATCCTCCTTCGCTAAAGCTATGGAGGACGAGTCGTTGGTTTAATTCCCCGCAGCGAGCTTTGGAAAAAGAGTCCATCCCGAAAGCTTTCGGGATGGGGTTCATACCCATTTGATTACCCATTTATTTTATGAGGATTAAACCCGACAGTTCCATACGTTGTAATTACATCCCTTAATCTGGTGAATTATTGGCCAAATAAGAATATTCTTATGTAAACAACTCCTTAAAATATTTGATTAATCATAATACATATCTAAAACTTGTCAATAGTTCTGACAAAATTAAAAATTATCTAAATTTAGATATAAATAGATAAAAAAAATTAGTTTATATTTACAAATTATTCAAAATAGTGTATTATATAATAATGGTTTTTTTCTCCACCACTGATTGTTCCCGAAAGCCTTCGGGGAATGAAGATTGAGAGAATCCTACATGGTCCCACTAAGGCGGGACGCAGGAGGATGGATTGGTCATGGAGAATAAAAAATGTTTCATGTGCTTTTTTACCATTTAGAAAATAATGTTCGTTAGATGTTGCTAGTTTAGAAGACATGTTCTTTTACAAACAATGGAGGTTGGTTTATGTCGCATAGACTGATCGAGGAGATTCTTGAGACAAACAAAAGGCGTTCCGAGGAATTTCGGAAAAATATTATTCCGAGAAGGGAATACCGCGAGAGGCATCCCACGGAAATCGGTGTAACGATGTGCATGGATGGGAGATTAAATTTTTTTAATCTCACTGGATGTCTTTTTGGGCTCATTACCACTTTTAGAAATATCGGGGGAGTGCATGACCTGGGATGGCCTATGGTTCACAGTACCTTGAATAATTGGGAAGCATATGCTCATTCTAAACGCAGGTCCGCCATGCTCCTTATTACGTACCATTTTTCTTCAAGTAAACAGGAGTTTGGATGCAAGGGTTTTGATTTTGATGTCCATAGCGCCATTGCTCGAATGTTCCAATTTAGAGATCAGGTAGAGGATTGTTACAGCGAAAGAATTTTTCCTGTTGTCATGGGCATTGAAACCGATAGCGACGCGCTTGTTATCCACGGGGATAATGGCGCTACCCTTGATATGCGTTACATCGCGCAAGAAGCGGATGAGCATTTTTTGCGAAGAAGGGTTGACGAGGTATTGAAAGTTCCGGAACGGATCAGAGAAGACCTTATTCCGCTTCTTTTGGGGAATGCCATGCGTGTGCTTGAAGTGAGGGAGTCAAAAAGAGCTCCACAAGATTATGAACATTGCGAGCGAGTCCTTGGAATAGGACAAGGGTTTGATTGGTTGAATCATCATAACCTTACGTTAGTTGTTGGGCTTTGTGATCCTTCTCTTAATAAGCCGATTATAACGGCAACAAAAATAATAAGAGAAAATTGGAAATCAGGCCGTATTAATCATGGCGGAGTATTGTTAGTCTCTACTCCATACAGAGATTCAAAAGACAGAAAGCCTGCCATTGAGCAGTCAAAGTATCTCGTTCGATTCGCGTCGGACTATATCAGAAAAGAATTACCGGATATGGCGGATTTTTTTACCCCGCTTGTGGGTGTGATAAATCGCGATGATCGGCGATTTGAAGTTTGCGGATAACTAATTTGTTCTTTCTTTAAAACTATTTTTACACAAAAAAGCCATGAAAAAATCATGGCTTTTATCTATTCTTGGATTCGCGATATTTTTTTTAAGTCGGATTATAAAATCGTTT
>Ga0209542_10012768_pt1 | contig 14612 bp, 12 predicted proteins | sample RifCSPhighO2_01_FD_184028 | JGI IMG/M metagenome (GOLD analysis project Ga0209542, IMG submission 184028) | Soil microbial communities from Rifle, Colorado - Rifle CSP2_plank highO2_0.1 (SPAdes) (version 2) | ecosystem: Environmental > Terrestrial > Deep subsurface > Rock core/Sediment ...
ACCGCACGCGGTGGCGCAGTATGAGCCGACCGAGGGCATCCGTCTCTCTCGCACGATACTGCGAGATATCGCGCAGATGGACATCCCGCTTGCCATCGAACTCCTCGACACAAAGCGCACGCGCTATTTCGACGATTTGCTCTCCCTTACGTGGACGGGCGCACGCACAGTAGAAAATAGCGAGCTGCGTCGGCAAGCAAGCGGCATGCTGTGGCCGGTCGGTTTCAAAAACAGGACTGACGGCGCGATAAAGCCTGCACTCGACGCCATCGAATCGGCGAGTGGTGCCAACTTCTACGATGCGACGGACAGTGAAAGTGGTGCGACGGCAGTTCTGATGAGCGCTGGCAACAAGGACGCTTTCCTCATACTCCGTGGTGGTGAGAAAGCGCCAAACTACACGCCCGAGGATATTGCGGCGGCACAGACGGCGCTGAAAGCCCGCAATCTTTTGGAATTCGTTGTCGTCGACAGCGCGCACGGCAATTCGGTAGACGAGAATGGCGTGCGTACGCACAAACGGCAGATACCGGTATTCGAATCGACGGTGGGTGAATGGCTCGGCGGCAACAAGAAGCTCGGCGCGATGATGGAGGTGTATCTCAAGGAAGGAAAGCAGGAGGTAACATCGGGCACATCGCTCGATAGCCTCGATTACGCCCTCTCGCCGACTGACTCGTGCGTCGGCTGGGACGATTTTGAATCAGCCATACGACAATCGGCATCACGAATGTAGTCGTTGTATTCGGGGCGCTCTTTAGTACAATTCGGCACTATGTCCTCTAAGGTCCTCGGCGTCATCCCTGCGCGTCTTGCCTCCAGCCGCATCCCTGAGAAAATGCTCAAGGACATTTGCGGTAAGCCGCTTATACAGTGGACCATCGAGCGTACGAAAAAAGCTCGTTCGCTCGATGCGCTCGTCGTATCGACCGATTCGGAAAAAATCGCCGATGTGGCGCGCGGTCTCGGCGTGCCGGTCATTATGACGCCGGCAGAGCTCCCGACGGGCACCGACAGAGTGGCAGCCACGGTCAAACTATTCAAAGATTTCGAACCGGACATCGTCGCCAACATCTGGGGCGACGAACCCCTCTACCCTGCAGACGCCATCGACGCGTGCGTCAGCGCGCTCTCAGGCGACGAGTCACTGCAGGTCTCCTGCGCGGCAGACCGCATCGAAGATGAGAAGATGTTGCAGGAGCCGAGTATCGTGAAAGTGCTGACCGACCTCGACAACAATGCTCTCTCATTTACGCGCTCCCTCGTACCCTTCCCCTACAACACAAAAGCGCCATACACGAATTATCATGTGATCGGTATCATGGCGATGCGACGCGCATTCCTCGAGCGCTTCATCGCGATGCCTCAAACGCCCATCGAACTGCGAGAGGGTGTCGAGCAGATGCGCATTCTCGAGCACGGCGTCCGCATGCGCGTCGTGAGGGGTGATTACAAAAATCTCGGCGTCAATACATTAGACGAGCTCGAGGAGGTGCGAAAAATAATTGCAGCACGCGCATAATATGGACACTGCGATAAAAGAAGCACTTTCCCGCATCAAAGTCGTCGCCACCGACGTTGACGGCATATTCACGCCGGATACTATGACTTTTTTCGTCGAACCGAGCGACAAGACCGCGCCGTTTGGACTTGCGAGCGCGGGCCAGACGATTCGTCTCGCGCCGGTCGACAGCGATGGAAACCGCATAGAGTACTTCTCGACAAATGCATCGCGAATAGAAGGATATTCCTTTTATACGCCCGATGGTATCGCGGTGCGTGAATGCGTCCGATTTGAGATCCCTTTCATCATGATCAGCGGCCGGCGTTCACCCGCCGTCGATCAGCGCGCGAAGGACCTTGGCGCCATTCCTTTGCTCGGTATAAAGGATAAGATGAAGCACCTAGAAGCTCTGCTCGGGCAATTCGGCGCATCATGGGACGAGCTGCTTTTCATGGGCAACGACATTCCTGATCTTTCAGTCATTCGTGCCGCAGGTTTTTCCGCGTGTCCGTCAGATGCGATGCAGGAAATAAAAACGGAGGTCGATTATGTTGCTCAAAATCTAGGCGGACATGGTGCCGTACGTGAGGTGGTGCAAATGATGTTCGAGGCAAAAGGGCTTTGGCAGGAGATTGTGAGCCGCGAGCGCACGCTCGGCTAGGTCATATTTTCCAGCTTGCCGGCGTGAATCGTATCCACGGCGCTCCCATTGAAATACGCCACGAGCTTGTCGACAAGCTGACGATTCGCCTTCTCAAGGAGCCCTTCTGTCGCATGGATTGATCCTGCGATATGCGACGTCAAAAAGACGTTTGGCAGGCGCCGGAGTTCATCGCGCTCAGGCAGTGGTTCCGCGTCAAACACATCGAGGCAGGCGAATATGTCTCCTTGCCTCAATCTCTCGACGAGCGCACGGGAGTCGACGAGTCCGGCACGCGCGGAATTTACAAAAACCGTTCCCGGGCGGAGCGCGTTTATCTCGGCAGTTCCGAATGCTCTCGCCGTGCGCGACGAGAGCCCGCGCTGCATTGAAACGATATCCGACTGCAGTGTGAGCTCGAGCGTGGCTTTGCGCACTCCAAATTTTACGGCCACCTCTTCGGAGAGGTACTCCGAATGCACGCGCACATCGGCACCAAAAGCGGCAAAGAGCGGGATCGTTTTTTTGGTTATCTCTCCCCACCCGACGATGCCGACCGTCCTGCCCGCGAGCATCCGCGACGATGGACGCTTTTTCAGAGGGGCCGAAGCGAAGTTAGGCATGATGAGGCGCTTCGCCGCGCGAGCACCGGGAATGCGCATGAGAGAACGGAGAATTCGCAGTATTCTTTCCTTCCTCGTCGGGATGCTGAATCCCCACCCCCCGTGCCGCATAGCCTCGTGTGAAAGTGACGCCCGTCGGAGCCCCACGAGCGACTGCATCACAATAAACTCGGCGACGGCATCCGCATATACATCGGCAGTGTTGATGAGGGCAACGCCACGGGCGAGCGCCGCGTCCGCGCCCCAATTTTTTACCGAGGCGCCGACGACGGCAAGCACGGCAAGAGAAGGGAGCGACTCGAGAAGTGCGGGCGTCAGCGCTCGGCCGCTGCCGCCGGCAATCGCACCGACCACTTCCGTGCGCTCGCGCTCGGACAGCTGCGCTACTTCGTCCTCGTGCACAATCGAAAAGTTCTCGGCGAGACGGGGCAAGTCGGCTTTGACGGTCGCGGGATTCAAGACAAGCATGCGGCGACCAGCCGACGCCGCGCGAGAGGCTTGACCGACGTCTTCTTTCTCGGCGGGGGAAGGCGCGGGCTCACTATCTACAAAGGACCAGTCGAGAGAACCGCGGTGTCCTGCCTCAATACGTTCGACAAGATGGAGCGCTGGGAGAGAGCGATCGAGCGCATTGATCGGCTTCTTTCCGGTGTGAATCGATTCAAAGAACACTCGGAACTCCTCATACATACTCTCTTTCGTACTTGACCCCTCGACGATAGAATCGCCTTCGCCGTTTTCGCGATATGAACGGAAGCCCTCGTCGTCGGCAGTATACGAAATGCCGTATCCATGGAACGCATATCTTTCGAGCCGAGATCCGGCCGAGTTATTCGCCGAGAAGACGGCGTGTCGATCTCCCCATTCGATTACTGCCGAAAAGTTCTCGGACACCTCAGCTGAACCGCCATTAGAAAAACTCCAGAGTGCAGTTGGCCTCTCGCCCATAACGAAGCAGAGAACATCAAGTGCGTGAATCGAATTGACCCCGAGCCACGTGCGCATCCCAAACGGCACCGGTGTACTTGCGTTCGGCTTGTTGAAAACGGCTTCCGCGCTTTGCAGAGACTCGGGTCGCGCGCGTCGCACGATTTCGGCGATATTACGCTGAAAGCGGCGGTTGAAGCCAGCCGCAGCGATGAGTCCGCGGGAATCCGCATTTCGCATCATTTCGAGCAGCTGCGCCGTCGTCTGTGCGGGCGGCTTCTCCACGAACAGGTGTTTCTTCGAACGCAGAACTTCGAGACCGAGACGATAGTGGATATCGGCGGGGGCAAAGATAAAAATCGCGTCAATGTCGTCTCGTCCGATGATATCCGCCGCCGTATGTGTCGCGTTTGGGATGGCAAAGGATTTTGCCGCAGCGCGAGCAGCATCGATGTTGATATCACAAATCGACTTTATGTCGCAGAGGCCTTCTTCGCGCAATCGGGCAAACGCGGGTAAATGCCTCTTCATCGTCATGGCGCCTGCACCAAAAACGCCGATACGAGTCGGTAGCACCGTGCCTTGATTGTCATCGTCGCGATACATTAATCTGTAGTATACTGGCGCCGCTGGGAGCAGCAATGGGTTTGACGTTTTGGCGCACCCACTCTATAGTTTCTGAACATGCTCACGATTGTCGCGAAATCGCTCCGATTTGCTCTCGTCCATCTTGCGACGATTGGACTTTTCGCGTATCTTGCCGTGTTCGGTTTCCTCGCACGTCGCAATAGGAGATTGATGCATCAATTCCGTAACAATTTCCCTTTTTTCAAGACGCCGCCTCGAGCCATGCGGCTGCCCGAAAAGAACCTCTCGGAGATTGCCCGTGCGGAGGCGTGTGTGCTCTCTGAACCGGAGAGCGTGCAGGGCAATGTAACCATCTTCGAGTCGGTGGCGCTCAATATGATAGTCGCTGCGTTCGCACCCCGCGCGATATTCGAGATTGGCACCTTCGACGGCCGTACGACGCTCAATCTCGCGCTGAACGCCCCTGCAGATACGAAAATCTATACAATCGACCTTCCCAAAGACACTACTGATGCTGCAAAGCTTTCGGTCGAGCGGAGCGACCAGCATCTCATAGTGAAAAACGTAACCGGCGAACGCTTCTTGAGGCCGGGGCGCGACGGAGTGCGCAATAGAATCGTGCAACTCTACGGTGATACGGCAACATTTGATTTCTCTCCCTATTACAACGCGATTGATTTGGTCTTTGTCGACGGCGCTCATTCGTACGAGTACGTTGTCAACGATTCAATCATTGCGGAGAGACTTCTGAGCAATAAGAGAGGCGTGATTCTCTGGCATGATTACGACCCGCTCCACGAGGGCTCCATACGCGCGATTGAAGAGTTCTGGGAATCGCATCCCGAGTATGACATGTTCCATATTGGAGGAACGAACATCGCCGGTGCCATTCGAGCGTGACGTGCATCTCTCACGCGAGCAGCTGTTTTCTCGTTATTTTCAATAAATTTTGTTTTGCGTCGCCGCTTCTATCCCGCTCAATCATGAGGCCATGGCGATCACCTGCCGTTTGCAACCAATCGATTGGATAGAAAAAATTGCGGCGCATCACGGTGGAATACATCGCGTTCGTTTTGCTCAAAAAAACAGTCGCCAAGAAAACGCTTTTTTCGTGCATGACCTTATGCAGATTAGAGAAGAGCATGTCGATATCCTCTGGCGGCATGTGAGTCAAGACGCTAATCGCGAGCAAGTAATCGTATGTATGTCCCTCCACCTCTTTAAATGCGAGATTATCCGTATGGAGCAGCAGCGGCTTCTTGTCGGCAAGACCGGCCTCAGACAAAAACGTCCTCCCCGCAGCAAGTATCTCTTCACTGATATCGACCCCCGTGTAGTTCCCTACATCAAGATACGCAATGACATTGAGGCCTCCTCGCAAACTTCCGCAACCGATATCAAGGACGGTATGCTGCGGCTCGATGCCATACCGCTTCAATAGAGCGATCTGCCCTGCCGACCCCAATTCCCACCGTCCTCCGACGGCCTCCTTCGGATCTCGCCGCGCACGCCGCTGCATGACGACGCGATAATATTCCATGTACGGCCTATTACGATAGCGAAACAAAAGAAGCCGGTCGCTAAGACTTCGCAATGCGCTTTTTGTAAGTCGAACGATTTTCATGTGACCGGATTATCTTTGACCCCTAAAATCTTACCCTTCCAGCGCGGCATGCCGCCTCTATCGATCATGGTATCGTCCGTGCTCGATACATTCCACCGCCTTCGCGGCTGCCAATGCTTCATTGTCGTCCGATCAGCACGGGCCGTCTTACTCGTAAATTCACCGACACCGGTAAAATGACCGCCTTCTTCCAATCCGATACCGGCTGCCACAATGTCCGCGTCGGGAAAGCGCTGCAGACTATAAAAAATGGCATCGAGTCCCGTCGAACCAGTTTGCCACGAGCGTTCGCCCTTTCCAAACAAGTCAGGCACTGCTGTGAGGAAAAAATGCTTCGCGCCGCGATGCCAGAGCCGCTCCGCCATCACCCTACAGACGCGCCAACCGAGCGCTTTTGCCATGAGTCCATTGCGCTCCTTCCGGCCAATAATGGAGATTTCTGCGTCGCTAAGACCGAGAGAGTGTATGTATGCCCGATCGTCCTCCGTTCCCGAAAGTATGACGATTTCATCGGGGCGCGACTTGATGAATGACGCGCGTAGGTGTTCCCTGTTTCTAAATTCTTCGGACGGAACCATCGCGATAAGGCGTGAGCCATGCCGCTCGCGATAGAGCGTGCCTCGTTCTACGGCGTTATTTGCCGTGACAACATAGGGTGCGGCGACGTCGGGAAGCGGGGCGTTCGATTTTGAACCGAGAACGACAATCGTGCCTTTCATAGCGCGCCTCTCAGTATACGTGCCGCCGCCTCTTTGCCGAACGTCCGCGGATTGTTCCCCGCGCGCTCGAGAGACATTTTTGAAACGAGCGATTCGATATCGCGCTCAGAGAGGCCGAGTTTGCTCAGTCTCGTCTCAAGACCGATTTCCTGCAACTGTTTCGTAAACTTCTCTGCCGCATCTTCGGCGGCACGCGCGCCGAGGGCGGTAAAAATTTCTTTCAGTGCGTGATTGACATGGGCAACTCCGCGGCGGTCGGAGACATCATCACTCGTGACCTTGCTGTTGTATACGATGAGTCTCGGCATGGTAAGCGCAACCGCGTGGCCGTGCGTAATCCCGAATTCCGTCGTGAGCGCGTAGGACATCGCGTGACTCGCGGTCGTCTTTGCGATATTGATTGCCTTGCCGGCGAGATGCGCAGCGCGGCTCATCGCGTCGCGCGCACTCCGCTGCCCACGCACTGCATCTGCAAGATTGGTCCATGCCTGTACGATTGCATCGCGCGAAAATGAAAATGACTCCTCGGTAGCATGAATCGACCAATGTGCTTCTATCGCTTGGCAGAGAGCGTCAGCACCGGACGGCGCGAATACTTCCGGCAGAAGATTGTAAGTGAGCTCAGAGTCGACAATCGCGTACTTCGGCAACATGCGAGAATCCGCGAGAGAATATTTGATTCCGTCGATATAGACGACGGCGAAGTGCGTCGCCTCGCTTCCGGAGCCTGATGTCGTCGGGATGGCGACGAGGGGCACCCCGGAGCATTCCATTTTTTTCGACCCGCGCACATAGTCGGCAGCCGCACCTTTGTTTTTCGCGAGTATATTGATCGCTTTCGCTACATCGAGCACGCTGCCCCCGCCGACCGCGAGCACGATGTCCGCATCGAATCCCTGCAGCAATTTGACCCCGCGCTCGATATCGGGAAGTTTCGGATTCGCCGCAAAATCGCAAAATCGCAGTACTTCCTTGTTGCGGAGTATCGGCTCTATAGCTGCGGACGCACCGGATTGCTCAAATGAGCGGCTTCCTGTAACGAGAAACACCCTCCGAGACGCCAGCTCTCCAAGCACATCGCAGAGCGCCGAAATCGAGCCCTGCCCGACATACTCGTGCTGCATACCTAGCGTTTGAGATACCTCATAAGAGCGCGTTTATTCTCCAGCGGCGTCCGCGTGGGACGCGTGAGGTCCTTGCGACTGCTGCTTTTCACTCGTATCTCGAGGAAGGCCGCGCCGCGGGCTTTTTTGAATCTCCGGAGCTCTTTTGAAAGCGCCGTCGCGTCCGAAACCGACGCCACATACGCATACCCGCATGCGCGCGCGACGGCAGAGAGGTCGGTCACGAAGGCCGCGGTGGGTTGTCCGCCGACGGACTCATGCGTGCCGTTGTTGAAGATAATGTGCTTGAAATTCTTTGGTGCGGCCTGCGCGATGATAGCTAGGGAGCCGAGGTGCATGAGCGCGGCACCGTCGCCATCGAAACAATAGACGGGGCGTCGCGGCTGCGAGAGAGCGATGCCGAGAGCCACCTGCGATGCGTGCCCCATCGAGCCGACCGTGAGGAAATCCTTCTCGTGCCGCGCGCCTGTGGCTTTACGGAATTCAAAGAGTTCGCGCGAGAGTTTGCCCGTCGTCGATACGACGACCGCCGTACTCGGCAATGTCTCAACGCAGGCATGTAGCGCCTCCTCACGCGTCAGGGAATAGGTGTTCGTCGGGGCGAGAAACGGATGCGGCGCAAATGTGCCCTCGCGCACCACGAGCGCAACCGCGCGATTCTCCTTTTTCGCCCTGTCGCATGCGCGCGCCACCGCTCTCACTGCATCTCGCTCCGATGTCGGCAGTACCTTGTACGGGACGCCGAGCGTCTGCAGGAGCGGGATAGTGAGCGGCCCCTGCGAGCGGTGCTGGGGCTCATCCTTGGTGCCCGGCTCGCCGCGCCATCCGATGACGAGTACCATCGGGATACCGTAGACTTTCGGGTCGGCGAGCGAGAGGAGCGGATTCACGATGTTGCCAAGTCCCGCATTCTGCAGATAAACGAGCGCTATCTTACCGGTCGCAAGATGATGCCCCGCGGCTATGGCTATCGCATTGCCTTCATTGGCAGCGATGACGTGGGTGCGCGGATTACAGCGCGTAGTCACGTGCGCGCAAAAGTCCTTGAGCAGCGAGTCCGGAACACCAGTAAAGAAGCGGACACCCTTCCGCGTGAACGCATCGAAAAACGCTTTAGCGTGTACCATTGTCTGTTCTCTCTATCAGTCGGAGTATCTCACCGACGGGCATGCAATATTCTTTCGCGGCTTCATGTGCGCGGCCATGCGCGAGTATGGATTCGGCCGTTTTGAGCATTGCGGGGTACGCGCTCCGGAGCAAATGATTCGCGTAGATCACGATGTTGACGCCCGCTTTCTGGAGTTCGTCCTCCGTGATGGTGTCGTAGGTCGTGGGTACCGCGACCAAGGGGACTTTCTGGAGGAATTTTTTATACCCCTCACAGAATTCAAGGACGCTCTTCGGATCCTTGTCTTTGCTATGGACCATGATGCCGTCCGCCCCCGCGTCGATGTATGCGCGTGCGCGCATAAGTGCATCATCCACTCCCTTGCCCGCAATCATGCTCTCGAGGCGCGCGATTATGAGAAAATCTCCGGTTATCTGAGCGCGTTTACCAGCAGCAATCTTCGCGGCAAAAACCTTCGGGTCCTCCAGCTCCTGTTCGACCTCAGTGCCAAAGAGGGAGTTTTGCTTGAAACCGCGCTTGTCTTCGATGATGGCTGCAGATACGCCTATCCGCTCGAGCGTACGCACGAGATACGGGAACCGCTCGATGATGCCGCCGGTATCGCCGTCGTATATAATCGGTTTTGTTGTTATTTCAAGTACGTCATGCAACGTCGTCATGCGCGACGTGGAGTCGACGAGCTCGATGTCTGGTTTGCCCTTGGCCGTCGAATCAGTAAGGCTCGAGAGCCACATGAAATCGAATTCCGCCATCTTGCCGCTCACTTTGACCGATGCGTGCTCCGCGATGAGGCCCGTGATACCGTTGTGCACCTCAATGCCGCGTATCAAGGGCTTCGCCTGCAGCAATCTATTCAAACGCGCGAGGCGCAACTGCGTGGTCGTGCCGACCTCTTTGAGCGCTTTCTGGAGTGCAGTGGAAGAAATTTCACCTCTGTTAGGGACCTCGACAAGTTTCCCGCCCCATTTTTTCAGCGTAGCGATGACTTCGGCCCGCGTCTGCCTCTGCACGCCCTGCTTCCAATCGTCGCCGTGGACTACGTAGTCCGGTTTGTATTTCACGAGATTGGGGCGATAGTCCAGCGTTTTCTGCGGGACGACACGCATCACATTTTTTATCTGCTCGATGACCGCTTTTCGCATCTCGTACGACATATACGGCACGCGCTTATAGCTAGCGATCGCGTCGTCCGTGAGGACGCCTACGGTGACCTCACCGAGCTGCGCGGCCCGTTTCAATACCTTGAGGTGACCTGGGTGCACCAAATCCGCGCTCATCCCCACATACACTGTTTTTCTTTTTTTTGCCATGCGAAGAGCCACTACTGTGCCATAATTTTGACAATAAAACAATAACCTCTATAACTACCCTATGATGGTCCTCCGCAAAATGCGCACCGTAGCGCGCCTCCTGACAGGGTGGCTACTATATGCGCTTTCGCTCTGCGTCCCGCGGAATAATTCTGTGTGGGTGTTCGTCGGATGGCACAAAAGCGAGGAGCGCGAGATATTTGCCGACAATTCAAAATACCTTTTTTTGCACGTTGCCAACGAAAGCAAGGAGCTGCGAGCGATTTGGATTGCGGAGGACGCTGCCATGCGCGACATCTTGCGCCAAAACGGCTATGAAAGTCATACAGCACACTCCCTCCGCGGCGCGCTCTTCTCGATGCGCGCGGGCGTCACAATCGTCGACGGACACATGCGACTTCACAATTGGCGCTATAGCGGCCGGTCGCGCATCATCCAACTCTGGCACGGTGATGGTATAAAAAAAGCGGGGTTTAACAATACGCTCTATTTTGGCAAGTTCGGCCGCTTGACATCGCCACAGCTTTTTCCGCAGTACGAATTTGTCACGACCTCTTCATTTTTTATCGCGCAATCATTCATCTGCCCGACGTTCAATGTCACGATGGACCGTGTGCGAATCACGGGCCTGCCACGATACGATGTTTTTTCGAGAATTATTCGAGGATCGCGTATCGATGTACATGAGGAACTCGAGAGGGGTCTCGATATAGCTCGGGGCAAGAGCGCGCGGACGATTCTCTATGCGCCAACATTCCGACGAGGGAGGGCCGCGGACTCTCCGGTCGCGGCGCTTGATCTCGCACGACTCGACAAATTTCTCGGAGAAATGAATGCGCACCTTTTCATTTCGATGCACCCAAAATTCGGCGCAACTTCGTGGAAACCGAATGCGGAGCATGCGCACATTACCTATGTGAGCTCTGACTATGATATGTACCCGCTCCTACCTCGATTCGATCTCGTGATCACCGACTACTCTTCAATCAGCATTGAATTTCTCCACATGGATAAGCCTGTCATTTTTTTCATATATGATTACGATGAATATACAGCTTCGAACGGCCTCGTGGACGAGCTCTGGCAAAGTATTCCGGGACCTCGCGTGCATTCCTTCGATGAGCTCTTGGGCGCACTCACGGCGCGCGATGAAGGGGCGCGCGACCGCGACGCCGCGCGAAAGAAATTGCTCACGTATCCGTACGGAGCCGCATCAGAAAGCGTGGTCGACGAAATCATGCGCGCTGCTCATATGTAGCGATGCATTCATGTAGTGGCAACCGGCCTCTCACGCGTTAAGTTTCCAATTTGTGATGAGCGCGAAGGCGAAGCGCGGGTATTTGCGGGCGATGGCCGCGCGCGAGGCTTCGCTCTCGAGAAGCGTGACGAGAGCGCCCTCCACGCCGAAGGAATCGCGGTGCTCTAGGTGAAATGTCGCAGCTTCGTCAAAATCGGCGAGCACGCGCTCGCGTATCGGCCGAAGTGAAGGGGTGAATCCTTTTTTTACGCGATCGACGAGATGCTCCGGGATGTAGCGCTTGAGTACGTCCTTGAGTATATGCTTGCCGCCCCGCGCCGCTCTCGGATCGGCATCGAGAACGCTGCGCGCAGTAGTCGCGAGAAATCGGTCGACGAATGGCACGCGCGACTCGATTGAAGACGCCATTGATGCATTGTCGGTTTTGTAGAGGAGATTATTCGCGAGGTATGCAACTGTGTCGAGGACGAGGGACGGGCGCATCCCAGGTTCAAAGCCTTCCCGATATGCCTCGTAGAGCGCGTCACGTGCGGTTGCATAGTAAATCGGGTAATCGATAATGCGCACGCTCTTGAGATAGGCGCCGAGAAGATCGTCGACGACATGCGCAAGGAGCACTCCGCGCGCACGCTGTGCGAGCGGTACCCATGTGTCCAGCGCCCACGCGCGCGGCACCATGACCGCATTGAATGCCGCGTGCATCGGGTGATTGCGACGAACGCGTGCGTGGGAAAAGAGCAGTTGCTGCCGGCCATACCCCCCGAAAAGCTCGTCTCCTCCCTCGCCGGAGAGCACGACCTTGGACTTTCCTTTGATGAGCTCATAGACGAGCGACGTGGGGATGAGTGATGTATCGCCGGTCGGCTCATCCACTATCTGAGCAATCTGTTCGTACTGTCGCAAGAGCGATTTCTCGCCGAGCGCTTCGACAGCTAGTTCGACACCGAGGTGACGCGCGATATCCATCGCGTAACGCGTATCCTCGCTGCCCGGTATTGCGATATGATACGCGACGGGGCGTTTGCCGAGCTTGTGCGAAAGCGCCGCGATCACGGAAGAGTCGGTGCCACCGGAGAGCAGAAGCGAAACGGGAACGTCCGCTACATAGTGTGCCGCAACCGACTCTGTGAGCGCACGATCGAGTGCCTCGACCGCATCTTCATAGGTGGCCACCGTCGGTGCGACGCCCGCATACCTCGATACGCGTGCGAGCGACTGTACCTCGCCCTTTTTGATACTCCATGACATCACCTCGCCTGCGCGCAATTTCCACACATCTTTATAGGGCGTCTGCGGCGCGATGAAATACCCGAGATTGTAAAAAATGCGATACGCATCCGGATCCGCTTCGAATGAGAGTCCGATGCTGCGAAGCGTCCGGAGTTCGGACGCAAAATACACGGCACCGCCGCGGATGCAATAAAAGAGGGGCTTCACGCCGTACGCGTCGCGGGCGGAAATGAGCTCGCCCGTCTTTCTGTCGTGGATTACAAACGCCCACATGCCGCGCATTTTATTGAAGAAATCTACTCCATATCGCTCGTATCCTTCGAGAATCACTTCCGTATCACTCTCCGTCGCAAAACGCACTCCTTCGCGCTCGAGGTCTTTTTTGAGTTCACGGTAGTTGTATATCTCCCCGTTGAATGAAATGACGGAATTACCTGAGACACTGTGCATCGGTTGGTTGCTCCTCTCGCCGACATCGATAATTGAGAGCCTGCAGTGGCCGAGAGATACTCCATCGCTCGTGTATGTGCCGGTATGATCGGGTCCCCGGTGCTTGAGGTGTGCAAGATAGGGAGTGATGTCCACTTTCTTGCCCCCCGCATACGCGAACACGCCACACATATATGGTTAACTTTCGACCCCAGAGCTTGACTCGGGTGCGCACATTTTGAACACTGCTCTCTTATCTATGCGACTCTGTATCATAATCGTGCAGAGCATTCTGGAACAATTTTGAATATTTATCAACTGTTGCGCGGATGTCGTAGTCTTTGACGTGTTCGAGTGATTTTCGACCCATGTCTTCTCGCGAGACCTTCGCCATCTCTTCAAGTGCATCGGTCACATCGCACGCAGTGAATCCCTCGATAAAGACGCCGTTCTCGTCCTCTACAAGAAGCTCATCTGTGCCGGAAGTTCTAGTAGAAACGAGCGGGAGTCCGGCCGTAAGCGCCTCCAACTCCGCGTTGCTCAATCCTTCGATACCAGCGGCAGACACGAAGATGTCTGCCGCCTTGTAGAAGCGCCACACATCGCTTCGCATACCGAAGAGCTTTACACTATCCTCAAGGCCGGAGTCATGTATGTGCTTTTGAAGTTTCTCTTGGAGACCTCCCGCACCGACGATGGCGAGCCGGTATTCCGGATGTGCGCCGTAAAATTTCTTGAAACCCTCTATGAGCACGTCGTGATTCTTCTGTCTGACGAGCCGAGCCATGTTGAGGAGCACCACGTCGTTCTCACCGTACCCAAGCTCTTTTTTCAGCGCAAGCTTGTCAGGCAGTTGCGCCATCTGCGCCTGCGCTTTCACGACATCAATACCATTGGTAATGGGAGCAAATTTGGCAAGAGGAATTCCCTCTTGCTTTGAAGTGAAGTCGGCGACACTTTTCGAGACCGTCGCAATGCGGTACGAGAGGTGCGATAGTATCCGATCAACAAGTTGGTGCAGTTTAGACTTATCCACGTACGTATTGTGTTCGCGTGGAATTGAGATGTACCCGACGAGCGGCCTCAGAATGCGGAACACAGTGTTGGCGAAGAAGATACTTGAAACGACGATGTCAGGCTTCAGTATCTTCAAGAGAGCATACAGTCGCCACCAAGAACGAACATCTTTAACGCCTTTAAAGTTGAGTTTGTGCACCTCAAGGTCCTTGGGGAGCGCGTCGTAGAGCTCGGCCTTTTCAGGATGCTGTGAGAGCGTAATCAAAATAATCTCGTACTTTTCGCAATCGAAAACGCGCGCCTGCTCCGAAAATTGCCGCTGCATGCCGCCGACGATGAAGTCGGTGAGTCCAAAGACGACGCGGATTTTTTTCATGTTATTTCGCGAGCTCGCACCAGTACGAGAGCGGCACGGCATGTTCTCTGCGGACCCGCTCCGGCACGAGGCAATCGAGAAGGATGGCGAGCGGAAAGATGAGTGCGCGTACCC
>Ga0209542_10012769_pt1 | contig 14612 bp, 18 predicted proteins | sample RifCSPhighO2_01_FD_184028 | JGI IMG/M metagenome (GOLD analysis project Ga0209542, IMG submission 184028) | Soil microbial communities from Rifle, Colorado - Rifle CSP2_plank highO2_0.1 (SPAdes) (version 2) | ecosystem: Environmental > Terrestrial > Deep subsurface > Rock core/Sediment ...
ACCATTGAGATAATACACCCTATTGTTAACAACACTCAACCTATTGTAGAAACAATAACTTCAATTTAAATTTGACTCCTGAAATATAACGGTTAATATATGAATAATATGAATTATATTTCAGAGTCTATTTTCTTGAAAAATAAAAAATTTCAAAAAAGTATGATTTAATACAGCATAAGCATATATACTTCATTTCATAATTAAAATCTATATCTCAACATGGCAAAACTAAAAAATAACGTAGAAAAGTTGAATACTTTAATTCAAGAAGGTAAAATTATGGAAGCATTTGATAAATATTATGGAGAAAATGTAGCCATATATGTTAATGGAAATCCTCCTGTAAATGGAAAAGAGCAGAATAGAAAAAGAGAGATGATATTTCTTCAAGAAATAGAAAAATTAAACAGCGCTGAAATAAAATCAGTTACTTTCGGAAGTAAAGAGGATAATGTTTCAATGACAGAATGGGCTATACATATTGAAAATAAAGATGGAGTCAAGAAGATAATCTATCGTGTAAATGTTCAACATTGGAAAGAGGATAAGATAATAAATGAAAAATTATATTTTTGCGGTGATCAAAAATTTTAAAGTATGATTTCATACAGCTCTTCTATATATAGATCGACTACATTATTATAATGGAGGAAAAATTAATAAAAATAAAATGAATAACAAAGGCGTAACAGATTGGTTGATTTTGGCAATACTATTTTTGATAGTAGCGATAGTTGCTGGAATATTTGGATTTGGACTTATTTCAGGAGTTTCGTTTATAATAGCAAAATGGTTAGCAATAATTTTTGTAATATTATTTATAGTTTCGGTAATAGCCCATACAATAAAAAGAGCATAAGAGTTCATTATATTTATTAAAACTAAAAATGAAAATACTAAACAGGAGAACAAAATGAGAACTGGACTTATAATATTTGGAATAATATTTTTGATTCTCGGAGGATTATTATATCTTATGCCAATGCAAAAAATCAGTGCAGATACAACTACTAGTAATGGGGAAAATGTTGATGAAAGAACATCATCGGCTCGATTAACCGTACCTGTAGAATGGGCATATTCTACGGGGATTATTGGAGGAGTTTTGTTAATACTTGGTTTTGTGATTCCTAATCCTCAAAAAGATCATTCAAGAAAAGATTCCTATAATAAAGTAGTCGAGACAAAAGAACATACTAAAGTTGGAAATAATGGACATGAAAGAAAGATTACACAAGAAAAAACTGAGAGTCATAAGTCGAGATAAGGAAATAAAATGAAAATACTAAACAGGAGGGAAAACTAAAAAATGGCAAAAAAAAGTAGGGGAGGTCGAATGAAGGCTGCAAAAGCAAGAGCAGCAAAAAGTCATCATGGTGGTAAAGGCATGATAAAGAATAGACCTGCTGGAAAAAACATAATGAAAACTTAAAATGGCAAAAAATAACAATACTCTTTTAGCAATAGTCTTGATAGTTATCCTAGCCTTAGTATTTTTTGGAGGATATGGAATGATGAATATCTTTGGAGGGCATTATGTTGGATACTTTGGACTTGGATGGTTATTTGGAATTATAGCACTCGTTGCTGCAATATGGGTTATTTATGATGTGCTTGTAAACAACAAGAAACTCTCGGATGGCATGAAGGTGCTTTGGATAATATTTGCTATATTGTTTAGTATAATCACTGCAGTAATCTATTATTTAGTTGGCAGAAATAATCAAAATGATTTGTTTAGAAAAAGGAAATAGATAAAATGGAAAAAACAAAAATTGTCGTCGGCGTTGTTATTATTTTAGCAGTTTTGCTTGTTTGGGGATTGATTGGAAGTTCAGAGGCGGCTAAAATAGGAATTAATTGTGATATTGGAATTGCCGACGACGGAAGTACACTTTGTTGGAGATGGCATCAAAATATCCTTGGCGATATTAGAGATATAATAAATTAAGTTTTAAATAAAAACAGGAGAAAAATAAAATGAACAAAAAAGGAACTATTGGAAAATTGATAGTGCTTATACTTGCAGTAATCGGAGTATTTTTTTTTGCTTAAATATTTTGGAGTTCTATAATTGAACCATCAAAATAAAATAATTAAATAATCACATATAATTGTAAGGAGGAAATGTAAAATATGGAAACAAAATTAGTTCAAATAGAACAAACAAAAGAAGAGAAATTAGATGAAATAACTAATTGTATAAATGTAAAAGATAGTCTGTATTCTGTTCACAGGAAAGACTCTTTAAAATTTGAAGAAAACAGTTTGAAAGAAGGAAAAAGCACCATACCAATAATGACATATGGAGACTATATAATTTACTTGAAAGTAGATAGTTCGTCAATACCGAATATACCTTTAAATAAATTTAACTACACGTCTGGAACTTTTGAAAAAAAATGGGGCCCCGAACATAAAACAATTGTTTTGACTCCTAATCATTCAAGTATTAGAAAAGTTGAAATTGAAATTCAGGGTCTTGATATTCATACAATGAGTTTATTACCTGATAAATCTGGAGATGTAATTGAAGATACTGCAAAAATAAAGATAACAAGGCACTATCGATTTTTAGAAGGAACTTCTGAAAATAAAGGAGACACAATATCTGCTTCACCTGGAGAAATTGAAGCTAGGTAAGTTTATTTTTTATTTTTTAAACATTTTATATGATTTATATTAAGAAGTACAACTCTATACAACAAAGTATAATCAAATACCGCTTTGTTATATATACCTCTTTTTCTTTAAATAAATTAAGATGGTGATTAATATGTTAAGTTCTAACTCATGTATAATTTGTGAAGATTCTATTTCTGATCCAGTATGTAGAAGTTGTTATCTTAAACAAATAGAAATTTTATTGAATGACTTGAAGTTACAAGAGGTAGTTAATGAGATTATTTTGAATAAAATAAAAAATAAATTTCCTATTGAAACCTTAAATGATACGGGATGTATATTATGCAAACGAGAAAATGTGGCTATGTGTCGTTATTGTTTTTCTATTATGTTAATAAATATATTAAAGGAATTAAACTTTACTGAAGATTTGATTGAAGAATTCGGATTTAATCAGATGCATGAAGAAATTTTCAAAGAGAATCAAAGAAATAGAAAAGAAAAATAAGAGAAAAGAAAAATAATTCTAAAATAATACCCGCTCACTCTGTTCGCAAATTGATATCCTAAATTATCATAACAATTAATCCTGCAATCATCTTAATAAATTCAAAATTTGATTAACCCATTTTTTATAACTCGCGTCAGCGAACAAATATGCGGATGCAAGGGTTCGAACCTTGGTAAGCACTAAGCTACAGGGTCCTAAACCCTGCCCGTTTGACCACTCCGGCACATCCGCGTTATGCAAAGGGTGTGATGGACGAGTTTAAGCATATAAGCGACATCCGGCACATCCGCATAGAATTATATTTTAATTTTAGTATAAAAAGCTTTAGAATAATAGGATAATAAAAACAATTTGATTTTTAGGTAATTTTAGGAAACGCAATATAGAATTAGGGTGGGTTTTTCGTCGTAATGAAATGTAGACGAAATTTAGCGGGCGATGCTCAATCAAAGAATATTGATTGACTTGTCGTTTGTAAAAAATCAAACAGTTCAAGAGAATCAAACTCTTCCCCTAATCTCATTAGCCCTATTATCTTCAAGAACTCTTTGAATATAAACCATATCTTCCTCAAAATTAAAAAATCCTTCTCCATTAATTTCCTTATATTGTTCTTCAGTAATTAATCTCCTCGAATATAAACCATCAACAAAAGCTTTATTGTTATTACTTGAATAAGTTCCAGTCAATGAAGCTGCTTCTTGAATTGCAGCATCATAACCTCCAACAGGAACATTAGGATTAGGATTTGTATTCCCATTTGATACAAGATTTAATCCCCCAACATTATCTGGGACTGGCAAGTTCGTCGCCGGAACATTTGAATCAAGATTATCAATTATATTTCCATAAGCTTGAATAGCCAACTCTCCATAAGATCTACCCCTTAACAATAACAAGAAAGCCTTTTGATTACTAAATATAACTTTATCCAAAACTTCATTTATCTTTGAAATTCTTGTTTTCGCATCTGGCTCATTTGTAACTTCACTAATCTTCTCATCAGCAGTTCCTTCAGTCAAAAATCCTTCCTCTCCAGTTAAATAATTTGCATAAGATTGATCAATACTATCTAAAGTTCCATCTTCTAAATATTTAATATCAATATTTTCCCTTATACTTCTCGTATCAACCCAACATTTTACATTTGTATTACCACAAGTTCCAACAACTTTCCATCTCGCCGCGTTAGTTCCAATTCTTGCATCATTTGCATTTCCAGGATTATCAGTTGAACAAACCCTAACGATTCCATAATTATACAATTGAGGATTAATTACATTATCAACTCCTTCCTGAATATTAGGATTAACTAAACTATATGCACTTGGACTTCCAGAAACACATTCTCTCTCAGAGATAATTCCTGTCTCTGAACCTTGTTCCTCTAAATATTTGTCTTTCAAATAATCAACAGCAAATGAGGTTGTAACTCTTTTAAATCCACATTCCTCTTGAGCATCAATACTAACACAAACTTCTTTATAACCTGCAGGTGCGGTGAAATCTCTTGTTTCATCTACCGATTCTCCTCGAGGAATAAATCCCGTACCAACAACAAATCTTCCTGCCTCTCCATAAAATGAAGTTCCAGAAGCCCCTCTTAAAGAAACAGTATAAGATTTACCTATATCTTTTCCTGCAAAAATATGGTAATAAACTTTATACTGAGATGTTGCTGGAACCGTCGCTGAAGTAAACGGAATTTCATCAAACCAAGCATTATATTGAGAAGGTGAATCAGGCTCAATTAAATTATCTAAAAAATTTCCATTATTTGGATATCTTGCAGATATAAAATTTTTACATAACGCACTTCCAACTTCATCTGTAGATCTTGCTTTGAATGCATTAATAGAATTAACAGCATAACTTTGAGTAAAATAATCTACCGAATTTTGAGTATTATCAAATGCACTCTTCACGGTCAAATATTCTCCTCCACCTCGAGAACCCTCTCCCAATAAAGCTCCAAGCAATTTAGGTAATCCAATCTTTGCAATAGGAGCAGCTTGTCTCCAAAAGAACTCACACATATATATTGAATGAATTTCATCACAAATTCCAACTTGCCTACCTGTCTCTAAACTTTCTTGCAAACAAGAATTATAACTTTGATAAATTGATTCTAATCCTTGAACTCCTGCATTAACACCACTTAAACATATTGGAACAGCAATTCCTTCTCTTATATTAGGCAAACATAAAGCTATACTTCCAATGATTCCAGATTGAATAACATCAGGAACTTGATAATTTCCTCCTAAATCACATCTCGAACTTGGGCATATTACAGGATCACAAACATTAAACATCAATTGACAATCTTTCGGCGACATAAAGTCTTGACATTTAACTCCAGGAATATTAATTGCAGGATCTCCAACCGAAATTGTTCTTCCATTAATTACAACACTTCTAACTCCAGAACGATATTGACTAGATGCTTGTTCCAGGGCATTTCTTCCTGCTTGAACAATTCTAACAGCTTCCGCTTCATCTAAACCTAAAGTTTGATAAAATGGTTGTCCAGTTCCTAAATTAATTTGTTGACAGTTATCGTCTCCATAACCTGTTTCAAATTCCTCTAAACCATTACTTCCAACATTACAAATCCAGAATGAAGAAACCCTTCCAGAATCATCAAACGCAGCTAAATTACCAAAGGCAGCGACGGTTTGTTTCGTAGCAGCATACCATCCCCTATTCAAATCAAATGGAACAACAGCCGGCAATCCCTTATATGGTTGTGTTTCATAATATCTAACCTCTGGTTTCTTATATGGATTATTAAACGCATTTGCATCTACTTTAACAAAATTTTTGAATTTATTTGTAACATCCGACTCAATATTTGATTTACTTAACTTATACTTTCCACTACTATCAACACCTTCATATTTGAATACTTTATCAATTCTATAATTACTATCAGTACCATCTAAAACAACTAAATGAGGAATATTATTTACATAAACTGTTTGATATGCATAATCTTTAGATGAATCTAATCCCAATTCAACTCCCCCTGTAGAAATAAATTCACTACCCTTCGCAATTTCACCCCTATAATTTCCACTAATGGCAAATCTATTAGTAGAATATTCATCAAACTTATCATCTTTACCTATATCTCTCAAATTTTTCTCTAAAGAAGAAGTCACCGCTAAACTATTTGAAGATTCTTTAATGTCAGACGCAGTATTATACAATGTGCTTTCCGCCATTTTCTTTAACTCAGGACTCGCACTGCCCGAATTAATTATTCTAGAATATAATTGAATATCTCTTGCCTGTTCTAAATAAAATGCACCCTTATCTTCACCTTCATTCGTTAATACATCCTTAAAATCATTAACATTAATACTTCTATTAGTTACCGGATGAGTTATTGTTCCCCGGGGGATAGAACTCAAATCACTTGTTACTGTTGGCAAATATTTATTATTGAAATCTTTACCATTATATTCACTTCCAAATATTCCTTCATTCTCGCCACTTGCAGATTTATATCCCTTAATTTGTTGATTTTGAGTTTCTAAAATTCCTTGAACAGTCAATACATCCCCATCTATTTTATCCGCATTTTGTCTAAAACAATCATCCATAGAAACATACCCACTTCCCGTAGTTGCCAATGCTTCTTTACATCTTTGTGTCCAACCACCTTCGCTGTTCATAACAGTTTGTCTTGCAATTTGTTTACCTCCAAGATTTTGAATCAAATTCTTTCCAATCAAAAATCCAGAAGTTGCGAAACACGCAGCTTTTGTTACTTTCACAACATTTCCTAAACCATCAGAAACTTTACTTAATGTCTTAAGAGTTTCATTTACTTTATCAATTCTTTCTTGAGTTTTTGCCGGAGAAAGTTCAATCGCCCTTTTTTCAATTCCAATTGTATAACTCAAATTAGCCTCACTCCTTATGTTTTTAATTTCAGGAGTTATTTTTACAAAAGCATATTTCTTTAAATTTACATTTCCAAGAGTCAAAGTATAATTCCCCACAATCAATGGGGCATTCCTTAATAATGTAATTCTCTTTGGAGTTTGTGTTGTTGCCTCTCCAGAAACGCCCTCATAATAATCAATTTGTGCAGAGATATCATTCATAAATCGTAAAACCATATAATCATTTGAATCAAATAATCTTCGAGATTCATCTTTTCCTAAAGTGAATGATTCAGTGGTTCCAGTCAAATTATTTTTTCTCACAAAAACTTCAGAACTATATTCATTTATTACAGGTTTACTTGCCCCCATAAAAGTTATAACTCTTAATCTACCATCAATAAAAACTCCCCTCGTTTCTTCTTCTGAATTAAATAAAGGATCTTTAATTGCAGACTGAATTTCATTAATGTTCAAAGAATTAGGATATTGATTATTTATTCTTTCTAACAAATTTCTACTCGTAGTCAATTGTCCAGTTCTCCTCGCCAAATCAGAAGCTTCTCTTAATGCAACCTCTCCATAAGTCTCAGATTGTTCATAACCTTGATTATATTTTTCATTTGCAAAATCAGAAGATACCCTTTCATAATCTTGTATAGCATTATCAAAATATTGTTTAAATTGCAAATCCTGATTTCCAATATTTCCTATACCTTCATAATTTCCAAAAGTTTCATCTTCTCCCGCTGACACATCAACAAAATTAACATCAATTTCTCCAATCTTCAATGATTGTCCTTTAAGAATTCTATTTCCTGAACCCAATAAAATATTTGAATTACTTCCTGTTAATAAACTTCCATACTTCCTATAACCATTACCTATCGTTGAAGATTTTGATAATTCAATATAAAGTTGATTTGTAGTTTTATCTTCATCAATATTAGATATAACATAACTTAATCCCGTCGTTGCAATAGGTAAAGGCTCTCCAACTTCATATGAACCTGGATTTCCATTAATATTCAATTGTATTTTTGGAGACTTAATAAAATCATAAGTTCTAGTAGAATCGTCTTCCCTACATGTAATCTGAGCAAATTCAAAAAATCCTTTTTTCTCAATATAATTAACTCTACATCTATCATCTAAAAATCTCTGTCCAGGAACAATGTCAATCATATCATCACTTTGCCCATCATTAATTCTTAATCTTGCAGTAGTTTCAGGAGTTCCAACTCCAACTAGTTTAACATTAAACTTTGCAAAGCAATTAAATCCAGGAAGATACCTAGATTCTGAAGTTTCTCCAACGGCTAAATTAAATGTATCAACTTTATGATTCTCATCAACAAAAATAGATATAACTGCAGAATTAGGTTCAATAAACTCGGCTCTCAAAAAACCTCTTCCTCTCCAGAATCCATATCTTTGATAATTCTCACTCCAACCCAAATCATCTACTTGAGGTAAAGCATATTCGACATTTCCAACACCAAATGCATTCTTAACATCATATCTTAAAGTCGCGATTAAATTACCTGAAACATAATCAGGCATATCCTTTTCACTTTCTTGTCTTTTTAACACGATAACAGCATATCCAATATTATTCAAAACGGGAGAATTCAATAAACTGCTTGAACTTCCATAAAATCCCGTATTCGAAAATAAACTTTGTCTAACAGCAGCCCTTGCAGGATGAAATCCAACTCCAGAAATTTCTTGAGGATATTGTCCTGTAAATGACATTGCATCTATAGCATCAACATCAATTAAGGGATTTAATTTTGTTGCAGCAAGTTGACAAAACACCGGCACATTTTGTTCTTCAAGCAAATCACTTCTAACAACAGCCGGATTACAACCAAGAGGCGCAACCTGAATTAAAAAATCCTGTCCAAATCCACATTGCTCTTCACCAAATGGAGCATACAAATCAATTCCTTGTCCTTGAAGATAAGTCTGAGAAGGAAACGGTTGATAATATCTTCCATAACCTATCGAAGATGAAGGATAACTCCCATAAGAACTTGAAGGATACAAATTAGAATAACTGTTATAATAACTCGAACCTAATCCATAATTATCTCCATAATTATATCCTGGATAACTAGAACCATATTGACTATATGGATTATTAATTCCATATTGATTATAATAATTATTACTTCCGTATATGCTATTATAATTACTTGAAGGATTATAATAATTTGAATACAATCCAGGTTGATTCATTTGATAAGATGATATTGAATATGAATCACTAAATGGATTTGACCCTGAATTAATATAGGGATTATAATTACCTTGATTAAAGAATTGAGATCCAACAGGTTTGATTAAGAATATTATCGAAATTACAACTAATAAAGTAAAAATCGACAAGACTAAACTTCTTTTTTTTATTTCTAATATCATCTTAAATTAACATCCAAATTTTTATTTTCAAACAATTCATAATTAGTTTGAACCCCTTCAATTGAAGTAGGTTTGATTAAACTCTCAGCATCAATTTCTATTGTTCTTGAACTAGCCAATTCATTTTCCAAAATATAATATTCGGTACTTCCTCCACCAATAAGAACTTGCGATATAGTTTGTTCAGGGAAATTAATATCAACACATTCTTTTTTAGTCAATCCAAAAAATCCACCAACAGCACCCCTTGGAACTTCATAACATTGTTCTTTAGTCGTTGCCCCGATATTCAATTCAGAGTCATCATATACATTTACAGTTATTTCATAATTCCCTTCACTTAACTGAACATTTTTCTGTTCCGGATAAGAAATCGTCTTCGCATTATTTTCCGAAATAAAAGTAATAATTGAATTCTTACTTGTAGAACTCCCATCAATTTTTAAATTAACATTCAAATCATATAATTTATTCAATATTACACTCGCACTATTTTCCCTATTAGTAGAAATCTGGTATTTACCAAGTTCATATCCATCCGCTTTAGCTAATACAAAACCATTACCACATTGAGGGAAAAATTCCTTCAATTCTCCATTATAAGTTTCCCCTATATTACATTTGACTCCAAAACATTCAAACCCAATATTTGCATCAATAGAATTCAAATTCTTATCAATTACCTTAACTTCAACTTCTTGATTTCTATACTTACATAAATCAACTTCTCCTAAATTCAATGCTTCACTTCCCTCAATAGGTTTTCGAGGCTGATTTCCTTGAATTACAACTGCCATAGGAAATTGAAATAATTCTTCAACCCCGTTGCTTTCATCCATTACTTGAATCAAAACAGGATATTTAACATCATAAACAAAATGATATGTTGTATAACAAAAACCAAGCAACCCCAAACCAGGTTGATTACCAACAGGATTAGCAATTAATAATTGGTCTTCATTTGGAGCAACCTCAAATCCATAAGGCCAATTCCTTGAATATAAAAATCTAACATTAACACCACTTTCTGTTTTTACAGGAACCACAAAATACTTATTCTCCTCTTTATTTAATTGATAATAATCACCTTTAACTTTCAAAGATTGAACATTTGCTTCTAAAGCATCCTTTAAAGTTTCAGAAACATTCAATGCAACCCAAACTTTTGGTGCACAAGAAAACTCAACCCCATCAACCGGCACATATAATCTTAAAGTATCAACACCATACTCCTCTAAGAATAAAGTTTTTTGTTCTTCATTATAAATTAGAACTGCATTATCATATAATTTACCCAAAGCAGAATTAAGTTTAATATTATGTTTTTTTGTATTATATTTATCTACTCCTTTCTCAATACTTAAATCCATATCCAAATCAACTTCAACAGAATTCTTTGTTATCCTTGTCACAACTCGAGGGTTTTTTTTATCAATATCAATATTAAATCCTTGAGATTCATAAATTGCCAAATTACAATCCTTAATTTTCTGTTCAATAAATCTTGACAATTGATTTTCCATATCCCCTTTAGATGGAACTTGTTCTTTCTCTATATTATTTCCAGAAACATAATACCAATAAGGAACTCCAATGCCAAAAAAATCCAATTGATTAGAAAAGGGCATATACGCAGAACCTGATTCAAATGTAGGTTGAATAATATATCCTCCTTGCGAACCAAGTAAACTTATACCTTGTCTTACATCATTTTCTAAACAAGACATAAAGGTCGTATAAACAGGATCCACACTCGATGGTATTTTTTTAGGTAAAATACTATCCCTAAAAATAAGAAAAAATATAACTGCAGCCACGATAACTACCGCAATTATTATAAATAACGTCACCTGTCCTTTTTTATTTAGCACTTTTTTTCACCACCGAATCAATCTTTTTCTTTATTAGTTCTATTATTTCAGAATTAATATCCTTATTATTCAATTCCTTAAACTTCTCCCAAAGCTTCTCATCCTCAATTAACAACAAGTATTTCTTCATCCTCTTTTCACTTTCACACATAAGAAATTTTTAATATATAAATGTTTCTTATTAAATAAGTTAGTTACTTAGTAAGTTAGTAAATAAAAAACCAATTCATAAACAATTTGTACAAAACTATTAGAGATAGATGTAAAAGGGATGGGCACCAAATTAAAAAAAATTTAAAAATAAACAATACATAAAATCAACAAGGTCTCATAGTTTAATGGTAGAACGCGTCCTTGACGTGGACGTAGCCGCAGTTCAATTCTGCGTGGGACCATGATATTTATTTCATTCCCCCCTTAACCTGTCCCCAATTATCCTCAATAATTTCGTAATTGAAATCTTTCTTATTCAACTTCGACAAGTCACAAAGCTGTTCAAAAAATTCATTAGGAAGTGTACGATCTTCAACATAATAATTTTTAAGGGTAGAATAAGGAACATCAAAACCGTATTGTAATAAACTTCTCAATGAAACCAAATTTAATTGTTCTATAACTTTCCCTATAAATTCTCTTTGCTTTCCTTTCTTAAATTTTACCCTCATTATAAATCCCCATCTTTCACTGCGGGACCATAAAGAAGAAAAGCTTTAAAAACACTTCTTCTCACCAAAATATATAACTAAATTTATTTAACGTACATGAAAATTCCAAAAACTACAAAGCGATTTTGTCCTTATTGTAAGGCAAAAACAATTCAAAAAATAAAGATAGTTGGAACAGGTTTTAAACGTGGTACATTAACAAGAGGAAGTAAACAAAGAGCAAAACTTCGAGGATTAGCTAGAGGAATAGGAAACAAAGGAAAATGGGGTTCAAAACCACCTCAAACCAAACACAAGAGAAAAACTAAAACTTCAAAGAAAACAAATATCATGTTCACATGCAGTAAATGCGGAAAATCTAAATACAAGAAAAAAGGACAAAGAACAAGTAAAATCTTACAAGAATAAAAATGGCACAAATAAAGAAAAAAAAGAAATTTATTGATGTTGAAATGCCCTCTATAAACAAAAAATCTCAATTATTTGCATATACAATAGAAGAACTAGAAGGAAGGCACATTAAATATGATTTAACTAGAATTCTTAAAGGAAAAGGAATGGAAATAAATTTCAAAGTTTCAGTAGTTAAAGATGGAGACCATCAATCAGCAATTGCAACACCTACAAAATTAAAATTAATGCCTTTCTATCTAAGAAGAATGGTTAGAAAAGGAACTAATTATGTTGAAGATTCTTTCGTAGCTAAATGTAAAGATGGAGATGTAATAATAAAACCATTCCTTATTACAAGAAGAAAAGTGTCAAGGGCAGTTAGAAAAGCTATAAGAAATATGGCAAAAGAAGAGCTAACAAATGAATTAAAGGACAAAGAAATAAACGAACTCTTTGATGATATACTAAGAAATAAAATTCAAAAACCCCTATCTCTAAAACTTAAGAAAATATATCCTCTTTCTTTATGCGAAATAAGAGTTCTTGAGATAGTAAAACAAAACAATAAATCTTAAATAGTATGACTTCCTTATTATCCGATGCAAACTCAACTATATAAAAAAACTTTTTGGCACTTTTATTAGTTGAGGCTAAATAATTCTTTCAGATTAAAATGGCCTTTGAAGATCCTACTTATGAAATAGAATGTCGTAACGAACTTAAACAAAAGATTAATGGACAGAAATTACATTTAAATACGAAATCGCTTATATCTATGCATCCTTCCATTGTATTAAATTATATAAATCAATATGGAATTGATGCAACAATTGTGGGAATTAATCATGCTTATAGTAAGATTCAATCCCCTAGTTTAAGAGATTTAAGAAAGTCAATAGAAAGTTTCTTAGAATAAACTTTAAAAGTAAACTATTTCTTAATCATTTAAGCCTGCGTAGCTCAGTGATAGAGCAACTGACTTGTAATCAGTAGGTCGGGGGTTTGAATCCCTCCGCAGGCTTTTCATATTCTATAAATAAGATTCAAACCCTTGGGTTTCGTTTGCTTCCGGTTTCAGTGCGGACGAGCGAGGATTTTACATCCGACGCTGAATCCCTCCGCAGGCTTTTATATTATCGAACATAGTGAGATCATATTTTTCTGGATTCTAAGTCACTAAACTCAGTATGTTTGAAGTCGGGGGCGAGCGATTTCGTGTTAAGGATGTAAGTGGGAGGCGGTGGGCGAGATCGCGAGTTGAATCCCTCCGCAGGCTTATTTCCTCAAACAATAATCATGCCTCATACAATCATTGCATATCCATTTTATGTAAAATGAATCATATTCTAAAGGCTCACCACATTTATCACAAAAATGTTTATCGTCTCTTTTCATTAATAAAAAATAAAAAAATCAATTTAAAAAACTTATTAATCAAAACTATCTCTTCTCAATCACATACGCACATTCGGGGTTTGAACATTTCCATTTTTCAAAAACATCTTCCTTGTAAGAAAAAGGCAGCAAATAACCTTTCCCGCATTTCGGACATTTTGGAAAAATACAATTGTTTTTATCTTTATCTTCCATTTTTATTTAATTTTTTATTTATTTACTTCAATTTAACAGCTGTTCCAAAAGCCAACATCTCAGAAGCTCCTGTCATAACTGTCGAAGTCGTAAACCTCATTGCAATAATTGCATCTGCTCCAATATCAATTGCATTATTTACCATTCTGTTAAATGCTTCATCTCTTGCTTGATTAGTCAGCAAAGTATAATTTTTAATTTCTCCGCCGACAAGATTTTTTAAAAACGCCCCGATATCTACGCCGACATTCCTCGTTCTTACAGTATTTCCTCTCACAATTCCAAGAACCTCTTTAATTTGTTTTCCTGGAATATCATTCGCAGTTGTCACAATTATTTCTTTCATTTTAACCTCCTTATCTTTATCTTTTCTATTCTATCTTCATCTTTATTTAATAAAATAAATATCCCTATAAGAAAAATGGGTATTCCATAAATTAAAGAAATATAATGGGTATAAGACGAAACTAAAATCAAAATTAATCCAAAAGCCATCAAAACCCACCCCCACACTAATCGGCTATTTACCATAATTACTAAAAGAATGAGAAGTTAATAAATTTATTGATTATTCCTCAACAACTTCTGCCTTTCCATCTGCAATTAATATGTTTGAAATTTCCTTTGGAAGATTCGC
>Ga0209542_10012770_pt1 | contig 14612 bp, 9 predicted proteins | sample RifCSPhighO2_01_FD_184028 | JGI IMG/M metagenome (GOLD analysis project Ga0209542, IMG submission 184028) | Soil microbial communities from Rifle, Colorado - Rifle CSP2_plank highO2_0.1 (SPAdes) (version 2) | ecosystem: Environmental > Terrestrial > Deep subsurface > Rock core/Sediment ...
CTATTTCGGAGCTGTTTTTTTCAGGGCGCGAACACCGCGCCCGCTCTTTTTACGCACATATTCTAGAAAAAGCTTTTGCTCTCATAACTGCGGACTAAAGCCCGCAGCTGGACTGTATCCCTGTCCTGAATCCTTCCTTTATTGCCGTCGCTTATAAGCGCCCTATCATCAATTCTGACTGAAGTCTGGCTATCCAAGCAACGACAAAAAAGTCTTCATTCGCAGATCCAGGACATCGCCCATTGAGACAAAACATTTAAATAGAGAGAGGTATTTTTAAACCTTATGCCTGAAGGCACAGTGAAGACCGACGTAGACCGATTGGTAGCGTTTGTCAATGAAAAAGGGGAAATGTCCATTCAAGACGTGGCGCAGCAGCTAAATATTTCTTCAAAAACAGTCGAATCCCTCGCAGATCTTCTCGAGGAGGAAGGAGTTCTGCAGATAAAATACAAGTTCACAACTCCCTATCTTGTCCCTATGAAGAAAAATGCTGCGGAAGCAGCAGGATCCAAAGAGAATCTAGTTGTTGAGAAGATCAGCGCTATCGACGCAGCGGCTATCAAGAAAAAGCCTATGACTGCCCCTACTCCAGCGCAGATAACAAAAGCAGCTCCTGGCAAATTTGACACCGCTACTGAACAGCTCTCTGCTGAAGAAAGCGGGATGGCAGCTCAAGAATTCCCCAAGTCATTGCCTGAAAGCGTTTCAGGAACTCAAGCTGAACAAACTGCAGAAAAAGAAAGTTCAGGGATCACTTCTTCAGAAGAGCTTGCAGTTAAGACTTCAGGAGGGATTGAGGAAGAGATTGACAGGCTGATCGCGCTCGCGAACGCAAAGATCGCCAAAGGAGATTTCGAAGGCGCGCGGCAGGCCTACCTGCAGATAAAGAAGATAAAAAACGAATTCCCGCAGAAAATGATCTCTCAGGAGCGCAAGATCGAGCAAGGGGTTGCGGACATCAGCGAAAGCATAGTCGTAGGGATGGACAAGGCGCTGAGCGGAAGCCTGAATGAGAAGACAGCGAGGATAAACAGCCTCATGCAGCAGGCATCGCTCAATATCCTAGACGGGAAGATCACGTCATTGAAAGACCTTGAGGATGTCGAGCGCGCTTACCGCACAGTGAAAGAGATATACCTCACACTGCCTGAAGGATTCCTTGACAGGAAGATTGAAGTCCAGGAGAAGATGCTCGGGCTTTACAAGATAATACTCACGAATAGGAGATCGCTGCTCGCTGAAGAGGTCTCAGGGCTCTCTAAGCAGATCCTTGACCTGATGACTGCTCTCGCGCAGCAGATCAGCCTGCAGAAGATCCCTGAAGCGAACAGCACTTTCGCGCAGATAACCGCGTTGTACGCGAAGATCCCTGAAGGATTCCTGCACGAGAAGACCGAACTGCAGACAAAGATCCTTGACCTTTACCAGAGACTCATACTGAGCAAAGAAGCTGCGTCATCAACAGACTTCCAGGGCAAGATAGCCGGAATACAGGCCGCGCTGAAAGAAGCTTACTCTCTCTGCCAGCAGGACAGGATAAAGCACGCTGTCTCAAGATACAAAGAGGCCGCAGACACTTACGCAAGCCTTCCTGAAGGATTCTTCGACATACGCGCATCGATAGAGGAAGAGATGCTTGGCCTGCATCACCTGCTGACACTGAAAAGCAGCAAAGGATTGCTTGAGGTGGCGAAAGCGAAGATAACAGAGATCGAGAGCCTGATAACAAGCGCGAACCATTACCTTGATGACAAAGAGTACGACCTCGCGAAAGAGACTTATATGGAGATACTTGAGATATACAACGCGCTCCCTTCAGGAGTGATAGACCTGAACCTCAGTGTCAGGAAGAAGATGATTGAGCTCTACAAGCGCATGGCGATGTCAATACAGGAGATAAGCCTCTCCTCTCCGGACATGGCGAAGAAGTACAACGAGATGCTCTCATTGCTCGTGCAGATCCATGAATGCATCAAGAACAAGGATTTCGACTCCATAAAGAACAAGTACCTCATGGCGTACCAGATATACCATCAGCTGCCACTAAACCTCATAGAGACTAAAGAGGATGTCTACAGGGAGATATTCAAGGTCTACGAAGAGCTAACGCTCATGAGCAGCATCTCCCAGCTTTCAGCGCTCGCTGACAGCAATGATTTCATCGGACTGAAAGCGGAACTGAGAGATGCTGTGGCGGAACTGCAACGCTTACGGGCGAGATATTCAGAGGATATCGAGCTTTTCAATTACGCTTATTCAAGATGCAGGTTCTTCATGGACGCTCTTGCGCGGCAGAACATAGGACAATCTCAGCCTGACAATGGCAGAGAGATCATGAAGAAGATCGAAGAGGCAGCGACAGCGGCAACAACTATCGAGAATATCGCTGAATCACAGAATGCTGCGGCTTCAACAGCGATACCCCAGAACTCTGACATAGAGGCGAAAGTGGATATCCATGCGGGGATAGGGGAAGAATCGTCAAAAGAGTATCTCGCTCAGGTCTACAACCAGAAAGCATGATGCGGGCGCTGATATTCATACTCAGCATATCTCAGGTTTCCTTATCATAAAAAAAGAGGTGGAGAATGGAAGAAGATGTCAAGACTCTTGACTCTTACAAGATCACTTTAGGCAATCTGATAACCAAGGTGGATATATTCTGGAGGAAGAACGAGTTCGTTCCGAATTATCATGTCTCTGTCGCTAACATAAGCCGCACAACCCAGCTCATACTTGAGAAGATCCGCAAGGAGTTCATCTCCAAAGTCAGCATAGCCATGGAAGAGGTGAGCGGAGAGGAAGGCGTTGACATCATCAGGACGAAATTCGAGAAAGAGATAAAGCACCTCATCGAGCAGTACTTCTCAAACCTTGACAAGGAGACTTCAGACCTTCTCATCAGCTATGTCATAAGACAGAATCTGGGATTGGGAGATATCGAGATACTTCTAAAAGACCCTTCGCTTGAGGAGATCGTCATAAATAATTCAGCGGATCCGGTATGGGTGTATCACAGGAAGCACGGCTGGCTGAGGACTAATGTCATAATGCCTAACGAGGCGCGCATAAGGCATTACTCCACTATGATCGCCCGTGATGTGGGAAGAGACATCACATTGCTCAACCCATTGCTTGACGCTCACCTCAAATCCGGAGACAGAGTCAATGCTACGCTCCATCCGATCTCTGATTTCGGCAACACCATAACCATAAGAAAATTCTCTGAGAAGCCTTGGACAATAACAGATTTCATCAAGGCGAACACGATAACTTACGAAGCCGCGGCATTGGTCTGGCTAGGCATCCAGAACGAGCTCTCAACTCTTATAGCTGGAGGTACAGGCTCAGGAAAGACCTCTACACTGAACGTCATCGCCAATTTCTTCCCACCAAACCAACGCATAATCTCTATAGAGGACACGCGAGAGCTGACATTGCCTAAACAGCTGCACTGGGTAGCCATGGCCACTCGCCTCCCCAATCCTGAAGGTAAAGGGGGAGTGAACATGCTCGACCTTGTAGTCAACTCATTGAGACAGCGCCCTGACAGGATCCTTGTGGGAGAGATCAGGCGTAAAGCTGAAGCTGAAGTCCTTTTCGAAGCCATGCACACAGGCCACTCAGTCTATGCCACTATCCACGCGAACAACTCCAAAGAGACTGTCGACCGCCTCACAAATCCGCCGATAGAGATCCCTAAGCAGGTCATCTCGGCATTGTCGATAATCCTTGTCCAGAACAGGAACAGGCGCACAGGCAAGCGCCGCACATTCCAGGTCGCGGAAGTCCTTGAAGGAGGGGATCCGAGAGTGATAATGCAGTATGACGCTCACACTGACACATTGAAGAGTGTCGCTAAGCCTGTCAAGCTTTTCGAGACGATCTCGATGTACACAGGGATGGCTGAGGCGGAGATAAAGAAAGACCTTGATGAGAAAGTCGAGATACTCAAACTCATAGTCAAGCACAACATAACAGATGTAAATGCCATAGGTATGATAATGGCAAGGTATTACACAGGGATGCTCAACAAGGAAAGAGACATCAAGGCGGCAGCGCAAGCTTGACGCTCTCTGATTGTTCCTGATAGAATCCACATAGATCATTTAAGGACGTGACATCATCGTATCCAATCTCGCGAAATTATATGCACTGAAGAATCCTTCAATCAGGCGCAAGCTCAACATAGCCAGGATGAAAGACACTCCTGAAGCTTTCGTGAGCAAGGCCGCGAAAGCGGCATTCATGCTCGCCGCGTTATTGACGATCGCCTGCTTCTTCATCCTGAGCGCCGCGGAGAAGACACTGCTATTGCTTCTGATAATCTTTCCTATCGTGCTTTTCCTCTCCTGGGCGTTCATGATGCACACTCCTGATGTGTACATCAGGAAGAGAGAGCGGGATATAGAGAAAGAAGTCCTTTTCGCGGGAAGGTTCATACTTGTCAAGATCGATTCGGGAGTGCCATTCTTCAGCGCGCTCTCAGACGCGGCGCAATCGCATGGAGCTGCTGGGAAATATTTCGCTGAGATAGTGCATGACATAGAATTAGGGACTCCGATCGAAGTCGCTCTTGAGAACGCTATAGAGAACTCCCCTTCAGAGAAATTCAGGAGGATATTATGGCAGGTCATGAACTCGCTCAAGACAGGTATTGATGTAGCGGACACTCTGCGCGGGATTCTGAAGCAGATAACCGATGAGCAGGTGATAGAGATAAAAGAGTACGGCAAGAAGCTGAACTCTTTAGCCATGTTCTACATGCTCATAGGGGTGATAGTCCCAACTTTAGGGATAACGATGTTCATCATACTATCCTCATTCCTCTCGATAACGATCCCTTCGCAGTTCCTCTATTTCGCTGCCGGAATACTGGCGTTCCTCCAGTTCATGTTCATATCAGTATTCAAATCATCGCGCCCTATGGTAGATATGTGATGGCGCGCTGAACAAAAGATGTTTGGAGAAGACCTATGGCGAAGAAACAGATGCCGCACCTGATATTCCTTGAGGAATGGGGCAAGGCATTGATCCCTGAGAAGATAAGGCCGCACCTGCATGATTACCTGCTCAAGGCAGGAATAGTGGGAGTGAATTACAAGTTCTTCGGAGCATTGTTCTACGCCTGCCTGATAATAGCTTTAGGGCTTTATTTCTATTATCCTTACAGGTTCTTCCAGGAACAGGCGACGGATCTCGCGAGAAGCATAATCTACCTTTTCTTCGGCTCTTTCGCTTTCATCGCCGCAGTGCTTCTGCTCCTCGCAGGGCTGACAATGCTTCTCGTCTATTTCTATCTTGATATAAGGATCTACAACAGGACTAAGGAGATCGAGCGCATACTTCCGGAATTCCTGCAGTTCGTGGCAGGAAATCTCAGAGGGGGGATGTCTTTTGACAGGGCTCTTTGGAGCGCGATAAGGCCGCGTTTCGGGATTCTCGCGAATGAAGTCGAGATAGCAGCTAAGAAAGTCATGACTGGAGAGGATGTCGATGAAGCTCTGAAAGAATTCACGAAGATGTACGACTCGCCCATGCTTAGAAGGGCTTTCGACCTGATAATCGAGGGAATGCGCAGCGGAGGAAAGATCGTCTATCTTATCGATAAGGTCATCGAGAACATCAATGAGACCAACACTTTAAAGAAAGAGATGGCCGCGTCAGTCACTTCTTACGTCATATTCATAAGCTTCGTGATAATGATAGTCGCTCCAGGACTGCTAGGGCTTTCCTTCCAGTTATTGACTATAGTGAGCAGTTTCACTGCTAAGCTAGGAGCTTCAGCAGGAGGAGCGGCCTCTTCAATGCCGATAAAATTCTCAAGCGTCGCCATAAAGCCTGAAGATTTCGTGCAGTTCTCACAGATGTGCATCGCAGTGCTTGGGGGATTCGCAGCGATGATAATCTCGATAATAAAGAAAGGGGACATAAAGAGCGGGCTGAAATACATTCCTGTGTACATCGCTGTAGGATTCTTCACTTACTGGCTTTTCAAGCTGGTGCTCAGCGGGATGTTCAAGTCGCTGGTGTTTTGAACTGCAAACATTCAGGCAAACTTGAATATATACCATGATTATCCAAAAATAAGAAACAATTGACAAGAATATTGCCTGCAGCGAAATTACTGCCACTTGACTGATGCTGACAAATTTTCCTCCCCCTCTACAGAGTCAGGGGAACGGAGTGAAGAAAATCTGGTTTGCAGCGCAAACCGTGACAACCGAAGATAACAGACCGCTTTTCACAAAGCCATTTACAGCAAACATTTAAATACAAAATGATGAATAGGTAAAATGATGGCTGAATTAAACACCCGCAATATCTTTATCACAGTTGTCTGCTGCGCGATCTTCCTGCTCACGCTAGCTATGGCAGCTCATGCTGAGGAAGGGGACATCTTTGATGATTGGGTGGAAGAAGGAAATTCATTCACAGCTGAAGGGATTGTCTATGATGTCAGCGCAGGAATATCTGATGGCTCTGCTGCTTTGAATTCTCCAACAATGACTCTTGTGCTGGGCAAAGGCCAGTGCATCGAGCGGGAGAAGAAGATGTACTGCCTTGAGGACTGGACTTATGTCATCGGCGGCACTATAAAGATCCACGGCAAAGACACCCAGAGATTCCATATAAGGATAACCCCTGTGGCGCCCTCGCTTGTGTTCGAGAGGAAGATAGACAATAAAGAGCTTGAGCCAGGGCAGAGAGGGACTGTGAGCATAAAGATCACGAATGAAGGCCAGGCTCCGGCGATGGGCGTAAGCTACGAAGAGACTGTTCCTTCAGCATTCAGGATAACTAATAATTACCAGATAAGCCAATCAGGCAGCAAGATGTTCTGGAAAGGATCAATAGCGCGCGGAGCTATCTTAGATCTGAGCTACACCATAGAAGGCAGAGAGACCTGGTCAGGGACTATCGAGGGAGTGCTTACCTATTCAGTCAATGGAGTGCAGAAGCAGGAAAAGCACAATCTGGCTGTCAAGAGCACAGGGCTCATTGATGTCAACTACAAGACAGACGCTCCAGAGATAGGGGTCGGAGAGGAGACTCTTGTCTTTGTCAAGATAGTCAATCAGCAGAGCGCTAAGATAGATGTCACGCTCAACGTGACATTCCCCTCAACTCTGGAGATTGTGGCCACGAATTTCAACCTTTCTTCAGGAAATACTTATTCCTGGAATGGAGAGCTTGATGAAGGAGAGGAGAAGGAGATAGCGACAAGAGTGAAAGGAAAATCTCCTGGAGAGGCGGCGATAAGAGTGATAGGCCTAACAGGGCTTGGGATAGGGATGAGCAGGGTTGAGAAGATTGTGCCTTTTGAAGTCACGCTCAAGGAAGCTGAGATACTCATACCATCAAAAGAGTTCGTGAAAGATGTTGAAGGGACGCTCAAGGTCTTCCTGAAGAACACTAATGAAGACACAGCTCTTGATGATATAAAGATGGAAGCGCAGTCCTCATTGTTCAACGCTTCAGGGACAGCGGCTAAGTTCGGAGCGAGGCAGTATGATCCTGTCATCAGCTACAAATTCACTCCTGCGGAAGCGGGCAGCCTGCCTGTCAAGGTATTTGTGACTTACAATGTAGGGGGCAAGGAGCAGAAGATAGAGAAGAGCTTCAGCTTGACGATAAAAGATCCTGCCTCTACGGAAGTTGAGCCTAAAGAAGAGCCAAAGCCTGAGAACAAGACTGAGGAGACGAAGCCTACGTCAGTGCCTGAAGTCAAGAAGTCAGGGATAGGAGCGATATGGGCAGATGTTGTGGATTTCTTCAAGAAAATGTTCGGGAAGAAGTGAGTGGATAGAAGAATTGAGAGATTCTAGTACTTTTTTAATGAGAGATTAATGTTAACATACCTTCTTTTCATAGTAAAGTCGCCGCAACTAAACTAATGCCTACCCAGATTCCCCTCACCCCGTTCCCCTGACTCTGTCGAGGGGGAGGAAAATCTGAATAATCAGAAGTCTAAGCGCGGCGACCGGCAGCAGTAAACTGCTTTCTACATCGCCGCAAACATCGAAATCTTTATATACACCTGTTCCTTTTTTGGGCAGTAGCGTATGATTTAGTATCAAATGAGGTGAAAAGATGTTTGGCAAAAAAGCACAAGCTGCAATGGAATTCTTGATGACGTACGGCTGGGCAATCCTTGTCGTGCTAGTAGTGATCGGAGCGCTCGCTTATTTCGGAGTACTGTCACCGCAGAAACTGCTGCCTGACAAATGTTTGTTTGGGCCGGGAATCGGGCCGTGCACGGATTATAAGGTCACTCCCACAACACTGGAATTAGTGCTGACTAATGGTTTCGGTGAAGAAATCATAATATCAGATATGAAAGTCACCCAAGGAGGTACAGACTTGGTTTGCGTAATTGGTGGCGCAGTCACGATTGTTCCAGGAAGCAGAAATACAGTGACGTGCCTCGCTACAAATCTTGGAACTGTTGGCCAGAAGACAAACCTTGAGGTTGACCTGACATACACTAAAGGAACTGGATTACTTACGCATATAATCTCTGGTCAGGTAGCGACTACAGTGCAAGCTTAAACCCTTTCTTATTTTTCTTTTTTATTATTTCTTTGATTATCTTCTTATAGATTTATCAAAAATACATGACTAAGACTCCTCACGCAATGAGATCATAGAATACCCTCCTGCCTGATGCCTTCTTATCCTTCCTTCCCTTACCGCTGCCCACATAGCAGTCCGCACGCTTCTGGTATTCACTCCAGGGATCTTCTGCGAGACATATTCGAGAATCTCTGAAGGGAACACGACGCCTTTGCCTTCTAGAGCTTCGACAATGAAGTCAACATGAGTCTTGAACCCTCTAGGACGTAAGACTGGCTTGATAGTTTTCGAGAGATTCCGAAAACCCAGGACATATTCAACAACAACTCCTTCCCTCTTATTCGCATGGATCCTTTTCTGCGCGACAAGATCATACATCACCCCTTGGATAATCCCATCAGGCACCCCTTTCAGCTTATGCTTGATATTGCCATAAGTCAAAGGACTCTCCGCGAGCATCCCAAGAATCTTGAATTCTAGGAACACTTCAGAGTTTTCAGGGACTATAGAAGAGGATAATGTGACAGCCCTCTCCAAGTCCATCCCTGCGGCAACCCCTTTAGGAAATCGACAGGCATTATTTTCCAGGTAAGAAAGAAGATGCTCCCGCTTTGCTACCCTCAGATCATTGTTATAGACGTAATTGATCATGCTCATCATGGTCTTCCGATAAAGACCTTTTTCAATCCCTTTCTTTCTCCAGAACAGCTCTTGAGGGTAAAGCTGCGTCATGAGCTCTTGGTTCAGCACATCACTGTGAGAGAGGCTGTTGTCCGGGAACCAATCGCATAACTCCTTGAAATGCTTCTCCAGCATCACCTTCTCATTGATCCGCGCGTACCTATCGGCGAAAGAGACCGCAAGAGGCGCCACTAGCAAAAGATCAGCATAGCTCGAGAGAGATTCTACAGATCCCATGCCCTGCATCTGCTTAGTCGCATGATCAAGATAGGTTAGAAATTCAGACTTCATGCCGGTCAATTGGTTACGGGATTGACGCGCTTCATAACAGGGAGGGGTTGTAGGATCTGCCATAGTAATACACCCCTTCTATCAGGAGACCCCTTTTCAGGGTTAATAAAGATTATGATTTCTCACCATCACCAGACGGCTTAGTAGAAAGTAAAGGATTTTTGTTGAGTTTTTAGAAAAATTGCCTGCAATAAGGTCACTGCGGGTTTGTTACACAAACCCAGATTTTCCTCCCCCTCGACAGAGTCAGGGGGGAGGAAAATCTGTCTAAACAGTAGTTTAGACGCAATGACCGACAGCAGCAAACTACTTTCTACAGAGCCCCACCAGACTAAACAATTATATACAAATTATGATGCACGAATGAATCAGAAGTCTAACAAGGAGAGACGCATGACACCACCCCAACCTGCCAGAGTGAAAGACATTTTTGGAATGCTCAATTTCGATAAACCAATAGCGAGAATAATGAAGGAAGTCGATAAAGAGCTAGACATCCCTTTCTAAAAGTAGATATTTCAGTATACCTCTGCACACAAACAACATTTATAAATATCAACTTTATTCTTACGCTATGCAAAAAAGAGAGGGCAGGAAACAGCAGATAGGTTTAGTTCTGCACAAGCGCAAAGGGCAGGCCTCTATGGAGTACTTGCTCGTGGCGGGCATAGCTTTCGTGATAATAGTCCCTATGATGTTCCTCCTCTATGACTATATCATCGGGGTGAGCAGCGAGGCAAGATCTTCAAGAGTGAGCAAGATCGCTACAGACATAGTGAACGCGGCAGAGCAGGTCTACTATCTCGGCGAGCCTTCCAAAGCGACTATCAGGGTTGACCTTCCTCAGGGCGTTTGGGATGCCAATGTCTCTGAAGACACGACACTCTCATTCTTTCTTGGGGATTATCAGGATTCTGAAGAGATAGTCACATTCTCAAGAGTGCGGCTGAAAAGCTACCTGACAAGGCTTGATCTCTCTCAGGGAAGGCATGACTATCATGTCGAAGCGGAGAAAGATGATGTGATGATCTACACTGGCAACAAGAGCTCTGCGATGGCTCTCTGGTGCGCGTACAATACTGCTGAGCAGATCATGCGCGGAGGAGAGACAGCTTTACGGGCTCAGAAAGACGCTTACTCAACTGTCGAGGCGCAGTGCTTGTTCAAGAGCATAACTATTGACGGATATACAAACATCGTATTTGAAATCGCTGAAAGCGCTGCTGCAGACAGCCCTGTCACTGAGATAACTGTTCAATCAGATGTGCCTTTAGAGATTTTTGATGGGATGGCTCTCGCAGAGTCGCTGAATACAGGAGTCGCGATAGGCCTTGATTTCATATATATGACGACAGAAGGCAGCACTCCTGACGTGCCTGCGGCTTTAGCGAAGATCGAGTTGGCTGGAGATTGCATTGACAACGACCTAGATGATTATGGGATAGTGCTTAACAGCCCGAAATGCGCTAATTTAGGCTATGATTGCGATGACAGCAAAGAAGCTATCCATCCAGACGCTGACGAAATATGCGGAGACAGTATAGATCAGGATTGCAACGGCGCTGACATTCCTTGCGGAGCTGCGATTTGCGGCGACGGCACAGTTCAGGCTGGCGAGGGATGCGATGACAGCAACAGCATTGACGGAGACGGATGCTCTGCCGCATGCGTTATTGAGCTACCTTAAACATTCACTATGAGTGATAATATATGCCCCATGCTTGCGAAAAGAGATGTCTCAGACCAACATCTCTTCCCAGCCAAAAACATTTATATATGCCATTATTCTTGAGAACGCAGCATGCCAATAAAAGGGTTAAGGAAGAGCAGCGGCGCGAATTCTCGTAAGTCTCAAGCGGCGACTGAATACATTCTCATAGTAGGCATAGCCCTGATGGCGCTCATCCCTCTCAGCATATTCGTCTATACCTATATCGCTGGAGCCAACAGGGACATAACTGACAGCAGGACTGACAGGATAGCGACTGATATAGTCTCAGCAGCTGAGAAAGTGTATTACTTAGGCCCTCCTTCGAGAACGACACTCTCGCTGGATTTCCCGCAGAAAGTGCTGAACGCTGACGTCACTGAGGAGAAAGATCTCGTGTTCTTTGTGGGCGAAGAGGGCAGCCCTAGAGAGATACTGAAATCTTCACCTGTCAAGCTCTGGAGCCTTCTCACTCCTGAAGATCTCACTCCAGGGAAGCACAACATCAAGATCGACGCTGAGAGAGAATACGCTCTGGTGTACACTGGAGATTATAATGACGCGCTCATGAGATGGTGCGCTTACAATATCGCAAGCCAGTTCTCTAAAGTCTCAAGAGAAGCGCTGTCTAAGAAGGTGAGCGTGTACAGTCCAGTTACCAGGAAGTGCGATTTTGAGAGCATTCTCGCCAATGATTTTGAGAGCTATAAGCTGAAAGTGTCAGCTTTCGGGATGACTAAAGACATGACCATCAAGACTTTGACAGGAGCGGAATTCAGCAATGAAGACCTTGTCTGGAAAGGCCCCTTGATCAAAGGCTTCAGCTTCATCTATATGAGTACTGCTCTTTATTCCGGAGCCCCTGAACCTTATGTCCTGATAGAAGAGCCATCGTGCAAAGATGTTGATGGCGACGGCTATGGAACTGTCCTCAACCTTCCCGCTGGAACCTGCCCCAATCCGCAGATCGACTGCGATGATGGAAATCCCGGAGCACATCCAAATGCTGAAGAGATCTGCGATGATACAGAAGAGATTGATGAAGACTGCAATGGAAAAGCGAACGCTGCTGATCCTGCCTGCGGAGCTATAAGCTGCGGCGATGGCACAGTCCAGGCAGCAGCTGGCGAGGAATGCGATGACGGGGCCGGGAATTCAGACAGTGCGCAGAATGCTTGCAGGACGAACTGCGAGGATGCAGGATGCGGAGACGGTATCATCGACAGCGGAGAGAGCTGCGATGACGGCAATATAATTGATGGAGACGGGTGCACAGCGTCCTGCCAGATAAGCGTAGTGCTGCCTTCTGACTGCGGCAACAATATACTTGAAGCGGGAGAGGACTGCGATGACGGAGATGCCAATAACTTCAACTCTTGCCCTAATGACTGCAAGAACGCAGTGTGCGGAGACACAGTCAAAGAAGGATTGGAAGAGTGTGATGATGGACTGACTCCGGCAACTGCTTGCGCTTACGGGCTGCAGTCATGCACTGTGTGCAGCGCTTCATGCGTGAATGTCGCCGGAAGCGCCACTTACTGCGGGGATGCTGTCTGCCAGAATGGGGAAGAATTCCTTGAATCAAATGATTGCGCTACTGACTGCTATGTCTGCGTTGATACTGACAGCACGTCTTCAGTATGGACTTCAGGAGCTGAGTCTTCATTCACTCAGTCAGGAACTACTCAAATAATTCCAGGATCCTATTCAGAATCTGACTACTGCTCAACTGTAGACAATAAAATCCTTCTGGAACAATACTGCACTGTGAATCCTACAAATCCTAACGGCAAATGGATAGATTTCTACTCAGTAAACTGCGAAACAGTCTACGGCGCAGGATACTACTGCAATAATGGGAGATGCGTCAATCCGGTCTGCGGCAATGCTCTTGTTGAAGGCACTGAAGATTGCGAGGCGGGCAACAGCTGGCCCTGCTGGAATGCCGCACAAGGAAAACAAGGATTCACTCCCTGCAATGCCGCGACATGCTTATGGGCTTGGGGGACTTGCGATGTCTCGAACTGCGGCAATAACGCTGTTGATGGATTTGAGGAATGCGATGGAGGACTAGGATGCACTGGATGCCTTTGCGATGACGGATTCGCGCCAAGCAGCCCTGCATCTGCAGCCTGCATTCAGGATTGCGGTGATGGAACAGTCGGAACAGGAGAGACTTGCGATATCAACTCTCCGCAGAATTCTCAAGCATGCTCCACAGCGCAAGGATATTCAGGGACTGAATTGTGCAACGCGCAATGCGACGGATGGGATGCCTGCACGACAGCAGAGAGCTGCGGTGATAATACTGCGCAGATCGGCAGTGTAGAGCAATGCGATGGGGGGCTAGGATGCGCGGCGAACTGCGCCTGCACAGCAGGATACACCCAGAACACTCCAGTGACAGCTGCCTGCCATGAAGATTGCGGCGACGGAAATATTGACGCTGGAGAGGAATGTGATGACGGCAATGCTTTCAATAATGATGCCTGCAATAACCAGTGCCTGAAGACTTCCTGTGGAGACAGCACAGTGCAGAATCCTAATGGCTTCAGCATCGCAGAACAATGCGATGACGGCAACATTGTCAGCGGAGACGGATGCTCTGTCTCCTGCCAGTCAGAGATATGCGGAGATGGAATAATCAATGATGGCAACGCTGAACAGTGCGACGGCTCAGCACTCGGAGGCAATAGCTGCGCAGATGTCGGAGCGTTTGTAAGCGGCGGAACGCTCTCCTGCAATGCTGACTGCACATTCAATACCGCAATATGCATCCAGGCGCTCACTTGCGGCAATAACGTGCTTGAGACGGGTATAGGTGAGGAATGCGACGGTGCTGCCACTACGCCCGCAAATGGAGCGTGCACTGGGTGCAATGTGATCTGCAACAATGGATTCTATGAGACTGCAACCCATACCTGCTCTACCTGCACTGCAAGCCAATGGACTTGCGATGCTGTATGGGGAGCATGCATCAGCGGCACGCAGTCAAGAGTCTGCACTTTGAGCTCTCCGGATTATTCTACCTGCGGGACAACAGGCAAGCCGGCGGAATCGCAGAGCTGCCAGTTATGCGGGAATAGCGCTGTTGAAGCAGGTGAGACTTGTGATGACGGCAATGCTGTTGGCAACGACGGATGCTCGTCAGTATGCGCAGAAGAATCAGGATGGATATGCACCGAAAACGCGCAAGGATTATCATCATGCATAACAACCTGCGGCGATGGTCTGATAAGAGGTAGTGAACCGTGCGATGATGGTAACACTAACAATGCGGATTCCTGCCTTAACACCTGCATCTCATCAAGATGCGGAGATAGAGTGAAAAAGACCACTTCACCCACAGAAG
>Ga0209542_10012771_pt1 | contig 14612 bp, 16 predicted proteins | sample RifCSPhighO2_01_FD_184028 | JGI IMG/M metagenome (GOLD analysis project Ga0209542, IMG submission 184028) | Soil microbial communities from Rifle, Colorado - Rifle CSP2_plank highO2_0.1 (SPAdes) (version 2) | ecosystem: Environmental > Terrestrial > Deep subsurface > Rock core/Sediment ...
AAGGCAAAGGGTTTAAAGTTACCGCCATGAAAATCGACCCCTATGTGAATGTTGACGCTGGCACCATGAACCCCACTGAACACGGTGAGGTTTTTGTTTTGGACGACGGAATGGAATGCGACCAAGATATGGGAAATTATGAGCGTTTTTTAAACCAAAATATGTCCGGTGATAATTATATGACTACTGGCAGCGTATACCTAAGTGTTATCCAAAAAGAACGGAATTTGGAATATAAAGGCAGATGCGTGCATGTAGTACCCGATATTCCGCTTGAGGTTATTTCTAAAATTAAAGATTGTGGTCATAAAACGAAATCCGATATTGTAATTGTTGAAGTTGGCGGAACAATCGGGGATTATCAAAATATTTTGTTTCTTGACGCTGTGCGAATGATGAAATTCGAAAATCCCGGCGATGTGCTTCTTACACTTGTAAGCTATGTCCCAGCTCTTAGTACCGGAGGAAATGAATTCAAAACAAAGCCGACTCAGCATGCGATTCATTTTTTAAATACGGCAGGCCTTCATCCGGATATGGTCCTGGCCCGAGCTACTACGTCCATTGATGATAAACGGAAGGAAAAATTAGAATTTATGTGCGGTCTGGAAAAAGGTAGCATCATTTCGGCTCCTGACGTGGAATCTATTTATGAAGTGCCTCTGAATTTTGAAAAAGACCATTTAAGCAATTTTATTCTAAAAAAATTAAATCTGAAATCTCACAAAAAAGACTTAAAAGAATGGCGTAATTTGGTAAGAAAAATAAAATCTTCCAAACAGACAATAAAAATCGGGATCGTCGGCAAATATTTCAATACGGGAAGTTTTATTCTAACGGATTCCTACATATCTGTGCTTGAAGCGATAAAACACGGATCATACTTTAATCATGTCAAACCAATTATAGAATGGATTGATTCTGAAGAATTTGAAAAAAATCCCAAAGCTCTGAAAAGTTTAGACCAATATAACGGCATAATCGTGCCGGGAGGTTTCGGTAGTCGGGGAGTGGAGGGTAAAATCAAAGTTGCCGGATACTGCAGAACTCGCAAGATTCCATATTTTGGTCTATGTTACGGAATGCAAATTGCCACAATAGAATTCGCGCGAAACGTTTTAGGTTTAAAAGACGCCCACACTACGGAGATAAATCCTGCCACTAAACATCCAGTTATTGATATTATGCCAGAGCAAAAAATTAATCTGAAAGAAAAAAATTACGGCGCCACTATGCGGCTGGGCGCCTATCCAGCTCTTCTCAAGAAGGGGAGTGTAGCCGAAACAGCCTATGGCAAAAATAAAATTTCTGAACGCCATCGCCATCGCTATGAAGTCAATCCAAAATACATAGAACGGCTGCAAAAAAAGGGTTTAGTTTTTTCTGGCGTTTCTCCGGACAGAAGGTTGATGGAAATAGCAGAGTTGCCCAAAAGCAAAAGTAAGAACCAACATCCATTTTTTCTAGGCACTCAATTTCACCCGGAATTAAAATCGCGTCCGCTTCGTCCGCATCCGCTTTTTATCACTTTTATCAAAGCGTGTATCAAGAAGAAGAAGAAATAATTTTAAATTTTACTGATACGTTGATTCTATAAAGTCTTTAATTTTTCCAAGAGGTAGCGGAAAGGCCACTGCTCCGAGAACACCGGGTCCGATTTGATATTTATCAAAGTAAATAGTCAAGTTTTTGTCGTCTAATGACCAATTCGTGAAAGAACCAAACGTTAAATTTTTTACTTCGTCCTCAAAGATTACGGAGGAGGTACTGCCTTCCGGTCGCCAAGCTTTCAATTCTTTTTTTACAAAATTTGTGAAACTAGTTTGCTTGTCTTTTTTTATGATGTTTGCGAGGGATAAAATTTTTTCACTTACTATAGATGCGGTTATGACTTTATACGAACTGTTGCCGTTGGCGCCACCAGTGTAGGTATACTCACTCAACACTATAGACTGCGTTTTTTCGCTTTTGACTTCTGCCGCGCTTATGTCAATCGTATAGCTTGCCATGGGACTGTCCGCTCCAAATTTCTCCCGCATATCGGGCACATCAGTATCTGCTTCTGTTTTGAATTCGTTAACCCTTTCTTCAATATATGTTCGCGCTACCACTGCGACTGTGCTATCGCCAGAGATTGTCGGTCTTGTACCGCTAAAATTTTCTTCCTTGATATTTTCGGTACCTATTGAAATTTCAGGCAAACTTTTCGCGGTTTCTTCTTTAAGAGTTTCTGGAACGACAGAAGTGGTATTATGACGCTCCTTCAAATACAGTCCGGCGACAACTAAAATAACCAAGACTACAAGATAAACAATTCCTTTAGGCTTATTTTTCTTCCTCATATCTAAATTATAGCACTTCTAATTATAAAAAAAATATGTTAGATTTATAATATTACGGGATCGTCTAATGGCAGGACACGTCCCTCTGGAGGACGTTATCTTGGTTCGAGTCCAAGTCCCGTAGCCAAATTTAATGGATTAAAAACATAAGTGATGATATTATTTACGAATGCGTCCGAGACGACAAAAAGCTTTTTCACTTATAGAACTTTTGGTTGTAATAGCGATTATAGGAATTTTAAGTTCCATTATTTTGTCTGCAGTAAGTGGAGCGCGTACCAAGGCGCGAGATGTCAAGAGAAAAGCGGAAATTTCGGGCATTGGCCGATTGATAACGGCTTCCTGCTATCTGCCTGTTGCAGGTGAGGGAGTTTATGATATAGCTGACTTAATTTCCGAATTTATATCAAATAACCCTCAATACGCGAGCTATGTATCACAAGTCCCCCGAGACCCTTCTCTCCCATCTTCCGGCACCGAATCTCTCTATATGTATACAGTAAATACAAATGGCAAGTGTGCTATGTACGCAAATCTAGAAAATGAAAACGAGGTAATAACTTTGCAAAATATTTCAATCGCTACTCCAGGTGGTGGTACCGGTGTTTTTGAGGCGTCAACAGATGGATGGAACGGGTCATCAAAATACTTTCAGGTTTCAAATTAATGATTATTTGTTAAATACTATAATAACTGATGGGTTATACACCATTAATCAAGCCCTAATAATGATACAATACAAGATATGCCCAATCGAGCGAAACTTTACACAAAACATCTTCTAACTTCTTTTTTCCTTTTGTTTATTTTGGTCGGCAGTCTTTTTTTGTCGACTGATTGGATTCGGGGAATTTTAGCGAATCCTTATCAGTATTTTGATGTCAACTTACCGCTTGATGAAGTTTACTTCACAGTTGTTTTTCTGTCCTTGATTACCGTTGCAGTTCTCTTGTCTTTTATTTTTTATTTATTACTGACATTTCACACACGCTTTGAACTAGAAATTTGGAATGCGACAAAATCAATCGCGCTTTCTAAAGAACAATTTAGAAAGCTTTATGACAATGCGCCAATGCCTTATATTATGTTGGGGAAAAATGCGGAAATTCACGAACCCAATAAAGCCACCCTGCGTTTTTTCGGGGTTTTGCCGGAAGAAATTGATAATAAGAATTTTTTTTCTTATATCTCCGGAGATTTCAAAGATCAGGCGGAAATTTTTTTTGAATATTATAAAACCGGTATTCCCATAGACAGGAAAGAGGTAAGTTTGGTCACTAAAAATGGCGCAATCAAATCTGTCTTGCTGTCTATTTTTGAAATGAAAAACTTGACGGGCTCTTCCAAGGATACAGGTCTGGCTATGATTTTTGACGTTACTGAACAAAAACTTTTAGACAAAGCCAAGACAGAGTTCGTATCTCTGGCTTCGCATCAGTTGCGGACGCCTTTGGCTACGACCAAGTGGTATACCGAGATGTTAGTATCCGGTGATCTCGGAGAGCTCAACCTGAAACAAAAAGAATATATTGCCAAGTTAAATACCGTCAACAAAGACATGATTGATTTAGTGGAAGTTTTGCTCAATGTTTCCAGAATTGAAATGGGTTCTCTGCCGGTTAATCTAAAGGTAACCAATGTCAGCGAGTTGACTGAAAGTATTTTGGCTGAACTAGCTCCTCAAATTGAGAAAAAGAAAATTAAAATAGAAAAACAATATAATGACTTTTTACAAAATATAAACAGTGATCCAAAGTTGTTGCGTATAGTAATTCAAAATATCATTTATAATGCTATAAAATATACACTAGAGGGCGGCACGGTATCCATAACTTTTGAAGAATCAAGTGGGGAGAAAAAGGTAATAGTGTCCGACACTGGTATAGGTATTTCCAAAGTTGATCAAGGTCGTATTTTTAGCAAATTATTTAGGGCAGATAATGCCCGCAACTTAGGTAGCAGTCAAGGTACTGGTTTGGGTTTGTATTTAGTAAAATCTATAATAGAATCTATGGGTGGGCATATAAGTTTTGTTTCTGAAGAAAATAAAGGCAGTACCTTTACTTTGAATCTTTAAAGGTGTATAATATAAGCTTAGTAAATATAAAAAAAATTTATGGAAAATTCAAACAAAAAGAAAATATTGGTAATAGATGACGATGAAAATTTAACTAATGTTTTAGTAGATAAATTAAATCTTTCCGGTTTTGAAACTTTGGGGGCGCTTGATGGGGGAGAAGGGTTAAAGAAGGCGCTTACTTTTCATCCGGATGTTATCCTGCTTGATTTAGTGATGCCTAAAATGAGTGGTTTGGATATGCTCAAAAAATTGCGAGAAGATGCTTGGGGTAAAAGTGTCGGAGTAATAGTGCTGACAGCGCTTGAACAGCAGATTGATTATATGGCTGAAGCCGTGGAGAGCAATATATTGGGCTATCTTGTAAAGACAAATTATAGCTTGGATGAAGTGATTCAGAAAATAAAGGATATGCTTAGCAAGCAAGGTTCGGCAAAATAAGATTATGCTATTTATAGAACCCGTTCGCAATTGGTATGCTCGTTTTGAGCGACCGATTTCGTCTTTGTCTCTTATTTTCGGGTTCGTTTTTGATGCGTTGACACTCAAACGCGTAGATACACTCTGGGAAAATTTATGGATTTTTGCTCACATTATCATCGTAGGTGTTTTTATAATACTCATTCATATACAGGAGAGTGAAGCTGGTGACGAAAAAAATCCCAGCAAGGCGCATTTTTGGTATGTAAATATACTGCAGTTTTTCTTTGGCGGGCTTCTTTCAACTTATTTGGTATTTTATTTCCGTAGCGCCGATATTTTGGTAACTTGGCCTTTTATTTTTCTTCTTGTTCTCGCTTTTATTGCTAATGAATCTCTAAAACGGCATTATGTCAGATTTAGTTTTCAAATAAGTTTATTTTTCCTTTCCGTTTATTCGTTCGCGATTTTTCTAGTGCCGGTATTGATGCATCAAATTGGCGCATGGGTGTTCTTATTTTCCGGATTTATCAGTCTCGTCTTTATTTCTAGTTTTGTTTTAATTTTACTTCATTTTATAAAAGATAAATTCTTCAAAGATAATTATGAGAGTAAAAAGATGATTTTATTTTCTATATTAAGTATTTTTGTGATAGTTAATTTTCTTTATTTTACAAATCTAATTCCTCCAATTCCGCTTTCTCTCAAAGACGCTGGCGTATATCATTCCATACAAAAAATACAAGACGGTAATTATGCCGTTACTTACGAGGATTATGGTTGGAGGGAATATTTTAATTTATATCAAGATTTCAAGAAAGTTTCTGGGGCGCCCATATATGCGTATAGCGCCATTTTCTCTCCCCAAGGGCTCAATATAACCGTTCTTCATGAATGGCAACACTATGATGAACTGCAAAATGAATGGACAACCGAAACTGTGATAAATTTACCGGTAATAGGCGGGAGAGATGGCGGCTTTCGCACTTACTCTAGGCGCTCAAATTTATCTTCAGGAAAATGGCGGGTAAATATAAAAACAGAAAAAGGACAGGTTATCGGCCGTTTGCGATTTAATCTAATGCTTTCTGACACGGAACCGGTATTGGTAAATGGCATAAAACAATGAACATAAAATGAATGTTGTGCTACAATAAATGGTATATCATTATTAGTCAATATTTATGTTAAAAGAATTTAAACAATTTTTGCTTCGAGGAAATGTGGTGGACTTGGCAGTCGGTGTGGTTATTGGCGCCGCCTTTGGTTCAGTCGTTACCGCTCTGGTCTCGGACTTTTTAACTCCATTTATCTCGGCTGTTGCTAGGATACCAAATTTTAGCGGACTTTCGTTTACTGTCAATGGCAGTCAATTTATGTATGGTCATTTTATCAACGCTTTTATTTCATTTTTACTGGTTTCCGCCACAATTTTCTTTTTTGTGGTCAAGCCAATGAATTTGCTCATTTCTAAATCCCACAGGGAACCTCCAACCGACTCTACCACCAAAAAATGTACAGAATGCTTGAGCGAAATACCGCTCACTGCCCGTCGCTGTTCGCATTGCGCTCAGGTAGTTTCATAATTAAGCCTTATTTGATTTTATGTTGTTAACAAATGGCGCGATAAATTAATGGGAAAAAATATTACTCATAAAATTAAAAGTACAGTAAATAGTACCCATTTTTGGGTTTTTATCGGTCCACTATTTTTGCTCTTTATTTTGTTTTTTGCTTTTCCGGAGTTTTTCAGTAGCGCGGTATATTATCCACCCAAAGCAGACGAGGCTTCCAAAAAAGGCGACCAGAATGTTTCTGTAAATAAAATCAACGCTTTTCAGCCTATAGATCCGGCTCTTTATGATAAAAAAATATTGGAACTAGCCAATAATCCACCTGCTAAAAAACCGACCACTAAAATTATAAAAGATCCGAAAACTGGCAAAGAAACAACCATAACCATAGAACCCAAACCGGCTCCACCCAACATCTGGCCGGTGAAAACTGTATATCCCAACCCCGGTGCTATTTTGCCGTTTAATCGCATTGTCGCTTATTACGGAAATTTATATTCTACGAAGATGGGAGTTCTCGGAGAGTATTCGGAAGATATAATGTTGCAAAAGTTGGCTGTAGAAGTAAAAAAGTGGGAGCTTGCAGACCCCTCCACTCCAGTTATCCCAGCGCTTCACTATATTGCTGTTGTAGCCCAGGGGAGCGCGGGAGCAGATGGTAAATATCGATTTCGTATGCCAGACTCGGAAATTGATAAAGTGCTAAGGATAGCAGAGAAAATTAAGGCCATTGTCTTTTTGGATATTCAAGTTGGATTTTCCACTCTACAAAAAGAAATTCCTTTTTTTGAAAAATATTTTAAATTACCCAATGTGCATTTGGGTGTTGACCCGGAGTTTTCTATGAAGAGTGGCATTAGGCCGGGGAAAGTAGTGGGCACATTCGACGCAGCTGATATAAATTTTGCGACAAATTATTTAGCGAAGCTTGCGCAGGAAAACAATCTTCCCCCGAAAGTGCTTATTGTGCATCGCTATACGCAAAAGATGGTCACGAATTATAAACAAATAAAACCACTACCCGAAGTACAAATCGTGATGGATATGGACGGCTGGGGTGGAGCTGCCAAAAAAATTGGCACATATAAGAATTTTATTTATCCGGAACCAGTTCAATTTACCGGCTTTAAGTTGTTTTACAAGAATGACATATTGACTCCCGGAACTGCGTTGATGACCCCCAATGATCTCCTTAAATTAAGCCCAAAACCTATATACATTCAGTATCAATAAAATATCCACAGGGCTTATCTTGTTTTGTGATATAATGCCAATGTATAGGTTATTAGCATTAATTTAAGTTTAGAAATATGAAAAAAACATACACCATAGTAATCGTTTTGGTTATTGTAGCGGGAATTTTGTTTTTTGGTTTAAGAAGTAAAAAATTGGAAGCGCCGATAGTTGAAGATGAAAATTTACCAGTTTCAAACACCATGCCAGTTCTGGGTGAAGAAGGATTGGGTGTGGATGAGACAATTGTAGTTGAGGAAGAAAAAGTAAAAGAATTTGTTATTTCAGGGCAGAATTTCTCTTTTACGCCTTCTTCAATAACGGTTAAAAAGGGAGATAAAGTTAAAATAACTTTCAAGAATACTCAAGGTTTTCACGACTTTAGGATTGATGAATACGGCGTTGCTACCAAGCAGGCGAATGCACCGACTACTGAAGTTTTAGAGTTCACAGCAGATAAAGCCGGAAGTTTTGAATATTATTGTTCTGTTGGTTCTCACCGAGCAATGGGCATGAAGGGAACTTTGGTGATTGAATAAAAGGGTAGGCAACTAGGCCTTAGGTGCTAGGCTTTAGCAAAAACTATGAATACTCCAGAAGAAAAAGAAGAAAAAGCTTGGCGTAAAGTAAAATATAGTCAAAAATTTTTAAATGCATTTCACGGTCTGCGTGTTTTTTGGGCAACGACCAACAACTTGCTCATACACACAACGATAGCTTTGACCGTAGTGATTTTAGGATTATATTTTGGTATTTCAAGTTTTGAATGGATTGCCTTGGTGTTCGCCATTGGCTTTGTGATGGTTGCGGAAGCATTTAATACGGCGATAGAAATAGATATTGACCTGACTTCTCCCGAGTTTCATCCATATGCCAGGGACACCAAAGATGTAGCCGCGGCAGCCGTGCTCTTGTCAGTCTTTGTCGCAGTAGTCGTTGGACTGATTATTTTCTTGCCGAAGATTTTATGCTACAATGCAAATATATGAATAATGTAAAAATTTTCTTTTTAATTATAGGTATTTTAATTTTAGGAGTAATTGCCACTGTTTTATTGAGAAATAATGCGACTCCGGCTGGTCCCGGCAAGTACGACGCTTTTGCAACTTGCTTGAAAGACAAGGGGGCAGTTTTTTATGGCGCTTTTTGGTGCCCGCATTGCCAAGCGCAGAAGAAACTTTTCGGTTCTTCGGAAAAATTATTGTCATATGTTGAATGTTCCACCGCGGATGGCTCCGGACAGACACCAGTTTGCATAGATAAAGGAATTAAAAGCTACCCGACTTGGGAATTTGCCGATTTGTCTCGCTTAACGGGAGAAATTCCACTTGCGCAACTAGCTGAAAAAACTAGTTGTGAATTACCGCTATAATTGCATTTATTTATGAATTTAGAAACTGTACACTACTTAAATGTTTTCTTGGGAACCGGGGCGATATTCTTACAAGTTCTATCGGTTATTGCCCTGTTTCTTCTTTTCATTGGACCGAAGAAAAATAAATATCTTGATTTTATAGATAAGCATTATCTTGCGCTTGGTTTTATTCTATCTCTTTTTGCATCGTTATTTTCTCTTGTGTATTCAGAGATAGTCGGTTTTTTACCATGCTATTTATGTTGGTATCAGAGAATTTTCTTGTTTCCACTCCCTTTTATTTTCGGAGCAGCTATTTGGAATAAAGATAGAAAAATTGTGAAATATACCTTGCCTTTGCTTTGTGTTGGTTTTGTTATTTCTGTCTATCAGAATTTTATGTATTATTTTGCAGATACCGGCTCCTTGCCCTGTGATGCTTCTGGAATCTCTTGTTATCAGCAACTGGTTTCAGAGTTCGGTGGGTACATTTCAATTCCAATGCTTGCACTTAGTAGCTTTTTAGCGCTTATTGCTGTTGTGCTTGTTGCGCATTTTTATAAAAAAGAAGATTAAAAATTAAAAGATGAATAAATATATCATTATTGGAGTCGTTCTTGTTATAGGTATCTCTGTGGTTTCGTTTTTACTGCGAAGCGGAGAGTCTTTGAACAAAGAATTTACAGAGGTGGAAAACAATTTGAGCGTTATCTCGGAAACAAAAACAGAAGATATTAATAATTTAGACGATAAAAAAATTATGAATGCAATATTGCACACAAATAAAGGGAATATCACAATTCAATTTTTTAATGAACAAGCTCCGAATACGGTAGCCAACTTTATAAAACTTGCTGGGGAAAATTTTTACAATGGGGTTAAATTCCACCGAGTCATCAAAGGTTTTATGATTCAAGGAGGAGACCCGCTTACAAAAGATGATTCTAAAATGGCTCTTTGGGGCACTGGCGGTCCAGGATACAGTTTTGCAGATGAACTTACCGCAACAAACAAAAACGACATAGGCACGATATCTATGGCAAACTCTGGACCAAACACAAACGGTAGCCAGTTTTTTATTAATGTTGTCGCGAACAATTTCTTGGATACAAAACACACCGTTTTCGGTAAAGTTATTTTTGGTATGGACGTAGTTACAAAAATAGAAAATACGCCGACAAATCCTTCAGACCAACCGGTAAGTCCGGTGGTCATAGAGAGCATAATATTGAAGTAAAAAATTAATGCAAATTTTCCTGCACTATTTAAAAAAATATTGGAAACTTTGCGTATTGACTTTAGTTCTAGCTTCTATAAACCAGATTTTTTCTTTACTCGATCCATATATCTTTCGATATGTGATAGATAGATACGCCACAAAGCCAGAGTTGTATACTAAACCAGAATTTTTTCACGGAGTCGGACTATTATTGCTTGCTATTATCGGCGTAGCTTTTGTATCGCGTGTCGCCAAGAATTTTCAAGATTATTATCTAAATGGGGTGAGTCAGCGCGTCGGAGCCGACCTTTATCGAGATGGCGTCGCGCATACATTGTCGTTACCTTATAGTATTTTTGAAGACGAAAGAAGTGGAGAGACCTTGGGTAAATTACAAAAAGTTCGGGGGGATACAGAAAAATTAATTGCGGGCTTAGTAAATGTATTATTTGTTTCCCTGGTTGGTTTTACGTTTGTAGCTATATATGCGGCTAATATTTATTGGCCAATATCTTTAATTTTTTTGTCTACAATTCCGATTATCGGTGGACTTAGTTTTATATTGTCCATTAAAATAAAAAATATTCAAAAAGTTATTGTTGCGCAAATGACGGCATTGGCTGGGTCCACTACCGAATCACTGCGCAACATTGAGCTAGTCAAGGCTCTAGGTTTGGGAGGGCAAGAAATAGAACGCTTAAATACAACAACTGATAAAATTTTAAAACTTGAGCTAAAAAAACTTCGATATTTACGAAGTTTGAGTTTTGTGCAAGGGACAGCCATAAATTTTATTCGCACCAGCATTTTATTTTTTATGCTTTACCTTATTTTTGCTAAGATTATAACTTTTGGTGAATTTTTCTCCTTATTTATTTATTCGTTTTTTGTTTTTGGTCCTTTACAAGAACTTGGAAATCTAGTGGGTACTTATCGTGAGGCAGAAGCATCGCTGGTTAACTTCAAAAAATTAATGGATACGCCCAAAGAGTTGGTGGTGACGGAAGGAAAGCCTATCGGTAAAGTACAAAAATTACTATTCAAAAATGTGTCGTTTGGGTATAAAGAGGCTAAAGAGCGCGCATTAGAGGGCATCTCTTACGAAGTTTCTTCAGGTTCGACAATCGCTTTTGTTGGTCCGTCCGGGTCTGGTAAAACCTCTTTGGTTAAGTTGCTTGTAGGTTTATATACGCCGACCGGAGGAAATATTTTTTATAATGGAGTTTTTTTTGAATCTATCAACAAAGAAGAAATTCGCAAGCAAATAGGTTTTGTCACCCAAGATACTCAACTTTTTGCTGGAACCATCCGCGAAAATTTGCTTTTTGTAAGCCCAAAAGCTACGGACCCAGAATGTTTGAAAGCATTAAATAAAGCGCAATGTCAAGATTTGCTTGCTCGGGGCGGTTTGGGACTGGATACTTTGATTGGAGAGGGCGGTGTAAAAACTTCCGGAGGAGAAAAACAAAGACTCTCCATCGCTCGTGCGCTATTGCGTAAGCCGAATATTTTAATTTTTGATGAAGCCACGTCGTCACTCGATTCTTTGACTGAAGAGGAAATAAATAAGACGATTAAAAATGTTTCTAAGTTTGGTTCTCATATCACTATTCTCATCGCGCATCGTCTTTCTACGGTTATGCACGCAGACGCTATTTATGTCTTGGAAAAAGGAAAAATCATCGAAAAGGGCTCACACTCTACGCTTCTTGACACCAAGGGTTTATACTCTGCAATGTGGCGACAGCAAATAGGCGAAAGGAGCAAAGAAGATAAATAATATGATACAATGCGGACAACTATGAAAGACATAATATACGTTTTAGATTTTGGTTCGCAGTATTCGCATTTGATAACGCGAAGAATTCGCGAGACTGGGGTCTTGGCAGAGCTTGTGGCTCCTGATTTTCCTGTTACTAAATTGGCTCAAAGCAAAGGGATTGTTTTATCTGGCGGACCACAGAATCTTTCGGAAAAAGGGGCTTTACGTGTGGATAAAAAAGTTTTCGCTTTTGGGGTGCCAATTTTAGGAATTTGCTATGGTATGCAGTTAACTGCATTTATGCTCGGAGGCAAAGTCAAAGCCGGCAAAAAAAGCGAATATGGTCCTGCGCAAATTACAATAAACAAATCTAGTAAAATTTTTGCTGGGCTAAAAAAAACTCAAGACACTTGGATGTCTCACGGAGATTCCGTTACCAAGTTACCCAAAGGGTTTGTAAAAGTTGCGAGTTCTGACAATTGCCCGATTGCAGGGATGTCAGACGAAAAACGTAAAATTTACGGACTGCAGTTTCACCCGGAAGTGTTGCATACTACTAATGGCACTAAAATTCTAGATAATTTTCTAAAAATCTGCAAAGCAAAACGTACTTGGTCAATGAAAGATTTTATTAGTAAATCAATCAGTAAAATAAAAAAAGACATTGGCAAAAATAAAGTTATCTGCGCGCTTTCGGGCGGGGTAGATTCATCTGTTGCGGCAACTATGGTTCACAGAGCCATAGGGAAGAATTTAACTTGCATCTATGTGGATACGGGTCTTATGAGAGCAGGGGAAACAGACAAATTGAGAATAATGTTCAAAAATCACTTACGTATAAATCTGCGAATTATTAAAGCTGAGAAACAGTTTTTTGCAAAATTAAAAAATGTTACAGATCCAGAGAAAAAGCGGAAAATCATTGGTGAACTTTTTATTAGAATCTTTGAGAAAGAAGCGCGCAAACTTGGCAAGATACAATATCTTGTACAGGGGACGCTTTATACTGATGCGATTACATCCGGAGTTAGTATTGGCGGTAAACATACTGCTTCCATCAAGTCCCATCACAACGTTGGTGGTTTACCCCAAAAAATGGATCTCAAATTAATTGAACCACTACGAGAACTTTACAAAGACGAAGTAAGACAGATTGGGCGAATGTTAGGATTACATAAATCTATTACCGAAAGACAACCGTTTCCCGGTCCAGGTTTGGCGGTAAGAATTATTGGCGAAGTAACTAAAGAAAAAGTGGAAACTTTAAGATTGGCTGACTCTATTGTTTGTGAAGAAATAGAGAATAGTGGAGAAAAACTTCAGCAATATTTTGCTGTTTTACCAAACTTAAAATCAGTTGGCGTTCAAGGAGACGCACGGACATACGGCCATCCGATAATCGTTCGTGCTTTGACCAGTAAAGAGCTTCTGACTGTCGATTGGGCAAAACTTCCTTACAATCTTCTTGTTAAAATTTCAAGTCGGATCACCAACGAAGTAAAAGGCATTAACAGAGTTGTTTATGATATTACTTCCAAGCCTCCGGGCACTGTGGAGTGGGAGTAAACTAAGTACGTAATGTATTACGTAATACATTACGTACCAAAAAATTTATGACTAAAAAAATAATTTTAGCAGGTGGGTGTTTCTGGGGTTTAGAAGAGCTGATTAGAAAACAACCAGGAGTGGTCAATACCACGGTTGGCTATGCTAGTGGTCCGCCGGCTGGCGGATTGAATCCTACCTATGAAAATCACGAAGGGCATGCCGAAGCCGTGGAAATCGAATACGACCCTGAAAAAACTTCTTACAAAAAGCTTCTGGATTTTTTCTTTCAAATACACGACCCAACTACTTTGAATCAGCAAGGTAATGATAAAGGCACGTCTTATCGCTCAGCGATATTTTACGGCAACGACGAGGAGAAAAGAGAAGCTGAAAATTTTATAGATATCGTAAACAAATCCGAACGCTGGAAAAGTCCCGTGGTCACGACTCTCGAACCACTTGGGAAATTTTACCCAGCGGAAGATTATCATCAGGATTATTTACAAAAAAATCCTGGAGGTTACACCTGCCACGCAATATATTTTGACAGCTACTTGAAATAATTGTGTTGGATTATCTGATACTTTTATGATATAATGCAGAGGTTATCAAGTAATATATAAAAATTATGATAGACCCAAAAAAAGTAGATATGAATCAACTGCCAAAGAAGTTTATCGATGGCGCCATCGGCGCGCACGGTAAAGACGTTTTTTCTTTTGCTCTTACTTCCGGAAACAACTTGGACTCTTTTGCCACGACTCCACAAATAATGAAAAGTATATCCATTTGGATTAGTGGACAAGTCCAGAATTACGAAAAAACATTTGGTGAAATTGATATGACTCCGCCACAAATAACCAGCCCAATACAAATGGCAGACTTGAAAAAGCCTGGAGACGATAAGTAAAAATGGTAGCGTTTACTAAAAAAGAAGTAGCGCTGATGCAGAAATTAAATACACCAGCCAAGGTGCAGGATTTTTTGAATGGACTTCAGTTTAATTTTGAACCGAAAGGGGATACTTTAAAATCTCCAATTTTATGCCTAAGAACAAAAAAGGCGCATTGCTTTGAAGGGGCA
>Ga0209542_10012773_pt1 | contig 14611 bp, 16 predicted proteins | sample RifCSPhighO2_01_FD_184028 | JGI IMG/M metagenome (GOLD analysis project Ga0209542, IMG submission 184028) | Soil microbial communities from Rifle, Colorado - Rifle CSP2_plank highO2_0.1 (SPAdes) (version 2) | ecosystem: Environmental > Terrestrial > Deep subsurface > Rock core/Sediment ...
TCCTTCTGGTAAATACTTTGGTAGTTTATCAACCCTTTTGACTCTTTTTAGGACGTCAAGCATGCGATCAGAGTACCCTCGATTAATAATTGTCCCCTTTGAAAGTTTCTCAAAAAATAACGCAATGTCCGAGGCAGTCGTAGTAGGCGGATCAGCTTCAGTTCCAAATTTGGACCCATTAAACTCGTAGTTCTTCAGAAACGAAACTATGGACTCCGGTTTTATCCTGTCAGTTAGAAGAAGGGAGGCGTAATTATGAGAAATGGTAATCATTTGCTCAATTGAGCTCCTAACGCTCAAAGTGACACTGCCTTCGGTAAGTTCGGCATATTCCGGTGGGATAAAGAACTTCTTGTTTAAATACGCAATATCCCGGCTTAGAATCTCAGTCTCATCAAGATTACCAGAGTTGATCTGGTCAAAAGCGGTAGCCATAACCCAGAGTTTGTAAAGGCTGGCTGAGGTGAAAACCTTATCTTGGTTGAGTTCAAATGACTCATTAGTTGTGAGGTTTTTAATAGCAATAGCATAGTCCCCTTGTTTATCCGTAAGCTCTCTTGAGACGACCTCGTTTAGTCCCTCGGAGATGTTATTTGCAGGGCTAATTAACTTTTCTTTTGGCGTCGGCAAGTAACTAACTTTGAGCTCAAATTGTGATCTATTTTGGTAAAACCAAATCGAAGCACCGACAAGTAGCAGCAAAAATACCAAAACCCAAATGGATTTTCCTAGTAGACGTTTGATTGTCTCCATAGCCTAAATCCTACCATACTGGACACCAAAAAGAGTTTGTGTAATTTTCGGGTTTGTGATAGAGTTTTTCCATGGACTTGTTTTCTACCAAAACAAGATTACACGTACCTCTGGCTGAACGAATGCGTCCTAAGACCCTTGATGACTTTATTGGTCAAGAACATCTTACTGATGACGGAAAAATCATAAAGGAGCTTATCCAAAAAGAGCGAATTCCTTCTCTCATTTTCTGGGGACCTCCTGGTTCAGGCAAGACGACGCTCGCTCGTATTATCGCCAATCATACCAAAAGTAATTTTATTGAAACTTCTGCAGTCACTTCAGGGGTGGCGGATGTCAAACGGGTCGTTGAGGACGCCAGAGCGCAGCTCGAGATGTTTGGCACGCAAACCATTCTGTTTATTGACGAAATCCATCGATTTAACAAAGCCCAACAAGACGTCCTCCTCCCCCACGTTGAGCGCGGTACGATTACCCTAATAGGTGCCACCACAGAAAATCCTAGTTTCGAAGTCATTTCCCCTCTTCTTTCTCGAAGCCGAGTGGTAGTGCTCAAACAACATACCGAAGAGCACCTCAAAAGTATTCTTGAAAAAACAATTACTCAGGATGAAATTTTAATCACGTCGGGGAAAAAAGTGACTCCCGAGGCTATTGAAATTTTGGTTCAGTATTCCAATGGTGATGCCCGTCGCGCCTTAACTACTCTTGAGGTGGCATTTGACCTGGCAAAGACAACCGTTGGAAAGGACGAAGTTGAGGAGTCTCTGCAACAATCAACCCTGCGATACGACAAAACTGGCGATGAACACTACGATACGATCTCAGCGTTTATAAAAAGCTTACGCGATTCGGATCCTGATGGTGGTTTGTATTATTTGGCTAGAATGCTCGAAGCTGGGGAAGATCCAATTTTTATCGCCCGACGCATGGTGGTTTTGGCTTCAGAAGATATAGGCAACGCGGATGCTCAGGCCTTGAGTCTGGCTCTGGCCGTTTTTGAAGCTTGTGAAAAGATAGGTATGCCTGAGTGTCGGATCAACCTCGCTCAGGGAGTAACTTACCTAGCTACTGCGTCGAAATCAAACGCCAGCTACATGGGTATTGAACAAGCTTTGGCTGAAGTTAGAGAGTCGGGCAATCTTCCAATACCGATGCATATTCGTAATACACCGACTAAGCTTATGAAAGAACTTGGGTATCACAAAGGCTATAAATACGCCCACGATTTTCCTGATTCGGCGCTTGAGCAACAACATCTGCCTGATAAATTAGTCGGTCGCAAATTTTATCAGCCTAAAAAAGGTGGTAAGTAAACTACTTTCTGACGACTTTGTATATTAGCCCTGATTTGTCGTCGGAAATATACAAACTGCCGGATTTGTCAAAAGTGAGGTCAACCGGTCGACCTTTTACCGACGACCCTGAGAGGAAACCGGTTAAAAAGTCATCTTCTCCGACTACTTTATTATCTTCTATATCCAAATGGACTACTTTATACCCCACTGGAGTGGAACTGTTCCAGGAGCCGTGGTAAGACACAAGTAGGTCTCCTTGCCAATCAGATGGAAACTGCTCAGAGTTTATGAAGGTTAGTCCAAGAGGGGCGCTGTGAGGAGCAATTTGGTGTGCTGGGGATAGAGTCAAATTACAGGGATTTTGCTTATAGGTTTTTTTGTCGAAAGTCTTATCGTGAGTTTTATCCCCATAACAAATAGGCCAGCCGAAGTCTCCCCCATTAGTTAAAACATTTATCTCATCCGGAGGGGCATCATCCCCGAGGAAATCTCGACCCATTTCTGTTGCCCAAATATTACCTGTCTTAGGATTTCTCGTCAGGAACACCGAGTTACGAAGTCCTTTGGCAAACACACTGGGATTAATACCGTCCTTATCAGTTACTATTGCTGAAGCCAGCCAGCCATGTTTTTCAAAACAAACATCACAGCTAGACCCGAGTGAAATGTATAGTTTACCAGAATCATCGAAAACTAAACTGCGGGTAAAATGCCGGCCACCGCTGGGTAGGTCCAGTATCTTTTTACCAGAAATAGCTGTTAGATTTTTTTCATCCCAAATATAGCGAGAAACCTTGGTCTCCTCGGCCACAAAAAGATAATCTTCAGAAAAAGCCAACCCGTGAGGTCTTTGCAGACCGCTTAAGATCACGACTGAGCGATCGGAAGCCCCATCATTATTAGCGTCGATTAGAGCAACGATGTCACCTTTCGAGGTTAGGGAGGTAAGAAGCGTTCCATCTTTGGAGAACTCGAGGTCCCTTGGACTTTGCAGTCCTTGGGCAAATATGCCTACTTCAAGATTGTCAGGAAGACTAAGCGGAAAGGTTAGTTCACGCGAGGTACTTTGTTTTTCGGGTGTTGACACCTGTCCAATACCATCGGTGCTTGGAGTACTTTTAGTAATACCTGGTTCTTTATTCATCCCCGCTACCAAGTAAAAACTAAGAAATAACACGGCTAAGAGTCCTATTAGGGCAAATCTCGTTTTCATGAGCTAATCTCCTTTGAGGAAGGGAAGAATTTTTTCTTTGAAAAACTTTGGATTTTCTTTATGAAAGTGTCTGACACCAGGCAAAATAGATAGCAGAACGATAACTCCAATTACAGGCAGCAAATACTTGTCGATATCAGGTATGACGTTACCTAGAAAATATCCAGCCGAACACATAGAGACTACCCAAAAAACTCCACCGAAAACGTTAAAAGATAGAAATCGAGAATAGTTCATTTCGCCTACACCAGCCACAATTGGAGCAAAAGTTCTGATCAAAGGCATAAAGCGCGCCAGGATTATTGTTTTACCACCGTGCTTTTCGTAAAATTCGTTCGCTTGTCTTAAGTGATCCTTATGGAATAGCCAGGAATTGTCTCGATTAAATATCTTACTTCCGACCTTTCTACCAAAAGTGTATCCTACGCTATCCCCCGCGACTGCAGCAATGCTCAGGCTAACTATCAGCACAGGCAAATTTAGTAAATTTTGGGAAGCAAGGAGTCCGGCAGTAAAAAGTAAACTATCCCCTGGCAAGAAAAACCCAATAAGCAATCCTGATTCGGCGAAAACAATGGCGAACAGCCCTACATAGCTGATACTCTGGATAGTCTCTTTTAGGTTGAAACCCTCCATAAATACGTCCAGCGTTTTGTAACCAATTACCAAGAGAAATAGTAGAACTATGAGGATAATTAACCGGAACAAGATCCGTTGAGGCCTTTTACTTAACATTGTGCCAATTTTAGCAGTTTAGGCGAGCTTTTGTAAGGGCAAACAATTCAGTCTCCCCTTTTAGATTAGTCTGAGGCGGAGACTGAATAAAGACTTAAGCGTTTGACTTTGTATTCATGAAACCTACCCAAAGCGCCCAAACAGCTACGACCAGATGTAAGACGTTGTCTGCTGGGTTCTCAAGGTTACTAACTCCTACGTTAGGTTCTGGGTTGCCCGCTGACATAAAGCCGAGAACAGCAACGACCGCAGCTACAACACCTACCAATCTAACTAACCATAAGGTAAGCATTTCGTCTTTTACCATGTAGTAAGTACCAAGAGCGACAGCCCCAAGAACTAGGTGAGCCACATTTTCCGTTTGATCTAACCAGAAGAAACTACCGAGGATACTAGAATCAGAGTCTGGGCCGAGTCCGAACATGCCCAAAACTCCTAAGGCGAGGAGAATTATACCGCCGAGAAGAAGAAATTGTCGTGGATTCAATTCTATCACCCCCTCTCGATAAGGGTTCAATTGTATATTTTTAACGTATCAAGTATTTTTAAAAGAGTCAAGTATTTTGTTAAACTGTAAGAACTTATGACAAACAAACGTTACACTCATAAGACCAGCGGTATCCTCTTTCGGGACATTATCCTCGGTGGTCAGGATGGGCTTGTGAATGTGCTAGGACTTATTTTGGGAGTTTATTCAGCGACCTCAGATATCAAAGTAATTATCGTATCAGGACTGGCAGCCGGTTTGGCCGAGGCTGTTTCGATGGCGGCAGTGGCCTATACCTCGTTTGAAGCAGAGAAGGAATTTTACCAACGGGCTTACGAACAGGAAAAAGAAAACATAACTAACTTTCCAGATAGAGAAAAGGAAGAATTAAAAGAGGTTTATCGCTCTAAAGGCCTGCCTCGGAGAGATGTTGAGAGTATTGTTGAGGTGATTAGCTCTAATCCGAAAGTCTGGCTTTCGACAATCATGGCCGAAAAACTCCGCCTTACCGAAAACGAATTGGGTGGAAAGCTAAAAACAAGTTTGATAATCGGTATCGCAGCTACCCTAGGTTCTATTATCCCCATCGCGCCTTTTTTTGTTTTCTCTGATACCCAAAACGGTATCTTATTCTCCGTTGCTTTGTCGGCAATCGCCCTGTTTGTGTTAGGTTTTGTCAAAGGAAAATTCGCCAAACGTTCAAGTTTTAGAAGCGGCATGGAACTATTGCTAATCGGTATGTCAGCAGGTATTATTGGTTTTCTGATAGGTCTGGTGTTTAAAAGATTTTATGGTAACTAATTACGATTTAATTATTCTTGGCTCTGGTCCAGCTGGTCTGACGGCCGCCATTTATGCTTCCAGATCCAACCTCAAAACATTGGTAATAGCGGGTTATGAGGTGGGTGGTCAGCTTATGCTCACCACTGATGTAGAGGACTACCCTGGTTTTCCTGAAGGTGTTCAGGGACCGGATCTTATGATGAAAATGAGAAAACAGTCGGAAAGGTTTGGAGCTGAGTTTTTGCTGGCTAACGCGACTAAAGTGGATGTCACAACTAACCCGTTTAAGGTTTGGTCCGAGGAAAAGGAATTTGTGGCGAAAGCCTTGATTGTTGCGACCGGAGCTTCAAGCATGTGGCTTGGGATAGAGTCAGAAAAGAGATTAATCGGTAAAGGAGTTTCATCCTGTGCTGTTTGTGACGGGGCTTTTTTCAGAGATAAACCCATTGTAGTGATTGGTGGTGGTGATACGGCTCTCAAGGAGGCCTTGCATCTTGCCAAATTTGGCTCCTCTGTTACTGTCATTCATCGCCGGGATAAGCTCAAAGCCTTTAAAGCCTGGCAGGACCTAGCCTTTGCCAACCACAAGATAAAGTTTATTTGGAACAATGTGGTGGAGGAGTTTTTGGGTGAGAGCAAATTAACTGGCGTGAGAATAAAAAATGTTGTTGATAACACTGTTTCTGATATCGAGTGCAGTGGTGCGTTTGTCGCCATTGGACATAAACCAAACACAGCCTTTTTGGAAAACCAAATAAAGATAGATGAGAAAGGTTACATCATAACTGATCCTGCGGGAGTTAAAACAAGTGTTCCTGGCGTTTTTGCTGCAGGGGACGTCCACGATCTTTATTACAAACAGGCAGTCACCGCAGCTGGCTCTGGTTGCAAAGCAGCTCTTGAAGTAGAAGATTATCTTGGCAAGTAACTTCTCGGTTCCGCCTCGAAGAGTATCTAATTGAAATACTATACGATCTAGGATAGAATATACAATGTCCTCCAGTGTTCCCTTTCATCTGTAGGCCGTGGTGGTTCCGAATCAGCGGATGTGGCGGAATGGCAGACGCAACGGACTTAAAATCCGTCGACCTCAAAAGTCATGGGAGTTCGACTCTCCCCATCCGCACCAATTTTTATTGCCTTTTGTGATTCCCTTTTATATATAGAAAAGCCGTTTTTAAACCTAAGGGTCCAGGTACGGGATCTTTGTGGTAACGGGTCCTATCTTTTTGTATAATAGTTTGTGAGATAAGGACGAACAGCGATGAACCAGGAAGAAGTAGAAGAGATCGATAGTGCGATCATTCCCCTTTTGTATCGTTATGGAGTGGTTGCTCTTAGGGGAAAACCGGTAGCTCTTAATGGTGGTGGTACGACATGCCTATATGTGTCTACTCGTAAGGAAGTAACTCACCATCCCGATCTGCTCTATTTGCTTGGTTTCAGATTAGCTCGGATAATTTGGGATGCGCAGGAAGCCAGGAACTGCCTGATTGGTGTCCCAATGGCTGCCATCAACCTAGCTGTTGCTGCTTCAATGGTGAGTGTTTCGGAGAGTATGAATGGGAGTCGTTACCCAATCCTCCACTATGAACTTTTGCGCCCTATCAAAAAGGTTCACGGTACTACACACACATGGGTAGATGGAAAGCCGAACGAAAGAAGGCACTATTGGCTTATTGAAAATGCAACAACGACCGGAGATTCGGTCGTAGATGCTCTAAGAAAGCTAACAGAAGACGGGTATAAGACGGAATGGTTTAGTCTGATTATTCTTGTAAATAGAAGCTCAAAGGCTATTGAGCGACTCTGTAAACTGGGACTCAAACAAGTCGTTGTTATCTACGAGCTTGTCGATTTAGTCGAAGAATTTATTGTCCGGGGATTTTGGAAAGAAAATGTGCGAGGGATTTTGGAATCTGATCTTCAGACTCAGGTAGTTGCAGAAAAGTAACTACCTTTCTTTGTTTCTATATTAGCTTTACACCCCTGGGGTGGGATTGTGTTTACATACAACCTGGGAGGTTGTTTGGTAGCTGAACCTCGGGAAATTAGAGAATACTTGGCTTGTTTACCCATTGATTTTCGAAGTAGTCAAAGACTTCTTTGGATATATCCGCCATGATATTTTTTACCCTAACTTCGTTTTCCATATTTTTACTCATGAGTACAATCATATAAGTATTATTGGGGGTTTCTACTATTCCCACATCATGACGGACATCATCTAATTCGCCTGTCTTATGAGCTACTTTTGTGCCTTCGGGCAAGTTTCTGGGAATCCGGTCATTAACTTTTTGCTCAAGCAAGGTCCGATACATAACTTCACTGTATGTTTCGTTGACCAGTTTTTTGTCGTGCAGAAGCTCTAAATAGGTTGCGACGTCTCTAGGAGTTGATATCGGTGGGCTCCCCAGTGTTGTTTTGGCTAGACCGTATCTGTTCATCACCTTTTGTATGGTATTCCAGCCGACCATTTCCGAAAGATAGATAGCATCCTCATTGTCCGAAACAGTGATCATACTGTAAATACGCCTGATAATTGATTGTGACAAAGTCAGAGCTCCATCCTTAACCCGTTCATAAACTGTTGCCATGGTCATAAGTTTGTAGAGGCTGGCTGTGCGAAACTTTTCATCCTGATTAAAACTATATTCCTGACCTGTTTCAAAATTTTTTATAACGACTCCGAAAGTCGCGTTTGATTTGGCGAGATTAGTTTTAACGATCTTTTCAAGTTGAGGGTCAATTTTGGGAAAAACGGTGATGTTAATGGGGTTTTCGCCTGGGATATAGAAACTACCAAGGCCTGTGTGAAATATGATTCCCCCTTTAGCTGCGGAAACCGATGGCTCGAGTAAGGCAAAGAAGATCGCTGAGAATATTAGTAGGACCAAAATCCTTCTTTGTAGTGACATCTCCTTCTAGTCTAGGAGAATCATCTAACTGTTGCAAGGTTAGACCCGAGAATTACAAACTACCTACCTAAAGACTTTTTAACAAGTTTCACAGTGTATTTTATCTCGCGTACGTTCCCATCTTTATCCTCAAATTCGTTAGCGCCAGTCAAGCGCTGGTATTGAAGTAGGTAATCGGAAAGAGATTGCTGAATGTCTTTGACCTCTTCTCGAGAGGATTTTAATTTTTCGGCTAACTCTAAAGCAAGTGGCTGTTTTAAAAGTTGTGATTTGGTCTGGTTTTTGCTTTTGCCGGCTTCCTTGGCCTTTTCGGTTTGCTCATGGTAGGTGAGGTCGTTAATGAGCATGTCTTCGAGCTGCTCACGACTTTCTCTCAACTGGTCACGCAATTCCTGGAGACGGGATAGGTAGTTTTTGATAAGGCCGTCAAGATTAATAAGATCCTGAGCTTCTTTTGAGTAATCTGAAGGTTGAGCTGAAGAATTATTTTCCATAGGAATCAACTATACAGAAATAATGTGAAAATTTACAAGACTTGACACAAATATTTGCATGATGTGATATACTATGAGCCTGAAAGGGAGGGTGCATGTACATCAAGAGCGATGAAATGGTAATTGCTTTAGAGCCAGGAGAAGACGTCCGTACGGTGCTTAGAGTTTTTGCTGACGAAATATTCAAAGCCTCACCTAAGTTCAACGAATATGCTACAGATTTTGACCCAAGCCTGGTGATGACTGAGGAATTTGCGGATTCTTTTATTCACGAATATAACGGTATGCTTCGTTTGAATATGGATAATGGTCATGGACGTTCATATAAGGTCGGCATTAAACAGACAGCACAAGGCTTAGTTTGGGGCTACACAAGTCAATACGTGGAGCGTCACCCTCACGATACTGCATACCAACTGTTCAGTAGGGTGCAAAGCAGACTACATCAACAGAAAACCGAGCTTCCTAAGCAACAGCCACAGCCCATGCCGTTACCAAGCGGTTTAAGAAGGATTCTTGTTCAAAGAGCCGGCTGGCACAGAGTATCGGGTGCGATTTTCCGAACTGATACTGTGAATCAGCCTGCAAGCGTGTTCAATTTTGCATCGATAGAAGAAGCTAGAAAGGATGATAGATTCCGTCTCGGTGTACCAACAGTTGTAGACAGCAGAGAGGCGTTTATGAAGTTTCTTAGAGAAGTCGGATTCCCGATAAGGTTCCCGTGGGAATTTGACTCAGTGCTTACCCAATAACCCTGGCTTTTTTGAGTCGGGGTTTCTTTATGCAAAAAAATGGTCGGGGAAAGAGGATTCGAACCTCCGGCCTCGCGGTCCCAAACCGCGCGCTCTAGCCAACTGAGCTATTCCCCGGCACTTAGGACCTTGAAAGTCCTACATCTAAAAGGGGACGTGTCCCCTTTTAGTATTTTCCCCTCTTTTGTTTATCCATTTTCCAAACTAATACTCACGTATCGAACACTACCTTAATGGATTTACAAGGCTGAGGGAAATACCTATAGAATTAGGATATTTTACTATATTGAGCTCAGGATAGCAAAATAAGATTTTAAATTCGTATTTGTTTGTGAGAAGTTGCAACACTCGGTAGATTGTGGGCTATGGTTTGCCGGCGCATATTGTTACAGTCTCAACAGTGCCTGGTAGCGTAGGTAGCTCTTTAAGCTTTGTAAGATCAACCCATGCTATTTTCTCAATTCTATGATCCAATGGGAATTCAGATTCGCCAATGTATTCACACTCAAAGGCAAAGACGTTTACATGATTCTGGCCCCATTCGTAATCCCAGACTGATGATCTCGCGTAGTTGATAACTTTCTTGGCTCTCACTTTGATACCGGTTTCTTCCAGAAACTCTCTTTCTATAGCCTGTGTCGGTGTTTCACCGAATTCGATCTTCCCGCCTGGTAATTCCCACTTTAAGTGGGCATCGGGACATTCTGGTTCGTTGCGTTGATCTAGTAAAACTTTCTGATCTTTTATAAGACATCCTAGGACAATGGTAATTTGTTTCTTTAGATTTTCCATAAACCAACAATAGCAACTTACAAGAATACTGTCTAGGAGCTTTTGACAAGACTCCTGTCGTTTGTCAACGTGGTATTGACAATCTAAACTGTTGCTGAGTTAATAAAAACAATGATTAGACTGCTCACACTTGTTTTTCTTTGCCTCACTTTTTTATTGTCCTTTTCCTCGGTTGAAGCAGTATTGATACCCAGCAGTGAGTATTACGATTGGGGTGGGTGGTATAAAAAGCCAAGTGCGAACGTTTCACTATCAGCTGACGTATCTACGCCTCGTGGACTACTTCCCGACAGCCCCTTTTATTTCTTTAAAACTTTAGCCGAGAGATTTGACCTGCTCTTAACTTTCAATAACAAAAATAAATCCGAAAAACTTATTAGGTTAGCTGAGGAAAGACTTTCGGAGGCTAAGTATCTGCTTGAGAGCAAAAAATACGGTAAACTACCTGCTACATTAGAAAACTATAGTCGCGAGCTTATTACTGCCAAAGATAGCGTTTCCAGTTCTCAAGAGCAGGATTTTATGGAGCTAAGTTCTCAGCTTGAGCAAACGTCTGCCAAGCACTCGCTTGTTTTGGAAAAACTGGATTTGGTCGTTCCTGAGGAAAATCGGGCGTCAATAAAAGACTCGCTTAGTGTTTCTAGGGAGATAATGGATGTGTCGTCCGACCTTCTTGGTAAAAGTCCCCTTTCAGAAGAATTGAAACAAAGACTAGAGTCATTGGAGTCTTTGGGGATACTTCCAACCAAAGAATTTGAAAGTATCCGTTCCCTGCCCACTCGACGGGACGTACGGGACAGGCTTACGATTTTAGTAGGCCAAAATATCCTCCCGATTTCGGACATAAAAAAGGTTGATCAGGCTCAGATAGACTTATTTCCTAATGATTTCCTGAGAGTCCTAGAAGTTAGAAAAATTTATGAGTATGTTAAGCTACAAAATGAACAACCTGATACTGAGACCTTTAGAAAAATTGAGGACTACGCTAAAAGCTTTAAGGCAGGATATTTCGTACCAGTGGAGCTAAAAAAGTGGTGGATTCCGGTAACTAGATTACGAGAACTAAAATCTACCCTGCGACCGAATCTTGTAGCCGGCAGCTTATTCGTTAAAGATACTGATGAATATAACAGACTTCAATTAATCCTCGATAGTTTTAAACCAGATGAGCAGCAGCTCAAAGAGGTTGACCAGTGGGTAGCCCAGAATCCAGGAGGGGTACCTCCGGAGCACATTCAGAGAATCATAGCCTTGGCTTTAAACTTAGGTACCACCATTGAATGGAAACCGCCTGGAGAAGTACTGAGTCAGGTCAATCTTGGATACCCACTAGTTGACAAAGAGGAGTGATCTGTGATCAAAACTATTCCGAAGCAGATGGCTGTGAGTACAAACCTTAATCTCAAGTGTCTCATATTTGCTCTTTTGAGTGTGTTCGATTAATATTAAGTAGTGATCGAACCGATATATTTTATCTGGCAAGAAGTACTTTATCGTCCTATTTACAACCTTTTTATTTTTGTTTACAACTTCACTCCCGGTCCCAATGTAGGCTGGGCGGTAATTTCCTTGGCAATACTCATCAGGGTTCTTTTTCTGAATTCTACTTTCCGTGGTTTTAGGACTGACGCAGTGATTGAGGACATCGAACCCTATTTAGAGAAAATCGAAGAAGAGGAAAAACAGGATCCCAAAGAAAAAAGACGTCGGATAACCGAGCTTCTGAAAGGTAAGGATATTAATCTCTACCACGAATTTTACGTTATCTTTGCTCAAGTGGTATTTTTGATAGTTCTTTACAGCGTTTTCCAGTATGGTTTTAGTAAAGAAGGCATGCGCGAGCTTTATTCCTGGGTTAAGGTTCCCTCCTCGATTCATAGTAACTTCTTTGGTTTTGATCTTGCTCACCCCAACGCGCTACTTAGTCTAGTCGCCTCTCTCACCTTGTTTATCCAATTGGTTTGGGAATACAATTCAAAGCTAAATATAGTCAGAATCAGATTTAGCGAAAAGTGGTTTCCCTTGCTTTTAGCCATTTTTACTTATATACTTTTAGTTATTCTGCCGAGCGCCAAGGCTTTATTTATCCTAGTCTCGGTGTTGTTTAGTATTTTATTAAAAGTAATTATTGTGGTTTCCAAAGCAACAGGATCCCAAAACCAATCTTTGCCGGAAGTAAAAAGTGTTTGATAAATTAGTCGTATCATTTTTAGTTGATGAAGTTGTGGGTGGTTTCTTTGTGTCCGTCCCACCTGGTCATGTCGCAGCAGTTTATGACTGGGGTCGGGGGGTCCTGAAAAAAACGTGGGGTCCTGGTCTTCACTTCAAACTCCCGTTTTGGCAAACCGCCAAACTTTTCAATGCCCAGACCCTTGAATACACCATTAGGCAAGGATTTAATGTGGATATCAATAGGGAAGCTTTGGGTGATGAGCCTATTCACGCCGTGACATCGGATAACGTCAATATTATGCTTACGGGAACTATTCTTTTCCGAGTTAATAGGGAACGAGTGGTGGATCTGTGGGAAAACATCGGAGATGACTTTGTGTCAAAGATCGTGCGTCCAATTTCTCGAAGTATTAGTCGGACAGTCATGGCCGGGTTCACTTCTGGTGACCTATCAATTTCTCAGTCAATTTTGGAGCAGCGTATGAAAGAAAGACTTCAAGCTGAGATAGAACCCAAGGGCTTGGTCGTTGAAGGCATTCACCTTTCTGATATTACCCCAATTAGATAAAGAAAAAGCCGATCTAAAAAGACCAGCTTTTGGGAATTTTTAAGATAATAAACTGCGCAAGCGAAAATACCAGGATCCCTATTACAAAACAGGTTAGAACACCAACTCTACGGAGTCCAAGTGAAGCAGATTCTTTTTGCTCTATAGGTAAGGTCTCTTTCGCATAGTACCAAAGGTATATCCCAACCACGACAGAGGCAACTATTATGCTTAAAATTGGGAAACTGAATACCGTGCCATAGAAAAGCAAGGCTATAACTCCTATGTAGGCGTAATCATGACCAGCAGAAAATTCGCTTACCCAGTTCTCCGATATAAAAAGATTCCGAAAGTCTCCCATCCTTGCTAGGATAGCGACGCTTATCCTTTTCATTCTCTGCTAAAATCCTCCTTAAATCCTCAAGGCATTATACCATGAAGTATATAATATAGGCCTAAGAAATAAGAAAGACCTATTACCAAAGTAGTAGGTCTTTGAGAGCGCTGACACTATAGAAAATTCCGGCACCTAGCAAAGAGCATAGGATACCAAATCCTAAGCTAACAAGCGGCGCATAGTAAACTTCAAAATCGCTTCTTTTATGGTTCATGTACGGCAAGCAGATTACTATGCAAAACCAGCAGATAAACAGTCCTAATACCAAACTTTCTCGGTTTGGTTGAAGCCAAAATCTCGCTATCGCAAGCAATGAAGCAAGGAAGTTGAAGACCATGGTAGGTATCAGCCAGTGATGGTCTTTACACAAAGAGCGAAATACTCGGATTTTTTCAAAGAATGTACCCTCATGGGCCTCTCTTATCATAGTCTCCCCCTTCGGCTAGAATAATACTCTTTTGGAAGAGACTTTGTAAGTGTGGTAAAATCGTAGTCACGTGCGGGTGTCGCATAGCGGTAGTGTGCCACCCTTCCAAGGTGGAGGTAGGGGTCCGACTCCCCTCACCCGCTCCAATAGTCTTTCAACAAATTTCCCTATAGCTTGATATATTACTCGTGTTGTTATATTATCTGCCTTAATTACGGACAAGATTGGAGGGAGACATGATTGTTTGGCCGGCGACGACTGAAGATTCACCTCTCTTCGGTCGACCTGCGGTCTCATTTGCTTCAGATGAGGTAGGTGAGCGGTCTATCATTAGCCAAGCTATTCTTGGGAATCATGAGGCAATCACTGTTATCATTAGAGCCTATCAAAGGCCGATTTATAACTTTTGTTTCAGAATTTTGGGCTCTCATCAGGACGCAGAGGATGTGACCCAAGACACTTTTACAAGAGTTTGTATGAGTCTTAGCGGATTTGATAACCACAATTTTGGTGGCTGGATTTATCGAATTGCGCTTCATTTGTGCTTCGATGAACTTAGACGCAGTCGAGGCGGCAGACTAAAGATAGCTCTTACGAGATCACACCAAATCGCTTGTGATGTTGCTGACCGAATCAACTTCGAACCTGGCCCAGAAGCCACCTTTTTGGAAAGAGAAGGTCTGGAAAGGATTCGAACATTACTTGACTTTTTGCCTCTGAGGAATAGGCTCGCATTGAAGCTATTTTATTTTTATAACTTGACTTATACAGAGATCGCTCAGGTACTTGATATAGATGTGGAGAGGGTTAGACGACTGCTTTTATGGTCAAGAAAGCAATTTC
>Ga0209542_10012774_pt1 | contig 14610 bp, 14 predicted proteins | sample RifCSPhighO2_01_FD_184028 | JGI IMG/M metagenome (GOLD analysis project Ga0209542, IMG submission 184028) | Soil microbial communities from Rifle, Colorado - Rifle CSP2_plank highO2_0.1 (SPAdes) (version 2) | ecosystem: Environmental > Terrestrial > Deep subsurface > Rock core/Sediment ...
TATCACGAGTGCGATCGTTATACGCGCGTTCATCCTGCTCACTATAGCAAACTCACTCCGACTCGTCTTCCGTGCGGCATTATGACATTTCTGTTACTATGTCCCGTCATATGGCAGTGTCGAAAAAACGTAAGAATGTAGTGGTAATCGGAGGTGGCACGGGCACGTTCACCGTCCTCACCGGCCTCAAAAAATATCCGCTTGACCTTACCGCGATCGTCGCGATGAGTGATAGCGGCGGCTCTACCGGGATACTCCGAGATGAGCTTGGTGTATTGCCGCCGGGTGATGTGATGCGCTGTCTTATCGCTCTTTCCTCCTCTGACAAATTAATGCGCACGCTCATGGACTACCGTTTCGAGGGCGGCAAACTCAAGGGTCACCGCTTCGGCAATCTGCTTATTTCGGCTCTTGAGAAAACCAGTGGGAGCTTCGACGAGGCCGTCGAAAAGGCGAGTGACGTGCTCCGTATACGCGGAAGGGTCGTGCCAGCAACACTCGACAAAGTGCATCTTATGGCGCAGGTCGGGACACGCATTATTCGCGGCGAAGAACGTATCCAAACGGCACACTTGAATGGATCGCTGAAGCACCTCTGGCTCGAACCGGTCGCTCGGGCGAATCCCAAAGCGCTCGCCGCGATCCGAAAAGCCGATGTCATCATCATCGGACCGGGGAATTTCTACGCGAGTGTCTTACCAAACCTCCTTGTGCGTAGGATCCCGGAAACGATACGCAAAAGTCGCGCGAAAAAGATCTATATCTGCAATCTCATGACAAAAAAGGAACATACGCGCGGCTGGAGCGTGGCTGATCACGCGTACGCCCTCGAGAAACATCTCGGCGGACCCGTCGACATCGTGATCTACAACAACAAAAAGCCGGCCGAGAACATTCTTAAGACGTATGCTCGCGAAGGCGACACGCTTACTTCCTGGGACAATCTCCCTCGTAAACGTACGCTCATAGGGTCCAACTTGATGTCGCGCCATAGAGTGTTGGATAAAATAGGTGCCGCCGCAAAAGAAAGCTCTCTCGTGCGCCACGATGCGGGAAAACTTGCCTCCATGATCGCGAAGATCGTAGGTGTTGAGAAAAAGACGTCGTGACATTGCGCACTTTCTCGCGCTTTGCTACCATGTGCGCACACTCCCCATACGTATCAAGAGTGCGGCGAAGGAACTGACCTTACGACCCGCCGGCAACCTGCTCAAAAGAGTAAGGTGCCCTCAGACCCGAAAGGGACGATACTCTCACGAATATCTCCCCTACAGGGGAGATTAATCGTTTAGAGATACCATAATCATGTTCCATTTATTGAATAGGTATACGGTAGAAAGCGTTACGTGCGGGCACCCCGATAAGACATGCGACCAAATATCCGATGCGATCCTTGATGAGATGTTGAAGCAAGACCCCATGAGCCGCGCGGGTGTTGAGGTGTTCGGAAGCCATGGAACCTTGATGATCGGAGGAGAGGTGAAAACGAAAGCAAAGGTGAATTTCAAAAAGATAGCCGCCCGTGTGTATCGGGAGATCGGGTACACCAACAAGCTTAAGATCATAGAGACGGTCGCCGTACAGTCACCCGATATCGCGATGGGCGTTGATACCGGCGGTGCGGGAGATCAAGGCATTATGTATGGGTATGCGACGGACGAAACGAAGGAGTATCTCCCAAAAGGCGTCGTGCTCGCGCACGCTTTGGCTCGTCGCTTGGAGAAGCTCCGCCGAGACAAGACCCTGAAGTGGCTACGGCCGGATGGAAAGACGCAGGTAACGATAGCGAATGGAAAAGTCATCACTGCACTTTGTTCGACGCAACACGATAAAAAAGTGTCGCAGGAAGAGATACGCGAAAAACTCATCAAACACCTCTTCACGCCCGTGCTCGGCTCGGTGAAGAACATCGAGATACTCGTCAACCCCACGGGTCGTTTCGTGCAGGGCGGCTTCGAAGCAGACGCGGGACTAACGGGCAGGAAGATACAGGTGGACACCTATGGTGGCCTCATGCCACATGGAGGCGGGTGCTTCTCCGGCAAGGAGCCGATGAAAGTAGACCGCTCTGCCGCCTACATGTGCCGCTTCGTCGCAAAGAACCTCGTCGCGAACGGCTACGGCAAGAGGGTGCTCGTAACAGTAGCCTACGCCATCGGCCGCGCGGAGCCGGTGATGGTGGAAGCATTCAATGAAAAGGGGCGCAACCTGACCTCGATAGTCAACAAACACTTCGACTTCCGCCCCCAGGCTATCATCGAGCGACTTGATCTCCGCCGACCCATCTACCGTGAGACCGCCACCTACGGCCACTTCGGCGTTCCCGGCCGTCCATGGGAAAAGATCGTCAAGATCTAGGTTCTATTCGACCGTGACCGACTTCGCAAGATTTCTGGGACGGTCGACGTTGAGACCTTTTTGGCGCGCGAAGTAGTACGCAAAAAGCTGAAGCGGCACAACGGCAAGGACAGGCGTTAACATCTCGATTGTCTTTGGTATATACACGACATCATCTGCGATCTTCTCGATCTCCTTATCCCCTTCCGTGGCAAGTGCCACGACTGGCCCCTTGCGCGCCTTTATCTGCTGTATCGCGGAAAAGACTTTCTCGTATACCGAATCATGTGGTGCGAGCGCGAAGGTGGGAAAATGTTCGTCTATCATCGCCAAAGGCCCGTGCTTCATCTCGCCGGCGCCGCACCCTTCGGCATGGATGTAGGAGATCTCCTTGAGCTTCAATGCACCCTCAAGAGCGACCGGATAATTGTACTTGCGACCCAAAAAAAGAAAATCGCGGCTTCTGGAATACTTCTTTGCCAATTTTTCAATATCGTCTTTTTTGTCCAAAATGCTCTGGAGTTTCGCGGGAAGCTTTTTCAATTCTCGCGCTATCTCCTTTCCCACTGCCGCGGGCATTTTCCTCTGCCTTCCCAAGAAGACGGTGAGAAGCGCGAGTGCGATAAGTTGCGAGATGAATGCTTTCGTGGAAGCAACCCCTATTTCAGGGCCGGCGTGGTTGTAGACTCCCGCATCTGTTTCTCGCGCAATAGTGGAACCGACGGTATTAACGATGCCGAGCGTAAGAGCACCTTTGCGCTTCCCCTCTCGCACCGCCTCGAGTGTATCCAGTGTTTCTCCCGATTGCGATATCGCTAAAACGGCGGTGCGGGAGTTGATGACGGGCTTCCGGTAGCGGAACTCACTCCCGAGCTCGACTTCGACAGGAATACCAGCGTGTTCCTCGAGCATGTATTCGCCCACCAGTCCTGCGTAGTATGCAGTGCCGCACGCGACAATGATGATGCGGTCAATCCTTTTCAACTTTTTTGTCACCGCCTCCAGTCCTCCGAGTTTTGCCGAGCCCATATCCGTAAGCAGGCGTCCGCGCAACGTATCCTCGATGACCTTCGGACCCTCCATTATTTCCTTAAGCATGAAGTGCTCGTAACCGCCTTTTTGCGCTTCTTCCGCACTCCACTCTATCTCCTCGGGCTTCCGATGGACGCGACTCCCTTCAAGCTTATAGACCGTGTGTTTCTCTGGCGTCAGGACCGCTACTTCTCCATCTTCGAGAAAAACCACTTTCTTCGTATGCGGGAGGATGGGGGACGCATCCGAGGCGATGAAGCGTTCCCCCTTCCCAATGCCGATGACGATAGGACTTCCCATACGCGCGGCAATGAGCTTGTCGGGTTCACCCTTATATTGGAGCGCGATCCCATACGTGCCACGAATGTCGTTGAGAGCAGCGAGTGCGGCCTTCTCAAAATTCTTGTGTTTTTTCAAATATTCTTCCACAAGATGTGGAATAACCTCTGTGTCAGAATCGGAAACAAATGTATGTCCCTTCGCAATGAGATTCTGTCGGAGTTCTTGCCAATTCTCAATGATGCCGTTGTGTACCACCCATATCTCCTTATCGCCACTCCAATGTGGATGCGCATTTTTTGCCGTAGGTTCGCCGTGTGTCGCCCAGCGTAGGTGGGCGATACCACTTTTGCCCCCGAATTTTTTCGGGACTTTTTTCTTGAGTTCGGCGACCGCGCCCGAGGTTTTCACCACCCCGCTTTCCGGCGTGAAGATGCCGGCGGAATCATAGCCGCGATACTCCAAGCTTAGTAATCCATCGAGAAGCACCTTCCCCGCATCCTTCTTTCCTCCCGTATAGGCGAATATGCCGCACATAGAGCGATAGACGGACAATGTAGCATATTTGTTTCAAAACGATGAACGAGCCTCACGAAGCGCATGATTGATCCGGTACGGAAGCAAAGGACCTTCAAACACAAGCCCTGTATAGAGTTGGATAAGAGAGGCACCTGCATCGAGCATACGAAGCGCGTCATCAGGCGTAAAGATACCACCAACCCCGATGATGGGCATGTTCGGAAGCGCGCGGTGAACATACTTCACCAATCCAAGTGCCTGTTGTCGCAAGGGCCTCCCGCTCAAGCCGCCTGCTTCCGCAGCGTAAGAGGAGCGAAGATAGTCGGGACGCGCGATTGTCGTGTTGCAAATAACCAGGCCTTGCACACGAGGTTCGGAAACAGTGAGAATGTCGTCCAACTCGTGCACCGTGAGATCGGGGGATATCTTGAGAAGGATCGGCTTCGGGTTTGCGCTTGAGGCGCACCGCCTCGACGTTTTCCGGACCCCGTCGAGTAAGGTCTCAAGCCGCTCCCTCTCGTGAAGCTGTCGCAGGCCTTCGGTGTTGGGAGAACTGATGTTGAGTGTGAAGTAATCCGCATAAGGATAGAGCGCTTCGATGCATTTCTCGTAATCGTCCGCGGCTCGCTCGAGTGGCGTATCTTTGTTTTTGCCAATATTTATGCCAACAGGTATGTGGAGGTGGCGATACGCGGACAGGCGTTTGGCCATCCTCTCCATGCCGTAATTATTGAAGCCCATACGATTGATGATGGCGTCATCCTCGTCCAAGCGAAATAGGCGAGGACGTGGGTTGCCCGGCTGCGGAAGCGGGGTTACCGTACCGACTTCCGCAAAACCGAAACCGAACGCCTCGATGCCATGAAGTGCGATGGCGTGTTTATCGAAACCGGCCGCAGCTCCCACGGGATTCGGGAAAGAGATGCCGAACACCGTTCGCTCGTTTTGAACGAATGTGAAGTGCGAGAGTATTTGGCGGATCGGCGAGGCGCCGCATACCCGGAGTGCAAAGAGTGCATGGTGATGCGCGCGCTCTCTATCAAAGAGGGCGAGCACATCCTGCGCGGGACGAACGAGCGTAGGGTACAACTTCATCAGAAAACTATACCATCGCTACTCCCCTGCCTGCTCGGAAACGAGTTCGGTATACACGACGAGGCGCTCATCATACATTTTCATATGTGATAGCCATGTCCCTCCGCATGTGATGAGGTTGAGGCGGGACATATCGCTCCTCGAGAAAAGGGTCTTGAGCGGCACGTTCGCATAAGGATACGTTAGCGTTTCCGCGACCCTGAAGTGGAGCTCGGAGCCGTCCTGTTTTTCTATATACACGTCATCGCCGGGCTTGAGCGCGTTGAGATGCTTGAAGATGCCGGGGAGAGAGAGTGCGTTGTCGACGTGCCCGGTCACAACGGCGCTCCCGATAAAGCCGGGTACGGTGCCATGCTTGTACCAGCCGACATCGGTGAAATTGCTCGGTGCCGCCATGTTACCTGCACCGTTCACTCCCACTTCCTGGATGTACGTGTCTATCTGCAGCGCGGGTATCTTGAGCCGAGAGGGACGGTCACCCGGCGACACTTCGCGCACGATGATATCCCCGAAAGGTACGGGCACCTCTGTATCGCGTGAATACCAAAAAGACTCTTGTAGGGTCGACACGAAGATAAAAGCGCTCAACGCTATCACAATGACCATGCCAATGACGAGTGCGCGGCGTTGCATCCCGCTCTTTCTACGCCAAGAGCGACGCTAAAACAAGCCTTACACACTTCGGACTCTGGACGTGCCCGCCTTCTCAAGATACCTGATTACCTCTTCGTCCTTGAGCTGTGGGAATGACGCATACCACTCACCCACCGCCATAAACTCAGCCGGCGCCTCGAGAAACACGACCTCGTCCGCTTCCCTTCTAAGGAGCGCGACCGCATCGGGAGGACCGACCGGTGCGGCAAAAACGAGTCGCGCTTTTGGGTACGCGGCGCGAGCGTAGCGAAGCGCCGCGACGGCCGTCTTTCCCGTCGCGACGCCATCGTCGACGACGATAGCGACATCCGGTTTTGTCGAGCGTGCGTATGAACCACTTTTGTACTTCTCCATGCGACGCTTCATTTCCTCCGTTTCGTCCGCGATGATACTTTCAATTCCCCTGACCGACTCATCAACAAAACGGACCCCTGGTGCGATCGCTCCCACCGCATATTCAGGATTTCCCGGAGCACCGACCTTGCGCGCGACGATGGTGTCGAGTGCGCATCCAAGCGCTCGTGCTATTTCGTATCCCACGGGGACGCCTCCGCGCGGCAGTGCCAACACAATGACCTTTTTATCTTTGTACTCTAAAAGAGCTTCTGCGAGTTTCTTCCCAGCCTCCTCTCTATTTGCGAACATCTCACTTCATCCGCACGCCCTTGAACGCCTTCCCTTTGCGCGCCATCTGATCCATGAATTTACCCGTCTTCGCGTCCACCTTGGTCCAGCGTTTATTGCGCGAGCTAAGCACTTGAGAACGCCGGCTTACTTCGCCTTTGCGACCGTGTCCTTTTTTTACATTTTTGGCCATACTGGAAGTATATCATCCACCCCGTTGCCACACGCCGATAATTTCGAACTGGTGGAAAAAGCCGAGCACATTTAAGGTTAGATTGTCCCGTATGGAGAGCCCGACAAAGAGCTCCATGGCAAAACCGACGAGCACTATTGCGATTACCGGCAGACGCCACGCCATGAGGAAACCCACGACCATTGCCAAGGTATCCATAAGAGAGTTGATGATGCTGTCGCCCACATACCCTTGCGCGAGCGCCTGCTGACGGTAGTGCTCGATGAGCCATGGCGTGTTCTCGACGACCTCCCAACCCACCTCGACGCCAAGGGCGATGAGAAAACGCATCGCAACCGGCAGGCGCGGGAAAAAGTACCAAAGCGCGAGATAGAAAAGGAACCCATGGATGACGTGTGAGAAAGTGTACCAATCGGTGAGATGCTGCGAATTGCCGCTCGAGAGTACGATACCTTCCCACACCTTGACGTATCCGCACTCGCAGATAGCCGGCTGCCCGAGAAGGTAGAGAACGAGTGCCTGCGCTCCAAAAAGAAATGCGGAGGTGAGGAGTACAGGACGAAGCGGCATACGCCTAGCCCAAGAATGAGCCCACCACAACACCGATCCCGATCGCCACGCCGCCGACGATCGCCATGCGAAGCGCGCCCCTCAAGAGACTTGTTCTCGAAAGAATGCCGCTCGCGAGGCCAAGGACAAAAAGCGTGAGGACGGAAGCCGAGATGGAAAACGCGAGCGCCGCCCCACCCTCGGTGATTATGTATGGGAAAAGCGGGATGAAACCGGCAAGAAAATAAGACGCGAACATGATCGAGCCGGCAAATATCGAATGATTGTGTATCATACTTTTTTGCGTCGAGTATTCTTCTGCCGATGCTTCCGAAAGAAAGCTCCCCGCGCCCATGGAGAATGCCTCGACAAAAATGAGGACAATGCCGGTCAAGAGTATCGTTTCCCGCTCGACGCCCGCGATCGCGACCCCGGAGAGAAGCCCGACGGTCGAAACCAAGCTATCTTCAACACCGAAGATGAAGTTTCGGAAATACGTAGCACCGACACGCATAGTTTTACCCGGAGGCCGACTATTGCGCGAGGATCAGAGAGTTGCGGATCTCGTCGAACGAACGCACAAGCGCTGCGCGATCGAACTCACGCACGCTACCTTCGCCTTCCTGCGGATAATTCCCGATGTTCGTCGAATGAATGAAGTAGCGTACGGCCGTGCAGGGCTTTGAGTCCTTCACGGCATACACCTGTTCCTCGTACCTATTTCCCGCCGCCGCTCCGGTCGTGGTAGCAACAGAGTACGTGGTACTTCCCACGGTGAGCTCGAAGGCTTTTACGTTAGGGACGATGTAGATACCACCCGTGCAATGTATCGCTCGCGGGAGCCACTCCACCGAAACGCCCGTATCGAATGAAGAAAGATTGGTCCCGCTCGCGAGCACCTCGGGGATCATGAACTTCACCCCGGCAATAGGCTTCCCCTCGAACTGATCGTATGTATACGAGTCGTTGACCGCGTAGGTAGAAGGATAGGTGATAGAAAACGTGGAGGTCGCGTACGTGTTCGTGGTCGGGATTTCCGAGGTAGGAATCTGTGGGGGTGTCGCGGCACCGTAGAATTGCCAGACGTAGTATCCGGCCGTCGCAACGATCGCGACGACAACTACGCCGATGAGGTATTTCAGCATACCGCCATCATCTCACACTTAAGCTTTCTTGAAAATTCAATCGGGCATCCCCTAACATGGAGACGCGACGGCCTATTCAACCGCCGCATCACTTCTCATTGTACTGATCGCCCGTATTGGTCAAATCACGGTGTGAATAAGAACAGGAGAAATCGCGTGGAAAAAAGGGGGATAAGTTACTTTTCCTCCAAATCGAGACATACACTGTTGATACAGTAGCGCTTGCCGGTCTTCGTTGGTCCATCATCAAAAACGTGCCCCAAGTGAGAGCCGCAACGAGCACAAGTGATCTCGGTACGCTCCCCTCCTTCGCCAAGGCTACGGAGGGCAGGCATTCCGTGTGACGATTCCCTGTGATATTCAACTGCGCCGGGAAGGGCCTGATCGAAGCTCGGCCATCCTGTGCCGGAATCGAATTTCGCAGTTGAGTCAAACAACGGATTGCCACACGCCTTGCACTCATACGTACCGTCGGCTTTCTCATGCACGTACTCTCCCGTAAAGGCCGCCTCAGTCCCCCTTTCGCGCAAGATGCGATACTCTTCAGGCGTGAGCGTCTTTTTCCACTCCTCCTCGCTCTGCGGCATCGAGCGTTTCATCGCTTTAAATTGTATCAAATCAACCCCGCCTCGCACGCGTTCGGTCATTCTCGGTCAGCTGCTGCTTGCGCAGTCGCACGCTCGTAGGCGTTATTTCCAAATATTCATCTTCGGCTATCGCTTCAAGTCCACGCTCAATCGTTAGTTGGTAAGGGGGAATAAGCTGTATCGCGTCATCTGAAGCGGAGGCGCGGACATTGGTGAGATTTTTTCCCTTGGTTGGATTGACCACCATTTCCTCACCTTTTGAAGTGTTCCCAATGACGAGACCCTCATACACTTCGGTCGCGGGAGTGATGTAGAGCACTCCACGATCCTGTAAATTCCAGAGAGAGTAGCCAAGTGCTTTCCCGGAGGCCATCGAGATCATCGAACCCACCGCGCGTTTCTTGATCTCCCCGACATGCGGACGAAAACCGACAACGCGGGAGGAAAGTATCCCCTCTCCCTTTGTGTCGAGCACGAACTGGTTGCGATAGCCTAAGATTCCGCGTGTCGGTCCCTCGAATAAAAGTCTGACCTGATTCTCATGTACCTTCAGATCTTTCATCACGAACTTGCGGACGCCCAGGCGCTCGATGATCGCTCCTTGATACTCTTGCGGCGTATCTACCACGACCTCCTCGAACGGCTCGAGTTTTTGACCATGTTCCTCACGCAAAATGACTTGGGGCTGCGATACTTGCACCTCATACCCTTCGCGACGCATGTTCTCGAGGAGGATCGCGATATGGAGCTCACCGCGACCGGAAACATGGAACACCTCCGACTCGAAATCAACCTTGAGCCCAACGTTTATCTCAAGCTCGCGCTCGAGGCGCTCGCGGATTTGTCTTGAAGTAACGAACTTTCCCTCCCGCCCCGCGAAGGGAGAATTGTTGACAAGGAAATTCAAGGTGATCGTCGGATCATCGATCGCGATCGCAGGCAGTGGCTCCGCATTCTCGTCGGTCGTTATCGTCTCACCGATGTAGATGTCGGGAAGGCCCGCGACGAGCGCGATATCGCCCGCCGACACCTCCGACTCTTCCACCTTTTGCAAGCCCCTGAAGGTGAACATCTTCGTAATCTTTCCAACGCGCTTCTCGCCGGAAGGTTTTTTCACGAAAACCGTATCTCCCGTTTTAAGCACTCCTTCATAGACGCGCACGATAGCGAGCCGACCCATGAAATTGTCGTATCCCAGATTAAAAGGTTGGGCGCGTACAACCGTGGCTGCAGCCAACTCCGGCGAGGCGGATGGAACATGCTGGAGAATGACATCTAAAAGAGGTTTGAGATCCGCCGATTCATCGGCGAGTTTGAGCTTTGCTATGCCGAGCTTCCCTACGGTGTACACAACGGGAAAATCAGCTTGCTCGTTCGAGGCACCGAGTTCCAAGAAAAGCTCGAGCACCTGTTCTTCGGTGCGTTCTGGGTCTGCGGCTGGTTTGTCTATTTTGTTGATGACGACGATCGGCTTCAGACCAAGCTCGAGGGATTTCTTGAGTACGAAACGCGTTTGCGGCATCGGCCCTTCTTGTGCGTCAACGACAAGAAGCACGGAATCGATAGAGCGTAAAACGCGCTCTACCTCGCTTCCGAAATCCGCGTGCCCGGGTGTGTCGACGAGATTTATCTTCGTACCTTTGTACGGAATCGATGCATTTTTCGAATAGATCGTGATACCGCGCTCGCGTTCGAGCACATTCGAGTCCATTGATACCCCCTCTTCCGCAACACCCGTCTGCCGCAAGAGGGCGTCGGTAATAGTCGTCTTCCCGTGATCGACGTGCGCGATAATTGCGATGTTTCGGATCTCCATAGAATTATCGCGCACGGTGTGCGAAAGGGGTCGGGAAAACTGTAGTTTTCCCGTGGAGGAAGGAATGGGAAAACCGTGGGTTTCCCAGGCCGACTCGTGCAATTATGGCTATATTTCTAATTTCCATATGAAAAGAAAAACCTGCCTGCCGGCAGGGCCCGAGCGGCAACGAGGTGACTATAGCGTTATTTCAAGCCAAAAGCCAGCTTTCAGAGGGATGAGAGAAGCTGGTTGAGTTTTGCTCGAGTGGCGGGACCGACGAAACCAAATGCGGGATGGCCTTTGTTTGCAATGCCGTACTTCGCTTGGAACTTTTGAACAGCGACTTTTGTAAGAGCTCCGAACCGAGTTGTTTCGCTCCCGGGCGAACCCGCGCCGGATGATGCGATCTGCGTTGCCGCGTCTGCGTTGAGGATCATTTGGAGCGTTCGAACATCTTCTCCCGTCGCACCAATTCCCATGCTCCGCGCAAGCGCCGCGCGGCCGGATACTACACTCGCGTTTGCACTTGTGGCGAGAACACTCCATATGTTCGCATCTTGCCCACCGTCGAGCTTGAAGATGGAAATGCCGCGAACACCGAGCCTTCTTGCGAGGTCTACCTTTTGCCGCACGGATTCGGCATCCGGCCAAACCACGTAGCGGAACAGAAGGTTAGCGTTGTACGCCTGCGCATAGGTAGATGCAGCTGCAGCTGCGAGAAGAGCGGAATTTGCGCCAAGTGCCAGCGGGTTTGTGGATGTGGCGGTGTTCGCGACGTAGGTGAAATGCAGCTCTCCCCACGGCGCACGCGTCGGGGTAACGCCGTACTCGGCCGCAGTTGTCGTCGCATATCCGGGATTAAAGGTCCAGAGAATGTCGTACACATACTGCGGCCCAGCGTATGCGCGCACGTCGTATTCATAGCCGTAGGTGGGAACGCCGATCATCATCTTGTTTTTGGCGATATCCTTCGACATCAGTGCCACGATTTTCTCTATCCACACAGGATCGCCGACGGGCGCATAGAGCTGCGAGCTTGATGCGTAATCGGTGGCAATTTTCTGGTCAATGCCTTGCTGGTCGTATGCCATGATGCGGACTCGATCGCAGTACGTGTTGATAGCCTTGAGGTCGTTGGCATACGTCGTTGCGTCGGGCGGTACGGTCGTACCAAAGTAGCGATCCTCAAGCGGCGTGCGCGACTCGATGGTGCACATGAGCCACTTTTGCCCGAGTCGCATTTTGAGGCCTTTGAGAAAAGTGGAGAAGTATTCCTTCGTTTCAGCACGCTTCCCTTCAAAGTCGATATCGATCCCATCCCATCCTTCCTCCTTCACGAGGTTTGCTATCGTATCCTCGAGTGCGATGCGCGAGCGGGTATCAGAAAGAAGTTGATGCAACAGTTCGCTGTTGCTGGTCATTACGGTCGGGATGAAGCGCACTTTTTTATTCTTCGCCTCTGCTCGCAAGGTGAGCCATGGTTCCTTATCAAGTTCGCCGTTATCAATAAAGGCTCCGTCCGGTGCTAACGTAAAAACGAATGGGTTGACCTCCGTGAGCGTGTCGAGGTGAGGCAATATGTCCGTTGTCCCCGTCGCTGCACGCCAGTACGGTATCCAGCCAGAAACCTCGAACGGCTTCTGCATCGCCGCATCGGCGGACACGGGCAATAAGAAGAGCAACGCAACAAGAAAAAAGCGCCGAAGCATCATGCTCATAAGACGCCTTAGTATACCAATTCTTTCCTACTCACGTGAAGCGTTCGACTTGCTGACGGAGTTTTCTTGTATTTCCGTGCGATAAAAGTCCGAGATACGATTGTACAGTCTCGATTTTACCTTTCTTATGCTTAATCTCACGGAACATTTTGCGCTTCGCCGCTGTTCGCAAAACCCGATGGTCGGGAAAGTGTACCCAGCCCAAGAAATCGACGCCCGAGGCAAGCGGCTTGATGAATACTTTGTCGGGATGCAAGCACAGTCCGAGTTCTCTCAATAAAAATAGTTCCATATATGGAACTATAGATTCGAGCCATACTTTGTTTTCAGAGAGAACAACAAAATCATCCGCATACCGCACATAGTATTTTACTTTAAGTTTATGCTTTGCATATTGGTCGAATTCATTCATGTATACATTCACGAGAAGCTGTGAAGTGAGATTACCGAGAGGTAATCCTTTTCCACCTACGCCAGAATTGAAACTTTTTACGACTTGTCTGATGAGCCAGATGATATCGGCATCGGAAATGTACTGTTCAACAATATTCATTAGAATTTTCTGATCGACCGACGCGAAGAATTTCCGGATGTCGCATTTCAAAACCCAGGCCGTTCGGGTGTGATTTCTGCTCGCCTGATATGCAAATGACCGGAAACGATTAATCGCTCTATGCGTTCCCTTCCCAATGCGGCATGAGTACGAGTCGGCGATAAAGGTGCGGTCGAAGAATGGATACAGTTTTCGGTATATCGCGTGATGCAAAAGGCGATCTCGAACGGTCGCCTTGTGGATGTCGCGCGGCTTGGGGTCAGATATCTTGAACGCCTTGTAACCGCCGTGACGGTATGTTCCGCCGCGCAGATCACGGTGCAGCGCGAAGATGTTGTCCATCAATCGGTATTGGAACTCCTGCACATCTCGCTTGTGCCTCTTGCCGCGCAGAAACTCCCGCCACGCGGAAAGCAAGTTTTCCATAGAAATGATATCTTCATAGGTATGAGCGAATCGCAATCTTCGAACCCCCCCCCCTGCCCATTCGTTTGCTGCCTGTTATCGAGCATGCAGTAGCAGTATACAAGCGCTGGCAGGAATACCGCGACCATCTCCCTAAAAAATCTCGGTACACGCTCGGCGATAGAATCGACACGCTGTTCATCCAAATACTTGAGCTGCTCTTCGTTGCAAGTTACCAGAGCAAAATTGAGAAACTCCCGACGATAACTGCCGCTCTCAAGAAAACCGATGTGCTGAAATTCATGCTGCGCATCGCCTGGGAGACGCGCGCGCTTGACACCAAGAAATACGTGGCTATTTCGGAAGTGATGCAAGAACTCGGCCGCATGATCGGTGGGTGGAAGAAAGGCCTCGAAGTGAAAACTCCCCCGGCATGACGCCGGGGGAGAAACGATGGGAGTTTCGGGAGAGAGCACCCAGTTACCCGCGTTCCACCTGTTGTCGTCGCGGTTCCACGTGTTCACGTTCCACTTCGCGTCGTCGGCGTTCCAGTTGAAGTTGACGACGCAGGACTTTCGTACTCGGAACCGTCTGTTCCACCACCCGTCGAATTTTCTCTGGGCTGCATCGAATCCGGGACCTAGAAGTCCGCTGGTCCCGAGTACCAACTGACCATTGTTTTTTGAGAAAGCGAAGAAGCACGCTCGTGGCAGCAATAGCCGCAATGATTCCGACGCCTCCGTTTCCGAAATCTCCGCGCTCGAGCCGTAACCAGAGCGCCGCCGGAAATTTCATGCTCATTGTATATTAAAAGAAAATCCCCGGGCCCAAGTGACAAAGTGTCAAAGGGTCCGAGGATCCGCTCGCCTTCGGCGAGCAAAGTTGCCAAGCGTCAGTTGGCGGGAGAGAGCACCCAGCCACCCGCGTTCCACCTGCTGCCGCCGCGGTCCCACGAGAACACGTACCACAGCGCGCCGCCGGCGCGCCAGCGGAAGCCGACGACGCAGGAGTCCGTGTAGAGTAGGATGACCCGATCGGTCGGGAACTTGCCCGGCTCACCATTGGGCTGCTTCGCGACCGCTTCCGCGATGATGGCATTGATGGCGGTCTCGTCGAAAAAGT
>Ga0209542_10012775_pt1 | contig 14610 bp, 18 predicted proteins | sample RifCSPhighO2_01_FD_184028 | JGI IMG/M metagenome (GOLD analysis project Ga0209542, IMG submission 184028) | Soil microbial communities from Rifle, Colorado - Rifle CSP2_plank highO2_0.1 (SPAdes) (version 2) | ecosystem: Environmental > Terrestrial > Deep subsurface > Rock core/Sediment ...
TGATTGCGCCTCGCGCGGCGGCATCACCAGAATCTTCGGTGAACTGGCGCGCAATAGTATCGCACTCCCGTTTATCAGCTTCCACATCGCGGACAACCGCAGGAGGCGGAGGGGGCGGTGGAGGATACATCGCAGGAGGCGGTTGTGACGGATAGACGATTGTTGGCGGTGGAGGAGGAGACGGCGGATATCCGGCAGGCGGAGGAGGCGGGTTAATGATTATCTGCTGCACAGGCGGATACGCGGGAGGCGGCGGTGGGGATTGGTATTCCGGATTCGGTTGCGGTGTCTGGGAAATTCCATACTCGGGAGTGAAAACAATCCCGATACACGCAACAACAAGCAGAACAAACATGCCTTTCCTACTCTTCATTTTCTGACTCCTTGTGGGGTGCTGTTTGTATCTTAATCACGGTTTTTTCTCGGTGTCAAATTCGCTTTTTACCATCTGTGGATATCTTTAACTTTTATTTCTTTTCGCTTTTATGTACCTTGTTTTTAAAGGAGGGCCCTCCAATGCCCAAGCTGTTGATCGCGTTTGCCCTCGCAGTCGCCCTGTTCGCTGCTGTTCCGTTCGAGGCCGCCGCGGATCCCGGCACCAAGGCGGCGAACACCCTCTCGAATGCCGCGCTCGGGTGGACTAACTGCCCGAAGGCGTGGGCGGACGAGGTGGGCAAGGGCGCGAAGAATCCCGTGCGTGGGATCTTCGGCGCTCTGGTCACCGGCCCGATCATGTGCGGGCTGAACGTCGGGGCCACCTATCTCGGTGTGGCAGCCGACGTCGTTACCCTTCCGTGGGACGGCAACGTCCTTCCCCCGGCGGCTCACGCGTCCGTGAAGCCGCCTCTCACGCTCAAGGAGTAGGGGAACTCCGTTCGAGTAGTGAACAACCTACCTGCCCTGACCGGGATCTTCTTGGTCGGGGCAGCATAATTTTTGACAAGAAAAATCCCGACGTGAGTCGGGTTATTTTGTTTGTTTCGGCATCCATGCGGGGTCAATCGCGCGGACATCAGTCAGGCAATTCCCATTTGGTTCGAAGGAAGCAAAAAACCTCCTTTCTTCGTATGCTTCGGTCGTGTGTTCTTCTCCGCCCGCTTTTTTCTCCCGGATTTCCGAATAGCGCTCTATCAGAATTTCATATGAATTCTCTCCGTTTTTTTTCATGGGAAGCATAAGCTCAAATGTGCTGCCGACGTCTTTCCCCATGAGCTTTTCCGGGTGGTAATAGAATTCCTCCGCGTTTTTCTTGCCCTTTTTTTCATCGCCGTCTCCGAAGACGCCGAGAAGCGTGAGGCCTTTTGCAATGAGTTTTCTGATGCGCTCAAGATTGAAGTCCATGATTCCTTCGATGAATGCGTGCGCGGTCTTGAAGGGCGATTCTGCACAGATTTTGACGTCGTCTGGTTTGTCTTCGTCAATTTTGATGTATACAAGACGGGGCTTATTTGTGTCTGCGCGAGGAATGAGTTTCGGCGCGCATCCGCTTATGAAGACGGCGCCGACGAGGATATAAAGAAGGATTCTTTTCACGAAGCTTCTCCTTTGGAAAGAACGTATAACTTTGAGTATATGGAAAATATGCCGGAGCGTAAACCCCGCACTATAGACAAAACCCATGGTGCGGGGCAAATAATGCATTGTGGATCAGCAGGTTATCTTTTTTACGGGCTTTTTGGTATGCTGAATCCATGGACGACATAGGAAAACGACTTGAAGATATTGAAAAGCGGCTGGGTTTGATTGAAACGCGGCTCGGGGCTGGCGCTGCGGCGCCGCAAAGCGCGCAAGCCGGGCCCCAAAAAGTTCCGACCGGTTCGGTGTTTGACCCGTTGCCTGATACGTGGCCGCAAAAGACGTCTGCGGATTCGCACGTGCCGTTTCAGGCCGCGAGCGCTCCCATTGTCAAAAAAGAGCGCAAGAATGTCGAGTCCTATATCGGCCGATGGCTTTTGGGAGTTGTCGGAGTTGTGGCGGTGATCCTTGGCGCAAGTTTTTTCCTCAAATACGCGTTTGAATCGAATCTCATCGGTCCTGCGGGGCGCGTTGCCCTCGGCGTTATCGGCGGGCTCTTGTTTGTTGTTTTGGGCGAGGTGTTTCGCTCGCGCCTTGCGAAATATTCTTACATTTTGTCGGGCGGAGGGCTCGCGCTTTTTTACCTTTCGATTTATAGCGCGTTTCATTACTATCATTTGATCGGCCCGACCGCGGCGTTTTCATTCATGATTGTGGTTTCCGCATTCGGCGTTGTCTTGGCTCTTTGGGCCAGTGCGATGGAGCTTGCGGGGCTTGCGGTATTCGGCGGGTTTTTGACGCCGTATCTTGCGTCAAGCGGTGTCGCGAATGATTTCGGATTTTTCGGGTATATCGCGATTTTGAACGTCGGTATTCTTGCGATCGCGCTATTCAAAAAATGGCACGAGCTTACGCTCCTTGCGTTTACCGGGACCGTTATCAATTTCGCATCGTGGTACGGCGTCTATTACGAGTCGGAGAAGCTTTCGATCGCGCTTGTCGCGCTTACGATGTATTACATGACGTTCCTTTTGGCGGGGTTTGCGGCAAATGCGGTGACGCGGAAAGTGTCAGCCCGCGCGGATCTTTTTGTCCTTTCGGTAAACGCCGCGTGGTTTTTCGGCTGGTGCTATTATCTCTTGCGGCCCCAATATTCAGATTGGCTTGGATTTATCGCGGCGGGACTCGGCGCGGTCTATATCTTTTTTGCCTATGCGGCATCGGTCCTCAATCCGGAAGATAAAAACCATACGCTTCTTTTGGGCGCGATTGCGGTCGTATTTTTGACGATTGCAATACCGCTTCAGCTTGAACAAAACGTGATTACGATTGCCTGGGCTGTTGAAGCCGCCGTTCTCCTCACCCTTGGATTTTTCATGAAAAATTCCGGGATGCGGATATTTGCCCTGGGAGTTTTTCTTCTTTCCGCGATCCGCGCCGTCGCCTACGACAGTTCGGTGTCGTATGAGGCGTTCCTTCCCATATTCAACAAGCGGTTTTTCACCTACGCCATGGTGATTTTCTCCGCCACGATTATGGGATACCTCGCGCATATAAAGCGGGGAGAGCTTGAAGCGCGCGAGCGCGGGGCCGGGCCGTTTCTCTGGTCTGCGGCAAATATCCTTTTCCTTATTGCCGTGACATTAGAGATATTTACGTTTTACGACGTGCGGCTCCAGAGCGCGAGAGAAGAGATCGAGCGCGAACGGAGGAAAAACATTCCTGTCCAAAGCGAAACCTATTCGGGATACGGCGATTATTATTCCCCGCAAAATCAATACGGCGGTTTCGGGACTGTCTATAATGACCCGTATGCGAATTACGACGCAAAATACCGCTCGCTCACAAACCAGCGAAACGCCGCGATCTCGGTGTTCTGGGCGCTCTATGCGATTATCTTGATGACGCTCGGCATGGTCATCCGGAATTCATATGTCAGGTGGGGGGCGTTGGCACTTTTCGGGCTTACGATTTTCAAAGTGTTCATCATTGATCTCGCGTCTTTGAGAACGCCCTACCGCATTATTTCTTTTACCGTCCTCGGGTTTATTCTTCTCGCGGCCTCGTATCTTTATTTTCGGTACCAAAAGTCGGTTGAAGGCCAGGGAGAGAACACCGCGCAATGAAAAAAGCGATTTTCGCAGTTTCACTTTTGCTTTTTCTCGCTGGTGCTGCGGCGCGCGCCGATTTTGATGCCCATTCATGGAAGAGCCGCGCGCGGATAACGGGCGGGCCGGTCGCGACCGAATATACGATCCTCCAGATGCCGGCCGAATTTTTCTCTCATTTAAAGCCCGATCTCTCGGATCTGCGCATCATAAATTCCGACGGGGAAGTGCCGTATGTGCTGGGAGTTGAGAAAGAGGCGATGTCTTCAAGCCGCGTGCCTGCGCGGATGTATAATCTTTCTTCTAGTGCGAACGGAACCGCGTTTATTGCAGATCTTGGACCCGGCGGAGCGTTCCATAACGCGATTACGATTCAAGTTTCGTCAGAAAATTTCAGACGGGGAGTGACCATTGAAGGGTCTGACGACGAAAAATCGTGGCGTACGCTCACGTCGGGCGGGCAGATTTTTGACTATACGGTTCGCGACATCAAATCCGTGAGCGTTCGAGATGCGGATGTCGCGTACCCCGAGGCGACGTTTCGATACCTTCGGGTGACGATTTCCGGCGGGTCTTTGATTGTACAGGGTGTCCAAGTGTTTCGCGAGATTTCGCTTGCCGCGCGCGAAACGGTCTATGAGCCCGCGATCTCTGTTTCAGAAAATAGCGAGGCACGGACAACTGATGCGGTGCTTGACATAGGAGCCGACGGCATTCCGCACCGGCGTGGGTCGCTCAAGACCGCGAGCGCAAATTTCAACCGGCCGATTGCGATTTACGATTCGAACAACAAATCGGACTGGCGGCTTTTGACGTACGGATACATTTATGATATCGAAACACCCGCGTTTACCGGGTCAAATCTCGGTTTTGCGTATCCCGAATCGAACCGCCGGTATCTTAAGATTTCCGTGTTAAACGGAGACGACCGTCCGATCTCTATCGACGGCGTCTCGCTTTACGGCGTTGTGAGGCGCGTTATTTTTTCATACGACCCCGCGAAAACGTATTATGCATATCTCGGGCGCTCTGACGCGCGGCGTCCCCAGTATGATTTTGAGAAAATTTCCCAGTATCTTGATATTTCTTCGCTCGATCAGGTTTCAGCCGGGCGCGTCGAGGAAAACCCTGAATACAAGGCGCCCGAAACGCAAAAGGCGCCCATCACCGAACGCTCGCCCTATGTCCTGCCCCTTGTGCTCGGCCTCGTTGTTGCGGTGCTTGCGTTTCTCCTTTTGCGCATTGTGTCTCGCGTAAAAGCGGCTCCGCCCTCGCCGCCGTCCTCGCCTCCCGCAGTTTCTTAGCCGCGAGTCAAGCCGCATATGAAGCGCATATTTTTCTTCTCCTTATCGGGAATTGCTTTTTTCTTTCTTGGGTTTTTCGGGTGGGATTTTTTGCTCGGCGCGCTGCCGCAGGAGTCAGCTATTGTTTCTGCTCCCGATAGTTTTCTTGCCGTGCGCGAAGAAAGCGGCGAGGCGCGTGAAGTTGTGATGCTCTTTGTCGGAGATATCATGCTTTCCCGAGGCATCGAATATTACATGAAAAAAAAGAATGATTGGGTCTATCCGTTCCGGAGCGTTGGAGACATAATTCAAAGCGCAGATATCGCGGTTGGAAATCTTGAGGGGCCCATTTCGGATAAGGGCGCGCGCGCCGGAAGCATCTATTCGTTTCGCGCGGATCCGCGCGCAGTCGAAGGTCTCGCGTTTGCGGGGTTTGACGTTTTATCGGTTGCGAATAATCACATTTGGGATTACGGCAGTGAGGCGTTTCTTGATACGCTTCGGATTTTAAATGAAAATGGAATTTTGTATGCGGGCGGGGGAAGGGATTATGCCGAGGCGCACGCTCCGGCGATGAAAGAAACAAACGGTATCACATTCGCATTCCTCTCATATACCGATTTGGTTCCTGTTTCGGTTGCGACAGAAGCATCTTCTCCGGCAGTCGCATTTGCCCAAAAAGAAATAATCATCCGCGACATAGAGAGTGCGAAAGAACGCGCAGATATTGTTGTGGCGCTTTTTCATTGGGGTGTTGAATATGCGCCGCGCCATAATGCGCTTCAGGAAGATTTGGCGCACGCCGCGATAGATGCAGGAGCAAAGCTCATCATTGGGCACCATCCGCATGTTGTTCAAGATACGGAAGAATACGGCGGGGGATTTATCGCATATAGTCTCGGCAATTTTATCTTTGACCAGAATTTTTCGGAAGAAACAAGCCGCGGCCTTATGCTTCGCGTAGTAGCGCGCGGGAGCGCCGTTGAATCAATCGAAGAACTTCCCGTTTCATTCACTCATGAATTCGAGCCGGTTCTCGAGCATACGGCTCCGCAGGATGATTTTTAAGTTGTGGAAAAGCGTTTGCGCGATTCCTTGCGGTTTGATATAATCGGGAATACAACTTCATACGAATTATCAAGAGCGCGGCGAGATCCCCACCAAAAAAGAAATTTGATGGGGGCGCGAGTACCGACTCGATGACCCGCCGGCAACCGCCAAAAAGTATTTTGGAAAGGTGCCACCTTCGGCCCGCAAGGGAAAGATAATGGTTTGACTCTTTCTTTGCGAGAGAGTTTTTTATTACAAATAACATTTTTCCAGTTCCATGTATCATTCATCAACATACACAGTCGAAAGCGTAACGTCAGGGCATCCGGACAAAGTATGCGACCAGATTTCAGATGCGATTCTTGACGCGTGCCTCGCCCAAGATCCGCATTCGCGCGTCGCGGTCGAAACATTCGGGAGCCATAATCTTTTGGTTGTTGGCGGTGAAGTGACGACGAGCGCTACGGTCGATTATGAAAAAATTGCGCGGGATGTGTATCGCGCGATCGGCTATCCGGACGATTTGAAAATCGTGACGCATATTGTCACGCAATCTCCCGATATCGCCCAAGGTGTTGATACGGGCGGCGCCGGAGACCAGGGGATTATGTATGGATACGCGACCGATGAAACGCCGGAATTAATGCCCAAAGCGGTCCTCGAGGTTCACCGGCTCGCTGAAGGCCTTGAGAAGTTGCGGAGGTCCGGAAAATTTCCATGGATAAAGCCAGACGGAAAAACGCAGATTACTGCTGCAAACGGCTCCACTCGGTCGGTTCTCGTGAGCGTCCAGCACGATGAGAATATTGATAATGCGTCTATTCGGAATCTGCTTATCGAAAATCTTATTGCCCCTATTATCGGCGACCTTTCCGGAATCGAGATTCTTGTAAACCCGACAGGGAAATTCGTCCAAGGAGGTTTTACTGCTGACACCGGACTTACCGGAAGAAAAATAATGGTTGATACGTATTGCGGTCTTGCGCCGCACGGCGGAGGCGCGTTTTCCGGCAAAGACCCGACAAAAGTGGACCGCTCGGCCGCGTATATGGCGCGACTTGCCGCAAAAAACATTGTGCGGGCGGGTAGCGCAAAAAAATGTCTTGTGTCGGTTGCCTATGCGATCGGAAGGGCAGAGCCACTTATGATTGAGGCGGTTGATGAGGGCGGGCGCGACATAACGCATCATGCAAAACAGTTTGATTTCCGGCCCGCGGCGATTATCGAGCGATTGGGGCTCCGACAGCCGATCTACCAGAAGACCGCGGCATACGGCCACTTCGGCCGCCCCGGGTTTCCATGGGAAGAGGTGTAGAGTCTGCTGCGTCTTCGGGCTATAGTAGTGGTATGGTGAATCTGCCGCGCATGAAAGGCGCGAAAATAAAAAAGCGGCTGGCGCTCGCGGCGATATTTGCGCATCCGGACGACGAAGCGTTCGGTCCGGGCGGAACGCTCGCAAGGTTTGCGAAGAAAAATGACGTATATATTTTATGCGCGACAAAGGGGCAAGCCGGAAAAGATTCGCGGAGCGCACAGAAGCGGACGCTGGGCGATGTACGCGCGGACGAACTTCGGAGGTCCGCAAAAATCCTCGGCGTAAAAAAGGTATTTTTCCTCGACTATGAGGACGGAATGCTTTCTAATTCGATCTACCATGAGCTTGCGGGAAGAATCGCGCGCATTCTCAAAAAGATTACGCCCGAGATTATTCTCACGTTTGAGCCGCGCGGAATCTCGGGACATATCGATCACATTGCGGTTTCAATGATAAGCTCATTTGTCTATGAACGGATGCGCGGCGCAGAGGTGATTTTATATCACTGCATCACGAAAGAACGCGCAGAGGCACAAAAGAAAGGCTATTTTATTTATATTCCTCCGGGATACCGAAGAGACGAAATTGACCTTGTGGTGCACACAAAAGATGTGTGGGATGTCAAAGTAAGAGCGATGAGGGAGCATACATCGCAAGCGCACGATATTTTACGGATTCTCAAACGCGCGGAGAAATTTCCTAAAGAAGAATATTTTCTTCTTCGGGCAAAACACGATACAAAAAAGTGGCTTCATAAGTTGCGTACTATCCTTGATGGCAAAAAACAAAAATAGGGATTTTCACGAATATATAATGGGGGATGTGTTCTCCGGGATGTCGGGTGTGACGTCGCGCGCGATGTTCGGCGGCTATGGCATCTACAAAGACGGAAAAATTTTTGCGATTATCGTAGAGGAAAAATTGTATTTCAAAGCGGGGAATTCGAATAAGGCGGAGTATGAGCGCGCGGGTTCAGAGCCGTTTCGCTATACCGTGCCGAACGGAAAGGTTTTTGAAATGGCCTATTGGGAGCTTCCGGCGGATATCTTGGAAGATCGCGACGAGTTGCCGCGCTGGATGGAAAAGTCGCTTGCCGTCAACGCGGAAAAGAAAGAAACAAAAGGGAAGAAAAAATGATTCAGCTTTCTCCGGAAGATTTTGAGCGTGTTGTCGAGGAGGGGATTCAGCGAATTCCTGAGAAGTTTTTGAAGCTTCTGGACAATGTTGACGTTGTTGTTGAAGACGAGCCGACGTCTCACGAGCGGCGGAAGATGCAGATGCGCCCCAATATGACGCTCTTCGGGCTCTATGAGGGAGTCCCTCGGACAAAGCGGGGAGCGCATTACGCCTGGGTGCTGCCGGATAAGATTACGATATTCAAGCGGCCGATTGAGGACGCCGCGCGCGATATGGAGGAATTAAGGAAAATGGTCCGGGATACGGTGTGGCACGAATTTGCGCATCATTTCGGCATAGAGGAGCGGCGCGTCCGCGCAATCGAGGCGGTGAAGAGGAAGAAGGCAGGCGGTGGAAATTAGCGCTTGACACTTTATCTTTTTGGTATAGATTTGCGGTAGTACATCGGGAGGGTTCCATGAAGAGGATAGCGGCCTTGGTGGTTCTGGTTTTGTTCGTCGGAGTTCTGGCAACGCCGGCGTTTGCGGGCGGGGGAAGACGGCATCATGATCGCGGACATTCTTATGGCCATCGCCATCATCATGGGGTATCGCCGGAGCTCATGATCGGGCTCGGCGCACTGGGGCTTTTCGGGGTCCTTACCCACGAGTCTCTGCGCTATCGCGAGCCGGTCATCATTGATCCGTCGCGCGCATGTAGCTACATGCCTGGCCCGTACGTGTGGAATCCCAACTGGCAGCGCTGGGAACAGAGCTGGGTTCTCTCCTGCAGGTAACAAGAGCGGTCGCGTCCGCTCTTTTTTAATTTTCTTAAGCCAAGGCGATCGGGCGCGCCTGTGGGTTTCTTCCATGCAGGATAGGATAATAGATGGTATACTGTATATGTCTTGGCATAGTAGAATAGAAGAGGAAAGAGCGTATATTGCTATGTATCCGGATCCAACATCTCACGAAGATAATGGCGGCGGGGGTGCTCTCAGGGAGCATGCGCCGGCTCATTATTACGGCGATATTGTCCGTCGTCTCTTTGTCGCAAGCGGCATCCTGATTCTCATCGGCATGCCGTTTTTCGCCGATTACCTGCCGTATATGGCCTCGGTGTCTGCGATTGCCGCGATTCTTATCGCAATCACCGCGGGTACTGCCAATCCCCGGTCCCGCGGCGTGCAGATTCTTCTTCTTGCCGTCTCCGCTCTCGGAGTTCTCTTTTTTGAGTCATATGCCGCGTATTCGTATCGCTATTTTTCTTTGAGCGGACGCGGGATTCTCTTTTTCCTCCTGATGCAGGTGCTCGCGGTCCTCTTTTTCTTTGCGCTCTACTTTTCCACAAAAACCATCCGCTGGATGGTGCGGAAAAAAGGCGAATAGAGAATGGCGTTCTCCCCCATGAAAAAGACAGTTTCAATCCTTCTTTTGTGCGCCGTTATTGCGGTCGGTTTTTTGTCGTATGGATACTTTCGGACTGAAACTCCTGTTGAGAAAGTATATATTGCGGCGGAAGGAGACGGGAAAATCGTTGTCGTGGATCCGATAAAAGGAAAGGTGCTCCGCTCGATAGACCTTTCGATTGTGCACGAAGGCGGTACGTTCTCGTTTGCGCCTCACAATGTCCAGGTCTCGCCGGATAATAGGAGCGTCTGGGTTACGGCGAATGCGGGCGCGCATTCGGATCACTCGGCGTGGGCGCGGTCCGCATTCGCGCACGGCGACGAGGAGAGCGCTGCGGATTCCGGAGAAAAGGACGAAATCATCATTATTGATCCGGAGACCGATACGGTAACGGAGCGGATTCCGATCGGCGCGGGGCTTCATTTGGCGCACGTAGTTTTAACGCCGGATAGCCGTCGTGCCTACGTGACCGCGCAAAACGCAGGCGTGGTATTCAAGGTCGATGCAATATCGCATAAGGTCTTGAAAGCGATTCCCATCGGGGAGAAAAGTGACGAGCCGCACGGCATCCGCATCACTCCTGATGGCGCAAAGGCGGTGATCGCCATGCTCAAAGGGAAGACGCTTATCGTTCTTGATCTCGCAACTGAAAAAGCGGAGGTTATTCCTACGGGCGGCGCCGGTGTGCAGGCGGGCGTCGCTCCTGACGGAACAGTGGCAGTCGTATCGCTCTATGATACGAAAGAGCTTGCGCTTTACTTGTTTGGAACGAAAACGCTTTTGAAAATCCCCTTGCCGCAGAGTTCAAGAGGTCCGGTTCAGATGTATCTGACGGCGGATTCCAAATTCGTCTACCTCGCGGATCAGGGATACTATTTCGGCGAGCCGACAAGCGATTTGGTGTATAAAATTGATCTTGAGAAGCTTGAAGTGGTGAAGGAAATAAAGGCGGGACGTGCGCCCCACGGAGTCGCAATCTCGCCCGACGGCGCGCGCGTTTATGTGACAAACCTTCTCTCGGGCGATCTTTCGGTCATTGATACTGCGACGGATTCGGAAGTGAAGCGCATTGGCGTCGGAAAGGAGCCGAACGGCGTCAGCGTGTGGACAAAAAATAGCGGTGATTAGCAACTAATTATCATTCACTATGATGAATCAGAGAGCATTAGAGTGGGTGTTGCGGATTGGCGTTGCCGGAGAATTTTTCGGCCACGGCGTATTCGCGCTCCAGCGCCGCGCGGACTGGATCGGATGGGTCCAGAAGCTTTCCGGGCTCGGGCCTGATGCGGCGTCGAATTTTATTTTTATCGTCGGCGCGATGGACATCCTTCTTGCCGTATTGGTATTGGTGAAGCCGATTCGCATTGCGCTTTTATGGATGGCGTTTTGGGGGTTCTGGACCGCGCTCGTGCGGCCGCTTGTCGGAACAGACCTCTGGGGGAAAGACGTCTGGGATTTTGTCGAGCGTTTTGCGAATTGGGCCGCGCCCCTCGCGCTCTACTTTATGAAAGGGCGTCCGCAGTCAGGCAGAGAATGGTTTAGCTGATTTTCTATGATGCGTTTTCAAACATATTCACTCGTCCTCCTCCGGCTTGCGCTCGGGTGGCTCTTCTTTTATGCCGGGATTACAAAAATCTTGAATCCCGAGTGGTCGGCCGCCGGGTATTTAAAAGGCGCAAAGACGTTTTCCGGATTGTACCAGTGGCTCTCGGGCCCTTCGGCGCTTCCCGTTATCAACTTTTTAAACGAGTGGGGTCTTACGCTCATAGGAATCTCGCTTATCCTCGGTGTGGGAGTGCGCGCGAGTTCATACGCCGGAGCGCTTCTTATGGCGCTCTACTATTTCCCGGTCCTTGATTTTCCGTTCATCGGAACGCACTCGTATATCGTTGATGAACATATCATCTATATTATTTCGTTTTGGGTTCTCGGGGTGTTTCGCGCGGGACGGATGTTTGGCATTGATGCGCGCACCGGATCAATCCTGCCCGAACGGTTTCGGAATTTATTCGGATAGGCGTTCTTCAATATGGCCTTCTTAGATAGAGGCGCTACGCGGCGCGCGCACTACCTCGGCACGTTTGTCTTTGGCGTTGAGGATAGTCTTGTCTCGACCGTCGGGCTTCTCTCCGGCATTGCGATTGCGGGAGTTTCGCAAAGGACAATTCTTGTAAGCGGCATCATTCTTGTCCTTGTCGAAGCGTTTTCAATGGCGGTCGGAAGTTTCCTTGCGGAGCATTCCGAGGAGGACTACCTCAATAAGCGCGAGATGCCCTTGGGAAATTCGGTCGCGGACGGTGCCATCATGTTTTTCTCCTATTTTGCTTCCGGGTTTATTCCGCTTTTCCCGTACGCCGTGTTTGCGGAAGCGCTGGCATTTCGGGTTTCGGTCGCGATGTCGCTTTTCGCGCTCTTTTTCCTGGGCGCGGTCGGCGCGCGGCTCTCGCATACCGGCATCGTCCGAAACGGGTTTCGGATGGCTGCTATCGGCGGGATCGCGATCATGGTCGGGATCCTTGTCGGAATTATTACAAGGAGTATACTATAGGCATGAAACGATTTTCACTTATTTTTATAGCAAGTGTCATTATTGGCATTGGTGCGGTGTCCGGAGCGCATGCGCAAATGATGATTCAAAATGCGGCGGTCAAGGACGACGGACATACCGCGCGAGAGGAAGCAGAGGGAAAGGAATTATTTGAGAAGCTCGAAAAAGAAGAGATGGCGTGCGATTCGCTTACGGATGAAAATTTCGAGGCGCTCGGCGAATATTTCATGGGACGCATGGCGGGAGAAGGACACGCCGTGATGAATGCACATATGGAGGCGATGATGGGGAAAGAAGGAGAAGAAGCGATGCACGAAATCCTCGGGAGGCGAATGTCCGGGTGCGATCCGAACGCAGAATATCCGAGTACGTACGGGGTATTCGGCATGACACCGATGGGAGGTATGGGGCGGGGCTCTTTTGCGCTTTGGCAGGAGAATGGGTCGGTTCCGTTTGGCGTAACAGGCATGATGAATCCTATGATGAATTTTGGCGGCGGGTTTGGCGCGCTCGGTTTTGCGTTCATGCTTTTTTGGTGGATTCTTGTCATTGTTGCGATTGCGGCGCTTCTGAAATGGATTTTTGGGCAATTTGCCGGGAAAGAGAGCCAGAACCGTGCGATTGATATTTTGAAGGAGCGCTACGCACGAGGGGAGATATCAAAAGAGGAGTTCGAAGCGAAAAAAAGGGAAATAGCGTAGCAAAATCAAAAATCCGGGAAGTCACCTCGGATTTTTGATTCTGCGGGTTTTTGCACGAACTGTGCATGGCCTTGTGACGCTGGTTCTGCTACACTATATGCAAATATCAACTAAGTTTTTTCATGAAGAAAATAGCTTTTTTTCTATTCGGAATGGTTCTCCTGCCTCTCGGCGCGCTCGCACAGGGAACGATTATTGATTCCGGATCCGCTGACCCGTTTCCGGGGATTCTTAAATTCGGGGATTCCGGAAACGCCGTAAAGGAGCTTCAGCTTATCTTAAAAAACGATACGGTGATCTATCCCGAGGGCATCACGTCCGGATACTACGGATCGCTCACTGTTGCCGCAATAAAGCGCCTCCAGCGCCGCTACGGCCTTTCAGAAACAGGCGTTTTTGACGAGGCAACTCAAGAGGCCCTGTTTCCGACAAAGACCAGGATTGACATTGATATATTTGCGCCGAATGGGAACGAAGCATGGGACAAATCGCAGGCGCATGATATTACGTGGGAAGTCACGATCGGCCCCGTGGTCATAGAGGGGAGGACTATTGTTGGAGAAACCGCAAGCACGGATACCATCCGGCCGCTCACGGTGCCATTTTTCCCGTACGCTTCGATTGACTTGATTCGCGATTCAGACCCGCGGTTCAGATACCATATCGGGTCGGCGAATCTCTACACCGCAAAATACACATGGCGTATTCCTGCAGATATTCCGACGGGGACAGACTACCGCGTTGAAATGGGGATCGGCGGGAATGTCCCGTGCCTCTATCGCGCCGAGCGCGAGGGGAAAGCGGGATTTACCGCGCCCTGCCCCGCGGGACTCCCGTATTATTCCCAATCCGATACGTCAGACGCGCCGTTTAAAATCACGGGAACCGCGCCTCCGCCCGCTGACGTTATCGCGAAATTGAAGCTTGAAATTCAAAAAATCGAGGCCGCGATCTCCGCGCTTCAAAGCCAGGTGCGGAATTTGCGGGCGCTTATCGACAGTCTCTAGAAATTGGAAAAAAGCGGTAAAAAGCGGGCGAGCGTCCGTTTTTTGCTTGCCCAAAGCAGGGGGTCATGCTATTCTTTCGACAGTTCTCGAAAGGAGGCGGCATGGATTGTGTTCAGTGCGCGGCGTTTGCAGAGGAGCGAATAACGCTTTTTGCCCCCGAGCGCTACGCCGAAGCTCTTTCGCATATTGAAGAGTGCGATTCATGCGGAGAAGAATTTGCCTATCTTGCCGAGATATATATAGAGGTTATCGAGCTTTCTCACAAAGTTTTGAGTACGCCTCCTGACGACCTTGACCCTGCGATTCGCAATGCCGTGGAGGCGCTTGTCAGGAGGGAGGAGTGATTTTAGATCGACGCGCGGGCGGCCGCGCGTTTTTGATTTGCATGAAGAGTGGTATACTGGAATCATGCTTACAGTATCGAATCTCACGAAGCGTTTCGGGAGCGTTACCGCGGTTTCTGGCGTGACGTTTGAAATCAAGTCCGGCGAGATTTTTTCTCTCATCGGCCCGAACGGGTCGGGAAAGACAACGATTGTAAAAACAATTGCCGGGCTT
>Ga0209542_10012779_pt1 | contig 14608 bp, 15 predicted proteins | sample RifCSPhighO2_01_FD_184028 | JGI IMG/M metagenome (GOLD analysis project Ga0209542, IMG submission 184028) | Soil microbial communities from Rifle, Colorado - Rifle CSP2_plank highO2_0.1 (SPAdes) (version 2) | ecosystem: Environmental > Terrestrial > Deep subsurface > Rock core/Sediment ...
GCCTAGGTGGGTGTCCGCAGCATGCACACCAAGGTGCGCAGCGATATGAGACTCCCTTACTTGAACCAAGCAGGTTTAAGTACCAGCCGCTGATGTGAGTATACCACCGTGCTCGGAAAAGCAACGGTGAAGAGTGTTTGCTGGAGTATGTTTGAAAACGTCTAACCGAAGCAAGGGGCGGGCATCTGTGCGGTCTTCGCAGGCGCGTCGGCGGCGAGATTGAGCGCTGCATCAGCAGATGCAGATAGCGACCGCACAGATGCCCGCCCTGAAGCGGAGGTTTTCAAACATGCTCTAGAGAATGCCCTCGAGCTCCTTGGCGTAGATGATGTCCTCGTGAGTGACTTTGTAGTCGATAAGTTCGTCTTTTTTGAACCAAAGTTCAATTTCCTGTTTTGCTTCTTCAACTGTTCCAGAAGCGTGAATTAAGTTGTAAATCGCTCTGCCTCTTCTGTTTGCGGCAATTGCCGAGTCTAACGAAAAATCCCCTCGAATTGTTCCGGCTGGTGCTAAAACGGGAACAGTTGGGCCAACTAAGGATCTAATTCTTTCTACCGCGTGAACGCCTTCAAAAACTACTGCCAAAACCGGTCCTAGCGTCAGAAAATTCTTGTTCCACTGCTTCACAAGTTTGCCAATCTCTAGGGGGTCTGTGGCGCCAATACTCTCCATTAAGTCAATTCCGTACTTTTCACAATCTACAATCGTATTTCGGCCAACTTTTTCCAGCCACTCGGTTGTGCTGGGATAATGACGATCGGCAATTTCATCTGTAACTTGCAATAATTTTGCGCCCACAATTTTTAAACTGGCGCGTTCAAAACGTGCCAAAATCTCTCCAACAATTCCACGTTGAACAGCGTCTGGTTTCATTAAAACTAACGATCTTTCAATCATGAGGGAATGCTAGCAAACAGGTTTTCCTAAGTCTAGGGTTTGCGGATCTACAGCAATATATCTTCAACTATATACCCACCATTTTCGTATACTTTCAAAACCCCAAACTTTTGAGGCTGTAAAATGCTTTGGGAATATTCGCCAACTACTTCGGAGGTAGCTCCAATTACATAATGCTCAAGCGAAGGTTCTTCCGCGTCCACCGCGGAGTCTGACCTATGATGATCGCCAGCCAAAACCGCCTTCACATTTGAGCCCCGCACAGCCTCTAAAAGCTCATCACGCTGGGCTTTAACCTCGGCCTGTTTTTCCGCAAGCGAGGCATCGGCTGCTTCCTCCCCCGAACTTCCCATATATAAATAGTTGAAAAGCAAGTACCCATCGCTATATAAAGGCTGGGAAAATATTACAAAATCCGCGTCCGCTATTTCGTTTTTGAACCAATTCATATTTTCCTGTGAAATTGGGGTGTAGCTGGCACTGTTATCCAATCCCACAAATTTCACGCCATCTTTTTCGAAAACAAATTTATTATCGCCAAAAACTTTTAGGAAATTCGCCGTACTAACCGATTGAAACAAATCTCTGTCTCCGGGAAGCGCGTAATATTTTAAGTCCGACTCATTTAAAATTTGTTTTGCTTCCTGAAGATCACCAAGTACGCCCAGGTTTGTAATGTCACCCGTGTGAATGACTGTGTCTATGCCAAGGCCAAGCTCTTTTACCTTTAATAGCGCGGTTCGCAGGTGCTCTTTGTTATTTATATATTCAGGTTTGTCGTTGGCAATATGGGAGTCGGAAATAATTGCCAATGAAAATAAAACCCGACCCTCTGGAGCTGTTCTTTGTGAATCGGTTCTGGTGTAAGTGGTGCTGGGAACTTCCGGGGCTGCGGACTCCTCTGTGCTAGAACTATAATTCGACATCTGTTTAAAAAACTGCTCGGCTATTTCGCCAAAACCCAGCTTTGTTAAATATGGAGAAGTTATTTTAGCAAAAGCACTATAATCAAAAGCCGAAAGTTGCTTTACCGAAAAAGTAATTCCCAGTACAAAAGCCGTAAGAACAACAACTGCCATTATTGCCCTTATACCCTTGCTAATAAGGCTGCCCCCTCCAAAACCATGCCTTCTTGATCTTTTATGCACCATTGGGTCATTATAGTTTAAAATTTTGGGTAGTGTAAAATTAGTCCATGACAGTATCAGCAACGGGGCTTAGAAATTTTGAAGCTGGAAGTAGAAGTATTGGAAGGGACGTAGATACAGCTTCAAAAAAAGAAACACCCGCACAGCCGGCAAAGCCCCAAGAAAAATCTCAAGAGAACACAATTTCTCCACTGGAAACAGAAACGGAAAAGGAAGTTCTTGAAGAAATTAGAGAGGTTGCGGAAACCTTTAAAGAAACTTTGACAGGTATACCGTTGAGCCAGGGTATGGGAAATCTTATGGTTGGAGGTTTAGTTAGACTTCATAGAGAGGCGCACACCCCGGAACAATCACAGGAAGCTTTTATAAAAGCTAAAGAGCTACTGACTTACTTCGAGGCCTTTTTCGGTAAAGATAGTGACGAATGGCGAATCAGAAGAAGTGGGTTTTTGGGGGAGGCCTGTGTTGCTATAACTCTTGAGGAAATGGGCTTCGTGGTTAAGGAGCCGTCACAAGAAGATGATATGCGCGGAAAGGTGGATCTTTGGGCCGATGCAAAAGATGGGACAGTTTTTGCTATTCAAGTTAAAACGAGTGCGCAAATAAGGGATATAAACCTCTACAAACTTGACAGTAGTAAGGAAGGTCTGGGCGTACCTGCGGGCTATAGGGATTCAGCAAAAACTATGATAAACTATGTCGGTGGAAAGGAGGGGTTTGAGGACAAAATTATCGTCCCAATCCTAATAGAACTCCCAGGTGGGGAAGGTAATGTGGACGCGGCATACAACATTGTCAGCGGCATTCCCTTAAAAACCACCTCCCAACGAATAAACAATCTGTTTTTTGAAAGGATATGGAACGATGGACAATAAAGGGATCAATCGGAAAGTGATTGGATCGGATAGCCCAATTATGGGCATGCCGTGCGAACAAGCACGCGAAATTATGTCTCGTGAAATTTCTGCTGATACGCTTAGAGCAACCGTTCATATCGCTCTCTGTTCAAACTGCAGAAAAGATCTTCTCAACAAGAAAAAAGGCGCAGCCAAGTAAAGCTTTACGGTTGCGCCTGTTGTTATTCCATTCAAGTATCAAAGCTTATCTGGGGACTGAATCCCCAAAAGCCACAGCCCAACCCGAAGCGTTTCCCGAACCTGCTTAGTCATGTAAAGTCTCAAAGTCCTGTAAACCTTATCTTTCTCATTCAAAATCGTAATATCGTTATAAAACGCATTGAACCTTTGAGCAAGTTCAAACAGGTAACTGCAAACAGCGCTTGGGGCCAGCTCTTCAGCCGCCTTTTGGGTAGTTTCTACGAAATGGGCTAGCTGTTTTAATAACGCCGTCTCTTTTTCGGCTAGCCCTGCAGGTTCTGCAGGCGAACTTTCTTGTAAACGATGCGCCAACTCTTCAAAAAACCCCTCGAACCCACCTTCCGGTTCCCAGTTTCCAGCCTTTTCCAAAACCGAATTAGCCCGCGCATGGGTGTACTGTAGATAGGGCCCCGTGTCACCAATTATCGAAACGGCCTGGTCTTTGTCATAGATAATGTCTTTAGAAATTCCGTGCTTCAAAATACTGTATTTAACCGCTCCTATGCCCACCTGCTCGGCAACTCTTTCTTTTTCGTCATCCGACAAATTGCTGTCGCTGATTTTCATTCTTTCTAAAACCGCCGATTTTGCATCTTCGAGCAAAGTTACTCCCGTAACTACATTTCCTGTTCGGGACGACATTTTCCCTTGCTTAAATTTCATCATTCCGTGACCAATATGAATAGTCTTGGAAGCCAAATCCGGATTAATTTCACCCATCGCCTTTAGTACAACTTTGAAGTACTCATTAATTTCGTTGGCCGTGATTATGTAGGAACGATCGTAAGGGTAAAGCTCGTTTTTCATAAAAGCTAGGCTTAAATCTTTTGCTTCATACAATGGCAGGCCTCGAGAGTTTATAAAAACCCTAGTGTGCAGACCGTACTTTTCGCCTCTAAAAATAACCGCGCCATCGTTTTCCTCAAAAACTCCTTTTTTCAAGTACTCCCGAACTAAATTCAGCCCATATTCACCAACTTTGCTTTCAAAAAGGTAAAAGTCGAACTTTGTTCCTAGTTTGTCATATAAAATCTCGAAGTCCTCCAGACTCCATTCACGCCCCTTTGCGTATATCTCGTTAACTTTTTCCTGGGAGTAGAGCGGCTCCTCAGTTAGGAGGCTTTTGTAATCTGCGGTTGGCTTCCAATTTTCTTGTTTAACCAAAAATTCCTGTGCGGCTATATAAGCTTGAGTGTTTAACAATTTTATTTCTTTTTGGGCCTGTTCGTCTTCTTCAAAAGCCGTTGCGCCCAAAGCATAGGCTTCACCTAAAAATTTCACTTTGTCATGAAGTGGCCTGCTTTCGAGGTCTGTTAGCAAAATGTTTTCTTTTTCAAATTTCTTAAACATACCCCAAATTGATTTTGCTACATGCATTCCAACATCACCCTGATAATTTGCGCGCTTAACTTCAGCTCCGTTAAACTCCATTAAACGTGAAAATGACTCGCCGATTACATTGGGCATCAGATGACCTATATGGAAAACCTTAAATAGGTTAGGGTCGGTGTACTCAAAGAGTACTTTTTGTCCTCGAAATAAACCTGTAGCCTGTTTTGGAAAATTATTTATAGAAAAGTCTTGTTGTTGTATTGCTTGTTGTAACAACGTTTCTTTGGATATCGTGAAATTTATGAAACCAGGTGTCGCGAAGTCTACTTTTTCGAACATTTGGTACTCTGTATCACCAATTTTTAAAGTGGGGGCTAAGTTTGACACCCCATAACCTAATTTCTTGGCAATATCAATTGGTGATTGCTTAACTTCTTTTGAGACTGTAATACTGACGTTACTGGCGTAGTCCCCCCATGACTCATTGCCTGGGCGCTCCACATCAATACTTTGAGGTTTAAGCTCTACCGAGTACTCACTTTTTATTAAACCAGCTAAAATGTTTCGAATTTCTGAAACTAAGTCCACGGACTCCATATAAAAATAATAGTGGATTCGTTAAGTAATAACAAGGGTTTTTCAAGCGGCGACGGGCTTTTTCGAACACTAGCGGATTTTAATCCTCACATCTCCGTCAAGATCTGTCCTAAATAACCTCACACTTTCTTTCTTGAAGTAGTTTATAAACTTCTCGCTGGGGTGACCATATGAATTTTCTCCCACAGATATAACAGCCGCTTTTGGCCGTAGCCACGCTAAGAAGTCCTCATCAAAGCTGTGCTCCGAGCCGTGGTGTGGGACCTTATACACATCTACAGCATCGTCAATTACGTAGGAATAATCCGACAATTTTAGCCTTTTTTGGGTGTCGCTATTTATATCTCCGGTAAAGAGCATCTCAAAGTCCCTATAATCTAGAAGCATGGCGATTGAGGCCTCGTTTACGGTGGATTCTTTGATTGTTGCAAGGTATTCGGGTGACGGCCACAAGATATAGATTGTGAAGCTGCCAAAGCTTATTTTGTCGCCTTGGGTTAGTTTCTGCTCGTTGTATAGCCTTGCCAGCCCCTTGAACCTGGAAAAGTTACCGGAAACGAAAGCCTGAATGTCATTATAGTAAACAAGGCTGGTCTGACAGAGCTCCATTGCCCTGTTTAGCCCAAAAAGATGGTCTGTATGGGGGTGGGTTAGCAAAATTCTGGACACACCACACTCAAAGGAGGGGAGCTGTAGGAAACCCATACCAACAAACTCATTGGTTGGTCCGCCGTCTACGAGTAGCAGCTCCCCATCCTCATTATAAATTAGTATCCCATCGCCCTGGCCAATATCTGTGACAATTATCTCCATTCTCTTCTTTTCACCAATATTCATAACTAATACAACTAAATCCAAGCATATAAATACTACTATTGTCATGTATTTCCTCATCTATTATTCGGTTTCTTTGTTTCTGGGTTTGCGTCCAGAATACCAAGCTATTACACCTACTAACATGTAATACATTATCAAAGTATCTTTTGAGATTTGTAAAGGTAAAGTGATTGAAAATATTTTATCAACAAACTCGAGTATATTAACGAAAAGTAGCGAAAAGGGTAGAAGAACCAGCACAAAGATCTTACCCACTAGTTTATGAATGAGTATGCCAATTACCGCTAGCATTCCTATTGAAGTTATAAGAGGGATTAGCCACAAAACAATTGAATTTACAAGCGCGCTAAGCAAGCTGATCCGGCCAAAGGCGTGTGAGATTAGAGGGGTCACCAAAATCTGCGCGGAAAGCGAGGCACAGAAATCGGAGACCACAACGTTTTCTCCAAGGTAACTTGAGAGGTAAGTTTCAAATAGATCTGAAAACAAAACAAGTCCAAGCGTTGCCATAAAACTTAACTGAAAGCTTAGATCAAAAAGGTAGAGGGGGTTAAAAGCCAGCATGACAAGCCCGGTAAGCAGTAAAACCGCAGTAATGTTGACGTTACGGCCAAGAAACCGCACCCAAAATATAACACTTACCATAAGTAATGCCCTCAAAACCGGCGGCTCAAACCCGGACATTAACGCATAAATTACCGCGATAATTTGAGTTATAAAAAGCCTGGTTTTGGAGTTAGCTTTCTTTAAAAGATTGCTTACGTGATTAAATACGAGACTTATGTTGTACCCGGAAACCACAACAACGTGAATCGTTCCGGTTGAGACAAGCACGTCGTTAAATCTAGGTATGGTTTTTAAATCATTTATTCCAAGAGTAGTACCTAATAAAAGCTCGCTGTGGGGACTTGGTAATATAGATCTTATTTTGACAGCGATATTCTGTCTGTACTTGTTACATATTGGACAGTATTTGCCCGTCAATGTTTCTTTCTCCCCTCTTTCCATTAACGCACTGCAGTTGAGCAGGTCGCCGGAGCATATTAAAAAAAGCCGGGTCAAAATTAAAATTACCAAAACAGCAAATATAGCATAGGTGCCGTAGATGCGATTAGTGCTAGAAAGTGATAAAAGCATTAATCTTTTTCACCAAATTTTCCGACAATTTTGCTTTCGAAACCAGATCGTCGGAAGTTTTATAAGGCCTGTTATCAATTATTTTCTTGGCATAAGTCTCACCTATACCTTCAAGCTCCATCAACCCTTCCAGGCTTGCTGTGTTCACGTTTATTAAATTTCCGGACGAACCCGAATCCGAATCACTTCCTGCCTCCACATCTTCCCCGTATTCATCGTCCTGCCCTAAATTCTGGCTATCGTAGTCTATCTGATCTTCCTGCTCCAAGGCCGCAATTGTTACGATATTTTCCACAACATCCCACTGAAAAGGTACGTAAACTTTTTCGCTATCCGAAACCCTACGGGAGAGGTTCAGATTTCTGGATACCCATTCGAAATTTGCCTCGGAAGAAACTCCACCAGCCTGACTTAAAACATCCGCCACACGAGACTCCGAAGTCAGCTTATAAACGCCAGGTAAGTTAACTGCTCCGGAAATGTCCACATATACCTCCTTTACCGATTCCGCTGTTTGAAAAACAACCTCTGTTTCATTTTTATTAGCTTGAATTATGTAGTAATAGCCAATTCCAACTAAAATTAGTCCCGCAACAACTAGTAAAGGCTTATATTTTACCTTCTTATCCCCTATTTCAGGGGCGAAATCAAACATACATATAATGAAACATAATGAAAATCGAGAATAAAGGTTTAATATTCTAATTTAATTGGACAGAACGTTTCCCGCATATTAGACATTAACGTCCCAGCGTTCATACTGTTCAATCCGGCATTGTTTGTGTATTCCCCGCATATTGCACGCATTTTGATGTATTTTTAACAATGAGGTTCTAAAATAAATATGTGAAATACTATGAAGGGAACTTAAGACTGCACCTAAAGGCTGTAAAGGTCGGTAGCATTTAGGGTAGTTGACTGCTACAAAACAACTACATATTGCTGCAGTTCTTTGTTATTCATACTTTTATACAGGGAAATTACTTCTTTAGAGCTTCTTGGATGATCTCTTTGAAGATTCTATTTTTGCTCAACTCTTTGAAAAGTGACACTAACCTTGTTTTATTTAGCTTATAAAATACTTCCCGCCCTCTTTTTTGGTTGCTTAAAAATCCAACAGAAGCCAGTACTCGTAAGTGATGCGAGGCTAAATTTTCTTCTACATTTAATGTGTCTGCAACGCTACTAACGTTTGTCTCCCCCGAACTTAACATCTGCATGATCTTTATTCTATTTTTATCAGACATTGCCTTTGAAACCTTTAACATGTTTGCCATGAGTAGAATATACAACGAATATTAGGACAATTCAACCAACGCACGTTGGTGCTTTTAAACAGTCAGGTATATATCAACCTTGTCTTCAAAAACCCTCATCACGCCTTTGTCGATTTCAAATTTCTGCTCGCCACCATCAGCTAAAGTCACGGTTACAAACCTGCCAACTAAAGTTATAAAGTTCGCGTGGTGAGGAAGAACATCAAAAACTCCCGTGTCATTTTTGGAACTGACTACTTTGGCAAGACCCTCAAAATATGTTTTTGATCTACTGCGCACTACTACGTTAAGATCGGCTGACGAAACTTCTTTTAATATTTCCTTGTCCATGCTCATATTTTATCTGTTTTCTATCTACCTTTTTTTCGTCTGGCCTTTTTGCGGAGAAATGTTTCCCGTCGCTGCCGGTGGAAGTGCTTCTTTGGCTTCACCCGCAAATAAGAAATGATCTTCGGAAATCTCATCGTAATCGCCATGCAAGATAGCGCGCACATCTTCCACAGTTGTATTCAAAGGAACAAATTTGCCCTTTCTATCGGTGTGCTCCTCGGCAACAAAAAATGACTGGGTCATGTAATTTCGAAGCTTTTTGGCACGTCTGTATAAAAGCCTGTCTTCTTCCCCAAGTTCAGACTCGCCAACAAGAGACACTATCCTATCCAGCGATTCGGCTTTCTTAAGCAGGCTTTTTGCTTCAAGTGACGAAGTGTAATGAGCGACGCTCACAGTTTCGGGATTTAAGGCAGCTGAACCCGATGTCAAAATATCAACCGCCGGAAGCAAACCTTGCTGGTAAATATCGCGTGAAAGCACAATCGCCGAATCTAAATACGGATAGACGGCTTGGACACCCTGATCCAAAATGTCGTCTGCAGGCACGTAAATTGCCTCTACCGTGGTTATAGACGCGGCTTGGCCGGAAACCAGTCTCTCGTGTACGGTAGCCATTTCGGAGGTCAGAGTGGCCTGGTAACCGTCTTCCGAAGGAATCATGTTCATAAGCATGGAAAGTTCGTTTCCGGCCTGGGCAAAACGGTACATGTTATCAATAAAGAAAAGGACATTTTTGCCCATTTCATCTCTAAAATGCTCGGCAACGCTAACGCCTGCTAATGCAGTTAAAAACCTTTCGGCGGGGCTTGCGCCCATTGTTCCAAAAACCATCGAAACCGAAGGCAACGTACCCGTTCTTTTAAGTTCTTCGTAAAGCTCCTGACCCTCCCTTGTACGTTCGCCAACACCCGCAAAAACCGACACGGTTTTTTCTTTGTCGACATTTAAGATATTGTGAAGAATTTCAGTGAGTAAAATTGTTTTACCAACACCCGCTCCCCCAAAAAGCCCAACCTTTCCGCCTTTAACCATTGGGGCGAAAAAGTCGATAACTTTTATTCCAGTTTCTAAGATTTCCTGCTTTCCTGAAACTTCTGAAATCTCCAAAGACCTTTTATAGATTGACCTTGTTGCGGCAGATTTAATAGCCTCCCCGCGGCCTGAATCCACCCCATCAATACCTTCACCAAAAACGTTTATTACTCTTCCCAAAACTTCGGGCCCGACTGGAACCATGAGTGGCTCCCCTGTATTTACCACCTCAGAACCCCTATGTACATTTCTTGTTGAAGACAGGGCTATGCAGTAATACCCGTTCGAATCTGAAGAGCCGTACACTTGAAATTTAATTGAGGGATCTTCTTTTAGAACTAAAACATCGTGAACACCGGGCCCCTCCAGATTTGAAGGAAACTCTACTTCAACGATATGTGATCTGACACTTCTTATTTTTCCTATTTGTTTTTGTGTGTTTTGGTCTTGTATATCCATATTTATGATTATTCCCATAAAGCCATGCTAGATAGCACATCTCGCTGCTTTTTATTAATACTGTGGTGATGGGCTCTTTGTCGCTTAAAATCAGTTTTTGTTATTCTGTTTCCTACATTTACCACTGCCCTGTCCAAATTGATCATTCTTGATGCAAATTTACTCAAATTAGATTCGTGCACAGACTGTTCAAAAATTGAGGCTAATATTTGAGTCTCGAAAAAAGAAATTACCACTGGTAACGAAGGCTCAAAGATATACAGTTGCTCTTCAACAGCCGCTTCCTGCTCCACCGCTAACTTTCCTGTTAAAGATTCCCCAACCGGAACTTGCGAAAGTATGCTTTCAAACTGGCCGTGATAAACCACTACCTTTTCGTATTGCACAATATGCTCGATTATCTTTTTAAAATCCTCTGCAGTTGCCGGGCTGTCTGGAAGGTCAAAATATTTATAATCTCCTTCTACAGAGGGTTTTGATGCTTCAAACATTCCCCTACCCACGCGGCCTACAACTACAATATCCGTTTTCGTGTTTATGATACCTTTTAGAAACTTTTCAAAAGTCTGTCGTACTATGTCGCCATACAAACCGGTGTTTGCCGAAAGCAAAACCGACACAGTTTTGCCGTTTCTTGAAAGAATCGCCTCTTCTTCCGCTCTTTTTGCCTGGTTTCTCAATTTTGCTATTTCGCGCTCATACGAGTACTGAACTTGGGCAAAAATTTCACCTAAACCCGCCAAAAATTCACGTGTAGTTAAAACCGAAGACTTCACCCTTTGCATGCGAGACGCGGCAATTTCCTCGTACGTTTGGACAAGGGTTTGAATGCTCTTTAAGTCTATAATTTCCTGAATAATTTTCTTTTCAACCATTACTTCTTTCCTGCTTCAGGTGTTACTAATTTTGTACTCAACTCGTCTGACAAAACCTCAAGAATCTTGCCGCTATCGGCACTAACTCTGCCCAACATTCCATTAAAATCCTTGGCTTCGGAGATGTAATCCTGAAACAGTTTTTTAACCCTCTCGTTTTTTTCGTATCCCAAAATTATCCGCCCCACTTCTTTTTGAGTTTGTTCAACAGACACTTTGTTCCAGGTTCCAATCCAAATTAAACAAAATAACATTATCTGCAGGTTCATATCTAAAGTTCTTTCTGCCGACTGGTTGAAAAAGCTAAGGATTCTTTCGCCCATCGCAAGTGTAGTTTTGGCACCTTCGCTAAGTTCTGCTCCAAAATGAATGAAAGTTTGTGTTTTATTATGTAAAGTGAGGAAACTATTCAGCTCGCGGTTCAAACCAGACCTAACTGGCGTTTGAGTCTGGCGGCCCACACGGGTGACTGATAAGAAGAAATTAACCGCGGGGCGGCGGCCTTCTGTAAACAAATCTTTGTCAAAGTAAATGTGCCCATCTGTCATAGACATAAGATTGGTTTGGATATAGCCCGAGATATCTCCTTCCACGGTTTCGGCAACCGGCAGGCAGGTTATCGAAACTTCCTTATCATTCCCATCCCCGTCACTACCCCCACCAGCGAACTTAAAGTTCCCCGCCCTCTCAATTAAACGGGCATGGGTGTAAAAAATGTCCCCCGGGTAAGAATTCCTGCCCGGAAAGTTTTTGCTTAACAAAGAAATTTCTCTATAGAATTTAGCGTGCGTGGAAAGATCATCTAAAATGATCAATACATCTCTACCCTGGTCTTTAAAGTACTCGGCTAAAGTCATTGCCGAATAAGGTGTCAGATGAATTACCCCGGCCGAATCAATAGAGCTAGAGGCCACCACAACAGTCTTGTCCCTAATACCGTTTTCTTTCAAAAACTTTTCTACAGACAAAATGTCTGTCTTCCTCTTTCCTATCATGGCATAGATACAAACTGTACCCTTTTTGGACTGGGTTAAAACTGTCTGAAGTAAAAAGTTAGTTTTTCCGGTTTTTCTGTCGCCTATAACTAACTCCCTCTGCCCCTTTCCTAATGGAACCATAAGATCCACAACTGCAACCCCCGTTTCCAAAGTTTTAGTGATTTTTTTTCGACCCCCAATTCCAACAGGCAAAATCTCAATCGGCCGGTACTCCGAAAATATACCTGAGGGTTTGGATTTATAAAGCGAACGGCCAAGCGGATCAATGGTTTTGCCAAGAAGCGAATCTCCAACCGGAACTTCCAAAAAGGTTTCGGTCTTGGAAGCGCGTACCCCAAGCTCTACCGGCTTTTCAGAAAAAGTGAGTACGTTTACATACTCAGGGCTTATAAAAGTAACCTCGCCAATTTCACCTGATTCAAATAGGATGACCTCGGAAGGCTTGGCGGTGGGCAGACCTTTTACTTTAACAATGGGGTAGGCAACCATTTCAACAAACCCGACTTCGCCGTGCTTTTCCAAATATTCGTTAAATTTTTCTTTATCCAGCCTCATGATTTTTGTTTAAATTCCTGTTTTAACTTCTTAGCAACTGAAAAATCGGCATACTGACCCTTGTAAGAAATAATTGCCCCGCCAACAATTAAAGGGTTTTTCTTGAAATTTACTACCACACCATCCCCCAAATTACGCTGTGCCCAGGCAAAAACAGCCTTTATAAAGCTTTCCGATGGGGTTACGGCAACTGAAAGATCCAATGTGGACATCTTCTCCAACTCTTTTTTTAGACTGTTTAAAACCTCACCCGCCTTCAAACTTGACCTAACACCCCCATTGCCGGCCTCCTCTCGTAAATACTTTACTAAAAGCTCGCCAAACTTTTGAGACTTTTTCTTCACAACCACTTCTGCCCCGTCCCCCAATTTTCCACTTAACTTTAAAATGATCTCGCTCAGGTCTTCATTTAATGCCTGTAAGTTTTCGTGGGTTTTAATATTGTGTATTAAGTTATTTATCGCTGGAGAAAACATTTTTTTGTTTAGCCTCTTCTAATGCCTGCAAAACTAGTTTTTGATGGTCTTCCATGCTTAAAGCCTCACCCAAAACCCGCTTCGAAACATCCTGCAATATGTCATATATTGTCTCGTCAATTTCCTTGATTCTGCGGGCTTTATATGAGTCCAGTTCTTGTTCAACTTTCGCGTATTCGGCCAAAACCTTTGCTTCAACCTTGGAGTGTATATCTACCGTCTCTTCTTTTAATGTTTCTTTAAACTCGTCCACCTCTTGTAACAGCTCTTTTTCAACTTCCTCCGAAGCTTCTTCCAAATTCTCAATACTCTCCTCCTGCTGTTTGGTTAAAGCTGTTTTGTAAGACTCCAGAAGCTGCATGGAAGAAGTCTTTAAAGCTCCCGCCTGAGCTTTCGCCAGCTCCTCAAGTTCCGTGTTTAACAAAGACTTGGATTCGCTGCTTAGCTTTTCGATGGTGGAAATGGAGGTTTGAGCCCTGTGAGTGGCATCCGAAACAATTCCCATGGACTTAGCCCGCGCATCATCTAAAATTCTCGCAGCTTCGTTATAAGCGTCCTGTTTGATTCTGTCGGAACCTGAAATATCCTGCTGTTGTAAAAGCCGTAGCCACTTCGATAAAAACCCGTAAACGGCAATTAAAAGTCCGGCAAATGCCAGAATTAGAACAACCAGAAAAACAAGGATTGCAATGTTAAATAATGTCTCGCTGGGCAGGAAGTTCATAGGTTGATTTTATAACACCAGAATCAGGTAAGCCAGAACCAAACCCGTCATCATGACGACAGTGTTTAGGATCAAATTAAATACGATACTTCGCTGAATAGTCTTATGCGCGAGAGGGTTTCGCCCTAAGGCCTCTACTCCACTCCCGGAAGTTTTGCCAAAAGACGCAAACCCTATTACAAAAGCGCCACCGGTTATTAAAGCTGCCAAGAGGTATCTAAGAGAGGTTAGGGGGGTTAAAAAGGGCGCTTGAAAGCCGGAGCGCAGAAACTCAATGAGGTTAACCCTTACGTTTGATTCAACTGTTGAAAACTTAATGTCCAACTGAACAAGAATATCGTCGATTGTTTCAGGGCTTGCGGCAGAATAATCCTGTAAAGCGATCCCGAGCATTTGCCCGCCAACATCGGCTTTTTGTGCCACTCCGGGAATACCGGAAGAAGTAACAAAGTCGCCCCTTTTTATTTCGCCATTGGTAGTTGAAACCCTAACAAAGGCTTCCCCATCGGAAACCACCAGCACCGAGTTCTCTAAATTCGTATCGTCAATTGTCATGGCGGGCTCGTTTGTAACCACACCAAACATCGCTGAATCAAAAGGTTTGGAAGCCTTTACATATTTACCGTCTATGTAGCTAATAACATCTCCAGGTACTACATCTTGATCCTCAGCAACTACAGAAAGTGCTGTACCGGTTGCTATTCCAAATGAGAAAACCGGATGTGGAAGTAAAAAGGTGTATAAAAAAATCAGACCTGTCGTGATTAAAAAAACACCAAGGTATGTCTTATACGATTGGTTTTTGTTGACAGGGTTTCTTGCGGGCATAACAAG
>Ga0209542_10012780_pt1 | contig 14608 bp, 18 predicted proteins | sample RifCSPhighO2_01_FD_184028 | JGI IMG/M metagenome (GOLD analysis project Ga0209542, IMG submission 184028) | Soil microbial communities from Rifle, Colorado - Rifle CSP2_plank highO2_0.1 (SPAdes) (version 2) | ecosystem: Environmental > Terrestrial > Deep subsurface > Rock core/Sediment ...
AGCGCGACGTAAGAAGAAGTGTGGTGCGGATTGCGGAATGGGCGGCTTTGCAAAATAAACTCGTCGTCTTTCATGGTTCCGGCAATGGAGTGGATTTTTGTGACCTCCAAAGCTTCTTTGCGGGAAAGAGGAGGAAGTATTGAAGCAAAGGCTCTTGCCAGCATAGTTTTGCCGGTTCCGGGAGGCCCGATCATAAGGGCGTTATGCGCTCCTGCCGCGGCGATTTCCAGTCCGCGCTTCGCGGACTCCTGGCCGCGCACGTCGTAAAAATCCAGCAAATTTCCGATTTCTTTAAAATCAAATTTTGTTTTTACAGATTCTTTAATAAGTTTTTTTCCTTCAAGATGCGCCAAAACTTCTTCCAAAGACCCAGCTTCAAAAACTTTAATATCTTCAACAAGCGCCGCCTCCCCGCCGTTGCCTTCCGCCACGAACATTTCCGAAAATCCGGCGTGCCGCGCCGCTTCCGCCAGCGCCAAAATTCCTTTGACCGGGCGCAGCGAGCCGTCAAGAGCGAGCTCGCCAAGAAAAATTTTATTTTTCGGGCTGAATTTTGCTTGCCCCGAAGCGAGCAGATAAGAAAGGGCAATCGCTAAATCAAAAACCGGCCCTTCTTTTTTAACGTCGGCCGGCGCCAAAGATATTACCACCCTTTGATTTTTTTTCTGCGGGCTTCGGGCGCCCAAATTTTTTATCGCGGCGGAAATTCTTTCTTTTGATTCCGAAACTGCTTTGTCAGCCAGTCCCACAATAGCGAAACTGAAAAGTCCCGGAGACAAATCAATTTCCACGTCTATTATTTTTCCCTCAAGCCCAACTACTTCTGCCGAATGAAGCTTGGTTGCCATATTGAAAACAATGTAGCAATTTTGCAAAAAAAGTCAAAAGCGTAGCTTTGGCTACGCTAACTCTACGTGATCTATGCAAATCGGGCAGGTTTTGTCTTTACCGTTGTCCGACGATTCTCTTTCTACTAACTCTCCTTCGCAATTACAGCAAATCTCAACGAATGCGCTATGCACCAGCTCGCAAACCGGACAGTATTTTTCATACATCGCGATTAACCTTCTTCTGTTTTCAGCTTAGCGCCGCCTCTCAAAGAGTCAAGCTCTTCAAGAACCAGAGCTGAAAATTAAGAAAATTCTTTATACACTTTTCCGGCTTTTTTGATGGAGGGCTGTAAAGTTTGCGCGCCCTCGTCCCATGAAGCTGGGCAGACATGGCCGGGATTTTTGCGGACGAAATTGAGCGCTTTTAGCTGGCGCAGAATTTCGGAAGCGTTTCTGCCGATCGCGTCCGCCACGATTTCTACGGAGCGCAAAACACCGTCGGGGTCCACGATAAACACGGCTCGCTGGGCCATGCCGTTGTTTTCATTGTAAATCCCAAGCTCTCTTGAAAATTTTCCGTTGTGATCGGCGGCCAGCTGATATTTTAAGCCCTTAAGAAGCTCCTCCGTTTCGATCCATGCCTTGTGGGTGAAAACCGTGTCCGTGCTCACCCCCACCAGCTCGGCGTTTTCTTTTCTGAACTCTTCATATTTTTTGTTTAAATCCAAAAGTTCGGTCGGGCAGACGAAAGTAAAATCCGCGGGATAGAAAAACAACACTAACCAGACTTCTTCGAAGTCTTTCAAAGTAATTTTACACACTTCATCCTTCAGCGGATTATATGTTTCCAGAGAAAAATGCGGAAATTTTTGGTCTATTTGAGACATATTAAGCGTGTTTAATGCAGGTGAGCGCCGCGGGATTGGCGCGCAACCTTTTTTCATCAATTGACTCGCCGCCGACCGCGCAGAGCCCGTATTTGCCGTTTCTCATGCGCTCCAGCGCTTCATTTATGTCTTTAAGGCGCGATTCCAAATTATATTCCACACTCGCCGCGTTTTCCAGTTCTTCTTCCTGATCAGCCATTTCTTCTTTGGCCGCCGGCATCAAATTAAGATCTGGCGCCTTTACCACCCAATCCTCCGGCGCGTCAGGATTTCTTTGGGCGATTGTGCCCAACGACGCCTCTAGCTTCGTTTTTTCTTCTTCCAACTGTTTTTTAAAATAATCTAAATTTAAAGCCATAACTAAGCGCGAATTGGTAATTCCACGGACACGCTCTGCAATTTTTCTTGCGGCATGGAGCGGGAAATTTTATAAAATTCAACTCCCAAAACTCGGTCTTTTTCGCCGAGGTCAATTAAAGTATTTTTACCGGCTTTTATGGTCTTTTTTATTTTGCCTTTGCCCAAATAGATGTATAAGGCATCGGCCTGTTTGTCGTATTGTATCTTCATAGCCAATATAATGTTATCACAATAATTTTATTTTTGCCAGTTTCTACTTTTGTTATTTCTATTTCGGGATTTTTGATTGTTTCTAAAACTTGTGCCCGCGAAATCCCTCTTTCCCTCATTCTTTTCAGTGCGCGGTCAGTAAAAATAATCATTAAGAGAATTCTATCATAACAATTACAAAAAGAAAAAGCCCTTATTATTGTGGGCTTCTGCGGTCACAAATTTTTACACCCGGGTTCATTTCCTGGTATCGCTTAGTTAAATAGTCAAAAAATTCTATAAATCTGGAGTTTGGGATTAAAAGCCATGTTTCTTTCTCGGGGTTGGGTTCTGTAATACCGACAATTTCGCTTAGTTTTTCACAAAAATCTTCAGTCGGTCCAGATTTTGTAATCGGGAACTTTGCTGCCTCCGTCTTTCCGACTCGCGGAATTAAATCTTTATACACAAAACACGAACCCATATGGACTGCGAGTTTATAACACGGGAATACAACGACGATAGAATTTTCAACTCCATGTGTTTTTTGTTCGTTCTCATCTATGCCAACTTGCTCTAGAGTTTTTATCAGAATCGTGTTTACCGCCTCCTCGGCTTCTAAGTCTATCATTTCTTGCCCTCATATTTTCTATAGTCAAGCTAGCAAATTTATGGTTTTCTGTCAAGGCCTTTGGGTTTCCAAAAACTCTTTGAGTTTAAGCGCGGCTACTCGGCGCATTTTAAGGGATTGGCGTTTTTCGCCGTCCATTTCGGCGAATGTTTGGTTATGTCCGTCGGGCTGGAAAACCGGATCCCAGCCGAAACGCGAGTCGCCGCGGGGAGAAACGATTTGTCCGGCCACGGAGCCCTCAAAATTTCCGGCAGCACGGATTTGATTTCCTCAAATTTATTTTTATTTCCGGTGATAAAATAAAGCGGCATTATCTTGGTGGCAATGTTATAAGCCGTTCAAGAATTGTCGCAAGAGCGGCGCGGGAGGTGGAGATGATGACATATTGTTTGTTGAAAATGGAGTAATCCAAAATAATTTTGCCTCCGCCGTTTTTTAAAACCCGCGCGTCGTTGTTTTTTATGACCTCATCCTGGAAGCTGAATTTTGAAATATTTTTTATATCCTCGGCCTGTAAAAACTGCTTAAAATCCAGCCACATTGTCGGTTCCCATAAAAGCAAAGACGATATGGCTTCTTCAAACTTTTTTACTTTAAATACTATGCCCAAATTCCCGTTGCCGGTTTCATAAACCGCGAGCGCGTTGAATTCAGGAAGCAAATTTTCCGAAAAAGCCGCGGGCGATTTGAAATTTAAAAATTTGATGAAATCTTCCGCGTAGAGAGTTTTGCTTTCTCCGAGCCGCGTTTCAATTTCCGCGGGGAAATAAATTACCGTGTCGGCTCTTCGCGGCTTTTTTAATTCGTCCAGCAACGCCAATAAAAGCGCGCCGGGGTTTATTTCGCGTATCACAAGCATCTGTTCGCTTTCAACAGGAAGAAATTTGCTTATCGGAAGCTGTTTTTCAGCAACTATTTCCGAAGATTTTTGAAAAAATCGAAATACGAAATAGCCTGCTCCTATAATCAAAACAACAACTATTGCCGCCGAGATTAAGGCGTTTCGGGAAAAAACCGGTCTTACTTTCTCCGTCCAGCTTTTTTCGGCGTAGGCTCTGGCCGCCATATCCAAAGGAGAGGCCTTGTGCCCGCGCGCGAAATCTTCAACGTCGGTTTTTAACGTCCTAATTTTCGGAAGCTCGGATTTTTGCTCGTCTGCCATGAAGTTATTTTAACACAAAAAAGCTCCCTATTTAGAGAGCGTTTCAATAAAGTCCAATGCTTTTTCGTGTTGATTTTTTAGCCACGAATCAAATTCCAGTAGAACAGAATTAAGTTCGGAATCAAGTTCGGATATATCCGCATCTGTCAGTGGGCCTCCTGACTCTAATTTTTCTATGATTGGCAGAGTAAGTTTTTTTATTCTTGATATAAAGTCGCGGCCAGTATTATAGAGCTCTGTCTCAAGCGCTTCGGCATCAGATTTTCTATCCGGAGAAACTCCAAAAAGCACTGTTTTCATTTTAAAACCATACCAACCGCCTTCTTTGAAGACTCGCAGCTTTACTTCGTGTCCGGGTTCCCCGTCGCCTCTGATTAAGTTAAAAAAATCTTCCGGATTTTTGAAAGCTTGGCCATTTATTTTAACTATCGCGCCACCTCTCATTACCCCAGCTTTAGCGGCAGGACTATTTTTTAGAGTGCCACCCACAAAAACATTAGCTTCACCAAAGGCCTCAACAGCATTTTCCATTGGCTTTAAAAACAGGTTTATAATAATACCTATCCCTACCCATTTTCTTTTAAGGAGAGATCTTGTGGCATTAACTTCAGATTCCAGGCTTAACAGCAGGTCGGTTGTGTAAAATGTGAGCAACGAAGCTTTCTCTCCGGGAGTATATTGGCGGCTTTGAGTTTGGTCTTGCGCATATATGCTGACGCTGTAGTGCGAGATTATTGAAAATAACGCCACTATCAAAACAGCGCAGAAAACAATGAATTTGCTTTTCATTTAAAGCTCTTTTCTGCGGGTAAGTCTAGCAAACCGCTGTTTTTGTGTCAACTTATCTCCTATGAGGCCTTCCTCCGCCGTGGTCGCCATGATCGCGGCGCATTCTGTGTTCGGCTTGCTTTTTGGCTTCGGCTTCTCCGGATCTTCGTTCCTCGTGTGATTTTAGGGGAAGTTCTTGCACCGCTTTGATTGAAAGATTCACTCTACCTTGGTCATCAATCCCGATGACTTTTACTTTCACCTCGTCTCCGGGAGCAACTACATCTGTGACTTGTTCAACGCGGAAGGGTGCTAATTCAGAAATATGCACGAGCCCTTCTTGCTTTGGGGCGACTTCCACCATCGCGCCGAACGGAAAGATGCGCGTGACTTTGCCGGTGAAAGTTTCGCCGATTTCAAATTCTTTCGTCAGCATCGTGATTTTCTCTTCAGCCGCCTTCAGGCTTTCCTGGCTGGGCGAAGTAATAAAAATGGTTCCATCCTGCTCAATATCAATCTCCGCGCCGGTCTCTGCCACGATTGATTGGATCATTTTGCCGCCTGGGCCGATGACGTCGCGGATTTTATCCGGATTTATGTGCATGGTAAGAATCCTGGGCGCGTAAGGGGAAAGCTCGTCGCGATGTTTAGGAAGTTCTTTTATGACAACATTCAAAATTTGCAGCCTAGCCTCGCGCGCTTGCAAAAAAGCTTCATGTATAATTTTAAGAGGAATCCCGTCCAATTTCACGTCCATCTGCACCGCCGTGATGCCTTCTTTTGTGCCCGCGACTTTAAAATCCATGTCGCCGTGGTGGTCTTCCGGTCCCTGGATGTCGGTTAAAACTTTATAATGGTTTTCATCTTTTAACATTAATCCTATGGCGATTCCCGAAACCGGCGCCTTTATCGGTACGCCCGCATCCATCAGCGCCAACGAGCCGGCGGTTACCGAGCCCATTGAGGAGGAGCCGTTTGATGAAAGCGTTTCCGAAACCACGCGAATTGTGTAAGGAAAAATTTCCGCCGGAGGAATCACGGCCAAAAGCGCTTTTTCTCCCAAAGCTCCGTGGCCGATGTCTCGCCTCGCGGGGCCGCGCATCGGTTTTATCTCACCAACCGAAAAAGGAGGAAAATTATAATGGTGCATAAATCTTTTTTTTGTCCGCACCTCCATTCCTTCAATAAGCTGAACGTCCGAAGGCGCTCCCAGAGTTGCTACGGAAAGAATATGTGTTTCGCCTCTGTAAAAAACTCCTGAACCATGCGTCCGCGGCAGCATTCCTGCTTTAGCAAAAAGCTGGCGCAAGTCTTTTACTCCCCTGCCGTCCGGCCGCTTTTCTTTTTCTATTATATTTTTGTGCACAATATCGTTAATCGCGTCTTCAAAAAGAGAGTCGGCGATATTATGCGGAGTGTCCGCAAAATTTTCTTCGCATTCCTCCATCCATTGTCTTTTTAATTCGTTCATCGCTTCATAGCGGTTGAGCTTTTCTTTTATATAAATTGTCTCTTCCAGTTTGGGGGCGATTTTCTTCTGAAATTCAGCACGCATGTCGGTAGGAGCTTCGGCGAGTTTTATTTCCGTCTTCCCTGCGCCGATTTCCTTTATGATTTTATTTTGAAATTCGCAGAGCTTGTCGTTTTCCGAAACTGCCAACTCCAAAGCTCGCTGCATTTCATCTTCTGAAATTTCTTGAGCGCCGGCTTCAATCATATTTACCCCCACACCAAAAATTTTGGTGTGGGGGTTTACTTTACCTTTCACGCCGCAAATCACTGCGTCTAACTCCGCGCCTTCGCGGTCTTTGTAAATAGGGTTTATGGCGAGTTTTCCATCCACTTTGCCGACTCTCACCGCGCCTATTGGCCCCGCCCAAGGAATGTTGGATGTTCCCAGCGCCAAAGAGGTCGCCAAAATCGCGAGCACGTCCGGGTCGTTGTCTTCGTCAATTGAAAGCGCGAGCACAATCACCTGCGTTTCGTTTCTAGTTTTTTGATTAAATAGCGGACGAATTGAGCGGTCAATTAAGCGCGAAACTAAAATTGCCTCGTCAGACGCTCTGCCCTCACGGCGCATAAAGCGCGAACCCAAAATCATCCCCGCGGCGTAAAATTTTTCCTCGTAGTCCACCGTCAGCGGGAAAAAATCTACCCCCTCGCGCGCAATTTTAGTCTGAACGGCGGTCGCCAAAACAACCGTTCCGCCGTAAGTAACGAGGCATGACCCATTGGCTTGGTGTGCCAAATCGCTAAATTCGGCAGTTAAGGTTCTGCCTCCGACTTCCGCCGTAAATTTTTTTGATTGCATAAAATTGCTTGAGGTGATCTCCGGATTTTAGCCCTTCGACAAGAGGAGCTACCTATCCAAAGACCACCGCGATTATTGATAATGAATAAATCTTAGCTCTTAAGTTAAATTTTGTCGCTATTGACATTAATGCATTAAAGTGCTACCTTTTAAATAGGATTTGAGTCTATTCTAACGGTATCAGCGCAGACCTTAGGGAAAAGCGCCGGGCGTCTCTTGTGACTCCCGGGAACTGACGGCCAACAAGGCCTTTCGATTCCGGCGTTGCCCGAATCGTCAGGATTGCTAGCGCAACCCACCAGCCTGGACAAAAGTTAGATTGAGACTTTATCCTACCAAGGTCGTGCTATGCGCAGCACGACCTTTCATATTTTTGTTTTTCCATAAATAATTTTGTATTGTCCGGAAATCCAGGCCGGTTTTTTTATTTCGCATTTTGCCATATACTCAATTCTTCACGATCGTACGAAAGTGAGTATATGCGATTTTTTGAGTTTTGAGAGATTATTATTTCTTTATTATGTATTTCCCCGGTTCTTCGCCCAAATCAACAAATTCGTCCACCGCCTCTTTTAGCTTGCCGGAAGAAGACCTGCCGAAGGCGATGACTTCAACGCGGCGGCCCTGATTTTTTAAGTATTCAACGAGCGGAATAAAATCGCCGTCGCCGGAGGCGATGACGACCGTGTCCACGATTTCCGCCGTGCGGATAGCGTCTACAGCGAGCCCCACATCCCAATCGGCCTTTTTTGCCCCGCCAAAAAATTCCTGGAGCTCTTTTTCTCTGGTTTCAATGCCGAGCTTTATAAGCGCTTCAAAAAATGGCTTTTCTTCCCCTGTTTTTGTGCTGATGACATATCCGAAAGCGCGGACGAGCTGCCTGCCGCCCACCGCTGTTGAAAGGAGCGCTTTAAAATTCACCCTTCCTCCGAAAAGGCTCCTCGCGGAATGGTAAAGGTTCTGCGCGTCAATGAAGATCGCGACTCTTTGGTGTTTATGTTTGACGTCCGGCATAAAATTATTTGCGGAGCCCTAGCTTTTTAATCAATTTTTCGTAAGACTCTTTATTACGTTTTTGGATATATTCCAAAAACCTTTTTCTTTTGGAAACCATCTTCAAAAGCCCCCTTCTGGAGTGATTGTCTTTGGCGTGCTTTTTAAGGTGTTCCGTAAGCGCGTCTATTTGTTTGGTTAAAAGCGCAACTTGCACTTCGGCAGAGCCAGTATCTTTGTCGTGGACTCTATGCGTCTCTACTATTTTCTTTTTGTCTTTGGATTTAAGCATTGGACTTAATATAGCATCAAACATGATAATATCAAAATATGGAAAGTGTCGCAAAATTAAAGAAGGAGTTTCTGGAATATCTGGAGATAGAAAAAGGGCGGGCGGTGAAGACCGTGGAAAATTACGACAGATATTTAAAGCGATTTTTTGATTTCGCCAAAATAAGCGCCCCTGAAGATATCACGGAGGATATTGTCAGAAAGTACCGGCTCTATTTAAACCGCGCGGATTTGGATAAGCCCACGCAGAATTATTACGTCATCGCCCTCCGGATGTTTTTGAAATATTTGTCTAAAAGGGATGTTAAGTCGCTGGACGCGGAAAAGATTGAATTGGCTAAATTACCCCAAAGAGAACTGGATTTATTGAGCGCTGAAGATTTGGAAAGATTATTAAAAGCGCCGGACGGAAGCTCCGCCAAAGTTTTGCGGGACCGCGCCATTTTAGAAATGTTTTTTTCAACGGGGCTCCGGATTTCCGAGCTTTGCGCTCTTAAAATTGACGATATAAACATAAAAAGAGGCGAGTTTTCCGTCCGCGGAAAGGGCGGTAAAATCCGTGTTGTGTTTTTGTCGGAGAGGGCAAAGGGCGCGATTTCAAATTATTTAGAAAAAAGAGGAAGCGTGGATAATGATAAATTATTTCCGATGACTCCACGCTCAATCCAGCGGATGATAAAAAAATACGCGATTAGGGCTGGAATTGCCAAAAAAGTGACCCCGCATGTCTTGCGCCACGCCTTCGCCACTGATTTATTACAAAATGGCGCCGACCTCCGCTCCGTGCAGGCGATGCTTGGACACGCCAACATTTCAACCACTCAAATTTACACGCATTTTACCGATAAGCAATTAAAAGAAGTCCATAAGGCGTTTCATGGGAGGAGGAGACCGCGTTAGACCTCACCCCCTTCCCCCTCTCCTTCGTAAGGAGAGGGGTTCATAGTATAAACGTAGTCAAATGACCAAAATTTTTAACAGAAGGTCGCAAATCACTAAACGGAAATTGCTTCGCAGAAATACACCACTCTCGGAGCGTGTTTTGTGGCAAGCACTAAGAAACAGAAAAGCGGGCGGCCAAAAATTTAAGCGGCAATTCAGTATTGGAAGATATGTTGTGGATTTTTATTGCTCCGCGTTGCGATTAGCTATAGAAATTGACGGCGGTTATCACAATGAAAGGTCCGTGAAGGAGTACGATTTAGAAAGACATAGATTTGTTGAGTCTTTAGGGCTACATTGCTTGCATTTTAAAAACAAAGATATAGAAGAAAATGTCAGCGGTGTTATTGATACAATAAACTCATTTTCCCTCTCCTTACGAAGGAGAGGGCGCGCGTAGCGCGGGGTGAGGTGAAAAAAAACAACCCCGTCACATGATAGCGCCGGGGCGGGGGAATTGCTCCCCCTTTGAGGATTTTTGAGAAAGCCGGGACGGCCCTCTCGGCGGGAGATGCCTGGCAGGTTAGGCATAGCAACTGGTGGTGTATCTCTTGGGCGATGGCGGTTCTGGGTCTGTGCTTGCTAGATCCGGCAAGTACACAAACCGGATCATCGCCAGTTGAAACTTGCAGAAAGTTTCCGGATTTTTTTGCGCCAGGTGCGATAGCCGTGGATATCGGATGTGATTCGCCCAACGATCCCACGGATCTGGGCGCTTCATATCCACCCTGATATCCAGGGTGTCCACTATCCACGCCTTACACAGCGTCTCGGATGTTTTGGTCCTGGGTAACCCCAAAACCATAACCATCCTCAACACCGCTGTTTCGACGAACTCCCATGCTTCTTTATCGCTTTTCAGCGAGTAGGCGCGGTCGATGACCGCGTCAAAGACCGACAGCTCGTTGCTATTATCGCCGATGTATGCCCGGCCATTTTTCACTCCATGCCCCGGAATGAACTCTCCGTGCCGCAAGGAGCTTTTCAGCCCCGGATCTGTCAGCGGCGCCTCTTCATTCTGCACAGCCAACTCAAACTCCTGAAAGTCAATTATCTCTCTCATATATCTATCCTCCTTATTATTGGTTGTTCTCCCTTGTCTATTTCAAAAAATTTTGCTTCTCCCGTAAGGGCCGCGGAAAGCCCGATTTGTGAGTGCTATGTCTTTTTTAAATTATGACTTTTAATGCACTTCGGGTCCGCCAGTCGGCGGATAAATCCGCAGTCCTTATAGAAGAAGCAATTTACTCTATCTGCCCCTATTATACTCCTTTTAATGGCACTTGTCAAGTGCCTTTGACATATGCTAAAATAGGCTTAAATGCCCTCGTGGTGAAACGGATATCACGCATGGCTTCGGACCATGTGTTCCAGGTTCAAATCCTGGCGAGGGCGTAAATAAAAAAGCCCGGGCGCGATCTGGAATTACCAGAAGCGCACAGGGCTGTCTGCTTTTCACTTCTTGTTTTTAATCATGCGCTCGATGCTTTTTCGCAGATTATAGTCGTTGCGCACATGCGCTATGGTCCCATAGGCTGTGCGAATTTTTTTGGTGTACGCCGTCCAGAGGCCGTAACCGTTGTTGATGACATAGCCGGGAACATGACGCTCGCATGAAAGGCGAAGGATGATTGACTTCGCGACTGCCAGATAACGTTCAAATAGAGCGAACTCCAGCTTGCTTGTCATATCCGACTTGGAAAGCTCCTCATCGAGCGCTTTGCCGAGTTCGCTGACAACATCAAGGAAGCCGTAGAGGAACGCCTGGACATTTCCTTTGAAGTCTTTCCAGTGCGTGAGTTTAGGCACAGCATCTGTTTTGGCGATTATAACTTGCCATATACGGCCGAAGAGTTCTGCCTCCATCTGTTCTTGCCAGATAGTTCGACTAAAACGGTTGCCGGTTTCGGCCAATTCACCGCTCACGGACGCATGCTGAAAACTTTCTGTGAGTTCCAGCATAGAGCGGTTAATGTATGACATTTCTTCTTCGTCGCCATGTTGAGCGGCTTCAATGTAGGCTTTGCTAAGGTCGCTTAGCGCATTTTGACTCGCATATCCTAGGCGGCCTTGATTGCGCCGTAACTCATCAAGATGTTCGCTTAGGCCCGAAAAGGCCGCATCCATCTGCTCATACATGCCAAAGTCCTTCAGTGGATCTGGCTTGTTGAACCTAGGCCAGTAAATTTCGCGAAGAACTTCGTCAACTTTCTTACTGCTTTCTTCCATATACCTTTTCCCCCTCTTTTTACATTATACACGTTGGGATATATTTGTCAAGGGATAGGTTTTGCGCTATGCTTAATTAGTCATGAATTTTACTATTCCAAAAGAAGTGAGGGCGGCGGTCGCGATTTTGGAGAGCGCGGGGTTTGAGGCGTATCTTGTAGGTGGATGCGTGAGGGATTTGCTTTTAGGCAGGACTCCGCAAGATTGGGATGTCACTACCAGCGCCCGGCCTGAAAAAATACAGGAACTTTTCCCGAAAAGTTTTTATGAAAATAAATTCGGGACGGTGAGCGTCGTTACCGGCTCGGAAGACCCGAAATTGCGTGCCATAGAAATCACGCCATACCGCCTGGAAGGAAAATATTCTGATAAAAGGCATCCCGACGAAATAAAATTCGCGGATAATCTGGAAGATGATTTGAAGCGGAGGGATTTTACGGTAAATGCGATGGCGCTGAAGTTGGACATTGGAGGTGGAAAGTTGGAAGATCCCTTCTCCGGCCAAAAAGACTTGGAAGCAAAACTTATCCGTGCGGTCGGCGATCCGAAAGAGCGTTTTGAAGAAGACGCGCTTCGCATTATGCGCGCGATGAGAATCGCGGCAGATTTGGATTTTCGAATTGAAAAAAATACCCTTTCGGCGCTTAAAGAAAAAGCGGGGCTTCTTAAAATGATTGCCAAAGAAAGGATAAGAGACGAATTTTCAAAAATTTTAATGGCAAGGGAGCCTTCAAAGGGTCTGGAGACTCTTCGGGAGCTCGGTATTTTAAAACTTTTTTTACCGGAAATAGAAGAAGGCTGGGGCGTGGGGCAGAACAAGCACCATATTTATACTGTTTGGGAACACAACTCGCGCGCGCTTGACTGCGCCGCCAAGGAAAAATGGCCTTTGGTTGTCCGGATGTCCGCGCTTTTTCACGATATCGGAAAGCCCAGGGCAAAAAGAGGCGACGGGCCTGACTCCACTTTTTACAACCACGAAGTGATCGGGGAGAAAATGTCGTTTCAAATTCTCTCACGGCTCAAATTTTCCAAAGAATTTACCGAGAAAGTTGCCAAGCTCGTCCGCTTCCATCTTTTTTACTACAACGTGGACGAGGTTTCGGAGTCATCCGTGAGGCGCTTGATTTCCCGCGTCGGACCGGAAGATATGGAAGATTTAATCCGCGTCCGCATCTGTGACCGCATCGGCTCGGGCGTGCCAAAAGCGGAGCCGTATAAACTCCGCCACTTCAGATTTTTGGTTGAAAAATTGCAGAGGGACCCTGTTTCGGTCAAAATGCTGAAAATTGATGGCGACCGGATTAAGGAACTCACCGGACTTCCGCAAAGCATTAAAGTCGGCTTGATTATCCACGCTCTGATGGATGAAGTTTTGGACGACCCAGAAAAAAACATGCCGGAATATTTGGAAAAAAGAATGACGGAGCTAAACGCTTTGCCGGAAGGCGAGCTTAAAAAGCTCGCCGAAGCCGGCAAATCCAAAAAACTCGGCTTGGAAGAAGAGGAAGTAGCAAAAATCAAGAAAAAACATTATGTTAAATAATTTATGAAAGAATCAAGCGTAAACAGAATACTTGGCGGGTCGCCGGAGGAGAACGAAGACCTCGGAGAGCGTTTTAAAAAAGCCTTTCAATATTTTGGCGAGGGTAAAATTTATTTGTCTGAACGCAATAAAACTCCGGATGAGACGGCCATTATTAATTTGGCCAACCAGGAAACCAACAATGTTATTGAGCGTTTCGGCGTTCCGCCGATGGATGTTCCGCTCGGCAATATCCATGTTTTCAGCAAAAAAGAATACGCTGATTTCACAAGCGAGGTGGCGGAAGATACCGATCCAAGCCAGACTGACGCCATTTTCAGCACAGGAACCCAGATAATCGCGATGGAAGATCAAGGAGAAAACTTGGTGGAATTCACGAAACGCGTTTTGCATGAAATGTATCACCTCAAATCTTATCAGTCGGTTGATTTTGCGCGGAAATCCGAAAAGAGGCATAAAATGAGAAGGATGGGCATGGCCATAGCTTTGCGCGGCGATTCAGCAGACCGCATTGTCTTCGCGTTTAAAAATCTTAACGAAGCGCTTACCGAAAGCCTGTCTATGCTGTCTTTGGCCGGAATGATGACGCGCGGCGACTTGCCCGGTGCTTTGTCAAAACAACTGGAGCAGGGTCATGGCAAATTCTCGTATGTTAAGGAAATGGATAAAATGTCTCAACTCATTGAGCTGATTTACGATAAAAATAAAGAAAAGTTTGGAAACAAATGGGAGGTTTATAAAGTATTTTTCAAAGCGGCTTTTTCTGGTAAACTTTTAGAGGCGGCGCGTTTGATTGAGAAAACTTTCGGTAAAGGAAGCTTTCGCAAGCTTGGGGAGGAATTACAAAAATAAAAAATATAAATAACGGGGTGTAGTATACCGGCAGTACGCACGCTTCGGGTGCGTGAAGACTGGGTTCAATTCCCAGCACCCCGACCAAAAATAAAAAGCGCGAAGATTGTCTTCACGCCGCCGCCGAATTTCGTATTTCGCTTTGCGAAATGCGCCGCCAAAAAATTTGTTTGATTAAATTCATTTTATTTGGTAGTATAACAATAAGAGTAATAACCTTATATACTACAATACTACCAAAACTTTATTTATATGACAAGTGGAAAAACAATCAGCGAAAATATCAAGAAAGCACGGGCTAAACTTGGCTTAACGCAAGACGATTTAGCCAAGAAGGCGGATATTAAATATACGACGCTTATGAAAGTCGAAAGTGGCACCGTTAATAAGCCGAGCGTCCAAACTATGGCTAAAATTGCCAAAGCTCTTGGCGTTTCAATAGAGGATTTAATAAAATAGGTATGAACAACACAGAATTTATTTCTATTGGGGAAAGCAAAGGTTATTTTTCAATAAAAGATAGCCACATTACTTACTCTGCCAATAAGAAAAATTACAATTTCAACGACCCAGAGGAAAAAATAAGGGCTAATGTTTATGCCGAACTTATAGAAAAA
>Ga0209542_10012781_pt1 | contig 14608 bp, 16 predicted proteins | sample RifCSPhighO2_01_FD_184028 | JGI IMG/M metagenome (GOLD analysis project Ga0209542, IMG submission 184028) | Soil microbial communities from Rifle, Colorado - Rifle CSP2_plank highO2_0.1 (SPAdes) (version 2) | ecosystem: Environmental > Terrestrial > Deep subsurface > Rock core/Sediment ...
CTCCTTTTCAGACAAAAGAAAACCGCCCGGCGCACGAATGCACAGGGCGGGTGTAGTTTGATTTGAAAGGAGTTTTACTTTGGTTCGGGGTTATTTCTGAATCCGTACCAAGAGTGTGCTTCTTGCTCTCTCAAAATGCCGAGTAGCCAGAGGATTGCGATTATGACTTCACCCGGAGAGGCACGACCCATCGGATCCATCTCTTTCCACGCGTCGTATTTCTTCTTTTCCTCATCCGTCGCGTAAGCAGAGCACTGGAACATCACGATCTTGGCCTCGGGGTGTCGATTCCTGCACAAACTTTCAATGTCTTGCGACGATTTCCAGCTATGCTTGTCAACGATGAGGATGTCGAAGGGATCAGTTGCCATGACACGTTCGATGCCCTTTTCGTTTGGCATCACCTCCAAACTAATCCCGAATCTGGAGAGTCTTTGCAGTACTTCAGGACCCACATGTTCCGAGCGCAAGTCGTTGAAGTCGTACTGGGCGTGAGCGACGATTTTTATCGGTTTCATCGTGTTCCTTTCAGTTCGCGGTTATCGTTTATTTAGGAACCCGAGTAGCCCACTATTTTGAGTGTAGCGATGCTCTCCGATTTGCCCTTTGGACAGAGCAACTCCGAGTTGCTCTGCGAGCTCGTTGGGTAAGTTAGGAAATTTCGGACCGTGCCAGTAAACACAATCCGGGTAGATCATCACCTCCGAGCAGGAACTCGCAACTGCGAGCCCACGCTGGTTGTCGGTTGGATCTCCGTTGATTCCTCCTGACGCTGGGTAATCAACGTACGCACACAGGTTCACTGTTGAGTAACTGTTGATTTCTTCTTTATTCTCGGCACCAGCGATCTTTTGAACTCGGAGAGTCCAAACCAGTACACCTCTTTCACCAATCGCTTTGGCAACTATGTCGTCAACCAATTGAGCGAGGTTTGTCCACTGTGAGAGGATTGCCTTCATTGTCTCGGCGGGAACCGAAGTGGAACTACTGACATTGAGTACGGTATTTTTCATTTTTTCTGCCTTTCAGTTTTGCTCATCACTTTCCAGTGTGAGCGTTGCTTTGAGGTGTTGCTTCAGGATCTCGGGCCGCAGGTCATGCGTCTTCAAGAACCTAATCGCACTTTGTGGCCACATTGGGTAGTAATCTCTGACAGTGATTGCAAGCCATCGGGCTGCTTTCGCTTTTCTGCGCGAGCCAGTCTTTTGCAAGACTAGTTCATACGCAGCAGAGGGACTACTTGCTGTTGCCGCAAGGTTCAGCAGCTCTGGAACCATCCAGACCGCTTTGGAGCGTGCCAAGAGGTCAACGAACTCGTCAACTTGCTTCGCAGTAGATACGACGATTTTGTCGTCCATAAAGTTACTCCTTTCCTTTTCAAGGTGCTTTCCGACATGGATCCGCTAGCATACGCTAGGTTCTCCAAGTCCAATAATATGCTACCACGAAATGTACCTGTATGTCAAGCACTAAATTTTAGGCTTATTTTAAGGTTTATTTAGCTGTTTCGCTTTTGTTATCTAACTTCCCAAACTTTCATTAACATTTTGCAAATAAAACCTCAATATACCCTCTAAATTATAGCTTTCTAGTTTATTTGTTTTTGTCTGGTGCAAATAAACTTTTCTCATCAGTAGCTGGTAGCCTATAAACTGTGTTCCGTTTCGCTCCTTCTCTCGGAATAATTTTTGTCAACAAACCCTGCTTTGTCCATCTCGTAAATAGTCGAGATACAACTGAGGTATCTGGTATTTTTAAAATCTCCCGCGCAGTCCGATTGTTAATATATTTATTCTGACTTAAATAATGAGAAATTTTATCCCATTCTGTCGGGGCTTTTTCATTAAAGAAAACTACTCTTAAAGAATCCTGCAAATGAGGATAGGTTAAAAATATTGGCGGATAGAGATTTGCTTCAGTCATTGTCTGACGCATTGCTCTCACTCCCTCATTTTGATCAAGATTTGGCGGATCGGGAAACTCGCGTAAATGTTTAACTATCAAATCATTCCGGTATCCATGCGATCTGACGATTCCAATGTTTGAAGGCGTGATGTTGAAAGGCAAAAGGCCCGGACTTTCAATTTCGACACGATCCTCGAAAATTCTGATCTCGATATCTTTCTTGGTGTGATAATCTCTGTGAATTACAGCGTTTGTGATGGCTTCTTTTATTGCCCGTTCGGGGATTTGATACTGGGTAACAAAGCCAGATGGAATTCTTATACCACTTCGTAGCAGTGTAAGCACATATTCGTGGCCATCTTTTATCAGTTTTGTTACTGGCCCACTTATTGTTTGCGGAGTGCCGATAAGGTTGAGTGTCTCTTTAATCGTCTCTAAATTACCTTCGTACTGAAAAACCCTGATTGTACATTTTGTATCCATAAGATCATTCGGATACTCGGTAAAAAGCAAAACTGCGGCGCGAGTTGGTAGTAAATTTCCAGTCTTATCTTTTCTCGCTAAACCAGTCTTTTCTAAAATTGCCGTGACGGAATCTTCCTCAATTCCCCGTTTCTTCCTCCACGCTTCAAAATAATTTGTCTTGAGCAAACCTATATCAACATTGACTAATTCTGAATCTGCTCGCTCAAAACCTTTGACGTATGCAAAGTGAACGATTTCTTGCGGGGATAATCTTTTATTACCCCTCTCTTGTCTGATATATACATGATTTTCAATTGAACGAAAACTGTCTACGACTTTCGGGATAACGAACCACCCGATCCTCACTTTTTTATCAGGAACTTCTATCAATTCCGGTGGCCAAATTGAGGAAATTGGAGGAGAAATTTTTTTAACATTTCGGCCAAGCTCGTCATACAAATCAATATTTTCTTCAATTCCAAAAATTCTATCTTCGCCTCTGGCCGTAGTTTTTTGTGGATCATCAATACCAAGAACAATAATACCTCCGTCGGTATTTGCCATAGCAACGATTGATTGCAAAACCTTATCAAGAGATTCATTACGACTTCCAAGACGTTTGAATTCAAGCGTCCTTGATTCAAAAGGTATTGAAAGTATTTGTTTTATAAATTCTTCTTTTGACATAACTATTTAAGCAATTCATTTACTGAAACCTCCAACGCTTGGGCAATTTTTTCAATCGTGGATAGTGTTGGGTTTCGTTTTCCGCTTTCCACATTGCTGATGTACGCTCGATCAAGTCCTAATTTTCGGCAAATGTCGCCTTGCGACATTTGCTTAGCAAGCCGAATCCTTTTCATATTCTGCGCTAATTTCTTTGCCGAATTACTCATATCAATATGCACAGTTTATCATTCATTGTATTGTTTATCACTAATGTTATATAATACAATATAGAAGCCCCGCCTCTCGCCCCATCGCCCATTCAATTGCAAAAAAATCCCGCGCAAAACAAATCAAGCATGGAGAGCGATGAGGGCGAGGTCGTGAACGCCGAGGCTTTGCGAGGCGTTGGCGGAATGATTGGAGTTCCCACAGAATCGGAGCGTAAGATTAGGTTTAGAGTTATCACGCACGCGGGGCGTGCGAATTATTCCTGTTTCTGTCCGAAATGGGTTCGCGCAAAGTTAATTAAAGAGCACAAAACAAAAACAAAGCCTTCGGGCTGTTTTTGTTTTGTGCTGTAATCATACACTTTGCTCGACCGACCGAGCAGAGATGAAACAGCTTGCAGAAAATATTATTGCGGCACAGACAAAAGAAATAAATAAGATGCGCGAATGGTATCACACATGGTACGGGAACTAGTCGTCATGTGTTTGAGTCAAGTTTCATGATACCACCAAAAATTATTCCCGGCGTGAATATATCTTGACTGCGTCGACCAGATCGATTACATTTGTCATCCGGTTGCCGGGGAACAAGAGCCCCTCGCCGACCGAATCGGGAAAGTGTGGAAAACCCGATCAATAAGGAGTAAAACGGGGATCTCTGGTCTTCAGCCAGAACCCCGTTTTTTTCATTCCCGTATTATCTCCGTCTTTACATCAACGCGAAGTGCTTATTTTCTCGAACCCAGTGGGAAGCGAATTAAAACTATACGAGCGAGTAGTTCTGCCTACCGGCAGGAAAAACGCCGGGTGCCCAGGAGTTGCAATTAGGGCGGCGTTTTTATGTAGCGAGTGAATATATAGTTTTATGAGTTGGAACAGATTCGAGAAAATAAGCATGAGCACCCTTTACTTTATAAATAAAAATTTATACACTATTCCCCATGCGGGAAAACCCAGGAATTTTTTTAACACTCGTGATCATTGTGGCAGTCTTCGCCGGAGTCTTCGTATACCCAAAGCTTTTGGGAGCAAATTGGCTCCCGTGGAAACTCGGTCTTGATCTCGTGGGCGGAAGCCACCTTGTGTATAACATTGATTTATCTCAAGTTGGCGACGGCGAAAAAGACTCCGTGACAAACGGCATTCGCGATGTTATCGAACGGCGAGTGAATCTCTTCGGCGTAAGCGAGCCCCAAGTGTTTACCGCTAAGGCAGGCGCCGACGCCCAGCTTGTCGTCGAACTTGCGGGAATAAAAAACATCACTGAAGCGATCAAGTTGATTGGCGAAACGCCGCTCCTCGACTTCCGAGAAATCGAACAAAACGGCTCTTCGAGCAATTTCATTCCAACTAATCTTACGGGCAGGTTTGTTTCCGGCGCCCAATTGACGTTCGACCAAACCACCGGCGCCGCACAAGTGGCGATTTCTTTCAATGACGAAGGCGCAAAAATCTTTGAGCTTATGACTGAACAGAATGTCGGCAAGCCAATCGCAATTTTCCTAGACAACACGCTCATAGAAGCGCCGACTGTTCAGCAAAAAATTTCCGGCGGGCAGGCCGTGATCACGGGAGGCTTCTCGATTGCCGAAGCTCGGCAACTAGTCGAACGATTCAATGCCGGAGCGCTCCCCGCGCCAATCAACCTCATCAACCAGCAGACGATAAGCCCGACACTTGGCGCGGATTCTATGCGCAAAGTAATCACTGCAGGCGCGGTCGGCACGCTTCTCGTTATGATTTTTATGGTTATTTATTATGGCATTTTCGGCTTCTTCGCCTCTCTTGCTCTCCTTATATACATCGCGGTAACGCTGGGCTTGTTCAAACTCATTCCAATCACCATGACTCTAGCAGGACTCGCAGGATTCGTACTTACCATAGGCATGGCCGTGGACGCAAATGTTTTAATTTTCGAACGCATCAAGGAAGAGTTGAAACGCGGACTCTCGAAGGTTGGCGCGGTTGAAGAAGGTTTCCGTCGGGCGTGGCCATCAATCCGCGATTCCAATATTTCCACCATAATAACCGCCGCGATTTTGTATCTCTTCACTTCAAGTTTTGTTAAAGGGTTTGCGCTTACGCTTCTTATCGGCGTGCTAGTAAGCTTATTCAGCGCGATCACAACCACTCGGCTATTTTTGCGAATATTTGCGAAATCAACGTCAAAAACCCTAAACCCTAAACCCTAAACCCTAAACCCTATTTCCATGTTGAACATCGTAGGCAAAAAAAATATATATTTCACGATTTCGGGAGTGGCTGTCGGAGCGGCAATCGTTGCTATCGCGATTTTCGGCTTTAAAGAAGCGGTTGATTTCAGCGGTGGAACGCTTTGGCAATTCAAAATGAATCCCCCCACCTTCCCGCAGAGTATTGTACCAAGCGGGAAGGATTTGAAACCGCCTTTCATCCCCGCGGCACAGCCACGAGGTATTCGGGAAGGTGGGGGGATGAATTCAGGAGAGACGGCGATCTCGAATGTGAAGGAGATTTTTCAGACGAACTTCGCCCATGAAGAAGTAAACGTGAACTATGACGCGCAAAACGACATTTTTCTTGTTCGACTCAAAGAAATAGGCGAGGAAGACCATCAAAAATTCCTTCAAGTATTATCGACATCTTTTGAAGGTTTTGAGGAGTTGAGTTTCCAATCCATCGGTCCGTCAATCGGGTCCGACCTGCGAAGGAAAGCAATTATCGCGATGATACTCGCCCTCATTGGAATTTCTTTCTATATTGCATACGCATTTAGAAAGGCGTCGAAACCGATAAGCTCGTGGAAGTATGGAATAGTCACACTGCTCACGCTCTTTCATGACATCGCGATACCCGCAGGACTTCTCGCCCTCCTAGGACATTTTTCAAATGTCGAGATAGATGGGAATTTTGTCGTCGCGCTTCTAGTCGTCGTGGGCTTTTCTGTGCATGACACGATCGTGGTTTTCGACAGGATTAGGGAAAATCTCGTTCTCTACAGGGCCAAAAAGAAGTTTTCGGAAATCATAAACGAAAGCGTGAACCAGACGCTCGCCAGATCGGTAAACACATCTCTTACGCTACTCCTAGTGCTTATCAGCCTCTATTTTGTGGGACCGGCAAACCTCCATTACTTCATCTTGACGCTAATTGTAGGAGTGACGACAGGTATCTATTCATCAATTTTTATCGCTAGCCCCGGACTACTTGTTGCAAGCGGAAAAAGTATAAAAACTTGATTAAAGCTTGCAAATATTGGGTTTTTCCGACTTTTCCACAGGCCTAGTTGACGAATTAGCTTAAGATATTATATAATAAAAACCATAAAAATATGGTTAACGCTCAAAAAACAACCAATTCGTTGCTCGCAAATCTTTCACCTCGGCAAAAGCAGGTTATTGAGTCGCGCTTCGGACTGGGTAAAGGCGGGAAGATCGAAACTCTTGCGGCTATCGGAAGTAAAATAGACATAACCCGAGAACGCGTCAGGCAGATTGAAAAGTCTGCGTTGGTTGAAATTAAAGAACACATATCAAAAAATGGCGACGCGACCGAAATCTTGAACCGTCTTATTAAGTATCTCAAAAACTGCGGCGGAGTTGCCCGTAAAGATACGCTGATTTCATACGCGAAAGAGTTCGTCGATGGAGCAGACGAAAACCATATCGGGCTTCTCATCGAGGCGTCTAGCGCTTTTTCATCGCATCAGGAGGATAAAGACTTCAAAGATTTCTATTATGCGGACAAAGGATCGCTCCAAACTGCTCGGGAGTTCATAAATGACTGGACGCTCGCTCTAAAAAACAAGAAATCGGACGCTTTGAGCGGCATGTATAAAAAACACCTGGAAAACTTCGTAAAAGAAAATGGCATAACAAAAAACGCCGCGGAGCATATATTGAGTATCACGAAAAAAATTCGCTCAAATCCGTTCGGAGATGTTGGATTAAGTGATTGGCCGGAAATAAATCCGAAAACAACCCGCGATCGCATCTATCTAGTGTTAAGGAAAAAAGCTAAGCCTCTCCACTTTGAGGAAATAACTAAAGCTATCAATGAGACGAAGTTAAGCGCCCAGCTTGCACTCGCCCCGACGGTACACAACGAACTTATTAAAGACCAGCGGTTCGTTCTGGTCGGACGAGGAATGTACGGCTTGAGCGAACACGGATACGAACCCGGTATCGCGAGAGACGTGATCCATAAGATACTAAAGACCCGTGGGCCTCTTTCGCCCGAAGAAATAATTTCGGAAGTCAGCAAGCAGCGCTTCTTTAAGCCGAACACCGTAGTTATCAACCTCCAAAATAAGAATTTTTTCGAGCGGCTTCCTAACGGAAGTTTTAAAGTCAGGGAAGCATAGAACAACAGCCGTCGCAGTAGGTGGTAACAATGGCAAAAAACAAAGGAGAATCTAACCTATGTCTCTTTTGGGCCATACAAGAGAAAAACCGCTGAACGAAAAAGGCCACCGATACGATTTCCTAATGATATAGAGAGTGCGGTATAATATATTCATAATAGAAAAAATCGCGATGGATTTTATCCAATTCATAAATAGTTCGGGGGATTTGCTTCTGCTTGCCGGATTAGGCATAGCATTCGGCATTCTCTTTCCGGTGGCACAATTAACGTGGCTGTTTTGGAAACAAGAAAAATTTAAGGAAGAAATCCCGTTTGTCCTCCTTGAGTTGAGTATGCCTCGGGAAATTCGGAAAAGCCCGAGAGGAATGGAGCAGGTTCTCTCCGCAATTCACGCCCTACGTAACATCGCAGGAGATTTTAGCGAAATATGGATCGATGGGGAGGTCACGCGCTGGTATTCCTTTGAAATCGTTAGTTTTGGAGGAGAAATCCATTTCTATATGTATGTTTACAAAAAGCAGAGGGATATAGTCGAAGCGGCGCTTTATTCATACTACTCTGACATAGAAATAACCGAGGTGGAAGATTACACGAAACGCTTCCCAAAAAACGTTGGAGAACTGTACCAGCGCGGTTATGATATGTGGGGAAGCGAGCTCAAACTTGATAAAGAAGATGCCTACCCAATCAAAAGCTACGTTGATTTCGAGGCAGTGGCGGAAGAAGAACAATTTGACCCGATATCGCTATGCCTCGAGGTACTATCGAAAATAAAAAAAGAGGAGATCATCGCAATTCAAATACTTGCCGAACCCGAATCGCCAAAATGGAAGGATGAGTACAAAGATTTACTTGAAAACCTGCGCGTAAAACAGGACCCCAAAAAGGTGCCGCATGGCGCAAGATACAAAAGGAAAATACAATTCGAGGGAATTCTCCCCCACTTCCCGATTGAAAAAGGGGAGGAAGGCGCTAATAAATACGAAGATTCCGTGTTCTCAAAGTCCCTTCTCCGCACCCCCGGAGAAACTGACGTGCTTAAAGCAATAGAGGAAAATCTCGCTAAGCCGGCGTTTAAGACGATAATACGCTTCATCTATCTTTCCCCGAAAGAATTATTCTACGACACGTTCCCGCGGCGCGGAATTATGGGCATCTTCAATCAATACTCGTCTCTCGATTTGAATTCATTCGTCCGCAACGAACCGGTAAGCACCCGAACAAGGGTCTGGTACTGGCCGCACATCGCCCCGGCCACCCGAAACGAATATAAAAAACAACGCCTGCTCTTCAATTATCGGAAAAGGGAAATTCCGCCACATTCATTTGTAGGGAGAATCCTTACAAGCCATTGGCTTAACTGGAACTTTCATTCAAAGCAGTTTATTCTTACAAACCGATCGCTTGCAACCATTTTCCATCCGCCGACATTCATCGTGCTCACCGCTCCGCACATACGGAGGGTCGAAAGCAGGAAGATGAGTCCGCCCTCCGGACTTCCCATTTACGGCAGTGAGGAAGACATCGAAAAATTTAAGTAATCGCCCGCGTGCCTCCCTATGAACAACTTTTTTGAAGTCATAAATTTGCAGATTATCGGGCCGTTTGTAACAACTTTGATATTAATTCTCGCTATTTTGAACATAACGGTCTTGGGCGTTATTATTTTCTCTCTCAAAAAATCAATGCACTATCGGCCAGATTTTGACCTCGGAATCAAAAAAGCGAGGCGCCTCCTCTCCCTTCGAGAAAAAATGGTTCTAGAGCGGTGGAATAACGCGGTGGCAAAGCTCGCAATCAACTCACCCGAAGCCGCAAAACTTGCAATCATCGAAGCGGACAACTTGGTAAATGACGTGCTTAAAGAGCTTGGATTCCAAGGGGAACACCTTGCGGAAAGATTATCAAATCTTGATCTTGAAGATTTGGAACACGACGAAGAAGTATTTGCCGCTAATCGCTTGCGGAGAGAACTTACGAGTACCCCGGGATTTGTGGTAAACGTCGAAGACGGCAAAAAAGCGATTGCCGCCTACGAAGCATTCCTTAAAGAGCTCGGCCTTTTGGGAGAACCACCCGGCCATACAAGTGTTTAATGCAAAATGTAAATATCAAAATGACATTTCTGAATGTCATCCCCGCGAAAGCGGGGATCCAGGTTTTCCATTCTGGATTCCCGATCACGTCGGGAATGACGGATTTTTCATTTTTCACTTTTGATTTTTAATTTTACTACCATGCCCAAAGCAGGAAAAATACAAATCATCAAATATGCGCCGCCGCCGCCGGAATTGCCGATTTACGGACAAGTCGATCCTATCGAGGTTTCGTTTATCGGCAGAACCAACTACGTCGCTTCGCTCGAGGAAAAGAAATTCATTTTCGGCATTAAACGCAGGGATCGGCGACGTCATCTTTACATGGTCGGCAAAAGCGGCGTGGGCAAATCAAAGTTACTTGAGCTTTTACTTCGTCAGGACATCGCGCACGGCCACGGAGTGTGCCTTATGGATCCCCACGGCGATGTAATCGAAGCGATACTCGATTTTATTCCCGAAAATCGAATCGAGGATGTCGTGATCATTGATCCGACCGATATGCAGTATCCAACTTCATTCAATCCGCTCCAAAACATAGACCCGGGATTCAAGCATCAGCTCGCGCAAGGACTTATCGAAGTTATGGAAAAACAATTCGGCGCGAACTGGACTCCGCGGCTTGAGCATGTGTTCCGTTTTACTGTCTTGGCGCTTCTCGATTACCCGCACGCCACGATGCGCGGCATGATCTCCATGCTCACAGACCGCAACTACCGGCAGAAAGTAGTTGAATACATCGAGGACGATATGGTAAAGCGCTTCTGGGCAATCGAATTTGCAGACTGGTCAGAAAAATTTGATACAGACGCCATCATTCCACTTGTGAATAAACTTGGTCAATTCCTTTCCGATCCACTTTTGCGCAATATTTTTGGTCAAAAAGAAAACAAGATTAATCTCGAGGAGGTGATGAATACTCAAAAAATTCTTTTGATAAATCTTTCAAAGGGACGGCTTGGCGAAGAAAATTCTAGTTTCTTGGGTGCCATGCTTATCACAAAGCTTAAGCAAGCAGGAATGGCACGTGCATCAATGCCCGAAAAAGATCGCGTGGATTTTTACTTGTATGTGGACGAGTTCCATAACCTTGTCACGGAGACATTTGAAAATATCCTTTCTGAAGCTCGTAAATACGGCATGTGCCTTACCGTTGCCCACCAATACATTCGTCAGCTTATTCCGCGGGTGCAAGCGGCAGTTTTGGGAAATGTTGGAAGTATAATTGTTTTCCGCGTTGGCGGCGACGACGCAGTTACGCTAAAGCCAGAGCTTGCGCCGATATTCGACGTAAAAGACATGATCAACCTAGGTATGCAGGAGTTTTATATCAAGATGATGATAGACGGAGAATCGTACGATCCGTTTTCTGCTGAAACATTAAAGGTTTTACCGGCAACGCATCGATCATTTAGAGAGGAAATTATTAAGCGCTCCAGGGAAAAATACACAATCCCCGAGGGCATGGCAAAAAAACTTATTCAAGAAGAGGAATCTACTATTATCAGAAGCGCGCAAGAAAAAGCGATTATCGAAGGGAAGGGGAGAAACGAAACTGACGGCGCGACTACCGATTCTCCCAAGTCCGAAGAAAAAACTCCGGAGCCATTAATTTAGCATTTGTCATTCCCGCGAAAGCGGGAATTCAGAATCCCTATGAAATTCTCAATTTCTAACCCACATTTCAACCTACCGGACCTCGCGCGGCGCATTTCATATAAACCAATTGGCTATACGGAAAGAAAAGAACTTAACGCCGTCCGCTCAATAGCGGGGGATTACCCGCGTTTTCATGCCTATATCACAGAAGAGAAGGGTATGGTGAATTTTAGCCTTCATCTTGACCAAAAAAGACCAGTTTATGAGGGTTCAACAGCTCATAATGGCGACTACGACAGCGAAATTGTTCAAGAAGAAGCAAAAAGAATTAAAGAAATTCTCGCCTCTGCAAAACCGGGAAAAGTAAACCCATTCGCCCCCGATTGACCAAGTTTGCATTTAAAGAATCAGATGGTATTATTATTTTAATGGAAACTAATGTGGTAATAGACCCAAAAATCAGATTTGGAAAGCCCATAATTAAAGGTACACGGATTACCGTGGAAGAGGTGCTTGGTGCTCTTGCAGGTGGAATGGATTTTGATGATATCCAAAAGGAATATGGACTCACGAAAATGCAAGTTATGACAGCACTCCACTATGTAGCAAGTTGGATAAAAGGAGAATCCGTGAAGGAGTATGAAATTCCTTCTCGACGCTAACCTTCCCTATTCTGCAAAAGAACTCTTCGCCCCAAAACACGAAGTGTTTCACGTGCGTGATATAGAATTGGCAGATGCTTCCGATGAAAAAATACTTGCATGGGCCAAAGCAAACGAGGCCGTTCTCATCACACGAGATTTAGACTTCGCAAATATTCAACGAGTTCCTCCAGAAAATTATCACGGAATTATTGTATTACGGCTTCCGTCGTTTTATACAGCTAACCATATAAAGAAGGTTATGGCGGAATTTTTTTTGAAGACAACAGACGAATCTTTCTCCCGCTCCATTATTATTGTCGAAGAGGGACGGTTTCGAATCCGGAAACAATAATTGGAAATCTATGCCCGCTTCTCAAAATAAACTCTGCCAAAATTGTAAGCAAAGTTTCACGATCGACTCACAAGATTTTGATTTCTACAAAAAGATGGATGTCCCGCCGCCGACATTCTGTCCGCAGTGTAGGTTTCAGCGAAGGATGGCTTTTCGGAATGAGCGTGTATTGTATAAGCGGAAATGTGACTTATGCGGAAAAGATATGGTTACGATTTTTGCGCCGGAGAAACAATTTATCGTCTATTGTGGTGCGTGCTGGTGGAGCGACAAATGGGACGATGGGGCGTATTTTCTCGATTATGACCCATCTCGAAACTTTTTCGAACAAATGATGGAATTGCAAAAGAAGACGCCGCACATGGCACTTATTACGGATCATACGACATTAATAAATAGCGATTATGTAAATCATGCCGGCAGTCTTAAAAACTGTTACTTAATTTTCAACGCCGACTATAGCGAAAACACTCATTACTCGACTATGGTGGTAAAAGTTAAAGACTCTGTGGATGGTAATATGGTAGGAGAATCGGAATTAATGTACCAAGACATAGATTGCAATGGATATAAAATGTTTTTCTGCGAAGATTCTAAAGATTGCAGTGAATCATATTTTTTAAAAAGTTGTACAGGTTGTATGAATTGTTTCGGTTGTATTAACTTAAGAAATAAGCAGCATCATATTTTTAACGAACCGTACTCAAAAGAGGAATATGCAAAAAAGATCAAAGAATTCAGGCTAGACACATATAGCGGTCTTGAAAAAACGAAAAAACAAGCTTGGGAATTTTGGTTGAAACACCCGTACAAATATATGCACAGTTCCACGCAGAATGTTAATTGCACGGGGGATTACGTGTTTAATGCAAAAAACGCGCTAGATTGTTATCAGGCACGCCAACTTGAAGATGCCCGCTATTGCCAGTTTATAAGTATGCCGTCCGCAAAAGATATTTATGATCTTTCCGAATGGGGAAATGGCGCAGAGCTTGTCGTTGATGCGCTAACCGTCGGAGAAGGAGCACGTATGGTTAAGTTTTCGTCCGGTGCGTGGCACCAAAATACAACGAACGTGGAATACGGAATGTATAATGTTTCATGCGGTCCGGCATTTGGCTGTATCAATCTCAGGAAGAAAAAATACAGGGTTTTGAATAAACAGTATTCGCCCGAGGAATATTCAAAGGTGCGCCTCCAGATAATCGAAAGCATGAATAATGATCCATACACCGATTCGCAAGGCAGGGTATGGCGATATGGAGATTTTCTTCCGTACGATTTGAGCCCTTTTGCGTACAATGAGTCCCACGCAATCCAATATTTTTCACTTACCAAAAAAGAAGTTTTGGAAAGGGGGTGGAGGTGGCGCGAGCAGACGCCAAGCAACCACGTAATCACATTGCCGGCGGAAAAAATTCCAGATAGTATTCGCGATATAGACGATGCAATTCTTAAAGAAATTTTGGGATGCAAAACGTGCGGTAAGGCGTTCCGCTTGATTCCGGCTGAGCTCGCTCTTCTTCGCAGGTTTGAATTTTCGATTCCGCGTATGTGTCCCGATTGCCGCCATACAGAAAGATTGAGTCGTATAAATCCGCCTCGCTTATGGAATCGGAATTGCGCGAAATGCTGTAAGAATATACAAACAAGCTACTCGCCCAACCGCCCAGAAATCGTCTACTGCGAACAATGCTATCAAGCGGAGGTTGCGTAGGTTTTACAATACGTATCTTTTCTGATAGTATAAAAGCATGAAAACCATACTGGTTCCACAACAACGATACGAAATAATGGAGCAGCAGGCAGCTCTCTATCGTGAGGTGCTGAAAAAAGTAGCAAAGGACGTTTTTCCTACCGAGCTTTATTCCGAAAAACGGCTTATTGAATTTTTGAAAGAAGATCGTGTGAATGCCGCTATGAAACGGCGCGTGCAAAAAATTTTCCGTCGGTGAATATCCGTGTTTTTCTTGATGCAAATATTCTGATTGCGGCTACGAAATCGCCGACGGGTGGCTCGCGGTTGGTTATGGAACTTGGAAAAATTGGGAAAATAGAACTCGTCACCGTAGCTCACGCACTCCTTGAAGCCGAACGAAATGTCGAACTTAAGCTGGGTTTGTCATTTCTCCCTTCATACTATTCGCTCCTTCTCGAAAGTGGAGCTACGGTACAACCGATTTCATCAGCGACGCTTAAAGAAATCAGCACGCTTAATCAGTTTGTGCCACGAAAGGATGTTCCAATTCTACTCGGGGCGCTCTATAGTAAATGTACTATACTTCTCACGCTTGACCGGAGAGATTT
>Ga0209542_10012782_pt1 | contig 14607 bp, 19 predicted proteins | sample RifCSPhighO2_01_FD_184028 | JGI IMG/M metagenome (GOLD analysis project Ga0209542, IMG submission 184028) | Soil microbial communities from Rifle, Colorado - Rifle CSP2_plank highO2_0.1 (SPAdes) (version 2) | ecosystem: Environmental > Terrestrial > Deep subsurface > Rock core/Sediment ...
GCTTTTTGATGGTATTAACGACGGACAAATGGTGCTCCTCTGCGAACGCTGTTCTATTATTGAAAATATTCCTATCATCAGAAAACCAAATTCAGAGCAGCTAAAAGAGTCAGAGCAAAATCCTCGAGTTTTTGAGCGAATGAAGCGTCTTTCAGGTATACAAGATCAAAGAGAAAAAGAGACTCTTCATCGAGGAGCTAGACTTAAAGAACTTGAAAAAAATCCGCAGCTAGCACTTCCCCAAAGAGACCAACTCAACCTTATTGAAAATTTCCATTGGGAAGTTATGAAATCAAGAAGAAGAAAAGGACTTTCACATAAACAATTTGCCCAGGCAATCGGAGAATCAGAAACCGCATTACAGATGATAGAGAAAGGAACAATTCCGCAAGATGCGCAAAGACTCATTAAAAAAATTGAACAATTCTTCCAGATACGGCTAAAAAAAATGACTCAAACTGAAAGATTCTTTCGCACGCAACGGCCAACGTTGCGCGACCAAAGCGGTAATGAACTTGATCTCATTCCAGAAGAGATAGTCTCTCCTAAAAAGGAAAAAGAAAGAGAAAGAGAAGAACTTCCTCGACAAGACATAGCTAAAGAATTCATAACTGAAAAAGGAGTCAAAGAGTTTGATATAAGATCTCACGGAGAGCGGGCAACGATTGGCGATCTACAAAAAATTCATAAAAAAAAGATAGAAGTAACAAGACAAGAACAAGTTGAAGAGCAAAAAAAGATTGAAGAAAGAAAACGGTTGCTGCTTGCCCTGCGCGAACGTGATCGACTGCGTATGGAGCAAAAGAAAAAAAAAGAACTCGAAGTAAAACAGCGGCAAGAAAGAGAAAATCAACGTCTAGTGGAAGAACGCGAAAAACGCCTGCGAGAACTCCGCCAAAAAGAAGCCCGCGAGCTAGATAGACACTTAGGGGGAAAAGAACTGCTTGAAAAAGGAAAAAATAACCCTGAAAAACAAAACACAAAATCGGAAGAAACTGCCTCTTCAGAATTTGACGATGCCCTGTTTTAGGCTCGAAAGCTCTGTCCGGAGTTAATGTTTTTTGTCAAATAATAAAAAATCTTTTATCGAACTTGCTTTGTAAAATTTTGCAAACTTTTATTGTCCGGTGTTCCACCGGACAAAGCCGCCTCAAACAAAGTTTTAAAAACCCTCGCTTATTCATTCTTGCATGGAAATTGTAGTCATAAAAGACGAGAAAAACGATCTAGAAGTCAGCATTAACAATCAAACCATCGCTGAACTTTTGCGTGTCTATCTTAATAAAGATGACAAGGTAAAACTTGCTGCATGGAAAAAAGAGCATTACAGTAAACCACTCAAACTCAAAATAGTAACCGACGGTAAAACTGCAAAAAAAGCGCTCCAAGACGCGATTGCCAAAGTAACAAAAGATCTAGATAAGTATAAAGACGAATTTAAGAAAGCAAAATAATTCTAAAATAGAAAGAAAAATTACTTGCATCAATTTGCTTCTTAAAGAAAAGATTTTTTTCTCTGACTCTCCAAATCCGGGCAAACCACACCATAAAGGGCTTGGTACAAATCCAAAGGGTTTGGGGATGAAATGTTTAAGAGTATGAAATCATACCTGTTTTGAAAAAGAGTTATAATTTAGTTACAATAATTTTTTAAGTGACTGTTCATTGTATTAAAATGATCATTGGATTTACGGGAAGAATTGCGGCGGGAAAAGAAACAGTAAAAAGTTTTCTGGTCCAAAAAGGATTTAGGTATGTTGAGACTTCTCAAGTGTTAAAAGATGAACTTTCCCGAAGAGGAATGGAAATAACACGCGAGAATATGCAAGATCTCGGAGATGAATTACGAGCGCGGGACGGATTAGGTGCACTTATGAAACTAGTTTTGGAAAGAATTGATTATGAAAATAATAAGAACAAGCATTTTATCCTCGATAGCCTGCGTAATGCGGGAGAGGCAGACTATTTGCGCAAACAGGCGAATAGTTTTATTTTAATTGCAGTTGACGCCCCACAGCGATTGCGATTTGAGCGCATCCTCTCAAGGGGAAAGCCTCACGATCCAAAAACCTGGGAAGAATTTCTCCTTGTTGACAATCGAGACTATTGTGATGAAAATAATCCTCACGGCCAGCAAGTAAAGTATTGCATGGAGCGCGCTGACTTTATGGTGATTAATGATGACGACAAGCAAAAGGCAATGAAACAAATTGAAAGGATTTGGAAGGAAATAGAAAAAAGAGAAAATAATTGAGGTTCTTAATTAGGCAACACACATCCAGTTTTTTGTGCAAGTGCACTTAAAGGAATAAATCCCTGTTCTTTAGTGCCGTCGCCAAATTCCCAAGTAGGATACGATTCAATTCCAGCGTCAGTACAAACTTGTGTCTGCCCCCCGTTATTGGGCAGCGAACACTCAACATAATTCATATATTTCGAACTGCTGCCGAATGCTTTTTTCTGATCAGTACAATGCGGGCACCAATAAGCCCCATACATTTTCGCACCACTTTGGGTAATACACTGTGCAAACCCGTCATATTTTCCAGCGGTAAAATCAATAATTGGAGTGCTTAAAATTACGAGCACCAAGATCACCAGCCCAATTCCAATAAAAATGTAGGCAGAAGGTAATTTTGTTTCAACTTTTGATTTTTTCTCTAAAGCGTGCTTATCTTTTTTATGACTTGCTAGTCCGTCGGCATTACTAAACTTTCGGTCACACACATCACAAACAAATTCTGTCATATCCTATCAAACCCCAAAACCGTTTATATAACTTCCGATTGGAGTTAACGGTGAAGATTTTCTATCTCGTTATCGATTTATCGACAAGATTTATTTGTTTACACCAAGTAGTCGGGAGTTTGATTCTGCCCAGAGCCATGTTGTAGCAAAAGTATTATCACCAAATACTTCGGATTTGGAGAGTCAGAGAAAAAACTTTTCTCGCTAGAGACTAACTGCATTTAGTATGCAGTTTTTTGTCTGAATAAGTTTGCTATCTAAAAAAGCAACTTTTATAAAATGAATTGAGTTAAAATAATATGAGAAAACTAATAATGTGGAATGTTATTACTCTCGACGGATTTTTTGAGGGTGAAAAAAGCTGGGATTTATCATTTCATGATTTAATTTGGAGTGACGAAGTAGAAAAATTCGGGATTGAACAATTAAAATCTGCTGATATGCTTGTTTTTGGGAGGATTACGTATGAAGGTATGGCCAAATATTGGACTAGTGCTAAAGGAGAAACTGCAAAATACATGAACTCCATACAAAAAATTGTATGTTCTAGGACAATGAAAAGTGTTGAATGGAACAATTCAAGGCTGGTAAAAGACCCGGTGAATGAGATATTAAAATTAAAGAAACAAGGAAATGGAAACATGTTTGTGTTTGGCAGCGGAAATCTTTCAGAAGCATTGATGAAAAAAAATTTGTTTGACGAATTTAGACTGCTAATTGCACCAGTATTACTGGGCAAAGGAAGGAGATTATTTAATCCAGGATTAAACTACCAACAATTAAATTTATTAGAATCTAAAAATATTTCTTCAAACGGAGTTATTCTAAGGTATGCTCCAGTATCACAAAAATAGCGCTCTAAAAAAGTAACTTTTAGGATCTATTAGTTTACACCGAGTATTCCGCAGTTAGATCCCGCGTATGCCCATATTTTTTGACATAGAAAGATTTATATACATATGTTAAGTATTATTAACATATGTTAAGTATTATTAACAACATAAAACCATTTATTGAAGATTGTTATAGAAGAATCAATGTTAGAGAGTATTCAAGAATCATGAAAGTTTCTCCTCCAACAGCTTCAAAGATACTCTCTGAATTTAATAAGGAAGAATTACTATTAATAGAAAAAGATAGAAACTATATTTTTTATTACGCCAATAAAAATAATAAGATATTTACAGATTTATCTAGGATTTATTGGAAATTAAAGTTAGATAATTTGATTGATTTTTTTAATAAAAACCTTATAAACCCAACAATAATCTTATTTGGTTCTCTTTCTAAAGCAGAAACAAAAGAGGATTCTGATATTGATATTTGCATAATCGGGCATAAAAAAGAATTGAAAATTAAAAATTTTGAAGATAACCTAAAAAGAAACATACAGCTATTCTTTTTTAATTCTATAGAAGATATAAAAAATAAAGAACTAGCAAATAATATAATAAATGGATATATATTAAATGGTAGGATTAAATTATAATGGATTTTAATGAATGTCTTAAAAAAAGAATTGTAAAAGAAGTTAATGAAGATAAAGAATTAATAGCTTCTCTTATAAAAACAAGCCAAAATAAATTTGATTCTGAAAAGAAGCTAGGATTAAGTGAAGTAACTGCAGGTTCAAAAATTTCTCTTTTGTACGATTCATTAAGAGAGCTTTTAGAAGCTTTAGCCATTAAAAACGGATACAAGGTATACAATCACGAATGTTATACTTGTTTTTTGAAGGAAATTTTAAATCAAAGTATTAAAGGAGATGAATTTGATGAACTTCGGAAAATAAGAAATAGTATAAATTATTATGCTAAAAATGTAACAGTTGAAGAGGCAAAAGATATTCTTGAAAGAATAATAAAATTAAGGGAAGAGATAGTTAAATTATTAATCCCCAAAAAATCAACTATCTTTAGATAGGGGATAGTTTAGCGTGAATTTTTTTGTAAACTCAAAACCAAAAACAAACTCCATACTTTAGTGTTGAGTATAAAAACCCCTCAGGGTTTTGTGATATTATTTATCTTATTTTCCTCTAACCGCAATTGCACGCAACTTTCCATACCCTAAGACAACAAGAATAACAAATGCAACAAAAGCCATCAGGGGAATAGTAATAAATCCATAACTGAGTGAAAAAAATTCAGAACATTTTACTGAGAATCCTACTACATCGCACCCTCCTTCACTCACCACCCCCCGCTGCATTAAATAATGATATCCAGCAATCAGCCCTCCGATAACTGAAAGCACTATACTGTTAATCACCACTACTTTATTTTTTATCTTCATGCTAATCAAAAAAAGCAGTGTTTGCGGATACATAAAAATCCGCTGATACCAACAAAGTTTGCACGGAACATATCCCATGACATCAGAATAAAATAAGCTCCCCGCTGTCGCAATCAAGGCAACAATAAACCCTAAAAAAATATAATTATCCTGCAAAAAATGCACAGTATAGTCATACACTTTTGTTTTAACCCCAAATACAAATTTCAACACAAACAACACCACCAAAAGCCCCAACGCCACTGTTGAAACGAGCGTTAATAATTCCAAAAACTTCTCGATAGACTCAGTAATCATCCTATTCTGTCAGTTCAACAATTTATAAAGATTACTATTTTCTGAGTCCTTTCTCTTCATGCTTCTTTCTCTTACTCATCACCACTAGCCCAACTAAGAAAATAATTCCCGCAGCTATGAGTCCTGTAATCTGATAATACACTGGCATCTCCCCAAGATAAGCAAAAATAAATGCAAAAGGAGTTACTCCAACAAGGGTAGCAAAAAAATACGTCCCAAAAGAAACACTGCTAAATAATCCCAGTGCATAACTTAAAATATCAACAGGAATGGTCATCCGCAAGAAAACAATACTCCAAAACATATTTTTTTGTGGAATTTTCTTTTCAAATTTTTTTATTTTGTTTAAGGAAACAACTTTTTGTACTAGCCCCGTTCCATACCTTCTCGCAAGCAAAAATGCAATAGATGCTCCAATCGTCCAGCCAATAATACTCAAAAGCCCCGCAACAAACCATCCATAAACTGGGGAGACAAGTGGAATAAGGGGAAGTGCGCTCACCGGTGCGAGCACCACCGCAACAATTAAAATAAAAACATACAGCCCCATTCCCGGAACACCCCCAATTCGCTCTTTAATTTCTAAAAGATTATCTTGAACAAGATAAGAAGCAACCACAAAAAATACAATAATGACGACGATCCATCCTAACGCTGATAATCGCTCATTCATAAAACTAAGTATACAAACGAGTTTATAGCTCTTACCATGTGAGCCGTTAAGTAAACACCACATAGATTATTTTATAAATTAAAGATCAATACTATGAATATGGGTAAACTATCAACTGGATCAAAAAAAGAGTTGCCACAAGAACAACGTAAAGAACTACTCAGTCTATTAAAAGTTCGTTTTGAAAAAAACACTAGTCGTCATAAAGGGATTGCATGGACTAAAGTCCATGAAAAACTAGAAATTAATCCGCAAAAACTCTGGTCGATAAATGAAATGGAAAGAACAGGCGGTGAACCAGACGTCGTCGGTCACGATAAAAAGACGGGTGAATATATTTTTTATGATTGTTGTGCGGAAAGTCCGATAGGTCGTAGAAGTCTTTGTTACGATCGCGAGGCACTTGACTCAAGAAAAGAACATAAACCAAAAAATAATGCTATTGATATGGCTGCTGCAATAGGCATCCAGCTTTTATCGGAAGAACAATATAGAGATTTACAAAAACTCGGACCGTTTGATACAAAAACATCAAGCTGGATAAAAACACCAACCCAAATTAGAAAATTGGGTGGCGCCTTCTTTGCTGATTTTCGCTACGGCAAAGTTTTTGTCTATCACAACGGTGTGCAATCTTACTATGGTGTGAGAGGATTTCGTGGCGAGCTTCGCGTGTAGTTGGAATTTAATTCTGCTTCTCAGAATCAAATTAACTTCTATCCTAGAAAATCTTCTAACCATCCATTTTCTCCCAAAAATTCCAACACCTCTAGCCACCCCCATCAATAAAAAGATTAAAAAATAAAAAAAAGTTTCTTATAAGTTTTCTAACTATTTACAAAGATTTTATTGCAGCCTCAAAATTAACCCACGGCTGTGCACCTGAAATCGAAGTAGTCTTTCCATCTTTGTTTATCAAAACAAAATAAGGAGTACCCTGTGCTCCAGCATCAGACGACTGTTTCAAATCATTTGAAACTTTGCTTGCCGCCTCGTTATTATCAAGACATTTGTTAAACTGTGCAGTGTTTAGTCCAACTTGACTTGCATAGCTTTTCAAACTTGCAACATCGAGCGCTCCTTGATTTGCAAATAATACGTCGTGGTATTGCCAGAACTTATCGTTGTTTTGTCGTCGCGCACATTCAGAAGCTTCAGCAGCTTTTTGTGCATGCGGATGAATGCTAGTCAACGGGAAATGTTTGTAGACTAAATTAACGTCTCCATTTTTGAAATAGTCGCTTTGCTTAAACTGTGCAATTGCATCATCTGCAACTCGCTGACAGAAAGGACATTGAAAGTCTGAAAACTCCACAATAGTAATCTCCGCGTTTTTATCTCCTAACACTGGATCAGTATTATCTATTTTAACTTGTATGTTTCCAGCAGTGGGTTGTGCAGTAGGTGCAGCAACATTACCAACGTTGTTATTAGTGTTGCTTCCCAGATTACTCAAGTCAAGTCCTCCGTTAACGATCAAACTTAACACAAATAAAGCTGCAAAAATAAATGTACCTGCTTTCCACAAGGTTTCTCTTTTTATGGTGATAGTCTCACCATGTCCATGCTTATGTTCTTCATTCATTGTATCCTCCTTTCACTTTATCTATAATTTATTTACTATATCATAAAATCAATACTATTAAAGGATTGGGGTCTGAACACAAGAACTATTAAACGCTAAAACCCAAAAATCTTTGTTCAAGAACGTTCACACACCCTTTTTAGACGCGCAAATGCACTTCCAAAGTTTTTCCGTGAGGAACTCTGCGCACTAGTCCCCGTTTTTCAAGTTCGGTGAGTACATAACTTAATTTTGCTTTAGAAAAATTTGCGCGCAGTCGCAGCGTATTTTGAGTAATCCCATCCTGCTCTTTAACAAGTTCCATAATTTTTTTTTCATAATCGTCTAGTGCCTTCAAAATTAATTTGAACTTTTCTCCTTCAACAGTCACCTGTCGTTGCGTTTCAAGTTTATCTAAGATCTTTTGTTCAGACTTATCAAAAAACAAAAAATAAACTCCAAGCGCAAGCATGAAGCCAAAAAATCCAAATCCAATATTAGTTATCGAAATTAACTGACTTACACTTTGACATTGCCCCGTCGGGTTGCAGCCAAGTTCAACCAAATCTCCCGATAAGTTAGCATTAAAATAAAGCAGGAAAAATCCGAAAAATATACTAATTCCAAGCAGCAAAAATCCCAGTTTGTATTGATTCATATCATATAAACATCTTTTAAGTATATAAAAGTCTTTCGAGCAAATTGTCTTAAAAAGAGTGGTAAATAACAGTAATCCTTATAATAGATTTTCTTGTTATAAAGCAATGGAAGAGATTATAGAACCAACAAACGAGTCTGAAAAAATAATGACTGGAAGTTATGACATTAATAAGTGGCTTGAAGGAGGCTATGAAAAAGGAATCGTCACACTCTTTTATGGTCCAGCAGCCTCTGGAAAATCAAATTTCGCAATTCTTGCTGCCTGCCATCAGGCAAAAAAAGACAAAAAAATAATTTTTATCGACACTGAAGGAAGTCTTTCAGTAGAACGCGTCAAACAAATTTCAGGTAATATGCAGCAGTTAATTCTCAAAAATCTGGTTATTTTAAAACCAACAAACTTTACCGAGCAAAAAAAAGCATTTCTTAACATGCTTAAAGAATTAAAACAATCAGAAAATATTGGATTAATTGTAGTAGATAGTATCACGATGCTCTATCGTCTCGAACTTGCCGACGCAAGAAAACGAGGACTCGAGTCAGTGCGAGAAGTTAATGATGATCTCACAAAACAAGTAAAAGCCCTTTATGAAATCGCACGAAAAAGAAATCTTCCTATCATTATCACCGCACAAGTGTATAACGATTTTCTTAGCGAGGAAGATTGGCTCCAAGGCAAACAAGCAGGAGTAAATCTCGTCGGCGGAGACATCCTCAAATACTGGAGTAAATGTATCATTGAGCTTGAGCAAAAAAATACCAAGAAAAAAGCAATCCTAAAAAAACATCGCTCGCTTCCAGAAAAAGAACTTAATTTTGAAATCGTTAACGAAGGAATTAGAAAACGCGGATGGCTGTAGTCTAGAAGAGACACTCGCCTCAATAGATGAAGAACCTGATTTTAGTCAGCCCGTAAGAGGACTTATTTCCTATTTTCTTCATCAAATAACCTTTGATGAGCTCTTACTTTTAGAACGGATATATAACAATTTAGAAGTTCTGGGATATCTTCTAAAGATTAATCATACAACACATCCTGATAAAAGATACATGCTCACTGCAAGTTCGTGGAGTCAATTTGATAACTTGACAACATTCGATAATTTTGTCGCCAGCAAACTAGAAATTCCAAATCCCGATACTATAGGTTATATTGATAAAGGAAAAATCAGTAAAGAAGTTTATTATTCAGAACAAAAAACTGCACACTAAAGTGTGCAGTTAGCCTCTCGTGAGGAATAGTTTTTTCTCTGATTCTCCAAATCCGGGCAAACCACACCCTTTAGGGTGTGGTACAAATTTGAAGGATTTGGTGATTTCCAAAAAAGCAGAGTCTACGTTTCATTTCATTTTGAACCCGATGAAATACCATTTTAAATTTTATTCCTCAACCTGCTCAATATCCTCAATCTTCTTGCGATTAATATCAGTCGCTTGACCAACATACCGTGATTGCGGCACTGCATCATTCCCGTTTGCATCTAGTGGTTTTTTATTCGGACACTCAGGATTAAAACAAAAAATCCACGGGCGTTTTGCTTTTTTTATTGAGAGCAATAACGGCCAACCACATCCTTCGCAGTTTTTATGCACGGTGTTTTTAATAAGCGATTTTGGCAAAGAAAATGTTTGCTTGCATGCAGGATAATTTGAACAGGCAATAAAGTAACTTTTAAAACGCGGGGTAAATTTAACTAGTAAATTTCCTTTATTACATGCAGGACAAACTTTCTCTAAAGTATTATCTTCTTTCTCACTTTCCCATAACGCCTGATTTGCAGCAAGGAGTGCAGTCCCAATAGCAACTTCTTTTTTTTGAAAATCCTGTGCAATTACTTTGAGTGCACTCTGCGCTTTTGCAATAATTTCTCCTTCTTTTTTTTGCAAATCTTTTTTTGTTGTCCTAATAGCATCCATATCTTTCTCAATCTCGCGCGTGAGCTTTTCATCAACAATGATTGGCGAATAAGTTTGCAAACTTTCAATTAAGCGTATTCCTAGTTCTGTCGCCTGAATTTGCTTTTCCTTAATATAATTTCGCTCATAGAGTGTTTCAAGAATATTTGCCCGCGTTGCCTTTGTTCCCAAATTTCTTTTTTCAAGTTCGCTCAGAATTGAAGCAGGACTATATCGCTTTGGAGGCTTTGTCTCTTTCTCTTCAATAGTTACCTTATCAATTGTTGCAGATCCATCCATATCTTTAATTTCTTTCTCTTCCATCTTTACTTTATACACATCCATCCATCCAGAGGTAAGAATTTCCATTCCTTTTGCATTAAATTTTAATCCGTCAACCACTAGCTCGACTTTTTTATTCGCAAGTTTGGCGTCATCACAAAAACAGCTGATAAATCTTCTTACAATAAGCTCATAAATTTTTTCATCTTCTCCTTCTAAATCTCCCACGTTTCCCGTTGGTGTAATTGCCGGGTGCGCAGGATCAGACTTTGCTCCTTCAACAGGTTTTTTCCTTACTGCTTTACTCACCAGTGTTTCAAAATGTCGTTCCAATTTTTTTAATATTTCAAGTGGCTTTATTGCGTCAGGAATTTTTTGGGAAGAAGTTCGCGGATAACTAATAAGTCCGGCCAAATACAATTTTTGTGCAATTGCAAGCGTATTACTTGGCGTGATCCCATGAAATTTATAGGCTTCAGTTTGCAAAGAAGTCAAGTCAAACGGCGCAGGCGGGTGAATAGACTGCTGTGTTTTCTTGGTGCTCACAAGCCCCTCTCTGCCTTCAAGTTTCCTAAACATATCTAACTCTTCTTTTTTAGTAATATCTTTAGTATGTTTAAGCACGAGCGTGTGTTTACCATCGTTGACATCAGCAAATATTTGCCAATAGGTGCTCGTCTTAAATTCTCTAATTTCAAGTTCCTTATCAACAATTAATTTTAAGGTGGGACCTTGTACTCTTCCAATACTCATAATTCTAAATTTTCCCGTTGTTTTTATAGCTGCCATCAATGCTCTGCTTAAATTAATTCCATACAACCAATCAATAAAATGTCTAGTCTCTCCTGCAATTGCCTGGCCCCATTCAATACTTTGTTGTCGATTATCAAATGATTCTTGTAATTCAGAAGAAGTCAATGAACTAAACTTCATTCGCTTGGCGTCAGCCTGGTTTGCAATAAATCGTAGAATGTTATAGCCAATTACTTCACCCTCAACGTCAAAGTCAGTTGCAACAACAAGTTCGCTTGCCCCTTTCACTAAACTTTTGATAGTCAAGTAATAGGCTTGCGTAAAATCTTTTTTTCTCACGGCAAAATTTGGAAACCATCCAATATCAAAAATAGGATAACTCGTTCCCTTAACCGTTTGACTTACCGTAAATAAATGACCAACTGCACACCCCACCACAATTTCTTTTCCTCCTCGGTGCAGCTCATAATAAGATACTTTATTTTTCACTACTTTTCGTTCTTTTCCCTCAGCAAGCGCCCCTGCAATTTTTGCTGCAGCCTGTGGTTTTTCAGTAATGATTAAAATATATCCTTCTTTTTTGAGCGGAATAGGACTAAAAGTTGCAGCCCCCAAACTTTTGTCAAGAGTAGTTTTTACCACTTTCTTTTTTTCTTTACTTCCGCCGGCAGCTGCTTTTGTTTTTTTAGCGGTCCGCCTCACTACTTTCCCAACTTTCTCAATTTTTTCAAGCGACTCCACCGACGGCTTTTCCTTAACTTGAATTTCAACTCCCTGCTTTACTGCACCTGGATCAAAAACATGATATTCATTAGTCTCAACACGCAAAGAATCTTTGGATTTTTTTTGTGGCATAGTTTTCTTAGCACATGCTGATATAAATATATTTATAAACTAATTGATTGTCCTGTTTTTATGAGTAAAGATAGTCTGAATGATTTAATATATTGGTCAGGGTTATTTTTAGTAAGTTTAACAGTATCTTTTTATGGATGCAGAACTGAAAGTAAACTTGAAAAAATCTCTCACCATCAACCTAAACAAGAGCTTAGACTACAAAGAGCAGATGTTTTGGGAGAAAATCTTCCCGAAGAATTCTTCACTATTAACGGTCAAAAGTATTTTAGCAGAGTCGACGACAAGTTAGTTGAAGAAATGTATAAATAATTAAAAATTTAACACTTATTTAATTACCATAACAATCTTTTTATATTTCTAATAGTTGCTATACCTATGTCACTTAAAGAGATGCAAAATCAAGTTGATGATTGGGTAAAACAATATAAGATCGAATATTTTAAACCGCTTGAAATTCTTGCACGACTTACTGAAGAAGTGGGAGAAGTGGCGCGCGAGCTTAATCATCTCTATGGTCCAAAAAAGAAAAAACCCGTTGAGGACAAAGCAAATTTAGAAGAAGAGCTGGGAGATATTTTATTTACACTCGCCTGTCTAGCAAATTCACAGCAGCTTGATTTAGAGCAAGCATTCGCTAAAGTAATGGACAAATGTTATAGCAGAGATAACAATCGATGGGAGAAAAAAGATCCCCCCACTACAACTCAATAATCTCTCCTTTCTTTCCCAGATTAATTACACGCGTCTTCCCAATTGTTTCTTGCAGTCCTGCAGCCTCGTGAATATGCCCGCTCAAAAATAAATCGGGTTGAAACTCATCAATCGCTTTTCGTAAACTACTGCTTCCGACAATTCCACTAAATTCACTTTTTGTTCCAGCAGCATTCAAATGACTCACCATAATTTTCTTCTCCAAATCCTTAATCTTCTCAAAATCTTTTTTTAATTTAATAAATGATTTTTCTTCATTAAGACTTAATGCACCGTCAGGGCTTCCAATACCAAAGATGCCGATATTATCATATCTCACATAATGCTCACCAACATTTTTTGCTCCATATAATTTAGTTAAAAAATCAGCAAGTTCGCTGCTGTCATGATTCCCCGGAACAAAAACAACTTTCTTTCCGCAGTCAATAAATGGTTTTAAAATGCCTTCAGTCTGCACCCAGCCAGATAAATCCCCTGCAAGAATAACTAGATCAACTTTTTCCTTCACCGCTCTTTGGGCAAGTTTTTTAGTAGCAGCACTATCTCCATGTACATCACTCGCCGCAAGTATTCTAAATTTTTTGCGCGCCATTCCTAGAACCTAAGAAGGTGATTATATAAATTTTGTGTGCCACAAAAAATTAGATCAATTCCCAAAATTTCTTTTTCTCTTTTTGAATTCTTCTAAACAAGCAACAAAATCTTTTTTTTCAAATTCTGGCCAGAACTTATCAACAAAAAACCATTCAGAATAAATTGATTGCCAGGGTAAAAAATTACTCATACGTTTCTCTCCACCTGTTCGAATAATCATATCAGGCTCACTGGATGCATATAGATACTGAGCAACGGTTTCTTCATTCACCTCATCAGCCAAAACTTTATGAGTGATCATCTTTTTAATCGCTGCAACTATTTCTTCTCTTCCTCCATATGCAATGGCAACGGTAACAATAAAATTTGTATTATAAGTGGTTTCATTCTGGAGAAGTAAACACGCATTACATAAATGAGCAGGCAACAAACTCAAATTCCCAATAAATCTAAATCGTATTCCTCTCTTTGACAAATCAGTTCTATCCATCTCCTCAAATGTTTTTTGAAAGAGCCTATACAAATACGAAAGTTCTTTTGTACTTCTTTTTTTAATATTGTCGCTAGAAAGTACATAGAGCGTCACTTCTTGCATTCCTAACTCTTGCGCATAGCCTAACAACTCCTCAACTTTTTTCTTTCCTTGCATATGTCCTTTCCACGGAGCAATAAGCATTTTTTTTGCAAATCGTCGATTACCGTCTAGAATTATCGCCACATGTTTTGCTTCACTCATCATCAAAGCAGGAACAAAGAATTACTTTTAAGGTTTTTGATAATCTAGTAGAATTCTCGATCAATAATTTTCTGCCTGTTTAATTCCATCAGGGAAGCCCAATAATTAATGTTAGGGTTTTTCATTGTTTTCATAACCTTAGTACATTGGTCTATCCCTGCAACAAAATTTCTCGTATGAATTCTTTCCATTGCTCCATCATTATTGTGAGCCTGTTTCAGAGATTCATAATTTCTAAAGGTTGCAAGAGTAACTTCAAGTGCATTATGAGGAGTTTGATAAATCATAAATGCACTTGAAGCGAAACTAAACTGATTACAAGTTTCTTCAAGACTGAAAACTCCTTGATAAGGAGGTAAAGTAATATCCATCAGCAGGTATTAAACACAAGCCTTATAAATCTTTCTTATTGCGGATATTGTCAACTTATTATGAGATAGGCTTAAATAGTAGATTTTCCTCCTGATTTTCAGGAGGTGAAAATATATGAAGTGCCCAAAATGTAAATCTGAGAAAATTGTTAAACGAGGCAAAAACTAT
>Ga0209542_10012783_pt1 | contig 14607 bp, 18 predicted proteins | sample RifCSPhighO2_01_FD_184028 | JGI IMG/M metagenome (GOLD analysis project Ga0209542, IMG submission 184028) | Soil microbial communities from Rifle, Colorado - Rifle CSP2_plank highO2_0.1 (SPAdes) (version 2) | ecosystem: Environmental > Terrestrial > Deep subsurface > Rock core/Sediment ...
ATTTCCTAATCATCGGCGGCAGTGCGGCCGGTACTACGGCGGCTGAGGTAATACGCTTACTTAACCCGCAATCCTCAGTTTCTATTATCACCGATGAAAATCACGAGCAATACTCCCGTGTTTTGATTCCGCATTATATTCGGGGGAAAGTCAGCCGTGAGCAGGTTTTTTTGAAAAAGCCAGAGTGGTACGGCGAGAAGGGTATTGAGTTAATTAAGGGGATAAAAGCGGTTTCGTTAGAGCCAGAGAGTCATAGAGTAATAGTTTCGAATGGAGAAGAATATCAATACGGCAAATTATTGATCGCGATTGGCGGATACGTTAACAAACTTAATATTGAAGGCAGCGAACTTTCAAATATTCTTTATCTTCGCACAATTGAAGACGCCGATGCTGTGATTAAAGCTGTCAAAAAAAGCAAGAAAGGGTTGGTTTTGGGAGGCGGTTTTGTCAGCCTCGATTTTGCAACAGGTTTTCGCGTAAACGGGGCACAGGAGGTGGTAATACTTACAAGAGATTCATACTTTTGGTCAGGGCACTTGGACCCCGAATCCGGTCGCCTTATGAAAAACCTGCTTTCGAAAAACGGGGTAGAGATTATGACAGAGGAAGAGGCTGATTCTTTTTTCGGCCAAGATAATGTTGAAGGAGCTATTACTAAATCCGGAAAAAAGCTTGAGGCAGATGTAGTGGGAGTCGGTATTGGCATAAGGTCTGACCTTGAATGGTTGGTTAAAGCGGGAATTAAAACAAATCGGGCAATTTTAACGAACGAATATTTGGAAACTAATATTGCCGATGTCTATGCTGCCGGTGACTGCGCCGAATTCCACGATGTTTTTTTTGAAAGACAGCACATCATGGGCAACTGGGCAAACGCCACAAGTCAGGGCGCGGCAGTCGGTAAGACAATGGTCCATTCGGCCAGCTCAGGACAGGTCGGGCAAAGGACAATTTATGAAACAATTTCTTCGTATTCCGACACCTTTTTTGACAATTCTTACTCTTTTATTGGTGTAACAGACGAAAAATTTGCGGATGAAGTTGCTGTACGCGGGTCGGTCGAGTCCGGGAAAATAGCAAGGATTTTTATCAAAAAAATGAATGGGATCAGCCGCATCGTCGGTGCAACCGTTATCAATGACCCGGCCGAGGTTGCTCCAATATCATTAGCAGTCAGATCTAAAAGGAATGTAGCAGAATTTGTTGAAAAACTTTCAGATTTGGATTTCGATATGAGAAACTTGCTCTCCTGAGTTAACCAGCAAGGAGGAACCTTGATATTCCTTCTCTGATTTGCACTAATTCTTGCTAACCTTTAATCTTAAAATATGCGTATAGGATACTTTGTAATCCCGCTGAACTTGATCTCTATGCTAGTCACTTTATATGGATCGGCTACGTTAGGCGAGCAAGATTACTCTTATTGGTTAATACTTTTACTGTTAGTATTATTTCCAATTTTAAGTTTAGCTGCTTTTTTTATACGCAAAAAGAACAGCTTATATGCAGTTACCTCAATTGTTTTCTCTCTCGTTGATCCAATTATTTACCTTTATCTTAACTTTTTCTAATTACTTCTATGAACGAGACTAAAATATATATTGCCTCAGACCACGCGGGATTTCATTTAAAGAAGCAATTGATTCAGTACCTTAAAGTTAAAGATTTTGAGGTTGAGGACTGTGGGGCGTTTGAACTCGATGAGACGGACGATTATCCGGATTTTATTATCCCCTGCGCTCAAAAAGTGGCTGGGGATTCTTCATCCGCTGGTATAGTTATCGGCGGTAGTGGTCAGGGAGAAGCAATGTGTGCAAACAAGGTTAAAGGGATTCGGGCGGCAATTTATAATGGCGGTGACGCAAAGACCGTCGGCAGACTAGCCAAAGAACATAATAATGCCAATGTTTTGTCGCTCGGCGCGCGCTTTATCTCGCCGGATGACGCCAAAAAAGCAGTAAGCGCTTGGCTCGATGCCGAATTTGAAGGCGGGCGGCATGTGAGAAGAGTTGATAAAATAGCTAAATACGAGGACACGAAATAACCTATGTCCAAAAACCTTTTTAAATTAAACCTGATTTTTGTTTTTATATTCTTAAACATTTGGGATTTTGCAGTAAACCGCGATTTTTTTAACGGCATGATTTTGGGGATATTGATGTTTTCGCCTGCTGTTTTTCTTTGGTTCATCGGCACAGTTCGGGCGGCTGCATTAATTACCCTCATTTCAACTTTGGAGTTTTTGGTTCTTGCAGTTTTTTTGTTTCAGGGATTGGAACTTTCGGGCTTTAGGGGGTTTTTGGAATCTTCCTTCTGGCTTCCTTATTTAATAGTTGCCGGCATTAACGGATTTTTTGGGCTTAAAATTTATTCGGAATACCGTGAACAAAAAGAAAAACAAAAGCATATCACTTTTGCAACCCATGACAGCTAGAGAATGGTTTAAAAGGGCGCAGACAGAGGGTTTCGCCCTTCGATTTCGCTCAGGACGAACCCTGATTTGTTTATTATCAAGGGGGATCTGTTGTGAGTAGTGCAAGAGAGTGGTTTCAGCAAGCTATGAAAGAAGGGTTCGCAATCGGGGCCTTTAATGTCGACAACATGGACATTTTCAAGGCTGTTTGTCTGGCCGGCAAAAATAAAAAATCTCCTGTGATGCTGGAGTTTTCCCAGGGAGAAGTTTCTTATTTCGGTCTCAAAAACATTGTCGATTTAACAGTAAACGCGCGCCAGGAATACGGAATTCCGATTCTTTTAAATTTGGACCACGCCAAAAGTGTAGATTCCTGTATTGCGGCAGTCGAGCAGGCAGGATTTGACGATGTCCATTTTGACGGGTCTGACCTTCCCTATGAAGAAAATGTCCAGCAAACCAAAAAAGTAGTAGGAGCGGCCCACAAAAAAGGGCTTTTGGTTGAGGGGGAAATCGACAAAATTGCAGGCTCAAGCGAAGTGCATGAGGAAGAGCTGGATATTAGATTGCTGAAAGAATCTTACACGGATCCTCAAAAAGCCGCTAAATTTGTAAAAGAAACCAGCGCCGATATCTTGGCAACGGCCTTTGGTAATGTTCACGGGACTTTTCCGGTTCAGCCCGAGTTGGATTTAGCCTTACTTGAGAGAATAAGGGAGGCGGCCGGCGAAACTTTTTTGTCACTGCATGGCGGAAGCGGAATCCCGGCTGATCAGGTAAAAGAAGCTATAAGGGTAGGCAAAATCGTCAAAGTCAACGTCAATACGGAGATTAGAAAAGCCTACCGTGACGGAATTTCTGAGAAAATAACGGAGGAACCGGAAGAATTTGCATCATACAAATTAACAGACGATGTGATTTTGGCGGTTGCGGCTGTTGTCGAGAATAAGATTGAAGTTCTTGGATCAATGGGAAAGGCTTAGATTACAAATCTTCAATCATGTTTTCTCATTACATTCAAAAATAAAATCGACGTTTTTGGATCAGGTGGCAAGGTATAGCTGATTCTTGCATCCCCAATTTGTTTTTTGGTAAAGTTAAATTTCAATATTAAGGAGGTGATTTAGATGAATTTTAAAAAGGCAGCAATTTTTGGAGCGGTTATTTCTTCGGCGTTAATTCTTGCGGGATGCAATTTGTATAAAACTTCCGGAGGAGAAACCGGCAGCACCGGTACAGCTACAGAACAGACGGAAACTGCACCTGTTAGCGGAAATTTAATAACTTACACGGACAGCGGATTTTCTCCGGCACAGGTTAGTGTTAAGGCTGGAGACACGGTGACATTTAAAAACGATTCCACAAAAAGCGTCCAGGTGAATTCGGCGCCGCATCCTGCGCACACTCAATTTCCGGAGTTAAACATTGGCACAATTGCAGCGGGTGAGTCAAAAACGGTGGCTTTCACAACAGCGGGGACAAAAAAATACCATAATCACCTTAATCCCAGCCAGACTGGTACAATCGTGGTTGAGTAAGATCTGATGATTTTGCAAAGGATTCCTTTATTAGTCTGGTTTTTGATTCCGACCGTAGTATTAGTGGGTGTCGGGGTTTGGTTTTTTACCAAGAGTTCGTCTTTGGTAAAACCCGAGGATTCAAATAAAGCCGAAGCAGTTTCAACTCCTGTTGAAGGAACAATCGATTACGAAATTGTCAGCCGCGACCATATTGCCACGGGGACAAGTAGTTCCGGGTACAATTCTAATCCGCCTTCTTCCGGGCCGCATTGGCAGGGACCTGCAAAAAACGGGTTTTATGATTCGGCTTTGCCGGATGAACAGCTGATTCATAATTTAGAACATGGCCACATTTGGATTGCCTATAAGCCTGATGTCGGAGATGAAACCAAGAGTAAGCTTAAGGAAATTGCCCAGAAAGAAGACTGGAAAGTAGTTGTCGCTCCGCGCGAAGCAAATGATGTCAAAGTCGCCAGTGTAGCCTGGGGAAGAGTTCTGAAGATGGATGAGCCGGATTACCAAAAGATTGAAGATTTTATTAGAACATACAGAAATAGAGGTCCGGAGAAGACATCGGAGTAACTGTTGCCCGCTTTTGTAATTTTTGATTGACAAAAAATCTTTAGTGTGTATAATTAGTGTGTAATGCAAACTCAAAGGATTAACATAACTCTTCCTACCGATCTGGCGCGCGATCTACGGAGAACAATTCCTGAAAGATCGCGCAGTAAGTTCATTGCGGAAGCTCTAAGAGATAGACTTGGACGAAAAAGGAATCTCAAAAAAGAACTTATTAGAAGCTTGAAAGCTAATAGGAAAATTTACGAACAAGTTTATGAGGATTGGAAACCAATTGAAGTCGAAGGATGGCCCGATTAGTAAAGCGCGGTCAGATTTGGATTGCTGATTTAAACCCCGGATATGGTGTCGAAATTCATAAGAAAAGACCGGTTTTGATTATAGCAAACGATCAGATAAATCGGTTTTTGCACACGACCATTGTCGCCCCAATTAGTTCTCAGGTATTTTCTGAAAGCATTGAGACTGTTTTTCTTCCAAAAAAATTTACGGGACTCGAGAAAGACTCGGTTATTCTGTCTGTTTTTGTAAGTGCGATTGATAAAAATAGGTTAATCAAAAGAGTTGGTTTAGTTTCTGAAGAAAAACTTAATGAGGTCGAAGACGCCCTGAAGCTGGTTTTGGGCATGGTCAGTTTGGATTAGTTTTATAAACCCCCAGAATTCGAACTTTTTCCCTGTTTGATATACCTCACCAATAATGTCTGAAAGGCTTACTGTTATACTGGGCCGTCATGGAGCGGTTAACAATCCGGATGGCGTCCTTTATTTCAGAAACGTAGACGTTGAACTTTCGCCCAAAGGGTATTCTCAAATGCGAAAGTTAGGGGAACTTTTAAAAAAGAGAGATATTAAACCTGCAGCAATTTACACAAGTCCCCATACAAGAGCGGTAGAATCGGCAGAAGAGCTCGCCAAATCATTTCCGGAAGGTTCCAATAGTTACGAGTAAAGAGCTACAGGATGCAGACATGCCGGCCTTAAGTGGGAAAACTGTAGCTTGGGTTACCAGAAAAAGATTACTCGGTAAAGACATATTTTCCGAATTGGAAAACAATGGCGAGATTGAAAGCCGAAAAGCTGTAGCCGAAAGAATGTTAGCCTTTTTAAGGCAGCTTGCGGAAAAACACAATGGGCAAAGTGTTATTGTCATAAGTCACGCCGACCCAATTTTTTACCTGCGCCATAAGTTGAAACACCCCGAGAAACCTCTACCTTCACGCATTGGGATATTGTCCTTACTAAGATATCCAAAAATAGGGCAGGCTGTTCGTATCGTGTTGAACGAAAATCTCGAACTAGTAGACGAAACTAAAATTAACTAGTGGGTTCATAATCTGTTTCGGATAACTGTTATAATTTTTTAGTGAACATTTCTTTTGTAAAATCCTGGTTTTTGGATTGGCGGGCGTATGTTGCCGAATTTTTGGGGACATTATGTTTCGTATTCCTTTCGTCGGCTTTAGTTGTTTCCGACATTTTCTTTGGAAATCTGGGGGTTTTGGGAATTTCCTTGGGAATTGGGTTGTTCTACACTGCTCTTATTTTTCTAACCGCCCATCTTTCCGGCGGCTATCTTAATCCGGCGGTGACAATTGCCCTTTGGCTTTCGCAAAAGTTAACGGGTGTCAAAACGATATTTTTTCTGATTGCCCAAGTTGCTGCCAGTTTTGCCGCGGCAGGTTTAGTATTTTTGGTTTTTGGGCAAGATGCGCAGAAGTTTGGCCTTGGTGCGCCGGCTGTCGGATTTGAGGTGGGACCGGATGTTGCTGTAATTCTGGAGGCGTTTTTGACAGCGATTTTGATTTTTGTAATTTTTGGCACGATGGTCGACAGAGCAGGGCCAGTAAGCTTTGGACCGCTGGCAATCGGCTTGGTTGTATTTGCGCTTACGCTTTTCGACTTGCCCTTATCCGGTGCAAGCTTAAATCCGGCAAGGGCAATCGGTCCGGCTGTGGTTTCCAAAAAAACTTTGGATTTGGCACTTTTTATAATCGGGCCTTTGGGGGGTAGTTTGTTCGGGCCAATATACTCGCTTTTGTTTTTGAAAAAGGCAAAATCGCGCTAAGTCTCCGTTCACCAATCTTTCCTTTTCTGCTACAATTGCAGTCAGCAAACTAAAGTTTTATGTCTGCCCAAACAGCAATAACGGATAAAAAAAAGCAGGAAGAACCCGTCGTCCCAAAGGCAAAAGAACAGGAGCCTTCAGGTGAGAAAAGAGACGAAACCTTAGGCGAGTTGATACAGCAGGTTGAAAGTCACGATAAGGAAGCGGCCGAGAAAGTTTCTGGGGAAATCAAAGAAGCCAGACAGTCCCACCCTGAAATCGAAATCCCTCCGGACGTTGCCGATGCCGGCGTAAAGTCGCTCGGTCAGGAGGCGGCTGAGGTTGTCAAAAAAGGCCCAACTTTCGAAGCCCCGATTACAGAGGAGGAAATGAACAAGGGTTTGCACCAGAAAGTGGCCGGCAAAATAGTCAATAAAGTAGTCGTTGGAGTTTCCGGATTTTTTGCACTGGCCACCTGGGTTGCCAGAATGATAAAAGTCGCCCATAAGCATACGATGAGAGTTGTGTTTAGAAAGGAGAGTGAGAAATAGGCAATTGGGCAATTAGGCGATTGGGTCGTTGGGTAAATTAAAACCTAACAGCCTAAAAACCTAAAAACCTAACAGCCTAACTTGTGCCGATTGAAGATACAGCAGGGACAGCAGGTCAAATCGATGCTGTTTCGGGTCTTGAACTTTTTTTAAGGTCACTGGGGTTTTTGGGATTGGCGATTTTGGCATTAGTCGGTTTGGCTGTTTTGGTTGGCTACGTTTGGGTTATTTGGGCGCGCAACAAAGACAGAGAAGCAAGATCTCTGGAATTTGTTTTACTGCAGATTGCCGTTCCCCGCGATAACGAAATTAAAATCGATGCGGCCGAGCAGATGTTTGCCTCTTTGTATTCTGTATATAAAAGCACGACCTTTTCGTTTTTGAAGCCACAGGACCATATTTCTTTGGAGATCGTTGCCTGGCCTGAACAAATCAGGTTTTTCATTTCCTGCCCCAAAAACCTTCAGGATCTTGTCGAAAAGCAAATCCATGGTGCCTATCCCGGCGCGGATGTTCGGGAAGTCGAAGAGTACAATATTTTTTCCGAAGAGGGAAAACTTGCCTTTGCGGCACTTAGGCTTGGGAAATCCAATTATTTGCCAATTAAAACGTATAAAGAGTTGGCAACAGATCCTCTAAGTTCCATAACTTCGGCTCTTGCCAAAATGCAGCTGGGGGAAGGCGCGGCTGTGCAGATTTTGGCATCGCCTGCCGATGCCAGATGGCGATCAGCCGGTAAAAGGTTCATCTCAAAAACGAAAGAAGCAGAGCTTTCGCCAAAAGGCGAGGGCAAACCGACGATTCCGGACCCTAAAAAAATCGAAGCAGTTGAAAATAATATTTCCAAAGTGGGTTTTAATACGGTTGTCAGAATCGTCGTCTCTTCAACTACCGAAGAGCAGGCCAAAGTTCATGTCGACAACATTAAGTCGACATTTGCCCAGTTTTCTTCCGAATACAATTCTTTCACAACAGCCGGTATCAGGTTTAAAAAACAGTTTATTGTCGACTTTGTCTACCGCTACATGCCTTTGTTTGCAAACTTTGGGGTCTTAAACGCCGAGGAATTGGCAACGTTATTTCACCTGCCAAACAAAACCGTAGAAACCCCCGGCATTTTTTGGGTCAATGCCAAAAGGGCACCGGCACCTGCCCAGCTTGGGTCATCGGGTATCCATTTAGGAAAAAGCACTTATCGGGGGACATCAAAGGAAATTTATCTTGCAGACGATGACAGAAGAAGACACGTTTACATTGTCGGAAAAACAGGGACCGGCAAGACCGAGCTTTTGAAATATCTGGTAACGCAGGATATCAAGGCCGGCCACGGCGTTGCCTTTATTGACCCCCACGGAGACGCGGCAGAAGATATTTTGAACCAAGTTCCGCCGGAGCGCGCCGAAGACGTGATCTATTTTAATCCGGCAGATACGGAGCGTCCAATCGGCATGAACATGCTGGAGGCGGAAACCGAACAGGAAAAGCACTTTGTGGCAACTTACATTGTCGGCCTTATGTACAAGCTTTACGACCCGCACAAAACAGGAATTATAGGGCCCCGTTTCGAGCACGCCGTCAGAAACGCCATGCTGACTGTGATGTCAGAACCTGGCAATACATTCGTTGAGGTGGTTCGGGTTTTGACCGATGCCAAATTTGTGCAGGAGCTTTTGCCCAAAGTTGAAGACCCGGTAGTTCGGCGCTACTGGACAGACCAGATTGCCCAAACCGCAGACTTTCATAAATCGGAAGTTTTGGACTACATCGTTTCCAAATTCGGCCGCTTTGTAACAAACCGAATGATGAGAAACATAATCGGGCAATCCAAAAGCGCATTTTCTTTAAGGGATGTTATGGACAACCAAAAAATCCTGATTGTTAATCTTTCCAAGGGCAGGGTCGGCGAGGAAAATTCCGATTTTCTGGGACTTATTCTTGTCCCTAAAATTTTGGTTGCTGCAATGAGCAGGCAGGATATGCCTGAAGAGCAAAGGAAAGATTTTTTCCTGTACGTTGACGAGTTTCAGAATTTTGCAACCGAAACGTTTGCCGATATTCTGGCGGAGGCCAGAAAATTCAGGCTTAATCTTATCGTCGCCAACCAGTTTATCGGGCAGATTGAAGAAGATGTTAAAAATGCGGTTTTTGGAAACGTCGGGACCCTGATTAACTTCAGGGTGGGGGTAACTGACGCCAATTACCTTCAGCACGAATTCACGCCGGTTTTTAACGAAACAGACCTTATAAATATTGAAAGGTTCCAAGCTTATGCTAAGACGATTGTCCGTAACGAACCGGTTCCGCCGTTTTCTCTGGATACGACGCGTGATTTGACCAAAGTTGAAAGAGACCCGAGAATTGCCGAGATGATCAAACAGCTTTCGCGCCTTCGCTACGGCCGCGATGTCAACGTAGTTGACGCGGAGATTGTCCATAGAGCGAGGCTGTAATTCCCCCTAATTTGTGCTAAAATTTGGTTCGATTGGGCTTGTAGCTCAAGGGCAGAGCACTACTCTTATAAAGTAGCGGTTGATGGTTCGAGTCCATCCAAGCCCACAATAGCTTTTTAAAATGCCAGTACTCAAAGAAATATTTAATAGAGAAACTCAATTAGAACGTGACAGAAAGTCTAGGGCAACTCTCGAGGCGGTTGCTAAGGAGCTTCCTTGGAGTAACACTCAACTTCGGGTGGGACTCTTTTCTGCTATAGATGGTTTGAGGCGTGAGCAAATTAACCGCATATGGGATCTTGTTCATGGAAAAGCCAGTTCGACATCTCTTTCCGCGATCGCTGAAGATCTAGAAATTTCCATTCCCAAAAAAGAGAAGTTTTTCGATACATTTAGCTTCAATTATCATGATTTAGATGTTCGACCGCTAGAAATTGAACCAGGGAAGTTTTATTCAATGACAGAAGTGCTAGCAGCGCCAAATAGGGTTCCAGTATTCCAAGAACTTGATGGTTTATGTGCAGCAAATGTACTAAGGCTCGACCCTCAGACTGATCTTGAGAAAGGAATATCTATTGATTTTTATTATGCATCTCCATTTGGAAATGATTGGGGTATCAGAATTAGAAAACTTGTTGATTTTCATTTAAGAGGGAAGACTACTAGTGGGTTTGTAATTGTTGCGCGAGATAGAGAATCACAAAAGCCTGAAGTATTTCAACTTAATCCTTCTCACTCCTGATTCTTTGCTAATAAACATCCAGCTGGCTATAATTCCAAAGACTATATGAAATTTGGGATTGTAGTTAAAAAGGGTCATAAAAAGGGAGAGGATTTAGTTTCTAAAGTCAGACCTTATTTAAAAAGTAAGGGGCATAAGGTTTTGGACGAGAAAGATTTTAAAGACGCAGACTATATTTTAACTTTTGGCGGGGACGGCACTTTAATCCATGCGGCTTGTGATTATATTGAATTTGGTATTCCTTTGATTGGTATTAATACGGGAAATCTGGGTTTTTTGACCGCGCAGGATGCCGAAAAGTGGCAGGAAGCAGTTGAAAATTTAATTTCCGGAAAAGTTTTTCTTTCGGAAAGGATTACAATCGAAGCGCAAGTTTCAGGATCCAAAGAAGTTTTCAGGGCTATAAACGAAGCCGCCGTAAAAAGTTATTATCGGATGTCGGAACTGGAAATCTTAATCGATGACGGAAGGTTTTTAAGGGTTTTAGGTGACGGAGTTATAGTTGCAACCCAAACCGGGTCGACCGCATATTCTTTGTCCTCCGGCGGGCCAATCGTGGATTCTGCACTTGACTCTCTTCTGGTAACACCGATTAACCCGATTGGGCTTCCGATTCCTTCTGTTGTGCTTTCACCTCAAAAGAAAATCAAAATTAAAGTTATCAAAGGTGATGATGTTTCGCTGATTATCGACGGGCAGGAACACACTAAGGTTAAACAGGGTGATGAGGTGGTATTAAGGCAAGGCAAGTACAAAGTGAAATTTGCCTATTTTGACAAAAGCCATCTGTTCAGGGCTCTAAATGCTAAGTTTGGGTTAGCGAGTAGGCCGATAGGGTAGTTCTCGACAAGCTCGAACAATATTTAGACGAAGGTCAGCACAAGTATTTTTCGAGCGAGCGGTAGCGAGTCGAGAAGTTTTAGCCTTGATACATCTTCGCGATTTCATCAACTGCATCTTCAGATTTAGTATTTGTCGTATCAATAACAAGATCGAAAAATTTGGGGTCGAGGAAATTTTCGTCGGAATAGAGTTTGCGGAATTTGGCGTCATGGGCTACGTCCCGCTTTTTGACGTCTTCTGCGGTTTCTTTATGCGTATGGGTGCGCTCAAGTGCGCGTCTGATTCTTTCATCCTCATCACATGTCAAAAGAACTTTTAAAACCTGCGGATTTTTGCGTGCAAAGTATCCGGTGTAAAGGCCGTCAATGATTATGGATTCATTACTTGCCAGTTGTGTAAGCTCATCATCGACTTTTTTTTCAACATCGTCCGGAATTTTTTCTTTTTGGGGCAGGGGAATGTTGTGTGAAAGCATGTATTCTCTAAAAAAATCTCCTGCTGATTTGTAAGGAATATTAAGTTTCTCACTCAATAATTTTGCCGCGGTTGTTGAACCTGAGGCAACAGGGCCGGAAATGACGATACTTCGATATTTCATATCTATAAAGGTATCAAAAGTGTCAGAAGTATCAAAGGTATCAAAAGCTTTTGTTACTTTTGTGACTTTTGGACCATTTGAAACTTTAGGGGTTATACTCTTCTGTGTCTTCTCTTGATTTTCAACTGAACCAAGGCTTTTTGCAACTCTGCCGCGGCTGTTGCATATTCTTCTTCTGAAAGTAGGTGCTTTTGCTTTAGCGCTTCTTCTGCCTTTTTTCTGGCTTCTTCAATTGCTTTTTCTTCCAGCTCTTCTTCCGGTGCCGCCAGGTCGACTAGGATTTTGGCATTTTGGGCGCTTATCTGGGCAAAGCCAAAACCCGCAGCCATCCTTGTGTATTTTTGAGATTTTTTATAAATGAGTTCGCCGGGTTCGATTGAGGTAATTAAGGGAATATGATTTGGCAAGACCGTAATTTCGCCGGTTGTTGTCGGCAAAGTGACCTGGTCGACCTCGTCGTCATAAACTATTTTTTCGGGGGTGATGATTTGAAGATGCAACATATTAGATGTGTCAAAGGTTTCAAAAGTATCAAAGGTATCAGGAGTTTAAATACTTTTGTGACTTTTGGACCATTTGAGACTTTTGTTACTTTTTAACATCGTTGATATCTCCCTTCATGTAGAACTCTGCTTCGTCAACACCATCGTATTCTCCCTTCAGAATTGCGTCGAAGGACTCGACGGTTTTTTCGATTGGGACGTATGCGCCACGTCTTCCGGTGAAGGCTTCGGCAACAAACATGGGCTGGGACAAAAATCTCTGGATCTTGCGGGCTCTGGCAACCGCAATTTTGTCCTCATCCGAAAGCTCCTCAACCCCTAAAATGGCGATTATGTCGGCAAGTTCTTTGTACCTTTGCAAAACCCTCTGAACTCCGCGCGCGACATCGTAGTGTTTTTGACCGACAATGGCAGGATCCAAAGCGCTTGATGATGATGAAAGCGGGTCGACTGCTGGGTACAAACCTTGTTCTGCAATTGAGCGCTCCAGAGAAATTGTCGAATCCAGATGGGCAAAGGTTGCAACCGGCGCCGGATCGGTATAGTCGTCGGCAGGGACATAAATTGCCTGCAGAGAGGTGATTGAGCCTTTTTTAGTTGAAGTGATTCTTTCCTGAAGCTCGCCCATTTCGGCAGCCAAAGTCGGCTGGTAGCCGACGGCAGAAGGAGTTCTGCCCAGAAGCGCCGAAACCTCCGAACCTGCCTGGGCGAACCTAAAGATGTTGTCGATAAATAAAAGCACGTCCTGGCCTTTTTCATCCCTGAAGTATTCGGCTATGGAAAGTGCAGCCAAAGCAACCCTGAATCTTGCGCCGGGCGGTTCGTTCATCTGGCCAAAAACCATGGCAAGTTTATCCAGAACGCCGGCCTCTTTCATTTCGCGGTAGAGATCATTTCCTTCGCGGGTTCTTTCGCCGACTCCGGCAAAAACGGAATAGCCGCCGTGTTCTTTGGCGATGTTGTTAATAAGCTCCTGAATAATAACGGTTTTGCCGACACCCGCCCCTCCGAAAACACCGATTTTGCCTCCCTTTATAAAAGGTGCAATCAAATCAATTACTTTGATTCCGGTTTCTAGAATTTCCGGTTTTGTTTCCTGTTCCAAAAGAGGCGGGGATTCCCTATGGATTGGATAAGTTTTTTGGGTTTTTACTTCACCTTTATTGTCAATTGGCGCTCCAAAGACATTAAAGATCCGGCCCAATGTTTCTTTTCCGACCGGAACCTGAATCGCGGCGCGTGTATCGACAACCTCAAGCCCCCTTTTTAAACCGTCTGTTGAGCCTAAAGCCAAAGCCCTTACCATGTTTTCCCCGAGGTGCTGTTCGACTTCACAGACTAATTTTTCCTTGCCGCCTCTTATTTCCAAGGCGCTATAGATATCCGGCAAATTTCCTTTTTCAAATTCGACATCGATAACAGGACCGATGATTTGGACGATTCGACCTTGACTCTTGCTTTTCATTTGAATGCTCTTTGGGCCGTTGTTATGTCCAAAAGTTCTTTGGTTATTGCTTCCTGCCTTGCCTGATTAAAGGTTAATGTTAAATCATCAATTAAGTCTCCGGCTGCATCCGTGGCGTTCTTCATGGCAATCATCCTGGCTGAATGTTCGGAGGCTTGCGCCTCGACAAGTACCTGATAGATTTGGGTTGAGACATAGTGCGGAAGGATTTTTTTGAGAATCACAGCAGGCGATGGCTCAAAAAGAGCGGTATCGCCAAAGGCGGCATCTTCCTTTGGTGTTTCATCACCGAGTAGTTTTTTCGGGTCAATCGGCAGGATCTGGACCCACTTTGGCGGTTGTTTGATTGCGGATTCGAAATGGGGGTAGAGAAGTGTGACTTTGGAAACACGGCTTTCCAGGAAGCTGTCGATTGCCAGTTTGGAAATAAGGCCGGAAAGAGCAATTTGGGACATTTCTTCCGACTCAAAACTGGCCAGAATTTCGCCTTTAACTTTTGCGGCAAAGGAAAGGGCCTTTTTGCCGACAGTTATAAAGATCGGATTTTTGGGATCAAGTGCAAGAATTTCGCGGAATAAATTAATATTAAGGCCGCCTGCTAAGCCTCTGTCTGAAGTGACCAAGATAATCATTTCACTTTGCGCATCATTTTCCAAAAAAAGCTTATCGCGAAACTTTGTATTTAGCCGTACCTGATGCAGAATTTCGTTTAGATTAATGGAATAGGGTCTGGAGGCAAGGGCCCGCATTTGGGCTTTTCGCATCTTGGCAGCTGCCACAAGTTCCATGGCATGGGTTACCTTTTGGGTATTTTTGATTGAACCGATTCTTTTTTTAATCTCGCGAATTTGTGCCATATTTATTTTTTGGCGCGTTTCTTTATACGCTTACCGC
>Ga0209542_10012784_pt1 | contig 14604 bp, 21 predicted proteins | sample RifCSPhighO2_01_FD_184028 | JGI IMG/M metagenome (GOLD analysis project Ga0209542, IMG submission 184028) | Soil microbial communities from Rifle, Colorado - Rifle CSP2_plank highO2_0.1 (SPAdes) (version 2) | ecosystem: Environmental > Terrestrial > Deep subsurface > Rock core/Sediment ...
GCCCGGGCGATTGGCATAGACCAGCGCCTTGAGCGTGTCGCGACCCATGTACCCGTTGTAGTTCATGCCGTCCACGCCTTCCAGCGTGAAGTGGGCATGCCCGTACTGCTTCTGCGTGCGATCGATATCGCCGCGCTTGCAGTCGAGGAAAACGGGCACCTTGGGGTGCTTGAGGTGGATGTGCGCGATGAGCGCCTGGAGGGCGTGGGGTCCGCCGTCGATCGCTTCCCAGTGCGCGTGTTGCGGCTTGAACATGGAAGCGAAGTCGGCTGTAGCATCCACGACCTCCCGCATCCACAGGAGGACGGCTGCCCACGTCGAAGTGCTTGCCGCCCGAACGATGTCCGGCAGCTTCTCCGCGAGCGGGTCGAGGCCGACGCAGACCAGCGTATCCTTCTCCTTCTGCCGCTGCGCCAGCAATTCCCGAAAGTTACGTGCGCCCATATGGCTGCTCTCCTGAAAAAGGTGGACAAACGGGACCGTAAACTCAATGTGGCTACTTGTCTTATATCACAAAAATATGCTCATTCAAACCCGGCTCCAAATGCCCTCACGTGGAGCGGTTCCGCCGGGCGTTTTCGAGTTAGACGTTTTTTTGCTAAGGTCAAGGCATGAGCGAAGAAGATCTGGGATACTCCTTCTTTTTCGAAGCGGGCAGGCGCGAACTCGGCCTGGCCGATCTTCCGGTCGCCCGGGTGATATCCGAATCCAGGGGGGCATATCGGGTCAAGAACGAGAACGGAGAATACCTGGCGAAAATAACCGGCGGACAGATGTTCCGGGCGCGATCCAGGGAGGATTATCCCGCGGTCGGAGATTGGGTGGCGATCACCGAACTGAATGACGGCCACGCCCTAATCCGCGGCATATTGCCCAGGCGGACAGTGATCAAGAGAAGGTACGGGGACAGAAACAAGGCCGGTGAGAAGGACGAGGTGCAGGTGATCGCCGCGAATATCGACGTGGCCTTTATCGTGGAGTCGGTGGACCGGGATTATAGTTTGAACCGCCTGGAGAGATACTTCGCCATCGCGGAGAGCGGCGGAGTGAAGCCGGCGATCGTGCTCAATAAAACCGATCTTCTTTCCGGCGAGGAATTGGCGGGAATATTGGCGGAGATCCGGAAGAGATTCCCGGCCGCGGATATCATCCCCACGAGCACCGCGACCGATGCCGGGCTCAAGGAACTTCGGGAACGCATAAACAAAAGCCGGACATATTGCTTCCTGGGTTCCTCCGGCGTAGGGAAATCGTCCTTGATAAACAAGTTGCTCCAGACAAGCGAGATAAAGACCGGAGATATCAGTTCGTATTCCGGCAGAGGCAAACACATTACCACCCGCAGGCAGATGTATTTCCTGCCGGGGGGCCCCGACGCTGCGGCGCCGACGTCCCGACCCGGAGTCGGCGTCGGGACCGGGGCAGGCCCCGACGCTGCGGTCGGGGCAGGCGGAATGGTGATCGACAATCCCGGGATACGCGAGGTGGGCATGACCGACGTGAACCGAGGGATAGACACCGTTTTCAAGGAGATCGCCGCCCTGGCCAAGGAATGCAGGTATGCCGACTGCACGCATACCCACGAGCCGGGCTGCAAGGTCCTCGCGGCGGCGAGATCCGGGAAGTTGGACGAAGGAAAATACCTGAATTACATCGAGCTCAAGAAGGAAGCGGAATATTACGAAATGAACAGCGCGGAAAAACGGGAGAAAGACCGCGGTTTCGGAAAATTCCTGAAGCAAGCGAAAAAGGAGCTTGGGAAATCCGGGCGCAAAAACTGATACCGCCCCGTCCCGCGCCAACAACGATATTCCAACATTCTATAGAATATTAGAATATCGTAATCTGCGGCAATGCTATAATAAGGACGTGAAGACAACGAAACAATTAGAGCGCTATTTCAAAGGTCCCGCCAATCATTGGCGAATAGCCATCTTGCAATTGATCGCGGAGAATGACGGACTGACGTTGGAAAAAATCGCGGACAAACTTGGCGGCGATTTTAAAAATATCTCCCAGCATACCCATCGGTTGGCGCAGGCTGGCTTGCTCAATAAAAAGCATCACGGGCGACAGGTAGCGCATTCGCTTTCGCCTTACGGCAGCCGCTTTGTCCGATTTATTAAAACATTCTAACATTCTATAGAATGTTAGAATGTTTTAGACCGGAACACGGCGCTTAAAACCGGGGACTTAATATCGAAATTGGACCATGGTCATAGACATAGAGCTCACCTTGAACAGATTCGGCTTCGGGAAGATCGCGGAAAACAAATTCCAGCTGCTTTGCTTCAGGTTCTCCAAATGGCGGATCCCCGGCAAGCATTCCGTCTCCTTCGAGGTAAACTGGCGGTCGCGGGGTGAAGGCATAAACGATCCTGTTCGGTAAAGATCCACCCGATGGAAGAACACAAGGAATTTCCCCGAGCCCCCGGCATCCGGAGCATCCTGGGTCCCAGTTTCGTGATTCTGGCCCTGGGCCTCGGCTCGGGCGAGGTGATCCTCTGGCCTTATCTCGCCTCGAATTTCGGCTTGGGCATCGCCTGGGGAGCGATCTTGGGCATCACCTTCCAGTTCTTCCTGAATATGGAGATCGAACGCTATGCCCTCATTAAGGGCGAGAGCGTCTTTGTGGGCATAGCGAAATCGTTCAGATGGGCCGTTTATTGGTTCATTCTTTCCACCTTCATCGGCTTCGGCCTGCCGGGCATAATCGCAGCCTCGGCGCAGGTCCTGGGAAGCGTCCTGGGGCTGACGGAATTCAGGTGGCTGGCCACGCTGATGCTCGTTCTCGTCGGCCTCATCTTGAGCCTGGGCAGGACCGTTTACGCCACCATGGAACGGATAACCAAGATCGTGATCTTGACGGGAGTGCCCTTCATTTTCCTTTTGGCGATCTTTCTCGGTTCCCAGGCGGACTGGGCGGCGCTCGCGAGCGGGGCGATCGGCCGCGGGGACGGATTCTGGTTCTTCCCCGCGGGGATCGGCCTGGCCACTTTCCTCGCGGCTTTCGCCTACTCCGGCGCCGGCGGCAACCTCAATCTGACCCAATCGATCTATGTCAAGGAAAAAGGATACGGGATGGGCAAATACACCCAAAAGATAGCCGGACTTTTCCGCGGCGGCGATGAGCAGAACATAAGACTGACCGGGGAAAGGTTCGAGCTGGACGCGGAGAACATCTCCCGATTCCGGGCCTGGTGGCGCGTGATCAATCTGGAGCACCTGGTGGTCTTTTGGGGCATCGGCGTCGTTTCCATACTGCTTTTGATGCTCTTGGCGTTCGCGACGACCTTCGGCACGAGCGGGAACGCGGAAGGCATAAACTTCGTCCTCGCCGAAGGCCGGGCGATCGGACGCGAACTTTTCCCCCTGGTCGGGACCCTGTTCCTCCTCACGGTATCGGTCATGCTTTTCCAGACCCAACTGGGCGTGACGGATTCGACCAGCCGGATAATGGCGGAGAACGCCGCCATCGCCAAATTAGGCAAGGATCCCGACGGAAGAGTTCACCTGTCCAAGATATACTATTTCTTCGTTTGGGCGCAGGTGATCTTCGGCATCATCCTCTTCTCGTTCGGCCTGCACGAACCGAGAACGCTCATAGTCCTGGGCGCGGTCATAAACGCGTTCGCAATGTTCGTCCACGTGGGATTGGTGGCCTGGCTCAACCGCCGGAGCCTGCCCAAGGCGTTCCAGCCGAACCTGGCGAGGAAACTGGTCATTCTCGGCATTTTCATCTTCTTCGGGTTCTTCAGCGGCATCGTGCTCTGGGACAAATTGAGCGCGGGCTGGTGAGCCGGCAACAATCGCCGGCCCCGTCCCGTAGTAAGGAACATCATGCACAAGATAACGCCCCATTTGTGGTTCGACAAAGAGGCCAAAGAGGCGGCCGAATTCTACGTCTCGCTCTTCCCCGGCTCGAAGATCACGGACCTGACCACGCTTCGCGACACGCCTTCCGGCGACACCGAGGTCGTTTCTTTTGAGCTTGCCGGAGAGCCGTTCATGGCGATAAGCGCCGGTCCCCACTTTAAATTCAATCCGTCCATCTCGTTTTTCGTGAACTTCGATCCCCTGCGGTTCGGCGATGCGTCGAAAAAGGAGGAGGCCCGAAAAGCGCTGGACGCGGCCTGGGCGGGACTCGCCGAAGGCGGCCGGGTCTTGATGCCGCTCGACAAGTATCCGTGGAGCGAGCGCTACGGTTGGATACAGGATAAATACGGCCTTTCCTGGCAGTTGATCCTCACGAACCCCGAAGGCGAGGAAAGACCGGCGATCCTGCCCGCTCTGCTTTTCGTCCGCGAGAAATGCGGAAGGGCGGCGGAGGCGATCGATTTCTATCTTTCGGTGTTCGAAAACTCGAAGCTCGGCTCTCTCGTGAAATACCCGGAAACAACGGAGCGCGGCCAGAAGGATACGGTGATGTTCGCCGACTTCAAGCTCCGGAACACGTGGTTCGCGGCGATGGACGGCGCGGGAGAACATGATTTCGACTTCAACGAAGCGGTCTCGTTCGTCGTGAAGTGCGAGAACCAGGAGGAGATAGATCATTATTGGAGTAAATTATCGGCGGTTCCCGAGGCCGAGCAGTGCGGCTGGCTCAAGGACAAGTACGGCGTCTCCTGGCAGATCGCGCCCGCGGCCATGGACGAGATATTCAAAGACAAGGACGAAAGAAAACTGGCGCGGGTGACCCAGGCGTTCCTCAAGATGAAAAAATTCGACCTCGCCAAGCTGAAGGCCGCAGCCGAGGGCTAAAGAAACCACATCGACCATGCCAAAATACGTGGACGGATTCGTGTTCGTAGTCCCCAGGAAAAAGGTGGTGGAGTATAAAAAGATGGCCAGGATAGGCGCGCGGGTATGGAAAAAACACGGGGCGTTGGATTATAAGGAATGCATCGGGGAGGATCTCGCGCCCGAGATGCCGGAAGGCATGAAGCATCTGCCGTTCCCCAAGCTGACCGGAGCGAAAAAGGACGAAACGGTTTGGTTCTCGTACATAGTTTACCGATCAAGGAAGCATCGGGATGAGGTCAACGCCAAAGTGATGAAGGAAATGGACAAAGCGATGGAAAGATACAAGGACAAACCGATGCCGTTCGACATGCAACGCTTCGCGGCGGGCGGCTTCGAGGTGGCGGTGGAAGCCTGATGTCACCGTTTTCTCCGCATCTCTTCAATTACGCCGCGCAGGTACTCGGCCTGATCCGCAAGCCCCGGCACGAAACCAGCCAGGTTCAAAAGCCAGCCGATCAGGATCAAAACCGCCGCTACGCCCACTATGGAGCCGGCGCCGCGCAAAACCCCGGTCCAAAAAGCCCGCCGACCGCCGAGCTTATTCCCGATCTCCCGCAGGGTCTCGTGGATCTCATCCAGTTTCCGGTCCGGGTCGGGATCGGGCATGTTTCTTAATACTCTCGCAGGCGACTCCAGATATACTCCGCATCGAGCCAAAAGCCCCCGCGGACGGGGGCTTTTGGCTTTCCAACACCGAGCGCTCGCACTTATTGCGCAGGCGTTTCGGGGCTAGAAACAGGCTCTGAAGCCGGAACTTCCTGGCCCTCCTTGGCCGGTTCCTGGGGAGCTTGCGGCTCGGACGGAACCTGATTTTTTATCTCGAGCATAGGACTTTAAAATCGGTCGGTTGGCTTACGACTATCGCCTGGTTTCTGTCCAGTTTCGCAGGCGAATGCTAACACATGAAAAGGCCTCACCGCAAGAACAGCCCCGCTTCCGCGGGGTTGTTTTCCATATCTCTTACTTATTGTTCCGGCCGCGCCTGGAGCTCTTGCGGCCGTTACTTGCTTTCCGGTTCGCTCGTCCCCGGCGGTTCCCGCCTCTTTGAGTGTTCGGCATGGATTGGAAATTTTCTTATCGACCTTTCCATGATTATTACGAAGCGCTTCCGGATTCCGACGCATTTCAGGCGGCCGGTTTTTTCTTTGGCGACCGGCCGCGGCGCTTGCGAGGAGGCGCTTCGCCCGCGCCGTCCACCGTTCCCGCGCCGCCCATGCCCGCGAGATCCTCGGGTTCGAATTCCGGACTTATCTCCTCCGCTTCCCCGGCGCCCAGGCCGCCGGGCAAACCGTCATCCCCCGCATCCTTATTGCCCAGATCCCGCATATCGCTCGTGGAGCGGAGCACATCCGCCCGATCCGTATCCTCCGCCCGCAGGCGCTCTTCGGTCGCGAGCTCCGACAACCCCACTTCGCCGGTCGCGCCGGTGTCCGCGGGATTTTTGCCTATGCCCGTTTCGAGAAGATAGGCGCCGCGCCTGCCCTTTTTCTCGTCCCCCACGGAATCGGTGAGGTCGGGCGGCGTTCTGCGCTTTTTGTTCTTTTTACCTCCGGGAGCGGGCTTTTTCATTTTCTGGGATATTTGCGGTCCAATTCCCGGATGCGCTCTTCGCCTCCGGGGTCGACCTTGGCCAGAATGCTGTCCAATTTTTCCTCCCGGCGGTCATCCCCCTCCTTGGACTGCGGGGAGCCGACATAAAAGAGGAAAGAAAGGCCCGCCACTTGCCAGATGAGCTGCAGGAATTCGGATTGCCAGTTCTCCAGGGTATCCCGGGAGACCTCGATGAAATATCGCGCCGCTTCCGCCGGTTCGCCGTGGGTCTGCTGTTCCGCCACGAACGCGAACCAGGCGAAGAACCAGTGGCCGACCAAGCTGCCCAGAAAAAGCACGAGGGTCACCCATAGATAGCCATATCTGATCCCGGCGGAGTTTCGCATGGACGCGTTTAATCTTATGTACCGGCTACATCCTTTGTTTCGCTGCGTAAAATAAACATGGACCCTCAAAGCCTGCGCCGCGAAGACGAGATAAAATGGGGATCTCTCGAGAAGCATCGGGTGCGGGAGCGGATATTGGAGCTGACCGACGGGCAGGTCCGGATGCTGCTGGAATTTTCCGGCCTGGTCACGACCGGCGGGGACATCGCCGCTCTGCTTCAGGAGATCAGGCAATTCGAACACGATTCCCTGCACCTGGATCTCCTGCTCACCCAGTGGGAAAGCAAGCGGGAATTGCTGGAGCAGATATCCATGTTCGAGGCGGAGAATTCCGCCCGGGGCGTCACCGGCTCACCTTGATGCTCACTTCTTTGGAGCCGAGCTCGTTGCCGGCCGGATCTCTCGCCAAGAAATTCAGCAGATAAGGACCGGCATCCTTCCAGTTCCAGGAGCTTACGTCGACCAGCGCCTCTTTGTGGGGATAATCCTCGATGCCGTCCCCCATCGGATTCAATACGTCTCCGTCCACTTGCCAGAACATCACATAGCGGGAAATGTCCCACCCCGAGAGTATGCCCTTGAACGGCTGGGTTCCGGAAAGCGTGACGCCGTCGGTCGGCCACCAGATCTCCATTCTTCCGGATGCGGAAGGAGGCTCCGAACCTCCCGCCCGGATGACCGCCGCTTCGTTCGCCCATAGGTGCACCTGGCTCCAGCCGGGTCCGAACACTCCCACCTTGAACGAATAACTCCCTTCCGCCGCCGCGCTCCAAGACGTCCCGTAACTCTTCGTTTCCCCGGCAGAGAACGACTGGCCCTCGAAATATCTTTGGAACACTTTGCCGCCGGCGGCGTCCCAGATCTCCAAATCCACGATGATGTCCGAAACCGCTCCGCCGTCGTTCCGGAGGGAAACGGAAAGGTCTACCGTTCCGCCCGATGCAGGATTCGCCGGCGCGGCACCCGCGGAAGCGATGGCGAAAGAAGCCGGGACGGCGGGCGGAGGAGGCGGAGGGGTTCCGGCTCCCGACCACCAGGCACGCATCACGTCCTCCGCACGCTTATGCTGGGGCGTGTAGTCGGGGTTCCCGGGCCAGCCGGCGTTCGGATCGCTTGACCAGTCCCACAGGTGAACGCCCGCCAGATAGGAACGTCCGTTCCAGTAGGAGAAAAGGGCTTCGTATGCGTTCGCCTGCTCCGTTTCATCCGCCGGACCGCCGTACCAGTAATCCCAAGGCCTGGTATGGGAACCAGAAACGCTCTTGTATCCTATTTCCGTGAACAGGACCCTTTTGCCGAACTGCCGGGAGATGGGCTCTATCCGGGAAGAATCCCAGCCGTTCCAGGCGCCCGCAAGCGATGCCGGATCGTTCGAGGAAGTGTATAGATTGTAGTAGGCGGATATGCCGATATAATCCAGCCGATCCCAGAACGCTATCTTGTTCACCTCTTCCACCCAACCGCTCTCGCCCCAATTGGCGCTGTAGGTGAGCTGCCCGCCGAAAATGCCGCGCACCTGGTCGATAAGCTCGTGCCAGGCCGCAGTGTTCCCGGAATTCTCGGTATAGGCCGCCATTTTTATCAGCTCGGATCCGATGACCATTTGGGAAACCCCTTCCGCCTGCGCCACTCCGGCGAGTTCCCGCAGAATGGCGCCGTAAGCCCCGTACCAGGCATCCCGATCGCCCGGACTGATCACCGCGCGCCACTGGCCATCGTAATTCTCCACATGCGGCTTCAGGGTCACGCCCATGCCTTGGGAGCGGACGTAGCGGATCCCCGCCCGGAGAGCGGCATCGGTCGGCGTGTTCCATCCTCGGCCGAGATCGGTGGACCAGGGGTTGGTCTGGTAATAAGGGAAGGTCAAGGTCACATGGTCCGCTCCCGCCGCTTTTGCGTTCCGCACCGATTCTTCGAAGGTGGCGCTCGCGAAATCGGAATCCCAGCGGGAATAAATGCTCACCGCCTGCTGCCAGTCGGAAACCGCGCCATCGGCCGGCGCGGCGAACAGGAACGAGGCGGCCAAAAACAGAACCAAGCCCAGGGCAAACTTCAGTTTCCGATCGGAGATGGTCGTCATTGGATCATGATATTCACCGCTTTTTCCCTGAGCACCCTTCCGTCCGGAGCCTGGGCCACGAAATTCACAAGATAGGGTCCGGAGTCGCGCCAGTTCCAGGAGGACACATCCACCCATGCCTCCTGGTGCGGATAATCCGCATCGCTCGGGAACATCGGGTTCAGCCGGTCCCCGTCCACCTGCCAGAACATCCGATATTCGCTCGGGTCGAGATCCTGCACCAACGCCTTCCAGGGCTGAAGGCCGGATACGCTGACTCCGTCCTCGGGCCACCAGATATCGAGCGAGCCCGGCTCCGGCGGCGGAGGAGGCGTCTCGGACAAGGACCCGGGAAGGATCAAGGTGTCGTTCTTGGTCGCTCCCGGCCTCCGGGCCAGATGGACGCTCGGACTCAAGACTATTTGGTCGATGGATACCCCGTCCTCCCGGCTCTGGATACGCAGGCTCTGAAGGCCCGGCCGGGCGAACCGGATGTTCGTTCCCAGCGCTCCGTAATGATCGTCGTTCCACCCCCAGCCGGAGAGTCCCGCATCCCGGCCCTCCTCGAGCACCACTGCGAGCGACCCGGAACTGCCGATGCGGTAGGCGACGGCGCCGGAATCATCCAGAGAATCCGAAAATTGGACGTGGACCGAATCGTTCCCGTAAAAATCGCCGTCCGCGCGCATGCGCAGCCAAAGATGATAAGGCGTGCCGGCTTCGGCTTCGAACTCCATCTCGAAATGATCCGCCGGTTCGGCCGCCGCGACCTCCGCCTTGGGCAGATTACGATTCTCGTTATACAGGCGGTATCCCCCCGCCGCCGAGGGATCTCCGATCTTAGACCAGGCGCCCGAAATCCTTGGCGCATCCCCGGCATACAAAACGATATCCTTTCCGGATGAACCTTCGGAAGCGACGAAGAGGTCCAGCGCGCGGTCCTGCCAGTACATAAGCTCGCTCCAGTCCTCTCCGAATATCCCCAGTTTCAACCGGTAATCGCCTGCTCCGGAGGGGATCCAGACAAGCTCCACCGAACCGGCGCCCCCGGCATCCAGGTCGCGATCCGGATAGATCATCTGTCCCACTTTGGTCCCGGACGAGTCATATATTTCCGTGTCGAGAATCAGCCCCCGGACCGCCGAGCCCAGATTTTGGACATTGACCCTCAATCGCGTTTCTTCCCCGACCCCGCCCGTTTCCAATGTCTCCACCGATGTTCGGAAAGAAAATTTTTCGCCGGCCGGCGCTCCGCCTCCGAACCAGTCGGTGATGACCGTTTCGGCGGGCTTGTTTTGAGGAGTAAAGCCGACATCCTGCGGACCACCGGCATTAGGGTCGGTGTGCCAATCCCAAAAATGGACCCCGCCCATGAAATCCTGCCCGCTCCAATAAGATAAGAGAGCCCGATATCCCAGGGCCTGCTCCTCCGGATCCGGTCCGCCGCGGGTCTGGTCCCACTGCGGAGGCCTCTTCAACGCGCCATCCATGCTGCGGTAGCCGATCTCGGTGAAAACCACCGGCTTGCCGGTCCTCTCAAAGACGGGGCGGATATGGGTGGCATTCCAACTGTCCCAGGTGTCCATGAGAGCCTCAAGGGCGGGAGAGTTGGTGTCGGTCATATAGAAATAAGCGGAGATGCCTACGAAATCCAAAGCGTCCCAAAACCCGATCTTGCTGATCTCCTCATACCAACCGGAACTGCCCCAATTGGCGCTGTAGGTGAGCTTGCCCGAGTAAACGGCCCGCAAGCGGGAGATCATATCGCGCCAGGCCTGGGCGTTGCCGGGATCCACTTCGGAAGAGGCCATGTTGATGAGTTCCGTCCCGATGACCATCTGTTCCACGCCTTCCTCCTCGGCTATTTTCCCGTAATGCACGAGCATGTCGCCGTAGGACCGGAACCAAGCGTTCCGATCCGAGGGCGTCACGCGGGCGCGCCATTCGCTCGTTTCGCCGATCTGCAGATGAGGCTTGAATCCGACCCGCAACCCGAGTTCCTTGGACTGCCGTACGGCGGCACGGAGAGAATCGTCCGAAGGCGTATGCGACCCGGGCGCCATGACCATCGCGCGCAAATCCGGCTGATAATAAGGTATGACCAAGGTCGCGAAATTCGCGTGACTTGCCCGGAGGTTCCGCAGGGAGCGCCGGAAAAGATCGCCTCCGAAATCATTCGCGCCTTGAGGCACCAAAGTGCCGCCTTTCTGCCAATCGGCGGGCGCCGCCGATGCCGGAAGGCGGCTCGCCGAAAATGCCGCGAGCGCGAAGAGGATCAGGATCCGCGCCGTATGTTTCATGTTTATGTCTTCTCCGAGGTTAAAGTGGCCGGAACCGGTTCGGAATCCCAGAACGGAAAAATGATCTCCACCGGAACGTCCTCTTCCGTTTCTCCGGGCAGGAACATCGCCGGCATGGCCGCAGGATCGGACACCGGCGCCGGCCCGGAGGCCGATCCCGCCAGAATCAAAGAGGCCAAAATCGACCCCAAGAGAGCCGCCAAAAAAAGATTAGGTCTGAGCCGTCTGGACATCGCTTTTATATAGACGCAGACGGGCGTAAAAAGGTTCTGGAAACGAAAAACCGGCCATGGCCGGTTTCGCTCGGATCTCTTCAAGAGGTCCTCCGTCTTTTCCTGGCCGGCCTTCTTTTCGGCGCGGCCGACCCCCGGGCGCGCGAGATGTTCCCCCAGTAACCCTTGAGCTCCGTCACCAACCGGGATATCTCCCTGCCATCCAATCCTTTTACGCCCCGATAGCGCTTGATGACCGCATCCACGATCTCCTCGTATTTTTCGCGGTTCAGGTCCTTGACCTGTTCCAAGCGCTCCAATATTTCGCCTTTGGCCTTCAGCATCCAACCGCGCACCTTTTTTCGGTTCTGCGCGCCGCGCTTGCCGTACAAAAAGTATGCTCCCGCGGCCGCAACGGCCGCGGCGGCGAGACCGGCTCCGATGCCGATCGCCTGCTTCCGGCTCAACCCACCCGCGTTCTTCTTAGCCATTGCTGTTTTTCTTTTTTTCGACCTTTCTCCGTCCGTTGAACTTGCGCCAGATATCCGAAAGAACGGACCACCGCAGGCCTTCTTTGCGCAGATTCGCCCGAAGGTCGGCGATGTCCCGGGAGATGGATTCGCCTTCCCGCTTGGCTATCGAAGAAAGGTCCTTCACGTCCCGCAGGATCCGGATCAAATAGACCAAGGCGGCGGCCGCGAGCGCGGCGAGAACTACGAATCCCGCGGAAGAAACGAAGAAAAAGATGTCTGCTTGGACCAGATCCTGCATGTTATGAGACAAATATACCATATAATACGCGCTCCGGCCCAATACGGTCATCCGGGAACTTTTTGCGGCGGAAACGCGTTATTAGGGTTAAATGTCCTGGCTGATCAACCTTTTCCTGAACGCAGCCGCGGTGCTCGCTGCGGCCTATATCCTGCCGGGAGTGGCGGTCCAAAGCTTCTGGACGGCATTGCTCGCCGCCTTTCTCCTCGCCATCGCGAACATCCTCCTGCGGCCTATCCTGCTCTTTTTCGCCTTGCCCGTGAACATCCTGACCCTGGGCCTGTTCACTTTCGTGGTGGACGCGATAATCCTCCTGGTCGTCGCCGCCGTTCTGCCCGGCATGACCATTGGAAATTTCGCCTGGGCCCTGCTCTTCGCCCTGGTCCTCGCGCTCTTAAGCTATCTGTTCCACTCATTCATCAAATAAAACATGGCCCAGATCATCCCGGATGACGAGCAGGAGGTGGTGGAAGAAAGGGTGGTGGTCCGCCGCCGGCCGGCGGAGATGTTCGATCCGGGCCGGATAATCTTCTATCTCACCGATTTCATCGAAGCCGTCCTTCTGATCCGATTCGTTTTGCGGGCGGCGGGGGCGAACTCCGGCAACGGATTCGTATCCTTCATGTATGCCTTGACCGCGCCGCTCGTCGCCCCCTTCCGGGGGATATTTCCGAATCCCGGCCAGGCGGGTTATGTGATCGAGTGGTCCACGCTGATCGCGATGCTCATATACGGTTTGATCGCTATCCTGCTGGTCCGCCTGCTTCGCCTGCCCTGGGAAGCCTAAAGGTCGCCAAATATCGACAAAAAACGCATGCTGACTTGGAGCATAATCTTTTTGGTCATAGCGCTCGTGGCTGCGCTCCTGGGATTCACGAACGTGGCGGGCACCGCCCTGGATTTCGCCCGGATAATATTTTTCGTCTTCCTGGTCCTGTTCCTGATCTCCCTGTTCTTCTAGTAGCCGGATATCTCTTCCGAAAACACGCGGTCATCGTCCGCACCCAAGCGGGAAAGCTCTTCCCGCAGATCGAGCACCATTTCCGGCGAACCGGCCAGATAAAAACTCGGCGCCCCAAGGTCGGGGATGTACCGACGAAGCGTCTCGCCCGATAGCCGGCCCGGTTCCGCTCCGGTACCCTCCGGGTCCGCGAGCACGGGCACGATCCGGAGACCCTCTCCGGCGAACTCCTGGGCGAGCCCCTGAAGCTCCTGCAGGAACACCGCCCGCCGGGGATTCTCGTCCGCATAGAAGAGCAGGAGCTTGCGGCCGGAGCCGCTTTGCTCCGCATCGCGGATCATGCTCCGGAAGGGAGTGATGCCCATGCCCCCGGCGATCAGGACCGATACGCCGCCATCATCCGGACGCAGAATAAAAGAACCCATAGGTTCCGTGAGCGAAAGCTCGGCACCCGGAGGCAGCGCGGCCAGGGCCCGCTTGAAAGAACTGCTTCCGGCGCGAGTGGCGAAAACGAGCTCGGGATCGCCCGGCGCGGAGGCCAAAGAGAAGGTCCGGGAACCTTCCGGACCCGGGAGCGCCGACAGGGACAGGTCCGCATATTGTCCGGCCCGAAATCGGAAACTCTCCGGTTTTTGGACGACCAGCACCATGGTCCCCTCCCCGACCGCCGTTCTGCGATTGAGCTTGGCGGAATATCCCATCTATTCGTCTCCTTCCGAGCCGCCCTCGTGCTTGATTATCCTGGCCAGGGCCCCGCAATGATGTCGCCGGTTGAGATTGGGCAGTTTTTGATCCGTGAAGCTTTCCCCGCACTCCGAGCAATAGTATTCCGTGTTCATTATTTCAAAAATAAAATGCGCAGGCCGGCGCACTTGGAATTATACAACAGGATCCGAAAGAAAAAAACCGCTCCAGGCGGTTTTTTTCGCAACCGACCCCGATCAGTGTCTGGCGGAACCGGGCCGCCTCAATCGGAGCAAGGAATGGTTCAGGCGGTGAAGCATCAGCAGCCCTATGGAAAGGAGTCCCAGGCTCAAAAGGAAAACCGCGGCTTCGCCGGTGAACATGGCGGCTCCAAGCTGGCTGAAGCGGACGGCAAGGGTCTGCTCCGCCAAGGCGGGCGCGGCCGGGATCTGGTTCCGGAAGGTCTGCCAGATGTTCCAGCCCGACAGGAAGAAATTAACCCCCAAGAGCAGATTGACTATGAGCAAAGGCAGGCGGAAGCGCGAAAGATACACGCTGCGCATGATGCGCCCATGCAGTTCGCGGGGAAATTCGATCTCCCGCATTTGATTGATCTCCTGCTGCAGTTTTTGCATGAAATTTCTTAAGAGTTGTAATAATTCTGGGCCAATTCCTGTTTCAGCGCGTGTTTCGCCCGGTACAGATAGGTCTTGACCGTGTTCAGGGGTAACGACAGCACGTGCGCTATCTCCGTGTAGCCGAAGCCCTGCCAATAGAACAGCAGGAGCACGGCCCGGTAGACCGGCCGCACTTTCTCCAAGGCCGTTTCCACGTCCTTGGCTCTCTCCACGTTCTGCATATCCTGGTAAGGGGTCTG
>Ga0209542_10012785_pt1 | contig 14603 bp, 12 predicted proteins | sample RifCSPhighO2_01_FD_184028 | JGI IMG/M metagenome (GOLD analysis project Ga0209542, IMG submission 184028) | Soil microbial communities from Rifle, Colorado - Rifle CSP2_plank highO2_0.1 (SPAdes) (version 2) | ecosystem: Environmental > Terrestrial > Deep subsurface > Rock core/Sediment ...
CTTGCAAAATAAACAAATTCAAAAATATCAAGCTTTGGAATGGGTTTTGTCAGCTGATATGACTTAAGACCTTTTGGCCCGACAACAACCATTTCTCCCGGTTTTATGTCACGGATATAAATCCCATCTACTGTGTTAAGCGCACAAGTCTCTGAAGAAAAAACATAGCTGCCATTTAGTCTTCCTATGGAAAAAGGTCTTATGCCGCATTCATCTCTTGCAGCAACTATTTGTTGTTCATCCATTGCCAGAAAAGAGAAGGCCCCTTTAAAGAAGGGAATGGATGTTATAACAGCTTCACCAAGGCTTGCTCCTCTGTCTTTGAAATACAAGATAGCTGCATGCATCATTTCTGTATCGTTAAGATTTGATGTCTCTATTCCCTTTGTGTCTAAGAATTGCTCTAGAATCGTTGTATCAGGTAGGTTGCCATTATGAGCAAGAGTTAGCGTTTTTGAATTATCGATGACTGGTTGTAAATGGTTTTCCGAAGGTCCAAATGATGTAGAATATCGATTATGTCCTGTTGCCATGTTTCCCGGGAGAGAATCAAAATTAAAACTTGCTGGTTCTTCATCATCGTAGACCTGTTTTACAAGCCCTTTTCTCTTATGAACATGAATCTTGGTACCATCTGACGTAGAAATTCCAGATCCTTCCTGTCCTCTATGTTGAAGAGCATGTAGTCCGTCTGCAGTTGTTCTTGCTACATCTTGGCGATCCTCTAAAGCATATACTCCAAATACTGCGCATTTTTCTCCGAATTGTTTCTGAGACGAATTGAGGTAAGCTTCTTTCCCTGCCATCTGCGTCCATTATAAACAATAGAAAAATACTAAATCAAGGGGCGGTATTGACAGTCAATACTAAATTAGTTATGCTTTTTACCAGGAGTAACTTTAGTAACTTAACGAAATGAAAAACAACAGAAATTTAATTATAGTAGGAGTAATTGTTTTAATACTTTTGATTGGAGGAGGAGTCTTCCTGGCAACCAAAAAATCTACAAAACCCGCTATTCCCGTACAGCAATCAGAGGAAATCTTGACTCTCTCGCCTTTGGATATTGGACTTTCTTTAACGATGGGAAGCGACGGTAAGAGAGTTATAATGGAAATTACAAAGACAGAAGGTTTAACCTCTATTGAGTATCAGCTTTCATACACGTCCAAGGGTGATATTCCAAGAGGCGTAATTGGAACAGCAGAAGTAAAAGGAAACACTGTAAGGAAGGAAATTACTTTAGGAACCTGTTCTGACGTTTGTCATTATGATCAGGACGTTTCCGATATTAAGTTAATTCTTAAGGTTACAAAAACGGACGGTAAGATTTATCAGGTAGAAAAAGGCCTCTAGATAATATTTTTCTTTCTCTGAAACTCCAATCCCTATATATTGTGTTTTAGATTAATTCCACACACTATTTTGTATTTTTGCTTATTGACATGGTTATTTTAATGGTGCAAAATGAAGTAAAGTGGGAAGAAGTGGAACAAAGTGGGACACATTGACAAACTTAACGCAAGTAGAATTGTATGCTTATCGGTCAATACGAAGGAAAAATTGGTATAAAAGGAAGAATTGCTTTTCCTAAAAAATTTAGGACAATTCTTGGTGAAAAATTAATAATTACCTTAGGATATGAAAACTCGCTCATCATTGTCTCTGAAGAAAACTGGAAACCGCTTTTGGAAGGAACAGAAGGTAAGCCATTTATCCAATCGGAAACCAGAGAAACTCAGCGATTTCTCCTTGGAGGAGCGAGCAATGTGGAACTCGATAGTAAAGGAAGGTTTATTATACCTTCTTACTTACGAGAATTTGCAAAAATTAAAGACGAAATTATATTCTTAGGACTTTACAGATATGTTGAAGTTTGGGATAAAACAAGATGGGCGCAATATAGAGGAAATCTTGAAAAAAATATCGATGTTATTTCTCAAAGGCTCGTTTCGGACAATCAAAAAATAAAAGGCAATGAATGATTTTCATAGGCCTGTTCTTTTACAAGAAGTAATAGATCTTTTAAGAGTCAGAAAGGGATCAAAGTACATAGACGCAACATTGGGAGGGGCAGGGCACAGCGAAAAAATTCTAGAACTAGGCGGAATTGTACTTGGAATAGATCAGGATGAAGACGCATTGAATTATGTCAAAAATAGAAAATTCGAAGGTTTTAAAAACTTAAGTCTTTACTTAGGAAATTTTAAAGAGATAGATAGAATTGCACATTTAAAAGGTTTTGACAAGGTTTCAGGCATTCTGTTTGATTTGGGAGTATCCAGCTTCCAATTAGAAAATCCGGAAAGGGGATTTAGCTATCAAAGAGAAGGTCCGCTTGACATGAGGATGGATAAAAAACTTAAAGTCCAAGCGGCGGATCTTTTAAATATTTTAACGAAAGGAGAACTTGATGAGTTATTTTTTAAATTGGGTGAAGAAAATAATGCTCGGATCATTTCTGACGGTATTGTTAGGGCCCGTGGAATAAAACCGATTAAAACGACCGAAGAGCTGGTTTTGGTAATACAAGAATCATTGGAAAAAAAAAGGCGGACATCTGCCCTCGAGAGAAGGCTTATAGCAAAAAAAATATTTCAGGCTCTAAGGATAGCCGTAAATGATGAATTAAATAATTTAAAAGAAGCGTTGGCCGGTGCATATACGCTTCTTGAAAAGAAGGGAAGGGTTGTTGTCGTAAGTTTTCATTCTCTTGAAGATAGAATTGTTAAGAATACATTTAAGGAGTTTGAGTCAAAAAATATGGGAGGAATTATTACAAGAAAACCAATCGTTCCGGGTTTTTTAGAAATTGAAAGAAATAAAAGAAGCAAAAGCGCAAAACTTAGAGTTTTTGAAAAAATATAAAACGATAGATAAAGTATGAAAAAACCAACTTTTATAATTTTTATTATACTATTTTTAATAGTTGCTTTATCTTTGGCAAGGGTTGTTGTATCCAACAATCTTTCAATAACAGGGGTTACTCTCTTAAAACTTGAAAATCAGCTCAATTCATATAAAATAGAAAATTCAAATCTTCGCGAAAAGCTCTTAAGCGTTACATCTCTTTCCTACATTTCATCCGAGTCTTCTCAATTAGGTTTTGTGGAAAGTAAAAATAGTTTCACATTAACCAAACCATTGCCTTTGGCTATTAAACAATGATATGGAGATATCGGGCAATACTGCTTATACTCATAGGCATATTTTGTTTAATAATAGTCCGACTTTTTTATTGGCAGGTAGTTAAAACCTCGGAATTGTCGCTTCTTGGACAATCTCAATATGGTAGGGCAATAAAAGTACTGCCCCAAAGGGGAGAAATAAAAACATCAGATAGTTTTCCCATAGCAACGAATAAAATTTCATATCTTGTTTTCGCAAATCCGAAAGAGATAAAAGATAAAGAAAAAAATTCATTGATTCTCTCTCATGCGCTTGACGTAGATAGAGCATCTGTAAGCGCGAAGCTATCTCTTGATAAATTTTGGGTACCTTTAAAATCGGGGATAGATACGCTGGAAAAAGAGAAAATTAGTAAGTTAAATCTGCCCGGAGTTGGTTTTGAAAAGCAATTCCTCAGATTCTATCCTGAAGCGTCAATGGCAGCGCATCTTCTTGGTTTCGTAGGCAAAGACGAGGCAGGCGGAGACAAGGGGTATTTTGGAATTGAAGGATATTACGATAGATTGCTTAGGGGAAAAGAGCAAACCGCTATCCAGATTCACGACGCGTTAGGCAGGCCGATTTTATCAAGGGCAAATGAGAATTCTAAAGAAACAAGAGGAAGCAATTTAATATTAAATATAAATAGATCCATACAGTATATAGCGGAGGAAAAATTAAAAAAAGGAATTGAAAGATATGGAGCATCCGGAGGATTGGTCGGGATTATGGATCCTAAGACCGGCAATATTCTGGCTCTTTCCTCATTTCCATCTTTTTCTCCTTCAGATTTTCAAGATTATACACCAAATTTATACAAAAACCCTTATGTTTCAAATTTATATGAACCGGGATCTACCTTCAAACCCTTAGTAATGTCTTCTGCTTTGGATAGTAAATTAGTTACTCCGCAGACTAAATGTTCTATTTGCTCAGGACCTGTTTCTGTTTCGGGATTTGATATACGTACATGGAATAATAAATATTATAAAGATAATAATATGGTTGGAGTTATACAGCACTCCGATAATGTGGGTATGGTTTTTGTCGCACAAAAATTAGGAGTAGATAGAATGATTAACTATTTATCTGCCTTTGGAATAGGAGAGACAACAGGTATCGATCTTCAAGGGGAAGTATCGCAGTCTCTTGCCCCAAAGGAGTTGTGGTATCCGGTAGATTTGGCGACCAAGGGATTTGGGCAGGGGATTTCTATAACGCCTATAGAATTATTAAGCGCTACTTCTGCTATTGCAAATAAAGGAGTCCGAATGGAGCCTCATGTTGTCGGGGCAGTAGAGGACCCGAACGGAAAAATTTCTAGAATACCGCCTAAAATTCTGGGAAAGCCAATCTCCGAGGAAACGGCAAAAGTTATGACCGAAATTTTAGTTAATGCCGTAAATAAAGGCGAGGCCTCATGGACAAGACTTAAGGGTTATAGAGTTGCCGGAAAAACAGGAACTGCATCAATTCCGGTTAAGGGACACTATGATCCCAATCAGACAATCGCATCGTTTATTGGTTTTGCTCCTTCGGACAATCCAAAATTTGTGATGCTTGTAATTTTAGATAGACCAACAACCTCAATTTATGGAGCAGAAACTGCTGCTCCCATATTTTTTGATATTGCGCGGAATCTACTGCTTTATTTTGGTGTTTCACCGAGTGAATAAATTAGATTGCAGGCTTAAAAAAGGGTATAATTGCGTTTATGTGGCAAACAGTTAAAAATATTTATCATTTTCTTGTGGCCTTTCTGGCTAATTTATGGCTCGGTTTTCCTTCTAAAAACATAATTGTTATTGGAGTAACAGGAACAGATGGAAAAACAACAACAACTTCTCTTATTCATTATATACTTAAAAGCTCAGGGTTAAACTCTTCTATGATCTCCTCGATTGGGGCTGAAATAAACGGAAAAAAATATCCTTTGCCCTTACATGTGACAACACTTCCGCCCTTTGCTCTTCAGAAATTTATAAAAAAAGCCGCAGGCACAAAAACAAAAAATTATTTAGTTTTGGAGGTAACATCCCATTCCCTAGATCAGTTTAGGGTATTCGGAATTAGTTTTGAAATCGGCGTTATTACAAATGTAACACGGGAACACTTGGATTATCACAAGACTTATGAAAATTATGTTAAGGCAAAAATTAAGCTTCTTGAAATGTCAAAAATTGCAGTATTAAATGAGGATGATGAGTCTTTTACAATCATAGAAAAAGAGCTTGATAAAATAATATCAAAAAAACCAAAAATAATTACCTATGGATCAAAAAAATCTTCAGACATAAATCCAATCGATTTTAAATATAAAAGTAAATTAGTTGGGCAATTTAATAGATATAATATTTTGGCAGGGATTGCAGTTTGTGTTAATTTAGGAATTAAAAAGGAAAAAATTATTGATGCTGTTGGGGCATTTAATTCTCCTTTGGGAAGACAAGATGTGGTTTATGATAACAATTTTATTGTAATGATCGATTTTGCCCACACTCCAAATTCTTTTAAGGAAATATTAAGCTTCTTAAGAAAAAAAGTTAAAGGAAGAATTATTCATGTATTTGGAGCGGCAGGACAAAGAGATGCCTTAAAAAGGCCGGAGATGGGAAAAATATCTTCGGAGTATTCGGATATAGCTATAGTAACTGCGGAAGATCCGCGGTCTGAAAATATAGAAAAAATTACAGACGAAGTAATCTCAGGAATTAAAAATAGCAGAGATCGTATAAAAAACAATACACTTTTGAGAATTTCGGATAGGCAAAAGGCAATAACTGAGGCAATAAAGATGGCAAAAAAAGATGACGCAGTTCTTTTAACCGGAAAATCTCATGAAAAATCTATGAATTATGGTAAAGGGGAAGAGCCATGGGACGAATACGAGGCGGTAAGAAAGGCTCTTGGGGTGAGAAATAATAATGGATAATATAAAGTCAATTCACTTTGTAGGAATAAAGGGGGTTGGAATGACTCCCCTTGCAATTGCGGCAAAAGAGACGGGAATGAAAGTAACAGGATCTGACATAGAAGAAGAATTTATTACAGATATTCCTTTGAAGAATGCCGGAATTGCGCCTTTAATTGGTTTTTCAGAAGATCATATTAAAGATGCGGATTTAGTTATAACAACGGGAGCACACAGAGGCTTTGGAAACATAGAGGTATTAGAGGCAAAAAGAAAAAGAATTCCTGTCTGGACACAGGGGAGAGCTGTCGGGGAGTATATGAACGGAGATTTGTTCAAAAGAGAATTTATTGGAATTTCTATTGCCGGATCTCACGGAAAAACAACAACAACCGCAATGATTGCAACAATTCTTGTGGAAAATAATTTGGACCCTTCTTTTTTAATTGGAACGGGAAGCATTCCTTCTCTTGGTGCTCCCGGACATTTTGGTAAAGGAAAATACTTCGTTGCCGAAGCAGATGAGTATGCAACAGAACCGGAGCTGGATCTTACTCCAAAATTTTTATGGCAGAATCCCAAAATTGAGATCTTTACAAATATAGAATTTGATCATCCGGATATTTATAAATCAGTAGATGAAATAAGAGAAGACTTCTTAAAATTTGCAAATAAAATTCCAAAAGACGGCATTCTTATTGCAGGGGGAGACGATAGGGAAATAAAAGAACTCTTAAAAGATTACAGCGGATCTAAAATAACTTTTGGATTTTCTCCCGTCAATGATTATGCGATTGAAAAAATAAGATATGAGGATGGGAAAATGTTTTTTTGGGTTTCTTCAAAAGGTACGTCTTTGGGAGAATTCACACTTAATGTTATTGGAGACTTCAATGTCTTAAATGCTTTAGCTTCTATAATTGCGGGGGTTGAGATTGGCTTGTCTTTGGAAAGTATAAAAAAGGCTATCGGAAAATATAAAGGTTCAGAGAGGAGATTAGAATTTGTAGGAAGTCTTAAAACAGGAGCTAAAGTTTTTGATGATTATGCCCATCATCCAACCGAAATCAAAAGAACCATAGCTGCTGTTAGAAAGAATAATCCAAAATCAAAAATAGTATGCATATTTCAGCCGCATACATATTCAAGAACAAAGGTCTTGTTTTCGGATTTTGTTACTTCATTTTACGATGCAGACACAGTTATATTAATGACTATATATCCTTCCTTGCGGGAAAAAAAAGATTCTGCTGTTTCATCGGAACTTTTAGTTCAAAAAATAAGTCAAACTCACGGGGATGCTCTTTTTTTGCCGGATGAGTCTTCTGTGGTAAAATACATCGATAAAAAAAAGTATGGTGATAATACTATTATTATTACAATGGGAGCGGGAGATGTCTATAAAATTAGTGAGAAATTAGATTTTAAATAATTTATGGAAACGTTTGTCATAAATGGCGGAACAAAATTAAAAGGAAAAATGTCTGTATCGGGTTCTAAAAACGTGGCTTTAAAGGCTTTGGTCGCGGCATGTCTTACAGATGAGGAAGTCATAATAGAAAACGTCCCTTTAATATCTGATTTTATGGTTATGGTGAATATAATTGAGGAGCTTGGAGGAAAAGTTAAAATAAAAGATCATACAGCCGTTGTCAGAATCAAAAAGATTAACAAAACCAGAATATCTTTAGAAAAAGCCGCGACAATTAGAACCTCTGCTATGTTTCTGGTACCTCTTCTGACAAGGAAGGGTGAGGCAATTATCCCAAATCCCGGAGGGTGCAGAATAGGAGCACGGCCAATAGATAGAATAATAAGAGGTATTGAGGAAATGGGAGTTAGTGTTATTTATAATAGCAAAGACGGATATTTTTATTTAACCTGCAAAGACAGAATAAAATCTATAAATTATAAATTTGAAAAAAACACCCATACGGGAACCGAAACACTTATTCTTTCCTCTGTTTTAGCAAAAGGAAAAACAATCTTGGATAATGCCGCAGAGGAACCGGAAGTAGATGAACTTATCAATCTTTTAAATCTGATGGGCGCAAATGTGAAAAGAGTTAATAAAAGAAAAATAATAATTAATGGCGTTTTAAAGCTTCATGGAGCAAGATTTAGGATTCCTCCGGACAGGAATGAAGTAGTTACATTTGCAATTGCAGCAATAATTACAAAAGGAGACATATTTATAAAAGACATAGATAAAAAAGGATTAGGGGAATTTTTAGATATTTTAAAAAAAGCAGGCGGAGGGATTGAAGAAAAAAAAGAAGGGATAAGGTTTTATTATATCAACGGTATTAATCCAACGGATGTCACGACATCTTTTTACCCGGGTTTTATGACGGATTGGCAGGGGCCCTGGCTGATTTTGATGACTCAGGGGGAAGGTATTTCTACAATTCATGAGACAATTTATGAGAATAGATTTAGTTATGTGGAAGAACTTTTAAAAATGGGAGCAAAGATAGAGCTTTTTAATCCGGCCGTTGAGAACCCTGAAAAATTTTATAACTTTAATCTTAAAGACAATAAGAAAGAGTATAAACACGCCGCAAAAATATACGGGCCCGTTGATTTTCATAATGCGGTAATTAATATCTCGGACTTGCGGGCAGGAGCAACGCTTGTTTTAGGAGCTCTTTGTGCAAAAGGAGAAAATGTGGTTTTTGGAGTAGAGCATTTAGATCGAGGATATGAAGATTTTGATAGAAGAATAAAAAAATTGGGCGGTAATATAAAAAGAGTAAAGGAAGTTTGACTTCCTAAAGGAATAATATGCAGGCTGTAATACTTGCGGCCGGACGATCGAGCCGATTATATCCATACAATTATTTTTCGCACAAGTCTATTATTAAAATTTTAGGAAAACCTATTATTGTTCATACAATTGAGTCAGTAAGAAAATCCGGAATAAAAGATATTATTCTGATTGTTTCAAAAGACTTAGAAATAAAAAAAATACTGGGCAATGGTAAGGCTCTCGGAGTTAACATTCAATATGTTGTACAAAAAGAGCCAACCGGAGGGGGAAACGGATTGCTCTTGGGAGAAAAATTAATAAAAGGAGATTTTTTTCTGTTAAATGTTTCTCATGTAGATTTTTGGGAATTTAAAGATTTAATTATAAAGAAAAAGACTAAAAATGAAAAAGCAATTCTTCTTGCAAAAAGACAAGATAATTTACAAAAATATGGAGTTTTAAAAGAAGATAAAGATAGAGCAGTAGATCTTATAGAAAAGCCAAAAAAAGGAGAAGAGCCCTCAAATTTAAGACTTATCGGAATCTATCTTTTTACTAAAGATTTTCTAAAAACTTTAAAACAAACACCGGATGAACATTATAGATTAGAAAAAGCAATCTCCGATTTCTGCAAAAATCACCCGGTAAAATTCGCAGAAACAAAAAATGAAGTGCCATCTCTTAAATACTCTTGGGATCTTTTGGGAATAAAAAATTATTTGTTTAAAAACATTAAAAAATCAATCGGAAAAAATATAAAGATTGCAAAAAGCGCAGAGATTATCGGGAATGCAATTATTGAAGACGGAGCAGTGATAATGGAGGGCTCAAAAATAAAAGGGCCATGTTTTATAGGAAAAAATACAATGATTGGTAATAATGTAATAGTAAGAAGCGGTGTTGACATAGAAGAAAACTGTGTAGTCGGAGCAAATATGGAAATAAAAAACTCTCTTGTAATGCAAAATTCCAAGACGCACTCCGGTTTCGTAGGGGATTCAATAATCGGAGAAGACTGTCGAATTGGCGCCGATTTCTCAACTGCCAATGTAAGGCTTGATAGAAAATCAATTAAGGTTGTTGTAAATGAAAAAGAGGTAGATTCGGGTTTAAAATTTCTGGGAACAATGATTGGAAAAAATACAAAAATAGGAATTAAAGTATCGACAATGCCGGGAATAGTTATTGGACAAAATGCAGTAATCGGTCCTTCAACAGTAGTTCTTCGTAATGTGGCTGATGATACAAAATATTTCACTAAATTTAAAGAAATAGTTACTAAAAGATGAAAAAACAAAAAATAATTCTCTTCGATATTGATTATACCTTGTTCAATACTGATGTTTTTAAAGAAACACAACTTAAGAAGCATTCTGTATATGATGAAGTGCATAGTGTTCTAAAAAACCTTTCAAATGTAGCGGAATTAGGAATTTTTTCCGAAGGTGAAACCGACTTTCAGAAAACAAAGTTAAATAAAACAGATATTAAAAAATATTTTAAAAAAAAGTATGTACATATTGCCTTAAATAAAAAAGATGAAATAAGAAACATTCTGAATAAATATTCAAATAAACAATTGTTTTTGGTAGATGACAAACTGACTATTTTATATGAATTAAAAAGGGTACTGCCCTCCATATTCACAATTTGGGTAAAAAGGGGAGTATATGCTAAAAATCAAAAGGAAATTTCAGGTTTTAAACCAGATGCGACAGTCGATAATCTAAAAGAAATTATTTCTTTAATTCATCAATCATAAATCATAAATCTTAGATCTTATATATGTGTGGGATATTCGGATATGTTGGAAAAAACAATAATGCTGCTCAAATAACTCTTGAAGGGTTAAAGCTTCTTGAATATAGAGGATATGACAGTTGGGGAATAGCAGCTAAAGTTGAAAGTTCAAAGTTGAAAGTTGGAAGTTCAAGTAGTAAATTTGTTTTAGAGAAATATGTCGGCAAAATCGGAAATGCATCTCTTAAATCATCAGTCATAAATCATAAATCCTCAATGGCAATCGGCCATACTCGCTGGGCGACTCACGGAGGAGTAACTGTAAAAAACGCCCATCCTCATTTGGGTTGCACAAAAACAATTGCTGTTGTTCACAACGGAATTGTAGAAAACTTTCAAGAATTAAAAGAGGAACTTTCACAAAAGGGTCACAAGTTTTTATCGGAAACCGACACAGAAGTTATACCCCATCTAATTGAAGAGTTTCAAAAAAATGAGGGATTTGCCTCGTCAGTTCGTGATGCATTTAATAAACTTAAAGGATTAAACGCCATAGTTGTAGCAAATGCAAAATCTTCCGAGATAATTGCTGCAAAAAACGGTTCTCCCCTTATTATAGGAATTGGAAAAGATGGGCTATATATTGCCTCTGATTCGGCTGGAATCCTGAAACACACCAAGCAAGTTGTTTTTCTTGAAGATAACCAAATGGTAATTTTAGGAAAAAATATCAAACTTGTTGAATTACCAAAGGGTAATAAAATAAAGCTTAATAAGCATATCTTGAATTGGGAATTTAAAGAGGTACGGAAGGGAAAATATGAACATTTCTTTTTAAAAGAAATTCATGAAGAACCCCGGATAATTGAAAATACTGCATTAAATGGGCTTTCAAGCGCGCAAAGACTTGCGGGACTTATTAAGAATGCTTTTGGAACATTTCTTATTGCCTGCGGTTCAGCATCGTACTCTGCGATGGGCGCAACTTATCTTTTTTCAAAAATTGCCAAAAAGCATGTTAACTTCTCAATTGGATCTGAATTTAAATATATGGAAGATTTTATTACTGCAAAAACCCTTGTTATTCCGATTTCCCAAAGCGGAGAATCTATAGATGTGATTGAGCCGGTCGTGCGCGTTAAGGAATATAAAGGAGCAAAGATTGCCGCAATTGTCAATGTATTGGGTTCAACTCTTTATCGAATCGCAGATTTTAAGATTTTGCTTGAGTCAGGTCCTGAGAAGGCAGTAGTTGCTACTAAAAGTTTTATAGCTATGATTGCAGTTTTAATATTAACGGCATATTCTTTTGCAGGAAAACAAAAAAAAGGACAAACGCTTTTGAATAAAGCAGCCAGAGATGTAAGAAAAATATTATCAGAGCCTTACGTAAGAAAAATTAAAAATCTATCGGAAAAGCTTAAAACAAAAGGGCACATTTATATTATTGGTAGGGGGCTTTCATACACAGCGGCTCTTGAGGCAGCTCTTAAAATAAAAGAAGCAGCCTGCATACATGCGGAGGCGTTTCCGGGAGGAGAGTTAAAACATGGTGTCATAGCGCTCATCGAAAAGGGAGTCCCGTGTATTGTTTTTGCACCTAATGACGAAACATATGACGATATAATTTCGAATGCTCAGGAAATAAAAGCACGCGGAGGATACATTATTGGAGTAGGACCTAAAAATAATGCTGTGTTTGATGATTTTCTTGAAACTGATGATATAGAAGAAGCAACTTTGTTACCTCAAGTTGCGATATCTCATCTGTTGGGATATTACTTAGCACTTGCCCGCGGTATTAAAGATCCGGACAAACCCCGTAATCTTGCAAAAAGCGTTACCGTAAAGTAAATTTTGATCTATTGAGCAAGCTCCTGCTATTGACTTAAATCCATAATTGTCAACGTAGGATCGCGTAGAGTCAAGATAGGACCATAGAAGTTTAATAGTTTGAACTATTGAACTCAAAATCAGAAGTTTTTTCTTTGTAATTTTTTTACGTAAAGCTCTTTTCCCAATCGTCGTTTCCTTTCGTGAGATGGACTTCCGTAGGGTTTTGGAGGCGAGAGTGTAAGTAAAATCTCTTCAATTTTATCGAATAAGGCTTCTTTTTTCTGATCGGAAATAAATTTTTGAGTTATCCTCTGATAACCACCATTTTGACCGTGTTTTAAAAAGTAAGAAACAGTCATGATGGTTGGTCTTGAGACTTTTAATGTGTGGTCTATCTGGTCCCATGTGTATCCTTTTGTCAAAAGTATGGCAATTGCCAATCTTTTTATAAGCATAATTTTCTCACTGGGGGAGAGAATGTCTTCTATAAAGACTCTTACTTCTTCTTTGGTTTTTAAATCAGAAATTGTTTTTAAAAAAATCTCAAAAATATATGATTCTAATCTTTTGTCCAATACTCTTCTCGAAACTTTACTCATTAATTTAATAGTTTGAACTATTGAACCAGCGTTGTCAAGGGAGAGGTGGATTATGGCATTTAGTTGATAAAATCTATTTGGGGAAAAATTTTAAACAGTTCAATTTCAACGAAAATCTTGAAGAAAGATTCACCAATCTTGCAAAAAGTGTCACGGTTAAATAATTATTTGTTTCTAATAAATACTGCGGAGAACTCGTCTCTATATACAAGTTTCCATTTTCCCTCTTTTGACAATTCAATAAGCCTTTTGTACATTGGCTTTGATTTGAGAACCAAGACTCTATCATAACGGGAATTATCAATACTTTTCCAGTCTTGGACATTGGTATAATACTGCGCAAAAGCACTAAAACCATTCTCATCTTTCCAAAGATGCATTCTGCCGTCTATGCTCGGTTTTATATTTGGGTAATTCCAAATCATCCATCCTCCCCAACTGTAAGGAGTAGACAGATTGTTTGAAAGTTTGTTTTCTGAGATAAATTCAAGCGCTCCATAAGAACAGGAGATAGCAGGATACAGGCAGTAATTTTTCCAATTCATAGTTAAATATTTTTCCAAAGGAACTTTAGAGCTTAAACTAACAATTAAGAAGACAATAGAGATTATACTGGCGGAAATAATTTGATTCGGTTTCGATTTTGGTTTAAAAAAATCCGAAAGTGCTAGTAGTGCTGGAAAAGAAATGTAATACATTGACCAAGCATACCTGCGTTCGTAAAATGACAGAGCTAAAAAAGGAAGTATCAAAAGAACAATAGGAAGTCTGTCTTTTAGCTTGCCTGTTAAAAAAAGGATTACAAGCCCTATCATATAAAGATTCATAAAAATTATAAGATTCCACCATTGTGATGAAAGATCAGAAAAAGGAGACCATTCGGAAACATACTTTAACCATGGATTTCCAAAGTGGTTAAAAGATTCCAGATAAACTCCGTACCCAAACGGATTAATGAGAGTAGCCGCTAGAATTCCCAAAAGAACAAATAATTCGAATTTAATTAAGTTAGGTAAAGATTTAACGTTAAAGTTATTCCTTATTTCTATGGCTTTTTTGATTCCCAAGTAAAAAATAAGAAGTATAAGTCCCAAAATAAAACCTCCATGGAAGTTTGCCCAAACTAAAAAAAGAGGAATTCCCCAGAGAAGATTTTTTGAATTTTTATTATAGAGAGATATAATATAGAAAAGTACTCCGGTAAACAAATATGAAATTAACTGGGATCTGAAAGAAACCGCATTAACATTACTGACAAGAAATAAAACTATTGGGAAAAGAAGTGTCTTGTCCCAAAAAGAAAGTTTAAATGCTTTTGAAAAAAAATAAAAAGTTAGCGTTACGGTAAATGCTCCCAATAAAGCAACTCCAAAAAATCCTTGTGTTTCATAGAAAATATAAACTAAAAAATCAGATGCCCAGGAATGATTTACCCATTTGTAATCGGGCATCATGGTAGAAAAAATATTTTCCCGCAATATTTTTCCAGTCCTGAAGAAATATTCTCCGTACTTTAAATGCCATCCCAAATCAGGGTCAGTAGGTAAATAAAGAGATGACAAAAAGACTGAAAGATAAACAACAAAACTTATCAATTTTT
>Ga0209542_10012786_pt1 | contig 14602 bp, 13 predicted proteins | sample RifCSPhighO2_01_FD_184028 | JGI IMG/M metagenome (GOLD analysis project Ga0209542, IMG submission 184028) | Soil microbial communities from Rifle, Colorado - Rifle CSP2_plank highO2_0.1 (SPAdes) (version 2) | ecosystem: Environmental > Terrestrial > Deep subsurface > Rock core/Sediment ...
TTGATGTCTGTGACGGCATGTCCATTGGATCAAACGATCTCACACAACTTACTTTGGGTATTGATCGAGATTCAGGAATCGTGACACATATTGCCAATGAAAAGAATGAATCCGTAAAAAAACTTATCGCCGAAATTATCGCGAGCGCCAAAGAGAAAGGCAAATACATCGGTATTTGCGGACAAGCGCCGTCCGATTTTCCCGACTTCGCGCAATTCCTCGTCGAGAAGGGAATCCAGAGCATGTCTCTTAATCCGGACACCATCATCAAAACTCTCCTTGCCGTGGCGGAGAAGGAGGGCACCCTTACGTCTTAGGATTATTCATAATATCTAATCTATGTGGAGAAAATTATCATCAGGAGGGAGGATATTGGTTGTTATTTCTTTCGCTTTTATTTTTGTCGGAGCGCTTTTTGATTATCTTCCTTTTATCCCGAAGGATACATCCATTTTATTAATGGCCTTCGGGTCACTTACAATTCTTTTTCTTTGGATCAAGTACGGAAGAAACGAAAAGGTATAAAAACAGTTGATTTGCCTTTACTCATAATTCGCTATAAGCTGAGTTTTGTAAGCAGTGAGTGCGTGAGTCTAATTTATTAATTGCCGTGGTGGCGAAATTGGCAGACGCGCTGCGTTCAGGGCGCAGTTCCCGCAAGGGATTGGGAGTTCAAATCTCCCCCACGGCATATTGAAAGTAAAAAAACGCAAGACCGAAAGGTCTTGCGTTTTGGCTGAAACTCGTGCTTTCTTTATTCCTATATATACCCTGTCAGCTTGCTACGGGGTAGTTCATTAAGTTTTTCGGTGTGCCGTCCTCTAAATATAATATTCTAAATGTGTGTAAGTATCCACACCTCCCGAGAAAACCCCCACAATATGAACCATTTCTAATATACGTTATAAAGATGCGGTCGTCGTTTTATAACGTATGTATCACAAATAATGTTGGTAGAACAGGATGTATTAAACAACCAAGTAATCTAGACAGTCTGAAGGTGTGGAAGGTTACAAATGTGTCAATTGACTTGTTTTACCTATTATGCTAGTTTCGCAAGCGGTGAAGTGCTGATTTCAGCATGGACATCTGAAAGAGAAAAAACTGAAAATACACTGAATATGAAGATTATGAAAGTTGCGGTTGTTTTTGCGGTATTGGCGGTCATGATGTCGGTTTTGTTCGTTGAGAATGCGCGTGCGGCGGGGAATCGTTTTTTTGCTCGCGGCGTGGTTATGTTGAACGCCAAGGCGGATTTTTCCGGTCCTGCTTCATCGGCCATGTCCTACGATCGGCCACCCTTGAATAAGGACCCGATTTACGATGACGGTTATGTCGGCGACTCCCGTCAGGCGGGAGCTCCCAATCCGTGGGTTACAAGGGATTGGGGCTATGATCATCCCTCCCAGATTGACGGCAGGTATGTGTGGATGCACACGGCCACAGAGGTTCCGGCTATGTCAGCTTTTTCCGGCTCGGATGACGATATGGGGTTTGGCGCCGAGGTCGGGTTCCAGCACACATTCGGGGAAATCGGACCTTTCTTTTGGGGGGCGGAAGCGAATGTCGGGTATGTCAACCTGAATTTTTCCCAGAGCGGAAGTTCTTCAGGCACGGGTGAGGTTGTGTCGGATAAGTTCGACCCTTATACCGTCAACCTTCCGGGAAGTTGGCCTCCTCCGGCGCCTTTTCGGGGAAGTTTCGCGAGTGGCGCCGGTCCATGGCTGTACGCCGCATCGGAGCAAAGGGTTGTATCCGCGACACCGTTTATGTTTGAACGGTATCAGGAGTTGGACACCGATTTGTTCTTTCTGAAAGTTGGGCCATTCCTCCGGTTGCCTGTTTTGAAGGGGGTTAACATTGACGGCGGGATCGGGTTCGCGGCGGGCTACGCCAAGAGCGATTATCGGTGGAACGATCGCGTAACGACGCCAGTCGGTTCGATCAACAAGAGCGATTCGGGCTCTGTGTCCGAGTCGGACTTTCCGTTGGGATGGTATGCGTCGGCCGGTGTCAGTGTCGGTCTCGGCAAAAAATGGGACTTGAACGGGGGCTTGCAGTTTATGAGCCTGCAGGATGTTTCCTTTGAGTCGTCTGGGAGGAGAGCGGATCTGCGTTTAGGTGAGACTTTGGTGGTCGGAATTGGTTTGGGAAAGTCGTTTTAGTTCGGTTTTTATCAACCGGCAACTTCACAGTTGCCGGTTTTTTCTTGCAGGTTTCCGTTTATTGGTAGGAGTTTATGGCTTTACAGAGCCGTTTATAGACGATAAGAAAATATGAAAAATAGTTGACAAAATTGTAAGCATATGCTAAACTGCGCGCAGAAGTAAACGCTACGGAATGTGGAGTTTGGGCCGTGTGTGCGGTTCAAATTTAATGAAATTTCCACGTTACGAAGCGTTTTGAAATGAAAGGCCGTATGAAAATAAATGAAAGTGCAAGCGTGATCTTTTTCAACGAAGGCAGACTTAGCGGTCAGGTCAATCTGGAAGGAAGTCGTCGGCCGACGTGGTTTCGGTACGAAGACCATCGTGAAGTTGGCGCTGGAAACTTGGAACCCTTTCTCAAAACCACCGGCCCCCAAACCTCGCGGCTTCCGTTCAAGAAGGATCGGTTGGTTTGCGAAGTGGAGTTGGTTCCCCACAGGTTGTATTTCGGCAAGCCGGTGTATCGGATTGTCGGTTGGGTGTTCCTCGCGGAATGGCAGAAGGTGGAGAGGAAGATCGCCGCCCGGCCAGTTTATCAGGTCATCCGGCAGATTTTTGTGAACGGTCACCGCGCTCCCAACGACAAGGACACTGTTGCGTTCGAGGGAACCCTCGAACAGTTGAAGGAAACATTTCCGAAGGGTCTTCCCGCAGCGATGAAGCCGATGGAGAATGTCTACCATTGGGAGGTTCGGCAAGCCAATGGGGTGTTCAAGCTCTGCGGCGATCCGACGGTTTCGGTGAAGATCGTCGTGGCCGAGGCAAACCCGCCGGCCGAAGCGGTTTCGGTTCCGATAGCGGTGTCGAAGCCGGTCGTTGTGACCAAGCCCGCTGCCAAATCGGTGGCGATGCCGAAGTCGAACAAGCCATCTGTCATGGTGGTAAAAGGTTTCGACGCTTTGGGCGTCGTGCTCGCGAATCCGATCGAGGATCTCGCAGTAGACTACTCGGTGCGAGTTGGCGAGCCTGCCTCGGCCTAGCACATACTAGGCCAAAACAAAAAATCCCCCTTGGAACGAGTGTTCCGGGGGATTTTCTTTTTATGCTTTTTTGGAAAATTTACTTAAGGATCAGTTCTTCCATAACCTCGGTGTTTTTTTGTCGAATATTTTGTACAAAAGTTGGCATGGCGGGGTTTCTCGATTATTATTGAGAGGTGGATTACAAGGAGTTTTTTAAAGGAAAGAAAGCGACTCAAATAGGGTTGGGTCTTTTGGGGCGCGGAGTAGGGGACGCGGATTTTTTGGCGCGCAATCTGGATCGGCTTACCGTTACGGATCTGAAGAAAAAAGAAGATCTTGAACCGTCTTTAAAAAAATTGGCTGGTTATACAAACATTGATTATGTTTTCGGGGAGCATCGGCTATCTGATTTTGCAGATAAGGATTTTATCCTGAAGGCCGCGGGTGTGCCGTTGGATTCGCCGTATATCAATGAGGCGAGAAAGAATAAAATTCCCATAGAAATGGACGCATCGCTTTTTTTTAAGCTCGCGATGGCCAAGGGGACACCAGGAAAGCCATTCATTAAATTCATCGGGGTTACGGGCACGCGAGGCAAGTCTACGACAACTGTGATGATTTACGAGGTTCTCAAAAGGGCGGGTAAGCGCGTTTTTCTGGCCGGCAATATTAAGGATATCGCCACATTGCCGTTGATTGAAAAAATCGAGGAAGGGGATTATGTCGTAGCAGAACTCGACTCTTGGCAGTTGCAGGGGTTCGCGGAGATTGGCATGAGTCCCCAGTATGCCGTCTTTACGAATTTCATGCCCGATCATATGAATTATTACAAAGGCAGTATGGAAGCGTATTTTGAAGATAAGTCGGCGATTTTCAGGAATCAGAAGAAGGGAGATACTCTGATCGTGGGAGAAGGGGCGGAACATTTAGTGAAAGGAAAAACGCAGGCCGACATCGTCGTGGCGAAAGAGAAGAATCTAAAAGGGGGAGCTCTTCCTTACATGCACGGAGAACACAATTTACTTAATGCCGCTTGCGCTGTGACGCTGTGTGATATTTTTGGGATTAACCGACAACTGATCTGGCATGTCTTTTCTACTTTTCGCGGTTTGACGGGTCGGATGGAATTTTTGCGCGAATACGATGGTGTGGTGTATTTTAACGATACCAACGCAACTACGCCGGACGCCACTATTGCCGGTTTGAAGGCGTTGTGCCCGCATGCGTTGGAGGATGAGTTGAGGATTGTTTTGATTGCCGGGGGAACTGATAAGGGGCTTGACCCTGCCCCGCTTTCGGAGGCGGTAGCAAGATATTGCAAGGGGTTGGTTTTGTTGCCGGGAACCGGAACGGACAAACTGTTGCCCATGCTGGAGCGGATCAATTATGATTATTCCAAAATAGATAAGGTGTCCAATCTGGAGGAAGCCCTAGCCCAAGCCAGAAAAAGGGCATCCAAAGGCGACATCGTGCTTTTTAGCCCGGCGTTTACTTCGTTTGGATTATTCAAGAATGAGTATGATAGGGGCGAAAGGTACATTACTTTGGTCAGTCATATAGGGTTGGAAGATTTTTTGAGACAGAACTCATCGAAAAGATGATTTCTTTAAAACTTTCGGCGATTATATTCCAATTGAAGCGGTCCTTTACCATCTGGAAAGCATTACCGCTGATTTGTTCTTTTAGGTTTTCATTTTCGGCGAGTTTGCTGATTTTTTCGGCGATATCCTTGGGGTTGCCTTTTAAGCATACAAGTCCGGTCACGCCGTCCGCTAGAAAGTCGGAGATTCCGCCCGCGTTCGTTCCTACGACGGGGACACCCGCGGCCATAGCTTCAAGGAACGAATTACCCAATCCCTCACTTAATGACGGGCGAAGGAAAATATCGCTTTCTCTCAAATAATCGGGGATCTCTTCCGGTTTTTTGAATCCGAGGAAAATGATTCTTTGGGAGAGGCCGAGAGATCGCGCCAGACCTTTTAGTTCTTTTTCCAGATGGCCGTCTCCTGCAATGGCGAACTTAAAACGGGCAGGCAGGTATTGAAAAGCCTTGATTGCGTCCGAGATACCGTTTTTTGGGACAAGACGAGAGGAAGTAAAAACCAAGATTTCACTGTCTTTAACCCCGATGTTTTTGCGGATCGGTGTTGTCGTTTTTTCGTTACCGGTCGCCAAAAACTTTTCCACATCAACGCCGTTTGGGATTATCACGGGTTTTTTTGCGCCCATCCTCCGTGCCCATGAGCGAAGGAATTCGGAAATTGCCGTAGTTTTCGCCGCGCTCGAAAATACTTTTTTATAGATAGGCCATAGGAACAGCATTTTTTTTTCGACTTTATCCAGAGGGTCTCCTTCTTGCAGGGTCAATATATAGGGAATTTTTTTCGACTGTTTCAAAAATATCGCAGGCAATCCCATGTATGACATCATCGCCCAGCTTGCGTCAAAGGTCGTCTTTTTGCAGAGGAGTCTTGCTTTTAGAAAGGCCGAGATGGGGAAAAGCCATTTGTTGATTTTGAGAGGCCATCTGTCGAGATCCGATATTGTCGGATTAGATTTTCCGAAACCGATTCGGTGCACCAAGACGTTGCCGATCATTTCGGTCTTAGGCAACGAATTGTCCATTTTCAAAGTGATTATCTCGAAGGCCGCGTCTTTCGGGTCTATGCGATCGGTGATCTCTTTGATAGCCACCTCCGCTCCTCCGACAAAGCGGGGAAAATACATTAAAGAGAATATCAGTATCTTTTTGGGTTTTGAGTCCGGGGTGTTACTCATCTTTTTCCTCTATTAGTTTGAAATCCTCCGCGAGATACTTTTTTTCCTTGGGAACCGCGAAGAAAGCCAGTAATGAGAGTAACATTACCACGGCCAAGGCGAAAAGCCATTTCAGGAGGCCGCCTTTTTGACTGTTGTTGGCGATTCCGGCGGTTTTGGTAATCGCTCGATTTGTTTCGAGGATGCTATCGTTTTTGCCGTTACTGGGCATTTCCTTTTGAGGTGTTTCGGCCGGTTCCATTTGTGGCACGCCGGTAACTTTTTTGACCGGACTTTTCGCCGTCGTTTCCGGCACGTTTGTTTTTTGGCGGGTATCGTTCGCGCTTGCGGCGGCGAGAAGAGAGATGTTTTCGCCCACGTTTTTTTCGTTATATCTCGTCGAGACATCAAGGTTTGGGTACCGCAGGACGATTGTTTCGCCGTCGTTCCACGCCAACTTCGTGATGGAGTTCGGGAATGCCGTTTTGGATGAGGCTCCTATGAACGTATTGTCGGGAAAATAAAAAGCGGTCTGTCCCGCCAAAAGACTCCATCTGGAAATATCCGCATCGTTTTGATTGTTGTTTGAGAGCGTGATGAAGCCGTCTTCGGAAGAATCGGCGGCCGATATGTTTATTGCGGCTTCGTGCACTTCGATTTTTATTCTGTCGGTATCGCTCCATTCTCCGGAACTGGCTGTCAATGATATTGTGTACGTCCCGGGATATACGAAGGTATGTTCGACTTTTTTCCCTTCGGCTGTCGCGCCGTCTCCGAAGGACCAAAGCAATCTTGCATCGGGAAGCGGTTTGTTTTGAAGACCCATGGCCGAGCCCTCAAAAATTACGCGCGTGCCAGCTGTCGCCGTTTCATTTTCGCCGGCGTCTGCCGTAATTCTTTTTGGCTCCTCATACATCGTCGCGGTCGTATTTGAGGGTTGATTGTCCGAAGCAGGTGTTTGGGTTTGCGAACCTGTGGGAGCGCCGGAAGAGCTTGGCGGCGGTGAACTGGCGACCGAGGCGTTTATTGCTTTGGGTGTTGAAGCGGCTGTTATCCACGAGCCAGAAGTTTTTTGAGCTGTATGTTTCGTCGTGTTGTCGCCACCTATGTCTGCCCAACCCTCGCCACTTACGATTTTGTCCGCAACCGCCCCAGACTGGTCCAGAAGGACTAAGATCTCCCCGGAGTTGGAGAGGCCGTTTTTAAAAGGAGCGACCAAGTCTGCCGTTATATTCGGAACGCTTTCATCATCTGTCCTTTCGATAAGGTAATATCCTCCCGCCTTGATTTCTCCGGAGAGGTTTATATCATTTGCGCCTTCAATGCGAAGAATCCAACCCGAGAGATCAACATTCCCGCCATCGTTTTGTAGTTCTATCCACTCGTTTGACGCTGACGTGGCATTACCCATCCACGCCACTTCGCTCATGAAGACCGAGGCGAATACGTAAGAGGGAAGAGCGAGCAACGAGAGAGCAACCATTCGCGATATATAATCACGCGGTGAGTTTTTTTCGGTATTACCCGCCACAATAATATGAATTTACCTGTTAACTATAAAGGTTAAAGAAATTTATCTTTCTTTTTCTTCCTCCTCTCCCCGCAAGACTTCCCTCAAGATATTTTCCGGAATTTCTTTGGGCGGCGAAGGTTGCGTTTGTTCCGGTTTCTGCGCTTCGGGGTTTTTTATAGGCGCGGTATTTTGGGGAGTGGCTGTGTTTGTCGCACCGGATTTCTCTGTTGGGATTGTTCCGTTCCGGTTTTCCTGAGAAGTGGTCAGTTTGACTTCCGTGGTTTTTTTCATGTCGGCGAGAACGGAGGCGAGCGCGTCTCTAAGCTGATTGCGGTTGTCTTTGGAGCCACCCGTCGAAAGTTCCGAGAGTTTCATTCTCTCGGCTGGTTCGTCCGGTATTTTGGTTATGATTGGCCGCGCTTTATTATCAAAGTCGCGGCGGGGCGTTTCGTTTTCGTTTCGGGGGTTCGCGTCAGTCGGGCGAGGCGTCTCGTTTTTGCCGTAAGAAGGATTATATTTTGGCCTATAAGTCGTTTGCGGCTTGTCTCTGCCGGGGGCGGCTTTTTGGGTGTTTACGCCGATTGAAGCGACTGGAATGCTTTGGTTTGGAATGTTTTGTCTTGGCGGGTAACTTTTCTTGCTATCGCGAAGCTCGCGGTTTTGGCTTGCCGGTGGGGCTATGGGTAATGACCAATCCCTTATAGCCGCCTCGACGGCTTTTTTGGGAATTGCGAAAGTCTGCCGCGTGTATTCTATAAGTTGTTCCCTTATAGATGTGGCCGGTTTCTCGAAAGGAGCCAGAGTTACGGCCGAAAATGGGGGGGAAGACACCCCGTCAATCATAAGTTTAAGATATATTTGGGCAAAACCGAGGTTGACCATGTCTTCGGCCGTAAATTGGGGGGCGAACTCTTTTTCCAGTATCTCGGCGTCAAACGCTCCGACTCGGAAACTGATCATCGTGCCGACGTTGCCGAAGACGGCGGCTCGCACTTCTTCGGACATTTGCTCGATGTACTGATGGGCTATGGTGAGGTTTAGCTTGTATTTTCGCGCTTCCGATAAAATGTCCGCGAAAGATTCATTCGCGAAGGATTGAAATTCGTCAACGTAAAGGTAGAAATTGGGCAGGCGCGCGGCGCTGCTGTCCGGAGTATCGGCGCGAGACATGGCCGCCAAATATATTTTTGTTACGAGCATGCTTCCCAAGAGATTGGCGTTTTGTTCACCGACTAAACCTTTTGAAAGATTAACAATGATGATCTTGCGTTCGTCCATGAACTTTCTGATATCAAAAGTCGATCGGGACTGGCCGATGATATTTCTCACCAAGGGATTTGATATAAATTGACCGACTTTGTTTTGAATGGCGGCGCCGGCTTCCTGCATGTAACGGTCGCCGTATTTCGCGAACTCGTCAACCCAGAATGATTTTACCGAGACATCGGTGATATTTTCGACGACTTTTTTCCGGTATTCTTTGTCGGCCAGCATCCTGTTTACTCCGAGGAGGGTTGAACCGGGATATTCAAGAAGGGCCAGGAGAGTGTTGTTGAGAATGTACTCCATTCTAGCAGACCAGGCGTCCACCCAGATTTTTTTGAACGCGCTCATAAGACCGTTAGAGACAAGATGGCGTTTCTCGGGGCCGACATCTTCCATGACGTTGAAAGCGACTGGATATTGTGTGTCGAAAGGCGCGAAGTAAAGAACATCTTTAAGGCGGTCTGCCGGCACATAGTCCAAAAACAAATCGGCCGTCTTGCCGTGAGGGTCTATAAACGCCATGCCCTCGCCATTGCGCAGGTCCTGTATGGCCATGTTCTCGAGCAGGGTAGACTTGCCCATACCGGTTTTTCCGATGACGTAAACGTGGCGGGTTCTGTCTCTGGCTTTTATGCCAAAACGCACTCTTCGGTTTCTGGCGTCCGTTTCGGCGAAATATGTGATTTTTTCCTGGTCGCGCATGGGTTTTGAAGAAGTTTTCGTCTTGGGTCTGTAACGCTTATTATATTACTTTGTGGCGAGTAGAGAAAGGCGGTGGCAGAGTTCCAATACAAGTAAGGCCCGGATCCTTGTAAGATCCGGGCCGACTCTGAACAACAAACATCTCTGCGTAGCAGTCACAGTTGCAAGAAGATTCTTGCCTGTGCCGCCAGCCTGTTTTGGTAGTACATGCCTGCCAAAATTGTCGTGGCGGTGGCGGCGTGTTTCACTTTGGCTTTTTTCTGCGTGTCAACATGCGCTAACGCCCTTGCTCCTACTTGTTTCTTCCGTCCGTTTACGTTGTTCATTCCGATACCTGTTTTTCTGGTTTGTCCGTCTTTTTGGAGCACAACAACGAGTTGGCTAAACTCGCATTCTCCCAATTGAGAATTCTACCCCCATGATTTATTTTTGTCCACCAAAAAGAGTGGATCGGTTCTTAAATTTGCCCGGTGTCTGCCTGCGAGTCTTCCTCTTTCCAGAAAGGCAGAAGGGCGTCTCTCGTATATACACTCTTGGCATTCCAAAGCATCCAGCTGTCGAAGCCCGCGTCGTATGTTGCTTGAATTTGCTTGCGAATTTTTTTTGCGTCGTACGTTGCTCCGAGATTGAAATCCTGAAGCCATGGGCGGATTTTTTGCGGGGTGGTGCTTGATCGGTCGGAAGCTTTGTCCAAAGAATAGCGGACGACCTCGTACGGTTTCGATGCCGGATTTTTTATTCCTATAAAGCCGGTGGGGTAGTGAGATGGATAGACCATCGGAGATATGTAATCGAAATATGGTATGGCGCTCTCCAGACTTTGGCCGATGTTGAGATCATCCGTATTTGTCATTGTCATGCCGAACAAATCGGCCGACATAACCACCCCGCTGTCTTTGAGGCCGTCCCTCATGAAACTGAAGAAATTTTTCATCACCTCCGTCTTCTTTGTATCTTTGCTGTGCGGGTATGAAATATCTTTCATGTTGCCGTCGGATGGGAATCTTATGTAATCGAAATTTATTTCGTCAAAACCGATTTGGTATGACTCGAGCGCCAGGGCCAAGATATATTCCCAATATTCGCGCGCTCCCGGATCAATCCAGCTTAGTCCTTTGTAATCTTTCCAGACATTTCCAGTCGTTTTGCTTAGAACGGCTAGGTCTTTTCTTTTGCCGGCGACCAGCGGGTCTTGGAATACCGCAATTCTTCCGATTAAATAAATATCTTTGTCGTGAAGTTCTTTCAAAAAATCTTTGATGTCGGGAATTCTGGGGATTGCTGAATTAAATTTTTTTAATAAGTCCACGGATACATCAAACGCGATATGGCCGGTGTAGTCTTTTATATCAATGACGATTGAATTGATCTCGGTTTCGTCGGCGAGTTTTTTCACGGAAGTCCGAAGAGGTTTGTCGCCAGCGACGTAACTTGTCATGTACACCGCCTTGAGATTGACGGGCGTTTCTAAATGTTTGACTTTCATGAGGTTTGTCTCAGTCTGCCCGTCGTCTTGGCCGTTGTATTCGGTTACGGGCAAAATATCCGAGTATCCGATCCCGACGATCAAAAAAATAGACGACAAAAAAAATATGCTCGTTATGCCCCAGCGAAACACTGACCTGACACTCATGATTTATGGCCGTTTATATCCGCTCCATTGTTAATTTGCTCCACGACACCTGTTTTTTCCTCAACGTATGTATCCCCCTGTTTTTTCCAGCCGATCTTTTTGATCCGTCTTGAATCTAGTGAATACTTTTCCATGAGCGCCATGACGACCAATAACGCGCCGATAATCATAATCAAGACGGTTTTAATATTGGAAGGAAGACCAAGTATCGGAACTACGAATACAATCAATCCACTGATAAAGGTCATCTTCGTTATTTTATTGCCGATTATAGATTTCATTTTTTCTGGCGGTTAACGGCGGTGAGGATATGATACTACAAAAAACAATCCAAGCTAATTTTTTACGATTGAGCGTATGTGTAATTTTTAGCGTAGCTGTGATAATATCATGCCGGAATCTGAGATGAGTTTAATATGAGACCGACTCTAGAAAACCTTGAGACGTCTTTTTACCACAGAGGTTTTGCTTGGGGCAGTATCTCACTCACTACAAAGACTGATAAGTTCTCGGGGCATGTATCGAGTATTTCGGTCTGCAGGGAACAAGGACTGTCCTGTGTCGGGGTGGTCTTCGATGGTCTAAAGAGGTTCCCGAAAGTGGAGTCATTTTTCGGGACCCCGTCTGATTATCAGGATTATATGATGGTCTTTGAGATCTCTTCCGCCAGTGAAAAGAACGGTAAATTGACGTTAGTAACAACCTTCGGCGAGGTTTTGGAATTTTCATTAGCCGAATAACAAACCTGCCTCGATTTATTTTGAGGCAGGCCCTTTTTATCCCTTCGGTTCGACGATTACTACGAATTCTCCGGCCACTTTTTCCGGATGGTTGTCAAAATAACTTAACAATTCATCCGCGGTCCCTGAAATTACTTCCTCGTGTATTTTAGTCAGCTCCTTGCAGACAGTGATTTTTCTTTGGCTTGCGGGCGATTGTGAAAACGAGATCAATGCTTTGATAATCCTGTGGGGGGACTCGAAAAAAATAGATGTCATCTCTTGTCCCGCGATCTGGCCGAAAAATTTGGTTCGTCCTTTTTTGTTGGGCGGGAACCCCCAAAAATTGAAGCTTGTCGTGTAGATGCCGCAGATTGACAAGGCGGCCGTGATAGCGCTGGGGCCGGGGATGCATTCGATTCTGACATCGGGCAATTCTTTTCTCACCCTCTCCACCAGTTTGGCTCCCGGGTCGGATACTCCTGGTGTGCCAGCGTCGGAAACCATGGCAAGGTCTTTGTTACCCCGAAGAATCTCCATGATTTGCCCGATCTTTCTATGAATAACCCCGCTTTCTTTTTCAAAATCCGAAGGATAGCTTATCAATTTTTTTTCTATGTCATACCGAGCAAGCAATTTACCCGTTACTCTCGTGTCCTCGCAAACAATCGCTTCGACCTCTTTAAAAATTCGGAGCGCTCTTAGGGAAATGTCCTCCAAATTGCCCAGCGGAGTTCCAACTATGTAAAGCGTGGCCATAAATTATTTAATGAGTTCAACGAGAAACTTGGCGATATTGGTAACATCTCCGGCTCCGATTGTTGCGACCACATCATCTTTTTTGGCCGTTTTGCGGGCGTATGAAATTACCGAGTTGAAGTCCGGGAAGCATGAAGTTTTGCCTTTTTTATTTTTAATCTCGCGGGCGAGATCATCCGAGCTGACCGTCGGATCGAATTTTTCCCGACTCGGGTAAATCGGCAGGATCAAGGCCTCGTCGGCTAAACAAAGAGATGAAGCGAAATCTTTCAGGAAGTATTTTGTTCGACTGAAGAGGTGGGGCTGGAAGATGGCATAAATTTTTGAGCGCGGATGTTTTTCACGGAATCCAAGCAGAGCCGCTCTGACTTTTTGGGGGTTGTGAGCGTAATCATCGTAAACAAAGAACCCCTCTTTTGATTTACCGACGAAATCGAATCTTCTCTTTACGCCGGAAAAATTCCGGAGGGACTGTCTGGCCATTTTTTCATCAACTCCGGCAAAGCAGGCGGCCAGCAGAGCGGCTTTGGCGTTGGAGAGATTGTGATCTCCTTGAAAACTTATCTCGTTTTTTTCAAGTTTAATCGAGGAGTAGTCGCGCGCGGTTTCTCGCGCTTCTTGAAGAACGGGCGTTAGGTTCGGCAGTCTCGTATCGGTAACGATAGTTCCGTTTTTTTTGACCAATCTGATGAAATCCGCGAATGCTTCTTGGATGTCCGCAAGGTCCTTGTAATAGCCGATATGGTCGGCGTCAATGTTTGTGATGACCAGAATATCAGGCGATAGGTTTAAAAAACCGCGGCGGTATTCGTCCGCCTCCACGACAAACCAATCGTTTCTGCCGCGGCGGAAGTTGCTGTTGATGTCTTTAAGTATGCCGCCCGCAAAAATAGTCGGGTCGAAACCGCAGTCCACCATAATTTTCGCGATCATCGCCGTGGTGGTCGTTTTCCCGTGAGTGCCCGCCACCGCGATAACTTTTTTATCTTTCGAAACGAGGCCGAGAGCTTCGTGGTATGAAACAGCCGGAATTTTCGTTTTTTTGAGTTCTGTAAGGAGTTCTGGTTCGTAGTCAATCACCGCGCTTGAGTAAACGATGAGATCGGCGTTTCCGGGAATGGATTTGGAGGATTGCCCGAGAGAAATGTCGGCTCCCATCTTAAGGAGTTCTTTGAGGGCGGGCGAGTCGTTGATTTCGGAGCCGCTGACTTTGACGTTCTCCGAAAGAAAGTATTGAGCTATGGCCGACATGCCGGAGCCGCCGATTCCAATCAGATGCGCCACTTTGATGGTTTTTCCCCATTCAACCTTTTGTTTCATATTTTGAAGTCTACCAAAACGCCTTTTCCTTGACAAGTTTCGAATCCATGTGTATTTTTACACAAGTTAGCACATTTCCAAAAGAAAACTTTTTCCGATTTATGAGAATTAAGTGCATTATTCCTACGGTCTCCCACGGTTTGTTTTCGGGACAGGTCAGCGTCCATTTGTTCGGTCGCGACGGCGGCAAAAGCGATTACGATTGTTCAGCGTTACTCGGTGAGGCCGCCGCCGGCGGGCCAGATTTAAGCGAGTTGCCTATATATGGAACGATCGAATCGGCCTGCCACGCGCACGCCATAGTTTTTCCAAGGGGTTGTCCGGTAGGCAGACTGTTTTTGCCAGCTACAGCCGACTTTAACGCCGCGGTTTCTCGTCCCGAAAATTACTGTCGGGATATCCAAGGCAAACCGATCAAAAAACCTTTTGTTCCGGATATTCCGCGTTTGCTTATCAAGACAGGGGTCAGGGCGGACGGGGTTGTTCTGGAAAGAAGCGGGGACGCTTGTTGGTTTTCCGTCGCGGATTGCCCAACCGTCATTTTTCACGCCCCGTCGGGACCGATCGTCGCGGCTCACGCGGGTTTGAGGTCTCTTTATCGGTTTCCGATAGGCGGAGAGGTGTCAAACCCAAGTCGTCCGGTGAGCAGCGTCGTTGACTCGGCTGTCTCGGAATTCCGAAAGGGATTCATCCACCCCTGTTCTCTCCGCGTTCACCTTTGTCTCGGTATTGGTCCGGAAAACTACCTTCACGAATTTGGCCAT